>ULPT01007221.1_pt1 | contig 17845 bp, 17 predicted proteins | sample 1953751 | NCBI WGS metagenome assembly ULPT01 (sample SAMEA4835636, study PRJEB28245) | human gut metagenome | biome: gut microbiome; material: fecal sample | place: Denmark | collected 2008 | reverse complement strand
AGTTAGGAGTTAGGAGTTAGGAGTTAGGAGTTAGGAGTGCTGGTGCGGCGCATGAAAAAATAGAAGCGCCGCGAGTAAAAATAATGGCGATGCCCGAGGGTTGTATGTAGTCACCAGTCACTAGCTACCAGTCACATGAGGCTCCCAATCCCTAGCCACTAATCCCTAATCCCTAATCCCTGCTTTCAAACTTAACCCTTGCGGCGTGCTGCCCCTTGATTCCGTTTGAAAGCCCCGCTTGCATGAGAAATTAGAAATTAGAAATGAGAAATGGTGGTGCGTCGCATAAAAATATGGAAGCGCCGCGGAATTTTGATAGTGCTTCGCGCCATCGTCATTGGAAGCGAAGCCGAGGGATCTTTCTTGAACTGCTATCAGTATCCCATAAGCACCGGCAGGGAAACGACGCCTTGGTGCTACATATTTCTGCTTTCACGCATCCTTCGTTTAGCTGTCTGCAAAAAAGATTTCTCGCTTCGCTCGAAATGACGATACGAGAGTCTGATGTCTCCAGTCACTAGTCACACTAAACCCCAAAAGCCCCTCTGCACCAATGGCAGAGAGGCTTTCCCTTTATCCCAAAGCGACGCGGTCACTGACCGTGCCACTGGTCTCTTCGAATTTCTTCAGCAGATCTTCGATGGTGAGATTTTTCTTTTCTTCCGGTGTGTAGTCCGCGATGATACGGCCGCTGTTCATCATGATGAGACGGTTGCCGTATTTCAGCGCGTCTCTCATGTTGTGCGTGATCATCAGTGTCGTCAGATGCTGTTCGGTGACGATCTCATCGGTGATTTTCAGCACCTTGGACGCTGTCTTCGGGTCGAGAGCGGCAGTCGGTTCATCAAGAAGAAGGATGTCCGGCTTTTTCATGGTCGCCATAAGCAACGTGAGAGCCTGGCGCTGCCCGCCGGAAAGAAGTCCGATGCGGGTGCCGAGGCGATCCTCCAAACCGAGATCCAGACGGGCCACCATGTCTCTGTATTTCTCATGATCTCCTGCGGAAAAAGCCCATTTCAGACGGCGGCTCTCCCCTCTTCGGGAAGCGAGCAGAAGATTCTCTTCGACCTGCATTCCAGCCGCAGTGCCTTTCAGCGGATCCTGAAAAACGCGGCCGATATACTTCGCTCTCTTGTATTCACTGACGCGGGTGACGTCCGTGCCATTGATCTCGATCGTCCCTGCATCGGGAATATACGCGCCGGCGATGGCATTAAGAAGCGTACTCTTGCCCGCGCCGTTGCCGCCGATGACGGTGCAAAAATCACCATCATTCAGAGTGAGCGACAGACCATTCAATGCTTTCTTTTCATTGCTGGTGCCCTTGAAGAAGGTTTTGCTGATGTTGGTAACTTTTAACATGGGATCAGCCTCACTTTCCGACATTGACTTTGCCTTTGATCATTGGCGCAGCCAGTGCAAGGACAACAATAATAGCAGTAAAAAGCTTCAGGTCATTCGGCGGCATACCCATATAGAGAACGACAGCGATGACCACACGGTAAATGACGGAGCCGAGGATGACGGCAGCGAGAGAAGCAGAGAAGCTGTCGACGCCAAGAATGACTTCACCGATGATGACGGATGCGAGCCCGATGATGATGGTGCCGATGCCCATGCCTACGTCAGCAAAGCCGTTGTTCTGTGCAACGACCGCGCCACAGAGACCGATGAGGGCATTCGAAATGAAAAGGCCGATGATGATCATGGTATCGGTATTTACACCCTGGGCGCGCACCATCTGTGTATTATACCCGGTCGCGCGGATGCACATGCCAAGCTCGGTACCGAAGAACCAGTAAATGAAAGCACTGCAGAGGAAAAGCAGCACTGCCGGCACGAGGAAGGCCGCGACAGAGTTGCTCACATGCAGGAGGCTTGCCGTGGTCGAGAAGATGGTGTCCACACGAAGCAGGGAAATATTCGCTTTCCCCATGACGTGCAGGTTCACCGAGTAGAGCGCGATCATGGTCAGGATCCCTGCCAGGATCGCCGGGATCTTGAGCTTCGTGTAAAGAATACCGGTCACGATACCGGCCAGAAGACCGCCGAAAGCACCAGCTGCAATGGCAAGCCATGGCGACGCACCGGCTGCGATCATGGATGCTGCGATAGCACCGCCCAGCGGGAAGCTGCCTTCGCAGGTCATATCCGGTACATCCAGTACGCGGAAGGAAAGAAATACGCCGATGGCCAAAATGGACCACATGAGCCCTTGGGCAACGGTGGAAAATGCTAAATCTGCCATGTAAATTCAATGCTCCTTTTCTGCTATGCTACGGAATAAAATCAAAAGGAAATCCATCCGATGAACTTCCCTTAAAGGCGTACGCCCTATGTGACGGACGACCGAGAACGATCAATAAACAGCCCTGTTTTACGGTCTTGCCGGCTGTCCATCATAAAGATAGAGCTTTCTGCCGCGCTGCCAGATGTCACCGGGGAGTGGAATATTGAGTGCATTCACCTGTCTCATGTTGATGACAAGATCCGGATCATGCTGCTTGGTGATGAGGATGTCCTTCGGAATCTTTTCTCCCGCAAGAAGCCAGCAGGCCATACGCCCGCCGTAGAATCCCATGCGGTAATAGGACGGAGACACGGAGAGGACTGCTCCGCGGGAAACCATTTCCTTCTGCTCGCCAATGATCGGCACCCAGGCGTCTGTGGCGATCTTCACCATTTCATCAAAGTGTGCAAGAACCATCGGATCTTCCGGCATATAGACGCATTTGACCTGCGAGATCAGGTTTTCAAACTGCGGCCCTGCTTTTTCACTGTCGTTATACTTGATCTCCACCAGCTTCAGCTGCTTCTGTTCTGCGACGGCACGAAGCATCTTGACCTGCTTTAGAGCCCCCTCATCCTTGGGATTGTAAATAACGCCCAACGGGTCGAGCTTCATGAAGCGCGATGCCATGCGTACCTGATTCACGACCTGCGGATAGTCGCTGATACCGGTGAAGTTTTCATGGCCTTCGAAGTCTTTGTCCTTCTGGAAATAAAGAACGCCGACGCCGACGACAGGGATGCTCTTCGTCACCTTTGCGGCCGCTTTGGCTGATGGAGTGCCGATGGCAATGATGAGATCCTTCTTGCTGCGGACGAATTGATTCACCGCGCTCTTCACTTTGCGTTCACTGCCAGCTGCTTTGACGAGCTCGACCTTCATATTCTTTCCGTCCTGATAGCCGCCGGCTTCAAGAGACGCCATGACGCCTTCGAGCATCTTATCCTGCTCGGGCAGATCGTCCGACTGCAGGATACCGATGCTATAGACTTCTTTCCTGGCGATCGGGACCGGCGGATTTTCATCCACAGGTACCGGTCTTTCATTATAGAGGAGAATAGCCATCGCGATATTGCAGATGGCGAAAATGAGCATGAGCCACCACAGCTGTTTCAGTTTCGAAGCCAATGAGGTTTTCCTTTCTCTTTTATACAAGGAAAAGTAACCTCTTCCTCTTTCACGGAAAAGGTTACTCCTTTGTATACCTTACTTATACACCGGGAACATGCAAACCGTATCTCCCGGCAAATGCCTGCTTAAAGTAATTCAGCGTTTCCTTACTACTACATCATTTCCGCGCGGTCCAGAACCGACTGCGGGATGGTGATGCCAAGCGTTTCCATTTCTGCTTTATTGATGTAAAGTTTCGATTTGTCAGCACCTTCGACAGGGAAATCCTTGACCTTTTTATTGCCCTTCAGGATCTCTGCTGCCATCTCACCTGCTCTATGACCAATGTCATAGAAGCTGATAGATTCCGAAGCAAGGACGCCGGACTTCACGTGACCCACCTCTGCGCCATAGACCGGGATCTTTTCCTTATTTGCGACGGCCATCAGTGTCGGAATGGATGAAGCGATGATATTATCCGTCGGAACGAAGATCGCATCGACCTTGCCTCCAAGGAAGCCCTCGGCCACCTGCTGCACATCATTCACCGAGTTCACCGTGAGCTCGACGACTTCGATGCCAAGCGGCTGGCAAGCCTTTTTCAGACGATCAGCCTGAATGACGGAGTTGATTTCACTGGAATTGTAAATGATACCGACTTTCTTTGCATTCGGCTGGATCTCATGAATGAGTGCCACCTGCTTATCCAGCGGACCTCTGTCGTGTGTCCCTGTGATATTGCTGTCCGGCGCTTTTTCCGACTTCATGAGCTTCGCATTTTCGAAATCAGCGATCGCTGTACAGATGATCGGGATCTTGTCCGTCGCATTCGCCATCGTCTGCGCTGCCGGTGTAGAGATCGCACAGATCAGGTTGTAGTTACCGGAAACGAAGCGATTGGCGATCGAGCGCAGATTCGACTGGTCGCCCTGGGCATTCTGCTGATCGATATCGACCTTGTCCTTGAGCCCCTGTTCATTCAGTGCATCGACAAAGCCTTTGTTCGACTCATCCAGTGCCGGGTGCTGCACGATCTGTACCACCCCGACCTTCATCTTCGCATCGCTCTTGCCGCCGTCACCGCCGCCGCAGCCTGCGATGAGACCCGCAGCCATCAGCCCGCAAAGACCTGTTGCCAAAATTTTCTTCCATTTTTTACCTGCCATTCTACTTTTCCTCCATTTCTATTTTGCAAGCACATGACCCTCCATCCGCCTCCGAAAATACCATCCTACGTCTTGCTCACCAGCGGCTGCGTCTTGTACTATGCATTGGGTTAAAGAAATTATAACACACGGGCATAGATTTGGAAAGAGAAATGGGGCTTACGGCATGGGGAAGCCATTCGTTCATAGGAAGCCGCCTTACAAGCCATGCCCCAAAGCCCTTTCCCCTCCTCCCCATTCATGGTATGATTAAGCCGCAAATATATTAGCAAAGAAGGTTTTCCCATGACAAATGATACCCCCACACCGACGTCCAAACCCGCCAAAAAGAAGCTGCTCCACATCGAATTTTTGCGCTTCCTCTGCATCTGGCTGGTCATGTTCACCCATAGTGCGACCGAAGGTTTCTCTATTTTCATTCACCGCCCCGAGTCGCTCTTTTATCCTTTCTACCTCGCCGTCCCCTTCTGGGTAAAGACCGCGGTGCCTATCTTTTTCATGATCTCGGGCGCACTGCTTCTGGGACGCGAAGAGCCGATCTCCACCATCTTCAAGAAACGCATCTGGCGCTTCCTTCAGGTCATCTTTGTCTTCTCTCTCATCAACTATGTCTGGTTCTACCACAATCTCCCCCTCACGATCCCCGGTCACATCGCGAAATTCTTCACGATGCTCTACTCCTCGCAGATGGCAACCGCTTATTATTTCTTATACATATATATCGGCTTTCTCCTGATGCTCCCCATCTGGAGAAAACTGGTGAAGGCCATGACGGAGGATCTCTATCTCTACCTCATCGGGCTGAATCTTTTCTTCGTTGGCTGCGTGCCTGTCATTTCCTTTCTCATTTTCAAGGGTGGCGCGGAGATGAACTACTTTATAAACCCTCTCCTCGCGATCAGCGAGCCGTCTTTCTACTTCCTCATGGGCTACTGGATCGAGCATGTACTCCCCGACACATGGCTGACGAAGAGAAATCTTGCAAGACTGGGGCTTATCGCCATCATCGGCACCGCCATAGCCGGCTTCATGACCTACTACCACGGCGTATGCGCCGGCGGCATGACGGAAGCCATCTCCGAGCGCTTCTACGACTCCTTCCTCTTCCTGAATACCGCCTTCGTCTTTTGCCTCACCCGCTGGTACTTCATGACCCACCACATCTCCGATGCTTGGTCGCGCCGCCTCGTCTTCCTCGGAGGCATCTCCTTCGGTGTCATGCTCTTCGAAGAAATCACAAGAAATGTCACGCACATCATCCTCTCCCGCGTTCTTCTGGTCTATCTCTACCGCTTCCCCTTCTTCGATGCCGTCATCTGGATCACCCTTGCCTACGCACTCGGTGTGGTGCTGACGTGGGGAATCAAGAAGATCCCGTATTTCAGAAAACTGATCTGATGAATCCCGCAGGTCCTATAGGTGATGCATGCTCAATGGGAAACCCAGTCCCCCATAAAGCGTGCTGCCGCACGGTCGCTGCACGCAAAAAGGCGATGTGAAATAACGATCATCTCATTTTCGCGTTCCATCTGCCGCGGGGGACTTGCAGCTCTCATAGGAGTGACTGGGAAAACCTTATCCCAGCTGTCTTTCATGCCATAGTCACCCTATCCGCCCCTTTCGGGCACCTTCCCCTAGAGGGGAAGGCTGCGATACGAGAATACCATCTTCTAAAAAAAGGCTGCGAAGCCGCCACGAGAACCCTGAACCCTGAACCAAATGAAAGCACGAAAAAAGGAGCTGTGAAGAAATGAATCCTCATTTCTTCACAGCTCCTTTTTTCGTGCTTTTGACGGGTTCTATTTCTTCCCCTCAACAAAGAGCATATTGTTGTTGCGCTTTACCAGATTGTACATCAGTGCATTGACGCAGGAGGCGACGATGGAGCTGCCGCCCTTGGTGCCACGGACAGTGATGAAGGGGCAAGGCGCACGGCGGACAAGCTGCTCCTTCGAGTCAGCGGCACCGACGAACCCGACAGGGATGCCGATGATGAGTGCCGGTTTGATGCCGTCTTCTTCGACCATACGGATGGCTTCATAGAGAGCGGTCGGAGCGTTTCCGACGGCGATGATAGAGCCATTGAGGTCGGTGCCAAAGGAGTTCATCGCTGCCATGGAGCGGGCGATGCCTTTCTCTTTGGCAATGGCTGCGATTTCCGGATCGGATACGCGGCAGAATACCTCACTGCCGAGTGCATGCAGGGCATTCTTATTGATCCCTGCTTTGACCATATTCACATCGGTATAGATGTTGCAGCCCTTGGCGAGCGCTTCGATACCGGCAGCGACAGCGCCTTGGCTGGTCTGGATGAGATGCCCATAGTCTACGTCGCCGGAGGCGTGAATCATACGAGAATAGACCGTCACTTCTTCCGGTGTGAGGTCGATGTCCATGATGAATGGATTGATGAGATCCATACTTTTATCTTCGATGGCCTTAGGGCTCTTGATGAAATCCATAGTGTTCCTCCATATAGTTGAGGACGCCTTCTACGGTCGAGAAGACCACAGCGCCGTCCAGTTTTGCTTTCGGTTTATCGATAACGATGACGGAAATCCCGGCGTCCATCGCGGCTTTGAGCTTTGTATCGCTGCCGCCGATGAGGCCGCTGTTCTTGGTGACCATCACATCGGCGTGATAGTCATGAATCATGGCAAGATTCATTTCATAGGAGAAGGGTCCCTGCAGGGCGAGAATGTACTTGGCCCTCATGCCGAGGTCTTCGCACATTTTGATGACATTCGATGTCGGCAGCACGCGCGCCCAGATCTCCTTGCCTTCCAGCGCTTTCGCCTTTACGAAGGTGGCAAGCGTCTTGGAGCCAGTCGTCAAAAGGATGCTCTTTCCAAGCTGACCGGCAAGGTCCGCCGCTTCGAATTCATCTTTTGCGTGATAGAGCTTGTCATAGTCAGGGAGTGGGATCTCCGCGCGCTCGTAGCGTACATAGTCGATCCCTGCCTTGGTACAGGCCGCGCGGGCCGTCTCAGAAACGATCGCTGCATAGGGATGGCTTGCATCAAGGATGAGTGAGATCCCCTTTTCCCTGATGACACGGAGCATGTCTTCTTCCCGGAAGCGCCCTACTTCGATGTCGAGCCCTTTATGTGCGGCGAGCACTTTACCGTACTGGCTGACAACGGTCATAAGGATCTCACGGCGTTCCCCTTCCGGCTTGGACTGTTCTCGGTCTGCGAGAGCAGCACCGATTTCTCGGCCGTCCTGTGTTCCGGAAATGATCCAGATCATGCTTTGTATCCTCTTGGTGTGATCATTTTTCCGTCAGCGACGAAGGTGGTGCTCTTGCCGATGATGACGGTGGACTGCATGTCTACATGTTCTTCCGGCAGTTTTTCCAGTGTGGAGATCGTCCAGTTCATGCCCGGACGTCCTGCTTTTCTGACGATACCGACCGGTGTTTCCGGCTTTCTATACTGGAGCACGATGTCGCGGATCTCATCAAGGTAGGTCGCGCGGCCGCGGCTCTTTGGATTGTAGATGGCGATGACGAAGTCCCCTTCCGCGGCGAGCTTCGCTCTGTTTTTGATCTGTTCCCATGGGGTCATGAGGTCAGAGAGACTGATGACAGCATAGTCGTGCATGAGCGGAGCGCCGAGCGCTGCAGCAGAGGTATTTGCTGCCGTGAGTCCCGGGATAACCTCACACTCCGGACGCGCTTCCTTCGGAAGCTTCTGGATGAGCTCGAGCACAAGACCGGCCATGCCATAGACGCCCGGGTCCCCGGAAGAGATCACGGCCACCTGATGGCCTTCTGCTGCCAGATCGACAGCCTTCTGGCAGCGATCGACTTCCTGGCGCATGCCATTTCCGACAACCTCTTTGTCCTTGATGAGGTCTTTCACGAGAGCAATGTAGGTGTTATATCCCACGATGATATCGGAAGCTTCCATGGCCTTGATGGCCTTCGGCGTCATTTCTTCTTCATGGCCCGGTCCAATGCCGATGACCCGGATAGTCCCAGGGCGATCGCCACCGTGGCACTGACAAACTTCGTTTTCGGCAGAAGCGTTTTTCCCTTCATTGATTCCATTAACGCTGCTGATTGACATACGTTTCCCACTCCTATCGTTTTCTCTACAAATTTTGAACTTTCTAAATGATACTCTTCCGCGATCTTTTTAAGCTCCTCTGCCTTGTAAAAATGGATCGGAAGATGCATGGAACTGGCAAAATCAAGCAAGCCCTTTTCATCTGCTTTCGCATCGACGCTCGCAAGCGATGCTACCTGATACGGGTAAGCCCCTGCCTGAGCAAGTGCTGCGGTGAATGCGCTCTGCACCAGCTCTTGGGAGGTGCCGCGCTTGCATCCGATGCCGACGAAAAGATTCTTCGGCCGAAGACAGACGAAAGGCTTCTTCACAGTGATCGTTTTTTCGGTAATGACAGCGCATGCGTCAAACGCATTGGCATCCAGTCGGTCTAAGGGCTCTGTGCGGATCCCTTTCTCTTTGAGGCGCGTCGCTATGGATGCGCTCCCTTCGACGCTCTCATCCAGAAACCATCGGAATGTGCGCCCTGCTGCGATGACGGTATTCACAGGCTTCAAGGCCGCAATCGGCTCGACACGCATCATCAGCTCGCGGGCGATATCATCCGGCGCGCGGCGGTCATGGACATCGGTCGCCGTCGTGATGACGGGATCGGCTCCCACTGCCGCCGAGACTTCTCTTGCCCAAGCATTCGCCCCGCCCAAGTGTCCGGAGAGAAGGGAAACACAATGTTTCCCGCACTCATCCATGACAAGTACCGCAGGGTCGGACGCCTTGCTCACTACATGAGGTGCGATGGCGCGGACCGCAATGCCGGAGGCCATGATGAAAAGGATCCCATCATAGCAGGAGAAGATATCCGCCGTGAGCGCGAGCGTGCGGGTAAAATACACTGCTTCTTTGCCGCTCGCACCGTCTTTTCTTTCATACAGAGTCCCCTCACCGGAAATGCCCGCCTTCACGCGCACCCCCAGCTGGGCTCCTTCTTTGGATACAGAAACAATAGCGTACTTCATGTGATACTCTCCAGGGGATAAGGATTCAAGGTTCAAGGTTCAGGGTTCAGGGTTCAAGGTTAGCCCCTGAGGCGGCTCGCCCCTTGATTACGTTTGAAAGCCTCGATTGAATGAGAAATTAGAAATGAGAAATGCGAAATGGTGGTGCCATGAGCTGACATTCCAGTCACTAGTCACCAGTCACTTGAGACTCCTAATCCCTAGTCACCAGAAGACTCTAATCCCTAATCCCTAGGGAAACGCTGATTTTCGCAAAGCCTCATCCGAATACACGGAAATCGCCCCTATTCCCCCCGATTCCCTTACTCTCCATCTGTTCCTTTGCGGAACATGGTGGTGAACTTGCTGTCGTAAAGCTTGGAAAGTTCATAATCGGTATCAAGAACCTTGCCGACGACGATCATGGCCTGACGGACGACGCCTGCCTGATGGAGAATGTCTGCGATGGTATCAATGGTGCCGCGGAAAATACGCTGGTCAGGCCAGGTCGCTCTGGCTACGATAGCGACCGGGGTATCGCCCGGATAGCCGCCCTCTTTCAGCGTCGCCATGACCTGATCGATCGCCTGGACAGAGAGGAAAATGCACATGGTCGCCTGATGTGCGGCAAGAAGCGCGAGCTTTTCCTTCGGCGGGACCGGTGTGCGGCCTTCCATACGGGTGATGATGACGGTCTGAGAAATGCTCGGCAGGGTATATTCCTGTTTCAGCGCAGCTGCTGTCGCAAGGAAGGAGCTGACGCCCGGGACGACACAAAACTGATCTTCTTTGATCCCTGCTGCGCGCAGACCGTCCATCTGTTCCTGGATCGCACCGTAAATGGCTGGATCGCCGGTATGCACACGAGCCACCATTTTGCCTGCTTTGAGCGCCTCGATCTCCACCTTCAGCACTTCATCCAGATTCATGGTCGCACTGTTGTAGATCTCTGCATCTTTTCTGCCGTACTTCAGGATCTCCGGATTCACAAGAGAGCCGGCGTAGATGATGACATCCGCCTCTGCGATGAGACGCTGTCCCTTCACCGTGATGAGCTCAGGATCTCCGGGGCCTGCGCCGATGAAATACAATTTTCCCATAATAACTTCCTCCTCAATGTTTGATTGCTGTAAATATGAAAATGGGGCTCATCGGATCATAGAGATGATACCGTCCCAGTTTTCTCAGTCGATTGATCTGCATTTCGAAGCCTTCCAGCTCGAAAGGACGATCCGCGAATTCCTTCACCACTTCCCCCGTCGTTTCCACGGTGACAGCGGTAAGGATGATGCGTCCGCCCGGAGCGAGTAGCGCTTCACATCGGTCCAGGATCTCATGCATATTTCCGGAAGACCCGCCAATGATGATCACATCCATCTTCGGCAGCCCTTCCATCGCCTCCGGCGCTGTGCCGGCTATGGTATGGATATTCCGGCAGCCGAACTTTTCCGCATTTTTCCGGATCAGCTCGATCCCCTCCGGATTTCTTTCTATCGAATACACAGCCCCCTTGGGGCAGCAGAGCGCTGCCTCGATGGATAGAGAGCCTGTGCCTGCACCGATGTCAGCCACGATATCGCCCGGCTGAATGGCGGCCTTCACCATGACCATCGCACGGATCTCAGCCTTCGTCATCGGTACCTTTCCCCGAATAAACTCCTCATCTTTGATGCCAAACTGCATTTATCCCATCACCACCATGACTGATTCACCATAGCCTTCCAGATGCGACAATTCCTCAAGAGTCGAATCCGAAAGATGCTGATTCTCATATGAAATATGCTCGGCCGCGGCAGCGCGCGTCTCCTTCGGCCAGCCCTTGTCCATCAGGTATCTCGCGATATAGGCCGGATCATGCTCATGATCCGTCAGAAAGGCGAGCTTTCGTCCGGGCATATAAGCCGTATCCTTCTCTTCCGGCACACGGCCATGGAAAGACAGCCACAGCGCTCCCTGCCAGGGTTCTTTGACAAGAGCGAAGCAGGCCTGCACAGAAGAAATTCCCGGGATGACTTCGATCGGATGCTCCGGAAACCGCTTCTTGAGCCACGGAAGCAGACTGTAATAGCCCGGATCCCCGCTCACCATGACGACGACATCATCCTTCTTAAGCGCCTCCTCCAGCCAGTCCGCCAGCAAAGAGAGCTTGCCTGTCACCGGATATGTTTCCTGAGAAGGCTTCGCATAGTCAGAAAGCGCGCGACGGCCGCCCACGAGGTAATGCGCCCCCTCGATGGCTTTCTGCGCCTTCGGCAGGATATAGTCCGGATCTCCCGGCCCGATCCCCGCTACGATCAATGTATGCTCCATTGTTCCTCCTCCAGAATCTCCTTCGCATGGCTGCTGACTGCCTGCACCGTGCCATCCATCGCCGCAAAAATCACGCCGACCCTGGCCTTACCGAAAATATAGCGTTCCGAGCGCACCTGCGCCCTCTCCGCCATCTGCTGGTAAATCATATCCAGCCCTTCACGATGCACGACCGCTGCCGCGCCATCCGTCGTCGTACAGCACATGATCTCACGCACCGTATCCGTCGATGCCCCATTCATGGCCGCATACGCCGCCATCGTCTCCATACGACCGTCACTATTGCGATTGTACGTATGGAAGCTGCCTGACGCCACCTTGACCAGCTTTCCCATATGGCCGATAAGCAGCATTTTTTGGAAACCGCCTGCGATGCACTGCTCCATCATGAAGCCGATGTAATTGCTCGTCTCGATGATCGCATCCGATGGAATACCCATGATCTTCGCCGCTGTCTCACCGATACGGCCGGGACAAAGGACCGCCGTGCGGATCCCGCTCGCATAGACCACCGGCACCTGCGGCGCCAGCGATTTCTTGTACGCCTCCTCACTCATCGGCTTCACGATCCCTGTCGTTCCCAGGACCGAGATCCCGCCGACGATACCCAGCGAAGGATTCAGCGTCTGCTTTGCCAGCTCCTCCCCTTTCGGGATAGAAACCGTCACGATACAGCCATGATCCTTACCGATGAGCTCCTCATACACATAACGCAGCATGATCTGCGGGCCCGGATTGATGGCGGGCCGTCCCACCTTCACCTGCAGCCCCGGCTTCGTCACCGTACCGACACCCTTTCCCGCACGGAGCGTAAGACCCGGCGTATCCACCAGCTCTACGGTCACGACAATCGGCGTCCCATGTGTACAGTCCAGGTCATCGCCCGCATCCTTAAGGCAAGTCGCAATGCCCGTCCGCCCATGCGCCTCGGCCGACTCCACCGGGATCGTGAGCTCCGTGCGCTGCGGCGAAAGGACCGTCACCTGCTTTGGAAATTCTCCTCGCATAGCCAGGATCGCTGCCTTCATTGCCCCAGTCGCCGTTGCGCCGGTGGTATGCCCTTCCCGGAGCGTCTTCGCCATCATTTCCTCTGCGTTCATAACTCCTCCCATACATAAAGGTTCAGCGGGTTCAATCAGTTCTAGGGAAACGCTGCACCGCACCATTCAGAAAGTGCAGCCTCGTCACACCTGCGAAGCCCTTGCCCCCGCAGAGCCTTCTTATCTGTAATTCACAAACTGCAGATCCGCCGGAATGTCCTGCTGTTTCAGGAACTGGATGCACTCCTGCAGGCAATCCTTATCCTTGCTCGATACACGCACCTCATCCCCATTGATCTTAGCAGCGACCTTGATCTTCGAAGCCTTCACACGCTTCACGATATCCTTCGCCATATCCGAAGAGATCCCGTTCTGCAGCGAGAGTACCTGACGGACCGTCCCGCCGGCTGCCGCTTCCTTCTTCTCTTCCTTCAGATTCTTGAGGGAGATCCCGCGCTTTACGAGCTTTCCATGAATGATATCCTTCACCAGCTTCAGCTTGAAATCATCATCGCCGATCAGCGTGATCTTGTCCTCGTCAAGCGTGACTGAGCTCTTGCTGCCCTTGAAATCATAGCGCGTACCGATCTCCTTGGACGCCTGATTCACAGCATTCGCCGCTTCCTGCAGATCCGTGCGGCATACCACGTCGAATGAATAATCTTTTGCCATTATAGACCTCCTTGGGGGTTGTAGTGACTTTGTGACTAGTGACTGATGACCGGGGATCGAGCTCCAATAGGAGCCTTCCCCGATGAGCAATATATGAATACCGCTTTCTCATTCCCCTTTTTTACATACTCTATTATTGTACCATACTTTCGTATATAATTTGAAAATTTCTGAAAATTTCAAATTCAGCCATGCTAAAATGGCGCTGATTAAATCATTGCCAGATTTTACTCTTGAATCTTTATACAAGGCAGGGAATCATCTGACACGAATAGCGAACCATGTAAGGAAAGTGATGACGAAGCCATGTATAAAGCTCCTTCTAAAACCCGCCTCTACCATGGAATCAGCATTTCCTTACATAATCATAAAAAAAGTTGGCAGAAAAAGTCTTTACGTCTTTTCTGCCAACTTTCATATTCACGCCAGAATAAATGCGGTCGTCAACCCCAGCTTATTTCTTCTGTGCGTCTTTTTCTGTTGCGTCTTTTGCTTTCGTCTGCGCTGCGCGGAGATCAGCGATTGCAGCCTTCAGCTCTTCTACTTCCTGACTAAGAGAACTGATCTTTTTCTCCATAGCAGCTTCTTTGGAAGTCGGTGCATGGTTGCTCTGACCGAGTTTCAGGCTTACGCCTGCATTCACCATATTTTCTCCATTGCCGAAGCTACCACCGACAGAGAACATCGTGTCTTCATTCGGGCGATAGTATGCACCGAGAGCCACGGCACTTGCACCACTGTAGTTGCCATAGCCTGCTGCAAAGTCCCACTTATCCTCCGGGTCAAAATCGAGTGGATGGAGTGCGGCGAGAGCAGCTGCCCCTGCACCGACCTTATTCACGCGATTGTCCAGCTTATTGATTGAATTACCAAGAAGCGAAATATTGCTAGCATTTTCCTTTACCAGCTGATTTGTCGCATACAGCTGTCCGCCATTCACGGCATCCTTGGAGCCTTTTTCGACTTTGCTGTCAGCCACCTGAGTGACCTTGTTGCCATTGGCATTCAGGCCATCCTTAGTCACATAGGTCTTATCACCGATGGAAAGACCATCATCCGTGATCTTGGTATCACCCGCGCTCAAGCCATCCTTAGTAAGAGTGACTTTGTCCCCGACCTTGATGCCATTCGTATCCATCTTTGTTTCGCCTGTGGTGACGCTAGTCAGATTCTGATTTTTGTTCAGGCTCAGCGCATAGTCCTTGCCACCCGCTGCATTGGTTCCCTCTTGGATCTGGATATTTGCATCCGTAGTGGAAACACTACTGTGCTGACCTGCTACAGCAGATACGTCAGACAGTTTCTTGTCTAGCTTGCCGATCGCCGTTGTCGAGCTGTCTCCGTCTGTGATATCCCCCTTGGTGACAGCACTGTATGTCAGATCTCCGACCTTATTGTCCAGATTATTGACTGCATCGACGAGCGTCGTCTTGCTCCCATCTTTATTCTGAAGATCTTGGTGAATCTTGCCTATATTGCCCACATCAGAGGCTTTCGCTACATCGGTAATGGTGACCGCACCGATCGTCTTGCCAGTCTTATCGACGACATCCATCGCGACTTTGTTGTCTGTACCTACGCTGTATTCTCCCACCTTGATGTGCGTATCTGTATTGCCTGCTGCGACAGCAGAGTTCAGTTGCGCTACATTGACAGCATCGTTATCCGCCGTACCTGCAGTCACATTCTGAATTCTACCGTCACTGGCAAAGGTATTCTTATTGACGGTCACATTTCCACCTGCGAAGCTGATATTGCCGCCGCCTGCGCCACTGATGGACTGCATGCCCGTCAAATCTTTCTTCATGAAAAGACCTGTTTCACCGACCGTCAGATTTTCCTCTCCATCTTTGAGCTTCACATGGATCTTCTTATCGGTGATGGAGATGCCTTTTCCTGCGCTCAAAGAAGCGTCTGCGACCTGACTCTTCACATAGGCTACATTGGTGACCGAGTTCTCATCACTAGCATCTACACTCGTAACATATGCCTTTGTCGAAGTCACGCTTTCCAGTCCTGTCAGGTTTTTGCTTAGCTTGACTTTCACCTGTTTGCCATTGTTGCTCACGCCGATATTGCTATCCCCTGTGAAGTCTACGGTATCGCCCGGTGCGACTTGGGTCTGATTGCCTTCATTGGTGGAAATATTCCAGCCTTTGGATGCGGCTTCAACCGCTCGGTCTGCTTTAGAATTGACCTGTTTCAGCTGTGCCACATTGACGACATCCGTGTCTTCCGTACCGGCAGCAACGCCGGTAATCTGCCGAGTTTTAAGGTCATCAGAAAAACGCGTATCCCCTACTGAGATGGCTCCCAATGTCGATTTCCAGACTGCGCTATCATCGACTGATTCCTTTCCTTCATAGAAATCATATCCACTGACTCCGGCACTGGCATACACGTAAGAATACGATCCAAGTGCTACACCATCAGTCACATAATTGGCGCTTTCCGCACCAAGAGCGATTCCTCTTGTTGCATCTACCGTAGACTTTTGGCCTATGGCGATCGCAGCCTCGCTGCAAGCTTCCGATTCCTTCCCAATACTGATCGTGTCTGTGCTGTACGCTTTGGCACCATCACCGATAACTACCGTACTTACATCCATGGCCATCGTACCGCTTCCGATGGCTATCGCCTTTTCATAACTTGCAGAGGCGTCATCACCGATGGCTACCGCATTTTCATGACTTGTATAGGCAGAATTACCGATAGCTACCGTACTTACACCAGTGGCATCCGCACCGTATCCGATGGCTATGGAGTCTTCTTTCGCAGCCCAAGCATAACGCCCCAATGCAATGGCATTTTCTCCCTGCGGACTATCAGAGGCATTTGTACTCTTCAGTGCCTTGGTATCACCTTCTCTTTCATAGACAATAGCATCGTCTGCTGCATTCACCGTGTAGGTCTTGTCTCCAGTCGATGCATCCGTTGTGACGACCACGGTAGTATTCTTGCCAGCCTCTACCTTGACAGCCTCTGCACAGGCGGATTGCAACCCTAAGCATCCTGTCAATACAGCAACCACCAGCATAGCGACACCCATACGAGAACGGTTTCCCCCGCGGATATGCGAATTGGAGATTTCCGACACCACCGTATAACAATTTTTCACTTGGCTCCATACTACCTTGTAAATGCGATTCATCATATATCCCCTCTTTCTTTCACAACAGTTTTTTCTCTATACAATTTCTCTTTGAGTCTAGTCATGGTTCTCTGCATCTGATGGCTTGCCAGTCGGCATTCCTTGCTGCAGTAAAACCTTCGCCGATCCTTCGGATCATTGGTGACGACCTTCTTACCACAATACTGACAGTAAAAGATTCGCGAAAATGTCTTTTTCCCCATTTCTGGATGCTTCCAGTACAGCCTTTCACACCTAGGAGAACAAAAACGGTATCGGTTATCCTTTGGATCCGTCACATTCACCATCTCATCGCAGTGCATACATACAAAGGAACGCAGTATCATCGCATCCGGATGGGCTTTCTCCTCCTTTCTTTTGTTATGGCGATTTGCCTGTATCCTACATAAATCAGAACAATACCTCTGCCAGCTTGTTACTTTTTGAAATTCCTTACCACACCATTGGCAGAGCATCTTACATCCACCTCCTTCTCCGTCCAAAGGAAAAAACTGTATCTCATATGTCCTGCTTTCCTTCTTTTGCAAACATTTCTGCTGGTCTTTTCTTATTTATCGAATAATCATAATAAAATGGTATTTGTGCGATGCTTCACCATAATGTATTTATATACAATTTAACTTTTTTCTTAAAAAATACCACCCCCCTGTTTCGTCAATTGTAAATATAGATTTTATGCATTCCTAAATTTTTAAAATAATATGTCTGTTTTTCCTTCTTCCTATCGCATACATTCCTGCTTCACACCAACCTCTCCATCTGAGAAGGAACGAAGCAAAACGCCTCATACGAACCGCCGCTTCACCGGCGTGCTTTTTCTCCCATCGCTTTGACTGCTCTTTTGTGCATGCAAAAAGACCGCTGAATCATCTCAGCGGTCTTTCCGAGGAAATACTAATACAACAATTGCCATGACCCACAAATTTTTATGGATGCGATTCCCCAATTTTCTCGGCAAAAAGATCGACAATACATGAGTGTCCCGAGTTAAGGAAACGTTCTTTCTTCACAAAACGCAAAAAGGCGATGTAAAATAACGATCATCTCATTTTCGCGTTCCATCTGCCGCAGGGGACTTGCAGCTCTCATAGGAGTGACCGG
>ULPT01035644.1_pt1 | contig 17848 bp, 15 predicted proteins | sample 1953751 | NCBI WGS metagenome assembly ULPT01 (sample SAMEA4835636, study PRJEB28245) | human gut metagenome | biome: gut microbiome; material: fecal sample | place: Denmark | collected 2008 | reverse complement strand
CGTCCCATCTCTTCAAATCCGCAGTGCGCCATTGGCTGCTGATTTTCATTGGGATTGCCCTGCTTGGGGGGGCATTCTGGCGTCTCTGGCATCGTCAGCTACCAGACATCACCAAGATTGAGACGAAGCCATACAGGAGCGAGAGTGCGGGTCTTGAGATGACAATCCCCAAGGAGTGGGAGGTGATTTCCAACGCGACGGCGAAGGAGTGGCTGGCGATGGATGACGAGGAGTTGTTATCCGAGGAAGAGAGGAAGCGGAGGGAGCATCTGGCCGAGATTCTGGAACAGGGCGGCGAGTTCATCGCTTACGACTATGGCGCGCCATATTCCGACATGATAACCATACAGTCGGCGCCCATACCGGGCGAGGAGCTGGTAAATGCTTCGGATGACGCCCTTCAGGACATTGTTCTGCAGCTGCACAAAGGCAGGCCTGGCTATGACACGGAGATACATGATTACAGGCGTATGATACTTGCGGGGCATCCCTGCATATACATAGACCTGTCCCATACGCCTGACACGCGGATATGCTCCTATCTGGTTGCCCTGAAAGACAGATGCGTTGTCATTATGCTGAATGCCGAGAGCAAGACCTACCAGGTGCATAGGGAGCAATTGCAATCGGCGCTTTACACATTGAGATTTGACCAAAAGGACGGAAAGGCTGCCTTGTGATGTAAAATAGGCGGGTTTTGCGGTAGTTTGGATTTGAGCGACAGAACGACGTCATCCTGACTTGGCTCGCCCTGCGAGGCGGCTGCCATGCGGGGAGCATTTTCCCGTCCTTCCTTGAAAAACACATACCATCAATGGCATTTACGACGAAGAATTCCCTATTAGTCAAGGTCCGTGCCGGTGACGAGATCTCCTGGCGCGAGTTTTACGAGACCTACCGTCCCCTCATCTACCTTGTTGGCCGCGACTGTGGCTTGAATGCCGGTGAGAACGAGGAGCTGGTCCAGCTGGTCATGTGCGAGATATTCCGGAAGGACATACTTGCCAAGTACAACATAGAGGAAGTCCCCAAGGACATCACCTTCAAATATGATCCATCGCGGGGGCGTTTTCGCTATTTTCTCAAGGCCATCATCCGCAACCAGGCACTGAAGCTTTACCACAAGCGCGGCAGCTTTGTCAACATCGACGAGATATCCGAGCCGGTAGCCGAGGCGAAGTTCGATTCTGACTGGGACGAGGAGTGGCGCAGGCACCTCTTCATCCAGGCGATGGAGGAGCTCAAGAACCAGGTCCAGCCGGCCACCTATTCGGCGTTTGAGATGTATGCCGTGCAGGGGCGTCCGGTGAAGGATGTCGCCGACTTCCTGAACCTGTCCGTCAATTCAGTCTATGTAGCTAAGAACCGCTGCATTGTTGCGCTCAAGGAGATTATATCAGACTTGGAGAAGAAATGAAACACTACACCAAAGAGGAGTTGGAGCTGTACCGTCATGGTCAGATGTCCGTGCTTGGCAGAATTGCCTGTTCGTCCCATTTGAAGGAGTGCGAGTCCTGCGCGAAGCGTCTTGAGGAGCTTGAGCATGACGACGCCCTTGTCAGGGAGTTGCGTGACAGCATCAAGACCTACAAGGAGGCTGCGGATGGCGGGAAGCCATTGAAGCAGGAGTAGGGGGATTGAGATGAATAGAAGATCCTGCCTTGTATTCCTGTTTGCCGTCTGTCTTGGAACCCTCTGCGGGGTTGCGGACGGGGGGACGGAGCCACTCAACGCCGTGGTGCGCGTCTACTCCATCACATATCGTCCCGACTACTTCATCCCCTGGCAGAACAAGAGGCAGGATGGCTGTTATGGGTCCGGGGTCGTCATTCCCGGGAACCGCGTCTTGACGAGCGCCCACAACGTCACCGACGCCACTTACATAGCCGTTATGAAGCAGACTGTTGACGAGGACTACTTTGCGCGGGTATTGTTCATCGACCACGACTGTGATTTGGCGTTGCTGGAGGTTGAGGACGCGTCATTCTTCGATGACATTGTCCCGATGGAGTTGGGGCAGACTCCTCCTCCCCAGACTCCGGTCGCGGTAGTTGGCTTTCCGATTGGCGGGAACATGCTTTCCGTCACCCAGGGTGTCATTTCCCGAATCGAGGCGCGTTCCTACGTTCACTCCCAGCGTGACCTGCTTGCCGCCCAGTTGGACGCGGCGATCAATCCCGGGAACAGCGGCGGTCCTGTCATCTGTGACGGACGCGTTGTCGGCATTGCCTTCCAGTCCAACAGAAGCGGGGAGGGACTTGGGTATATGATTCCCACGGAGATCATCCGTCACTTTCTTGTCGACATAGAGGACGGGCAGGTGGATGGGTTTGGGGTGTTTGGATGTAGCGTCGCCAACCTTGAGAATGCCGACACGCGGCGTTACCTCGGGATGGGGAAGGGCGAGACAGGCGTCCGCATAGCGTACGTCAGAAAGCCGGATGAATCCCTGTTGAAGATTGACGACGTTCTTTTGGCGATAGACGGCGTCAAGGTCACCAACAATGGCAGACTCCGTCTGCCCACGGGCGAGACCAGGTTTTTCTCGACCCTCATCATGGAGAAGCAGATTGGCGAGACAGTGTCGCTGTCCATTTTGCGTGACGGCGAGAGAATCGAGGTGGATTATCCCATACGCAAGTACGAATACCTCTGCAAGGGCTATCTCTACGACAAGCTTCCCGACTACTACATCGTTGGCGGCTTTGTCTTCACAACCCTTTCCTACAGCTTTTTGGACGAATATGGGAGCAAGGAGCCGCCGCCCGATTTGATGTCTCTGATGTTTGAGGAGAAGGCCGATCCCGACGAAGAGGCAATAGTCCTTTCCATCGTGCTGGGCGACCGTGTGAACGTAGGAAGCCAGGGGTTGAACTCACGGCAGCTGAAGAGCGTCAACGGGAAGAAGATGAAGAATCTGCGGGAGTTCATCTCCTTCATTGAGAACAGCACGGATGAGTTCATCACGATGTGCTTTGGCGCGAGCAACTACCCCGTCACTCTCGACCTGGCCAGACTGCGCGCCTCGACACCTGCCATTCTTGAACGATACCGCGTGCCCGCGGACAGAAGCAAATCCCTGCAGTAAGGAGGAAGATAAGCTACAGGATTGCATTCGCCATGATTTCAATGCTGTTCCTTGCTGGAGTGTTGTTGTGCTCCTGCAGAAAGGAGGAGGAAAACAACGCAGTCGAGGAACAAGGTGGAAAGCCCCTGAAGGAAATCCGCTATGTGGAGATGCCGGAGAATGACAAGGGATCTCCCGCATTGTCATCGACTTTGAGGAACCGTCAATCGTGTCCCGATTCAATGAAAACGGCGACGTGCCTGGATTTCGTACGTATGTTTATGATGCGGAGGAGACAGTCAAGGTCGTCGACAGGCTGCGGACATGTAACTTCTCAAAATGCAAGATGGCATACGGTGATGCTTCCAGCCCTTATGAGGTGTCGTGGATTTTAGATATCGAGTACATGGATGGGGAATAAAGCAAATATGTGGGGTCGACGAATGGCCAGAGGGCTATGATAGAGGATTCGGCATAAAGGCGACCAGCCAGGATGGTGAGAAGGAAATAGGTCTGTGGATGGAAATGGATTAACCTCGCCCCTTCGCCAGAGGAACAGGGGAGCTCGGGTACGGCGTGGCAAGGTGCTTGCGGCGTTTGGTTCATCGCATAGATTATGGGTTAGGCGGTGGTCCTATTGCAGCCGCGTCGTTTCGGGCGTCTTTTTTCCTGGGCATCCACATTTCATAGACAATGAGTACTCTCACGATTATGGGCAGTGCGGCGGCGGAGGGCATCCCCGCCCGTTTCTGTGGCTGTGACATCTGCAAGGCATCCAGGAGGCTGGGTGGCAAGAACATACGCATGACCACATCCTATGCCTTAAACGAGCGTGTGCGCATTGACTATGGGCCAGACGCCTGGAGCGAGGAACTGAAGCTTGGAATGGATCCGTCGATTCTGACGCATTTGTTCTATACCCACGAGCACACCGATCATTTGGACGTCTTTCCGTTGGACATGCGGCAGCAGGGATTTGTCCACGACTGCGTTGTCCCATTGAACATCTACGGCCGTGCCACCGTGCTTGACCGGATTCGCCGGTCGATATGTCCTTCAGCCGTCAAGACGCTTGACCTGCATTTGGTGCGTCCATTCCAGCCTGTTTCCTTGCCTGAAGAGGAGATGGTCTTTTATCCGCTTCCCGCCAACCACTACCACATTCCCGAGGAGGCGGTCTTCTATGCGGTGAAGCATTGTGGTTCATGGCTTATGATTGCCAACGACACGGGCATTCCCCCGGAGGCTGCCTGGAAGTGGCTGGAGGAGGTGCGTCCCCGCTTCAGCATCGTCATCGCCGACTGCACGATTGGGGTCAATGACAACCGCGACCATCACATGGGCGGCAGGTTTGCGCTGGAATTTCACGACCGCCTGGTGCATCTTGGGCTGGTTGGCAAGGAGACCCGGTATATTGTCAACCACTTCTCCCACAATGGCCGCTCCCTGCATTCCGACCTGGAGGCATATTTCAATCCCCATGGCATTGAGGTCGGATACGACGGCATGACGGTGGAATACCCGTAATGGGGAATCCTCCCTCGCTGGAGAAATACACCTTCAGCGAAGGGGGTGGGGCAGGGTGTGTGGGAATTACAGTTCCCCGAGGAGTTTGTTATAATCTGTATCGACCAGTCCGACCTTCTTGTCAGCGGCTCCATATCCCATCAGAAGCCTTCCATTCGGGAGACGCACGCCCGAGCATGTGAAGAGGCACGGGATGGTGAATTCCCCTTCCAGTTCCCATGGTTGGTCTGCGTATAGCAATCTGCCGGCTGGACGCGACACGATGTCCATGTCCAGGGTTCCATTCTCCTTCAGGACCATGAATGACTGGGTGTATCCGACTTGGTCGTCCTGTTTCCCGTGGTATGGGAAGAGCCAGAGTCCCGGCTCGATTTCCAGTGGCGCCCAGCTTGCGCCAATGCGGTTTCTCTCCCACTCGAACTCAGGGACTGCGAAGACCGTGCGTGACACATTCCCGAGGTAGAAGTCCTCCAGGGAATCCGCGGCGGCAAAGAAGATGGAGGGGCTCTTCAACTCCTTGCCGATATCGTAGTTCCACGGATATTTTGGGCGGTGGATGCAGACGATTTTCCTCTCGTTCCCAATTCGGATCCTCCGTGGAAAGAGGACAACGTCGCGGTCGTCGCTGACATCTGGCTGATGCAGGGGGGCGACGACCTGGAATGCGTTGTCATAGTCGTGTGCCGCAAGCCTGGCCAGGTTGACGCGGTAGAGCATGGTGACAGTGTCGTTTCTCGTGACTGCGCTGCCCAGGTCGCCTTTTCGTGCCCACTCGGGCATGCACTGGACTGGGTCGTCGTGGTCCCAATACGGGCCAGGGGGGAAGGCGCGGCATGCGACCGTGAGATACAAGGCGTCCTCGAAGTAGAAGAGCCGTGGATCTTCCACGCATCCATTCGCGTAGTCGAACATCCTCTGGTTGCGGCATGAATTCCTCAGGAACGCCTCCTTGTCGAAATCCAGACGGGGGGACATGGCGGGGCGGGAGAAGTCAAACTCCCAATTCTCGCCGCTGTCATGGCTGACGCCATATCCGAGGAAAATCGGGTAGGGCAGCGGCTTGCCATCAACCTGCGCCTGGGGATAGGGTCCGGTGGCACGGAAGAGCATGTGGATGGTCCCGGGAGCATCCGGGTCGGCGACCATCGCGGGGTTGAGAACCATCTTGTCTGCCCAGACGCATCCCTCCCGGGGAACCAGCACACAGCGTTTCCGGAATATTGCCATAAGTATCTAACTCCTTGAGTATAAAGATGTTATGCAGTAATAAACGATATAATGAAACAAGACAGGAAAGCGAAAAAGGCGAAATAAAACGGTTTCGTGGGAACCTTGATTTCGACGCAGGTTAAAAATACCTCTGTTTGGCATTATTTCAAGGGGTTCGAACTTGCCAGATGCTAGTAGAGACCCACAAAGGAAGTATGCTAGAGGTGCCTGGCGGGTGATAACATGGGGAGTTTTGTCAAATATATGGGAAGTGTTTGCAATTTTTAAATTCTCCCATATATTTGACATAATCTCAGTAATGCGGAGGTGCGCCATGAATAATCAGGCACAAATAGGGCTTCTTAGGACCTCGTTGAAACGGACTCTGGCTGAAAACGGCCTGGCAACCAGATTCACCGGGCATTCCAGCAATGAGGCGAGCTTCGTCAGTCTTTCGGGGGCTCCTGTGAGCATTTACTTTCGATCTGCCTTGAGTCCTGATTTCATTTCAGGGAAGATCCAGGAGATGGCGGATGTTCTCTCCAAGGGTGGCCAGCTACTTTTCGTTTCTCCGCGCATTTCACAGCAACTGATTAACTCTCAGGTAGACAGATGCATTCACTTCTACTCGCCAAACGGGTTTTCACGCATCCGCCTGCCTGGTTTTACTTATATTGTTCACGCTCCAGTATCAAATGCGGGTGGCAGGCAAGGTAATGCCGGCAGTGCCTTTGTCGGAAAGGCCACAGTTCTTCCGAGGCTCTTCTTCATGGAGCCTGGACGGATTTGGCATCAGTCGGAATTGGCTCTGGAGTCTGGTCTGACCAGGTCGTATGTCTCTATCATCATAAAGCGAATGCTGGGGGCTGGGTACATTCTACGGGATGGGCTGGGGTATCGTCTTCAATCTCCTGAGAAGATGCTGGACGACTGGTCGGTTGTCTACCGCTTTGACCGTTATGTCTGGAAGCGTGAGTACGCGTTGGCATTCAGGCATCTTCGCGAGGGAATGGACAGAGTAGCGGGGGTGCTTGCTGGCAAAACATCTCAATTTGCCTTGATGGGGCAGTGCGGCGCGTATCTTCGATGCCCGTATATGGAGCCATCAGTTGTATCTGCCTATGTCTCGGAACCGTTGGACGGGGTTCCTGGACTGCATCCGGTAGAAGGGGATGGAAATGTCGTGCTGTATGTTCCCCAGAACCAAGGGGTCTTTGTCGGAAAAAACAGTGTGGACAATCTTCCTGTTGTTTCGGACATCCAGCTCTATCTTGACCTGAAGAAGATGCCAGGGCGCAGCGTGGACCAGGCTGAATACCTGCGTGAAAACCTCCTGAACTGGGATATATAACAATGCCTGATTTCAATACCTCCATACATGACTACGACAAGACCCTGACGCAAAAGGTGGAGACGGCGCTTTTGGACATCTGGGGACGTCTAGGCGAGTATCGTCAGTATCTTGTCCTTATTGGGGGGCTTGCACCCAGGTACATCACAGCTCCCACGGGGGCTGTGGACTACAGTATCTTCTCCCATTGTGGCACAATGGACATCGATTTTGGTGTTTCCATTGCCCTCTCCGACGTAGAGAAATACAAGAGCATTGAAAAGATCCTCAAGGAGGCTGGTTATCGGAACAGGCTAAACAAGCACGGGAACAAGCGTCTACATTCGTTTGTGAAGAGGACAGATACAGATTCCGTTGTCATTGATTTCCTGACTACTACCTATTCGGGACCTGACAATTCCCTGATGCACAGGGTGACGGATGAATTATCTGCCATACAGACAAAGGGGTTAGGGCTTGCTCTCAGTCATCCGCTGAAAATCAGAATCCAAGGGACTTCATTGAGCGGCGATATTCAGGAGGAGGTCATCAACGTGTGCAGAGCGGCTGCATACATTCCCCTGAAGGCACTAGCCTACGATGGGAGGAGAAATGGCAAGGATGTCTATGACCTTGTCTATGTGCTGGAGAACTATCTGAACGGGGTAGATTCAGTTGTGGATGAGACAACTGAAGAGGATTTCGCGTCACAATATTTCAAGGAAGCACTGGAGTGCCTGTCACGGCACTTCAGGACAAGTGACCATATTGGTCCAGCCGCTTACGCCAATTTCTGTGGCAGACAACAGGACCGCCTTTATGCCTTTTCCATCGTGCAGGAGTATCTGGAGAAGATTGCCGTGCGATTCGGGTGTTGAGAGGCGCGGTTTATCAAATATATGGGAGAGTTGACTGATTGGTTTACTCTCCCATATATTTTATGTCCATCAGATGATCTGCAGTTTCTTCCATCCTCCGAGGGCGTATCTGGTGAGGAGCGTCAATGCGCTGATGATAGAGAGGATGACGAGAATGATCCAGACATTGTATGGGTGCATGTGGAATTTATGTACGCAGAGCAGGATTACGGCGGAGATGATGGTATTGTTTCCCGTGTGGATGCACATGCTCCAGAACGTATCTCCTGCTCCCCGGAGGGCTCCGACGGAGACCAGCAGGATTGCGTCCGTCACGATATAGAGCGCCGCCATTCTGAGCATTGGGATGGCGTGTTGCCTGACGACCGAGTAGTCCAGCCCTCCGTGTTCTGGTGCGAAGACACTGACGAGGGTAGCGGTTGCCAGCGAGAATACCAGTGCGTTGAAGAAAGCGAATGTGATTGCGGTCTTGAATCCGGAGATTGCGCTTCTTTCGGCGATTTTCGGGTTTCGCTGTCCCATGGCCTGTCCCACGAGTGCGGTGACGCCGACCTGGATTCCGAGTAGTGGCTGGAAGGAGAATCCGTCCCAGCTATACACGATGGTGATTGCGGAAGCGACCTCCGTCCCGTAGCTATGGAAGCTTGAGATGACGATGGTGAAGCAGATTGTCCCGAGGATGTTTTCGACTCCCTGCGGGACTCCGTATTTGATGAGTTTTTTGAACTTGTCCGGCTGGAAGAATTCGTCGACCGGCAGGTCCCATTCCGGGGTTCTTCTGATTCTGCGGTATCCCACGACGAGGACCATTGCGGTGGATGCAGCCGCCAGGAGTGTTCCGATTGCGGCGCCGTCGAGTCCGAGGGCGGGGCATCCGAGCTTTCCGAAGATCAGGATCCAGTTTGCGAAGATATTGACAAAGAGCGCGAGGACATTTGCCAGGAGGATTATCTTTGTTCGTCCAATCCCGATGTAGAACGAACCCAGCGCGAACCTAATCAGCGAGATGATTGCGCCGAAGCCCATATACCAGTAGTATCTGGTTTCGAGGACGATTTCCTCTGGCGCGTGTGTTCCGAAGACATTCAGCTTGATGACTATCAGGTGCACCAGCAGGACCAGCGGGTAGCTGACGATGGCGAGCAGGATTGCCTGTCGGATGATGCGGAGGCAGTCTGCCTTGCGCTGTGCGCCGTAGTATTGTGCCACCAGGGCGGAGGCGTATCCGACAACGCCGGCGAAGAAGGCGGTGACGCTCCAGCTGGTGACGCCGCCCCCCATGGCAGCGGCCTGGTGGACGATGCCGACCCTGGAAAGGAAGAGCCTGTCGATGAACATCATCAGCATGTCGAAGACACACGACAGGAACATCGGGAAGGCAATCACCAGCAGCGGATAGATGCCGCCTGGACCCTTGAAGTGTTTTTCGAGGAAGCTCTTCATTTCAGACCGTGGAAAAGTGTTTTCTTGTGGTGCCGCAATCTGGGCGCACACTCGGCATCTAGGCGCGCCGTGTACGCGTGGCATGCTTGTTGCCATGGCCGTCGTCTGGCGTGTCGGGCTCCCACAATACCGTGAGTGCGGAGTCGCCGTGTGGCGGCGTGTGGCTGTCGTGGAGGGGAGTGCTGATCCGGGGCTAGAGCACCTTCGCCAGGAAATCCTTCAGCCGCGGATGCTGGGGATGCGCGAAGAACTCCTCCGGGGAATTCTGCTCCTTGATCTTCCCGTCGTCCATGAAGCAGACCCTGGTCCCCACCTCCCGTGCGAAGCCCATTTCGTGGGTGACCACCACCATCGTCATGCCCGCGTCGGCCAGTTCCTTCATTAGGGAGAGGACCTCTCCGACCATTTCGGGGTCGAGGGCGCTGGTGGGTTCGTCAAAGAGCATTACATCTGGATTCATGGCGAGTGCCCGGACGATTGCGACGCGCTGCTTTTGTCCCCCCGAGAGCATTCCCGGATATTCGTTGGCCTTTTCGGGCAGTCCGATTCTCTTGAGGAGTCCGAGCGCCTTCTCCTGTGCGTCCTTTGCCTTCATCAGCCCCGTCTTGACAGGCGCCAGGGTGATATTCTGGAGAATCGTCATGTGCGGGAAGAGATTGAAGTGCTGGAATACCATTCCCATGTGTCGGCGGACAGTGTCGATGCGGCACTTTGGGTTTGTGATTTCCGTGCCGTGGACGAATATTCGGCCCTCGGTAGGCGTCTCAAGCAGGTTCAGGCACCTCAGGAAGGTGGACTTCCCCGAGCCCGACGGGCCGATTACGACCACCTTTTCGCCCTTGCGGATTACGTCGTCGATTCCCTTGAGGACGAGATGCGTTCCGAAGCTCTTGCGGAGTCCTTCCACGCGGATTGCCTCGTCTCCGCCGGCATTGGGTTTGCTGATGACATCTTCGCTCATGATATGCTCCTGTTTCTCCGTTGCCATGGGCTATGCGTTCCTGCGTTCGCTCTGCTGGAGATATCTTTCGAGCCTCCTCTGAAGCATACTGAGAATGACCACCAGAATCAGGTAGATTGCCGCGATGCAGAGAAGCGGGAAGAACGCGTCAAAGGTCCTGGCGCGGACGAGTGCGGCGGCCTTCGTGATGTCGATGATTGCGATATATCCGACGACCGATGTCTCCTTGAGCAGCGAGATCAGTTCGTTGCCCAGTGCCGGGAGCACGTTCTTGAAGGCCTGTGGGAGGACGATGAGGCGCATGGTTGTCCAGGCGGAGAGTCCGAGCGATCGTCCGGCCTCGGTTTGTCCTCTGTCGACGGCCATGATTCCGGCGCGTGCGATTTCAGCCACGTATGCCCCGGAGTTGATTCCGAATGCGACGACTGCCACCAGCGAGCCTTCGATTGTCGGGAGGACTACGAATGCCCATATCATCAGCTGGACCAGGACCGGGGTTCCGCGGAAGATTGTCAGATAGAGATACAGGAACCCGTCGAGCAGCTTGAGCCCGGCGTGTCTAAGCCAGAAGAGCCTGCCCGTCTTGAGGAAATTCTTGAGAGACTTCCAGAAGGGTTGTGGCTGGCATTGGTAGACATATACGCGCAGGACTGCGACCAGGAGTCCGATCAGGACGCCGATGACGAGGGCCCCGACCGTGATTTTGATCGTGTTCTGGAAGCCTTGCACGAAGAGCTTGTACCTGTCATCGTCAAGGAATGTCCGCGTGAATGCGCTTTGTAGCCAGGAGAAATCCATTGCCTTCTAGGTGCTGGAAAAAATTCGTGTGTATTGTGGCGCGCCCTGTCGATGATGGCGCCTTGTCAAAACGAGATGGCGGGAGGCGCCTTGGTTTGCGCCCCCCGTCCATCCATGGATGCGGGAGTCGTGGCGCGGTGCATTATGCCGGCGTCTTACTCCCGCGGGAGAGTAGGCTCTGCTATTTCAGCCGAACCTCTTACTGGGCAGTCTTGTTGTAGTGTTCGAGCTGCCAGATTTCAATCCATCCATTGAGGCGGGCCTCTGCGATGACCTCGTTGATGAGGGCGAGCAGGTCGTCGTTGCCCTTCGCCACTGCGATGCCGAACTCCTCGGGGGCGTCAAGCCCTTCGCCGTCTGCCTTGACGAGCGGGATTGCGACGTAGCCGGGGTTCTTGTTTGCGAGGGACTTTGCGACGAGGTCGTCGATGACGACGGCGTCAATCTGCCCGCTCTTCATTGCGACAGTCGCGTCGGGCGCGTTGTTGAACTGCTTGGCGACGGCGCCGGTGTCCTTCAGGAGTCCGCTGGCCACGCAGTCTTCGATCATCATCATGCCCGTGGTGCCCTGCTGTCCGCCGATGCGCTTTCCGGCGAGGTCCTCGACGGTCTTGATGCCTGATTCCTCGGGGACGATGAGGTACTGGACGGAGCGGATGAAGGGAACCGAGAAGTCCACCGCACGCATGCGTTCCTCGGTGATGGTGAAGCCGGCTGCGCCGATGTCGGCCTTGCCGGTGACGATTGTGCCGATGATTGAGTCAAACTCGGCGGAGACGATTTCCGCCTCGACGCCCAGCTTTTTCGCGATTGCGCGGACGAGTTCCATTTCGGAGCCGGTGATGACTCCGCCCTCGCCGACGTATTCATACGGCGGGAATTCGGGGTTTGTGTAGGCGACGAGCTTGCCGGCCTTCTTGATTTTGTCAATCTTGCTGACGGGCTCCTTGGAACCGCAGCTGCTCAGCATTCCGCAGCAGAAGACTGCCGCCAGGAAAAGCGCGAAGAATTTTTTCATGGTCGAGTATTGTGTCAGTGGGTTGCGACTTGGAAAGGATCGCCGTCTTCAGTGGTGTTCGGCAGATGATCCGAAGCATGCGGCGTCATGAAAAACAAGGACTTAATGTAGTCTATGCGGTGGTGTTTGCAGTATGCGGCCCGCTAGCGTTGCCTGCGGTCGAATTTTGCAGCGAGCTTCATTCCCGTGGTCTGGAGGATTTGTGCGATTCCCACGAGCAGGACAAGCGTCACCAGCATGATTGACATTTCGTATCGGTGGTATCCGTATCGGATTGCGATGTCTCCGAGCCCGCCGCCTCCGACAGCCCCCGCCATTGCCGAGTATCCGAGGATGGTTCCGACGGTGATTGTGACGCCGATGAGTAGCGAGGTCCTGGCCTCGGGGAGCAGCACCTTGAAGATGATCTGTCGGATGCTGGCGCCCATGCTCTCGGCGGCCTCCACGACTCCACGGTCGACCTCCTTCAGAGAGGATTCGACCATGCGACCCACGAAGGGTGCGGCGGAGATGACGAGCGGCACGATGGTGGCGGTGGAGCCGTAGCTCTTGCCAACCAGGAATCTGGTGAAGGGGATGATGACAACCAGGAGGATGATGAAGGGGACGCTGCGGAGCAGGTTGCATGAGACGTCCAGGACGCGGTAGACTGGCCTGTTGGGGCAGAGTCCCTGCTTGTCAGTAAGAGTCAGGAAGATCCCGATTGGGATTCCGAGGAGATATGCGAAGAGCGTCGAGACCAGTGTCATGTACAGCGTCTCGAATGTTCCCGCGGTGATGAGTCCGATGAGGTCTGCGAAGGGCCCGTCGCTGGTGAGATGCAGCTGCAGGGCGAGTTGTGAGAAGAATCTATCCATTCGTGTACTCGACCTCCTGCGGATTCAGTCCCTTGCATACGAAGTAGTCCCAGAACTTGCAAGAGAGCTTTGGGTCGTCGGGGAGTTGGACGATCATTTCGCCGACGGCGCGCCCGTTCATCGTCTTTGTGGACGCGTAAAGGATGTTAAGCGGCGCCCGGCATTCGATCATGATATTGCCGAGGATTGGCTCGAATGCTGTGAGCCCCGTGAAGGTGATGCGCACCTTGCGGCCGCTGCGGATTTCCTCGACGGGGATTGAGGAGTTGTCGGGGAGGACGAGCCGCCTTGCGGCCGCGGTCTGCGGCGCCCTGAATATCTGGTCCACAGAACCGCTTTCGGCAATCCGTCCATTGTCCAGGACTGCGACATCCGTGCAGATTTCGCGGATGACGCTCATTTCGTGTGTGATGACGATGATTGTGATTCCGAAGCGCGTGTTGAGGTCCTTGAGGAGGTGCAGGATCGAGGACGTGGTCTGCGGGTCGAGCGCGGATGTGGCCTCGTCCGAGAGTATGATCTTCGGGTTTGTGGCGAGGACTCTTGCGATTGCGACCCTCTGGCGTTGTCCGCCGGAGAGTTGTGCGGGGTATGCCTTTGCCTTGTCGGAAAGTCCGACGACCTCCAGCATTTCCGCTGCCTTCCTGAGCGCCTCCCTTCTGGGGACGCCTGAAATCTCGAGCGGGAAGAGGACGTTTCCGATGACGTTTCTCTGCATAAGCAGGTTGAAGCCCTGGAAGATCATCCCGATGTCGCGCCGTGCGTGCCTCAGCTCGGCGGAGCTGAGGCCCCCCAGTTCCAGGCCGTTGACCGTCACCGTGCCGCTGGTGGGCTTTTCGAGCAGGTTCAGGCATCGGACAAGGGTGGACTTGCCGGCCCCCGAGAGCCCGATGACCCCGTAGACCGCGCCTTGTTTGACGTCGAAGGAGATGTCGTCAATCGCGCGGAACACCCCGCTTTCGGTGCGGAATTCCTTCACGAGATTCCGCACGCTTATGATTGCCTCTGGATTGTTCTTGGTTGCCTCCGTCATTCAGGGAAGGAAAAGGTGGTTTTTCCCGGCGGTTTTGGAAGACAGACAATCCGCAGCCGTCCATCGTTGCAGCCGGCTGCGGACTGTGCTTCCCCGCGAGGGGATGGTTTTTGCTAGTTGAATGGGACGACTGCTCCGTCGTACTTCTTTTCGATGAAGTCGCGGATGGGCTGGCTCTTCAGGGTTTCGACGAGCATCTTGACGGCGGGGGCGTCCTGGTTGCCGTCCTTGACTGCGATGATGTTCACGTATGTCTTGGCGGCCTCGGAGTCGGACTTTTCGGCGGCGATTGCGTCACGCCCGACGGAGAGTCCGGCCTGCAGTGCGTAGTTGCCGTTCAGGACCACCAGCGCGAAGTCGCTGCGCATGCGCGGGATCTGTGCGGCTTCGAGTTCGACGATGTCGATCTTCTTCGAGTAGCTTGCGATATCCCGCTTGGTGGCCGTGAGCCCGGCGCCCTCGCGGAGGGTGATGACTCCGTTGTCGGCCAGCAGGAGCAGTGCGCGCGCCTCGTTGGTGGTGTCGTTGGGGACGGCGATGGAGTCGCCGTCTGCCAGTGCGTCAAGGGAGGCCTTCTTTCCGGGGTAGACTCCGAAGGGCTCGTAGTGGATTCCGCCGGCGTTGACCAGGTGCAGGTTCTTCTCCTTGTTGATGGAGTTCATGTACGGGACGTGCTCCATGTAGTTGGCGTCGAACTCGCCGCTTTCGACAACCAGGTTGGGCTGGACATAGTCCTCGAAGGCCTGGATAATCAGGGTGAATCCCTTTTCGGCCATGATGGGCTTTGCCTGCTCCAGGATCTCCGCATGGGGAGTGATGGAGGCCGCCACGCGGATCACTGTGGGATCCGAAGGCTTTTTACAGCAGCCTACAGAGAAGATGAGAACGGTGGAGATTACGGCTATGATCGCGGTGTAGAACTTGTTCATTGTCTTAGCCCTCCTTGTTTGAATTGTTGAAAAACGGCGGATGCAGAAATCCGAAACCAAGCGATTTCAGGAATGGCTTGTACTATGCCACTGAATTTGCGGATTTTAGGCGAAAAAGGCAAAAAAACTCCAGGTTGTGCAAGTATTGCGCCGACGGGGCCTTGCGGAGGCATCCCCTAGGCGACATCCTCCGCCGCCTTGAAGGAGCCGATTACGTGGACTTCGTCCGCCTCGCGTTCGAGCTCCTCAAGCACCCTGGGCATCCTCCTGTCCTGCAGCCCGCAGTCGACCTCGACGAAGAAGCGGTATCTCCACCGTCCCTTTCCGGATGGCCTGCTTTCGATCATTGAGAGGGAGAGGTTCGCCTCCTTGAAGGGCTTCAGCGTATCGTAGAGCGCACCCACCTTGTCCCGCGCGGTGAAGCAGAGGCAGCACCTGTCGTGCCTTTCGGAGTCGTTCTCGTGTTTTGCGAGAATGAAAAACCGGGTGACATTGTCGGCCCTGTCCTCGATGTTTTCCTCGAGGACTCTGAGCCCGTAGAGTCTTCCCCCCTCCCTGCTTGCGACTGCCGCGGCACCCTCCGTGCGTGCGGCCAGTTCCGCGGCGCGTGCGTTTGATGGGGCTGTGATGGCTTCGACATTCGGGTAGTTCCTCTCAAGATACCGGCGGCACTGCCCGAGGGACTGCGCGTGGCTGTAGATGACCTTGATTTTGTCCTTTGGCAGATTTCCGAGGAGGCACTGGTGCACTTCCATGGCGACTTCGCCGTAGACCTTCAGCGGCGAGGCCGCGAGCATGTCAAGCGACCCGCTCACAAGCCCCTCAGATGAATTCTCGACGGGGATGACGCCATATTCGCATAGGCCGCCCTCGACTGCCGAGAGGACGGCGCCGATGCTGTTGCAGGACCTGTATTCCGCCCCGTCGCCGAAGTGCCTGAGCGCGGCGATATGGGAGAATGTGGCGGATGGGCCGAGGTATGCCACGCATTTGCTCCGGCGGATGCCCGATGCGGCCGCGGCGGAGCGCAGCTTCATGGCTGCGTCCAGCACGAGCGCCTCGGTCTCCTCGAATCCAATGCAGGCATCCGTGACCGAAATGCCGCCATCGGGCCTTGTGCCTGGGGCGATAGGCTGCCTGCCCTCCTTCAGGTTGCTTTCCAGCATCATGCCGAGGATGCCCGTGTTGCCGTCAAGCCGCTGGTCAAGGACATCTTCGAAGACGATATGCTGGCGCGTGTAGTCCCTGCGGGAGTTACCGTGGCTGCAGTCGACAAGCACCATCGGCCTGAGGCCGGCGTCCTTCAGCTTCTCCTGGGCTTCCGCAATGGAGCTTGCGTAGTAGTTTTCGCCGTTTGCCCCGCCGCGCAGCACGAGGTGTCCGTAGGGGTTTCCCGTGGTCCTGACAATTCCGCTGTGTCCATTGCTGAGCAGTCCGAGGTAGCTATGGGGGGATGCGGCCGTGCAGATTGCATCGATGGCGACCTGTATCGAGCCGTCGGTTCCGTTCTTGAATCCGACGGGGACATCCAACGCGCTGGCCATCTGTCGGTGTGGCTGCGACTCGGTTGTCCTCGCCCCGATTCCCGCGTATGAGATGAGGTCGGCGATGTATCCCGCCGTTGCGGGGTCGAGCAGTTCGGTGGCCGTGGGGACTCCCATCTCCGCCAGCGTGAGGAGGAGCCTGCGCGCCAGCCGGACTCCCTTGGCGATGTTGCATTCGCCATTGAGGTCCGGATCGTAGATCAGCCCCTTCCAGCCGAGGGTTGTGCGCGGCTTCTCGAAGTATGCCCTCATGACGAGCAGGATTTCTCCGGAGACCCTCTTCGAGAGGTCGGCAAGGCGGCGCGCGTATTCGACGGCCGCGTCCAGGTCGTGTATCGAGCATGGCCCCGCAATGACGAGCATCCGCCGGTCCTTTCCCGACACGATGTCGCGCACCTGTTGCCGGCACCTCGCCAGATTCTCCTTCATACTCGGAGCCAGCGGCAACTCCGCACAAAGCTCCTCGGGGGACTTGAGGTCGATTTCCTGCATCATCTCTGAGTAATCTCCTGTCAAAAAAAGGCCGCAGTCGAAGTGTTTCCCCCGAATGCGGCCATGGCTCCAAAACAAAAAAAAGACGGAATCGAATCACCGATCCGTCTCTGCTCTCGTCAAAATCCTATCCAGGCACACATCGCGGGCATCAACGGATAAACCGCTGATACTCAAAAAATCGGAATGTGCCGGACATCTCTTTCGTCATGCCGCGTACTGTAATCCGTCCGCGGATGTCAAGCGGTCATTCCAGGACTTTTCTGATGTCGTCTGCAGTCACGACTCCTTCGCGGATGACCTTCAGGGCATCCTTCCCGCCTACGATTGAGACGACCGTGGACGCCTTGCCGCCAGTGACCGTGATGTCGCCGCCGTCGACGGCGAAGTCCGGTTCGCCGTCCAGCCCGGCGAGTGCGTCCTCCACATTGACTGCCGGCGGGGTTCCTGACAGGTTTGCGCTTGTGGCCGCCGCGACGCAGCCCGCGGTCTCCAGCATCTTCAGGAGGAATGGGTGGTCTGGGATTCGCAGCCCGATTGTCTCCCCCGGCGTGCTTCCCTCCACGACGACCGTGAGGGGACCGGGCCAGAATCTCTCCGCAAGCCTATCCAGGTCGGCGGAGGGCTTGACGCCGGCGCGGACGGCTGCCTCGACGGAGGGCGCAAGCATCTGCAGGAGCTTGTTCTGGGGACGGTGTTTCAGCGCGTAAATCCTTTCGCGCCCTGAGTAGCTCCCCCAACGCGTCATGATGCCGTAGACTG
>ULPT01041508.1_pt1 | contig 17910 bp, 20 predicted proteins | sample 1953751 | NCBI WGS metagenome assembly ULPT01 (sample SAMEA4835636, study PRJEB28245) | human gut metagenome | biome: gut microbiome; material: fecal sample | place: Denmark | collected 2008 | reverse complement strand
GCCATGCTGGACGCCGCCTTCCGTTCCGGGGACCAGATCCTGATTTTCCCGGCCGGCATATGTTCCCGCAGGATTGACGGCAAGGTGCAGGATCTTCCGTGGACCAAGACATTCATCACCAAGAGCAAAGCCACCTCCCGTGCGGTGGTGCCGGTCCGCTTCGTCGGTGAGAATTCGGGGCGTTTCTATCGGGTCGCGAATCTCTGCAAGTTCCTGAAGCTGAAGTTCAACTTCGCGATGCTCTATCTCCCGGACGAGATGTACCGGGCGCGCAACGCGCATTTCAAGGTGATTTTCGGGAAACCTGTGCCGGCCGAGACCTTCGACGGCAGCAGGACGCCTCTCCAGTGGGCGGCGTATATGAGGGAAAAGGTTTATCAATTGCATTGAGAATATGGAGAAGATCATTGACCCCGTGAGCGTCAGCCTGCTCAAGGCAGAACTCACACCTGACAAGAAGCTTTGCGACACCAACAAGGCGGGCAACGAGATCTATGTCATCGACGGCGACGATTCTCCCAATGTGCTGCGCGAAGTGGGCCGCCTGCGTGAGGAGTCGTTCCGGCAGGCCGGGGGCAGTTCCGGCCTCTCACTTGACCTTGACGAGTTCGACACCATGGACAGCCCTTACCGGCAGATTGTCATCTGGGACCCGTCTGCGGAGGCGATCATAGGCGGATACAGGTATATCCTCGGTCCGGATGTGACCCTGAAGGAGAACGGACAGCCGAATCTCGCCACTTCCCATATGTTCCATTTTTCGGACAAGTTCATCCGGGATTACCTGCCGCATGTGATTGAGCTGGGACGCTCGTTCGTGACTCCCGCATACCAGAGCTCGAAGGCCGGAGCCAAGGCCATATATGCCCTGGACAATCTCTGGGACGGCATCGCGTCCGTGATGATGCAGCATTCCAACATCATCTACTTCTTCGGGAAGATGACGATGTACCCGTCATATGACCGCTCCTGCCGTGACCTGATCCTGCATTTCCTCTGGAAGCATTTCGGGGACGATGAGAACCTCGTCCGTCCGTATCATCCGGTGATGCCTCAGCTGGACGGGCGTATTCTGGACCTGATTCTGCGCGATGATGATTTCAAGACTGACTACCGGAATCTCAAGGATGCCGTGCGCAAACTCGGCTGCGGCATTCCTCCTCTGGTCAATTCGTACATGAACATCTCTCCGACGATGAAGATGTGCGGCACCGCCGTCAACGACGAGTTCTCGGATGTGGAAGAGACGGCTATCCTCGTCTGCTTCAACGAGATGTACGCCGACAAGCGCGACCGTCACAAGGAGCCGTATATCAAGCAGCTGGCGGATAATCTCTTCGAGCGCTTCCCGCAGCTCAACAGGGAGATAGCCGAGAGGCTTTCGCTCCGCAAGGATGAGAAGAGAAGCCAGGCTTTCTCTCACATCATGGAGAAGATAAAAAAGAAATAGGGGAGAGGCCGTAAGCCGGTTTCTGTTTTATTCTGCCATTTATCTTCGCAACCTACCCCCCGGCATCGGACGGGCAGTCCTCATTTGCCGGTATATTTGGTTTTGCAAGTCCCGGTGCCGTACCCGCAAGGCATCGCTGCCTGTGCGTCGTGAGCTCTTGCCTCACGTTTTCACCATCGCCTTTCGGCAGTCATTCTCTGTTACGGCCGACGTAAAGTCGCCTCTACCTGCGCTTTCCGCAGCGGGATGCCCTGTCTTGTCCGGACTTTCCTCTCATTTGAGCGGCAGATCGCCCCTCCCTTATTTCCGTCGGCAAATATACTTTGATTTTGTCACAAAACCTAAATCTGTCCCTTGCCGGCCTCCTGTCTCCCGGACAAGATCATGAACACGATGGCGCCGATGCAGATGACGGCTCCGACGGCGACATTTGCCGTGAACGGCTCTCCGAATGCGACCGTGCCTATGGCTATGGCCGTTATCGGTTCGAACACGCCCAGTACGGCGGTCTTGGTCGGGCCTATGCTTTTGGTAGCCATTGCGAGGGCGAGCAGGGAAACCATTGTCGGCACGAGTCCGAGGCCCAGGAGATCAAGCCAGTCCCTCTTCCCGCTTATGCCCTGGAGGAACTCCCCGCCTTCAGCGAGGTGCTGTACGAGGAATATAAGGGTCCCGGTGGCCAGGGCGTAGAAGGTGATAGTGTGTGCGGAGAGATTTTTCATCTTTCCGGACTGGTTGACAATCACCAGATAGCCGGCGTAGCTGAGTGCGGACAATCCGGCCAGGATGGCTCCCGTGAGATTGAATGCGGCGCTTTTGAGCGGATCCATCAGGATGAACACGCCGACGAGCGTGGCCATTATTGAAATCCATACCTGGCGGCTCGGCTTGACCTTGAGAAACAGCATTATCAGGGCCGTGAACACCGGGTAGAGATAGACCACCGTGGTGGCGAGTCCCGCCGGGATGTAGTTGTAGGCGTCAAACAGGAAGAGGCTGCTGCAGCTGAAGAGCACGCCCAGGATGAGCAGAGTCAGCCGCTGGCTGCGGTCGGTGGCGAAACTCTCGCGCTTGGCCATCATCAGGACCGCCATGAATATGGTGGCGAAGAGGTAGCGGAAGAACAGCACGCTCGATACGGGCGCCCCTCCGGCGAGGAGTTCCTTGCCGAACAGAGGGTTCATGCCGTAGGAGATCCCGGCGATGATTCCGGCCGTGTAGCCTGTAAGTCTGTTGCGCAGTTGCGCGTTGCTGCCCATTATGCCAGTCGTGTACATGTCTTTTTGATGTTTTGGCGGGCCGCCGGTCCGCTTGTCTTTGTCGTGGACGCCAGGCCCTGACATTTGCGGCCGCGAATATACGATTTATTTTTTGACGATTGCTATATTTGCAGGGTAGTACAAAAAATAAAACTCTCGATATCACATCGAGAGTTTTAATTCTGATTCTAACCAAAATTTAACCTATGAAAAATCTATTCGACAAGAAATATTGCAATCATCGTGCCAAAGACTGAGAAAACAAATGCGGCAAGGCTGCTTGATGCCGCGAAAATAGAGTATGAACTTATTCCGTATGACTATACGGAAGAGGACCTGTCTGCCCAGCATGTGGCGGCGGAACTCGGGGAGGATATCGAGACTGTGTTCAAGACACTGGTGCTCAGAGGTGACCGCAACGGGTATTTTGTCTGCGTGATGCCGGGCGACCTTGAGGTGGATCTCAAGGTGGCTGCCAGGATTTCGGGCAACAAAAGTTGCGAGATGGTGCATGTCCGTGAGTTGCTGCCGCTGACCGGTTACATCAGGGGAGGCTGCTCTCCGATAGGGATGAAGAAAGCCTTCCCGACCTTCATCTACGAGTCGGCTCTGCTGTTTGACTACATCTACATCAGCGCAGGTGTCCGCGGCCTGCAACTGAAGATAGCCCCCCGGGATCTTATCGACTTTGTCGGCGCGGCGATTTATCCGCTCTAGTCCATTATGGGCGAGCCAGGCTTACTAAACCCTGAGATAACCTTTTTCGAAAGCACCCGGGTAGAGGAATTTGGCTTCGCGGTCCGGGAACTTGACGATGAGGTATTTTAATACAATCATTTCAATTAAAAATTGTATCTTTGTCATTGTTATCCTCACCGGTAACTTTTTACATACAGGAAAGCGTTTAGCTTTGTTCCTTACTGATGAATCTGGACAATTCGTAGTGACGGGAATAATGTTTAATCGCTTATGCTTGGCTATATCTGGGTTCGCCCACGCTATAGCAAAGCGTGAGCAACTGAACCTTATTCGTCACGCGAGGCCGTCCAGAGCCGATCAGTAGAATGAGTCTAAAGTGGCTCACGCTTTCTGCGAAATGGACTTAGCATCATTGAGCCAATGATGACCGGATATAGCAATGAGACGACTCATTCCGTTCCTGTTCTGCTTGACCGCCTGCATCAGTGGAGGTCAGCGTCCTTCAACCACTTCTGTTGTCCCGGCTACAAGCACTGGGACATCTGCAACTGAAACTGAAACCGCTTCGACAACCAATCAGCAGGAGCAGCTCGCTTATGCCAAGAATCCCACTGTGAATGTTTATCTGGAGACTTCTGGGAGCATGAATGGATATGTCGACAATGGTAAGACACAGTTCCAGCAGGTTGTCTTCGACTTTCTATCCAACATCAAGAATAGCGGTTTGCCTTCTGAGATGAACCTGAACTATATCACTGATAGGATTACCCCTAAAGGTAATGACGTTAACCAGTTCATTAATAGCCTTACTTCAAGAGGGATTCTACAGGCTGTCGGGAATAAGGCTACAACGGACATTGCAGCCCTTGTCACTGATATTCTGAAGAAAACCGATGGTAGTAATCTTTCCATCTTTATCTCCGACTGCATTTTCTCACCCGGTTCCGTTGCCAGCCCGGAAGCTTATTTGGAGAACCAAAAGATAGCCATTCGCAACGCAGTCAATGATTACATCGCTAATAACTATTTTGTGGCCTGTTCTGTATATCAGGTTTATTCTCAGTTCAGGGGCAGGTATTTCGATTATAAGAATCGGCCAACGAATATCGAAATGCAGAGACCTTTCTACATCTGGGTATTCGGTTCACCGGCCCATATCGCAACCATCAAGTCAAAGGTCCCAGATGCAAATTTCATGGGAGCTCCTGTCGTTAACACCTGGACTATAATGAGTGAAGATTTCTCTATGTTTGACGGATTGCATGGCTATGGTCTTCTCCAACCGAGTCCGACCAATGGTGATTACAGGTGGAAATCCAAAAAAGAAGTCTCAAACATAAAGAAGACCAAAGACGGCTTCCTCTTCTCATTCGGCGTTGATTTGAATTTGCCGGTCCTCCTTTACGGCAAAGAGTACGCCACTGATGTGAGGAACTATCGACATATAGTCAATAAGCAGACCAACGAAGAGTTCTATGGCACCTTCCGCGAAGATCTCGTCAAGGCTTCTCCTTACACCTACGACATCACGGTTATCTCAGAGAAACCTTTTGGCCGTGGAGACTTCACAATTGTGTTTGATGGTCTCGTCCCCGACTGGGTTGCTGAATGCAATGATACAGATGACAGTGTTCTTAACGCTGGAAATAGCCTTAAGACCTACGGCTTCCGCTATATGTGCGAGGGAATCTATGCAGGCTTCCATGCCAACAACACTAGCAATATTACCGCACAGTATGATTTTGTAATCAAATAACTTGCAATATGGAAGATTTTTTCTCCTTGTTTTACAGGAACAACCTCTATGGGGAGCAGCTCTACTACCATCTGAGAGGATGGGATGATGCCTCTGGAGGATTTGTCTCATCTGCCGATAAGTTCCCGACCATTTTCCTGGTTACCTTTGGAACGGCGCTTCTGATGTTCTTTGCATATTACTATATCTTCAATCATCCGCGCTGGAACAGATGGTATCATTGGCTGCTGCCACTGTTTGTCTCCATAGGAGTCGGATTTGGGCTTGCATACGGTATCGTTACGACCGATTTGAGCGCCGGCGTAATCGCCGATTCTCTCGCTCCCTATGTCGGTCCTGGCAACGCCATCATGTTCGGTATTTACAACGGCTTCCTTGGCGGGCTATGGTTCTTCATTTTTTCACTCCTTTTACGCTCCTGGAGCAAGAACTGCAAGCATTCCCCGTGGCCGCTTCTGGCAACCAAGTTGAATAATAAAGGCAAGCAGGATCATGAGTAAATTATACGTTTTTGGAATCGGTGGGACCGGATCACGTGTCCTGAAATCTCTCACCATGCTTTTGGCTAGTGGCGTCAAATGCAATGCTGACACCATCGTCCCCATCATCATCGACCCGGACGACTCCGGTGCAGACAAGACCAGGACCATCGACCTGATGAACCAATACATGGCCATTCATGACAAGCTGGAGAACAACACTGAGGGAAAGAACAAATTCTTCACGACAGCTATTAAGTCTGTCGATGGAATGACAAACTTCATCTTCCCTCTTCAGAACACCCGTAACTGCAAATTCAAGGACTTCATCCAAATGAGCCAGTTGGACAAGGAATCCCTTGCCCTTGTGAACATGCTTTTCTCCGAGAAGAATCTGAATTCTGATATGAAGGTCGGTTTCAAAGGTAATCCGAATATTGGCAGCGTGGTACTGAATCAGTTTGCCGTTTCCCAGGAGTACAAGGCTTTTGCCAACGGATTTGAGGCTGGAGACCGAATTTTCATCATCAGCTCTATTTTTGGTGGAACTGGAGCTAGCGGATTCCCGCTTCTTCTCAAGACCATCCGCACAGACAAATCTTCCCAGGCATGGAAGATTATCAGCGAGGCCAAGGTTGGAGCAGTAACGGTCCTTCCGTATTTCAATGTGGAGGAGGATGAGAATAGCGGCGTGGATTCCGCCACATTCATTTCAAAGACAAAGTCTGCTCTCGCATATTACGAGAGGAACATCAGCCAGAACGGTTCTATTGATGCGCTTTACTATATTGGCGACAATATCAAAGCCACATATGAGAATCATGATGGGGGTTCTGCCCAGAAGAACAAGGCGCATCTTATCGAGCTTGCTTCTGCGCTTGCTGTCCTGAGCTTTGCATCAACGGATGATGCCCAGCTCGCCGGAGACACTATCCATTATGAGTATGGTCTTGATACAACAAAAACTCCTAAGGAGCAGGTCCTGTTCAAAGATCTGGGGAAAGAGAGTCGTGATGCTATCCAGAAGCCTCTGACACAATTCATCCTAATGAACAAATATCTAATGTTCACCCGGGAAAAACAGTACCGCGTACAGCCATGGGCCATCGACAACAAACTGGATAAGAACTTCTTCAATGGAGATTTCTTCCAAGCAGTGACGAAGGTGCAGCATGCCTACTATGAATGGCTGTGAACGAGCGGTCATTCAAACCTTTTAACGAGGAAAGGACGAATCCGTTATTCGACATTGTGAACGGAAAGGCCGCAAGCAAGTATTATCCTCATCTGTTCACTCGTAATTATGCTCTTGTTGACAGCATACTCAACACCCCGTGGAGGAACTGGAACAAGGCTGCTACCCGTGAACAGAAATTCATGGAGCTCTTCTTCAGGGCAACAGAAGATTTGGTTGAACACAAATACAATATGTAGCTATGGGAACCGTACTGAGACTTCATAAAGAAGCTGATAACAATATAAAGGACTGGACCGGTGGGCCAAACCGCGCATACGGTTCCGATGTAATCGACCAGATTCAAGATCCGGGTGGAGCCAGGGCTGACAAGGAAATTACTTCCATTCCTTCTCCTTTCGCCCGTGTAGATCTTGCCCGTTCCGCATTCTTCAATGTTGCGGATAGCAAGGATCTGGATGGGAAGACCATCTATCATAAGCTTGTCTCTGATTGCCTCGACATAGGTGAAATCTTCTTCAATTACGATAAATTAGCCGATAAACTGGATATTATCGTCTGGGATAAGAAGAAAGAACTTGGCAGACTCGAAAATAGTGAACTCGATGCCCACAAGATTCTTGGTCAGACGCTAAGGATGTATCTTGAGCAGGACAAGGATGCTTATAATTTCGATAGGATGGAGAAAATCTTCCTCCTCAGGTACAAAGGTCCCGGGAAGAAAGGTGACATGGACATCATTGGTGCAACATCTCCCAGGACGCTGTTCTTCAGCTCCGCCAACGAGCTTTCATATTGCTCTGAGCAGTTGAGGCCAAGCGGCAAGGACAAGCCCTTCGATGATGATTATACTCCTCTGTACAAGCGTGACTTCAAGTTCCAGAAGTATCTCTATTCGCTCAGGGTATTCTATGGTGAGATTAAGTTTGCTGCTGATTTCCCTGAATTCAATGCATACATCCAGGAGAGCCGTCGTCACCTGACTGATGAGCAGAAGGACGAACTTGAGCGGATGGACGAAAAGAGCATCAACGAGTATCCTGTGTTCTCGCTGGGCAACAATACTGTCGAGGTAATCGGACTCCCTCTCCATAAGGGCAATGCCATCAAGGCGGAAGAAATGAAGAGCGACTTCTTCATCAACTCTTCCATCTACAAAGGCAAACGTCCTCTTGTTCTGCCTGTCAAGGCTGGAAATGCATACACGGATCTTCGTTACGTCCATGACAATTGGCAGGATGAGAACGCAGCACCTTTCCTCGATTCCCGCGATATTGAGGAGCGCAATCTGCCGTTTACTGCTGATAAGTATCCTTATCTGACCATCAGCGACTTCCTGACACCAACCATCATTCTGATGCCGTATGAAATGACGGATTCCTTCTTCAATGGTAACGCGAAGAATGATGACCAGGCTTTCCTCCTTCCTCTTACCGAAACCTTCTTCAAGTATTTCACTCCGAAGGAAGTGATGGGTGCCATGCCCGATGGTAAGAATATGATTGACATGCGCGAGTTCGGTAGCGGCAGCGTTGAGGTTACCCTTAGGATTCCTGTTCAGCGTGGACGTTATATCGAGTATGTCCGCGAGTACAGGAAAACAGACAGCGAGGTAAAGGAAGCCGAGAACAAAGGCCGTGTCATCGAGCGCAAGTTTGGTCTCGGCGTGCTCCCGCTTGTCGATTTCACCGCCATCGCAGTAAAGCCATTCTACAGAGTGGCATTCTTCGCCAAGAGCAAGAACAGCAAATTGAGCTTTGCAGGTGAGGATGTATGCGAAATCAAGGAACACGCATCTCGTTCTGATGTTGGCAGTACCTGTAGTATCGAGTCCTATGTTTTGGAGGAGAATTTTAACCGGATCTTTGTCGAAATCGACAAGGTAAGGAATGTTGCGATTCCTGTTTTGAAGACTTATGGTACTGCTGCTAAGTACACATTCGCTGTTGACTTTGGTACAACCAACACTCACATTGAGTATTCCGTGGATGGAGGACGAGCTTCCTATGCGTTCGACATCAAGTCGGTAGACCAGCAGATGCAGAGGATGCATGCCGATTACAAGCAGGATCGAGACCTGGATGTCGCCTTCGTTGACGCATTCATCCCAAGTACCATTGGTGATAGTGATGATTACACCTTCCCGATGAGGACCGTTTTCGCAGAATCCGCAATGATTGACTACAGGAAAGCTACTGAGAGCATGGCAGACGGTAATATTCCTTTCCGTTATGAGAAGTCGGCTATTCCTCAGTACAACCGTGTAAAGACAGACCTCAAGTGGTCCAATGATGATGCACAGCGTGTAGAACTTTACCTGGACAACATCTTCCTCCTGATGAGGAACAAGGTCGTTCTGGGCGGAGGCGGACTGGAGAATACCAAGATTGTTTGGTTCTATCCTGTCAGTATGACCAGAGCACGCTGCAACCGATTCTCTGACATCTGGAAGAAGTTGTATAAGAAATACTTCGGTGAGAACATCGAGGGCAATCTGGTGATGATGTCTGAGTCAGTGGCCCCGTACTATTATTACAAGAGAGACCTGGGCGCAAAATCCAATGTTGTTACTATCGACATTGGTGGCGGTACCACCGACGTATATGTGGTTGAGGAGAATAGGCCGAAGATGCTGTCTTCCTTCCGTTTCGCCGCGAACTCCGTCTTTGGTGACGGCTATAACTTCCCTCCGAGAAGCAACGGTTTCGTCAACACGTTCAAAGACGATGTTCTCGGAAAGCTGCAGGCCAATAACCAGAATGACCTGATTACTGCTTTCAGGTCCATCGAAAGCACAGACGTTTCCACTGACGTCATCGCATTCTTCTTTTCGATAGCCTCCAATAAGGCATTCAAGGGCAAGAATGTTCCAATTGACTTCTTGGAAATGTTGACCAAGAATGACAAGCTTAAATACACCTTTGTGGTGTTCTACGGAGCAGTCCTCTATCATGTGGCCAAAATGATGAAAGCCAAGGGACTTGCCTTGCCTCAGACGCTTGCGTTCAGCGGCAACGGCTCCAAGACCCTGAAGGTCCTCTCTACCGACAAGGCAACGCTGGCAAAGTTCGCCCAGTTGGTTTTTGAGAAGGTCTTCGGACAGAAGTACAATGGTACTACGCTTGAGGTAATCTATGAGGACGAGCCCAAACTTGCGATCTGCAAGGGCGGTATCTCCTGCAAGGAGAACCTCACCTATGACCAGGTTGACAATTTAAAGACCTCGCTATTCGGCACTGATGCGGAGACATTCACTACTGGTAAGCATTATGACATGATTGGCAAAGCTGAGATTGACGGCGTTGCTGCTTCCGTATCCCGATTCATCGACTTCCTCTTCGAAGTTAATGATGAGAACAAGAACTTCTTTGTAGACAGCCTCGCGACTGATGCCAGTGTCATCAAGAACGTTAAATCTGTTTGCAAGGAGGATCTCGTGGAATATACGAAACAGGGTCTCGAAAAGAAGATGGAGGAAATCCAATCCTGGGGCCTCGGAAAAGATGCCGAGATTGAGGAGACAATGTTCTTCTATCCCATTGTAGCCATGCTCAGCAATCTGGCACGTAAAATCAACTAAGCCGCTGTATGGAATCTTCAGTATTCACGCTCCCCACAATACTGGCGATTATCGCCATCGTGATTGGCATTTTTGCCATCGTTCTGGCTGTGCTTCTGTATGGTAAGTTAAGAAGCATGCTGGATAAAGACGAACTTCGTGAGTTTATTGTAAGGTCACTCAGAAGAGATGATAGGATAAGGCTTGAAGTAAAACAGATAGCAAAGACAGTAGTGCCTGCGCCTGCGAAGGAGGAAATGTCGACTGAGAATTTCAATGCCATCGTTGAAACGGTTATGGTTGGTATTGAATCAAAGTTGGTTAAGATGAAAGAGACAGAAACCTCTCCAACACCTTCAGTCGAATTCAAGACAGTGACAACGCCCACGTACATCAATCCGGAAGTTGAAAAGAAGAAGCTCATCTACAAGTATGCATCCGCATACGATGTCGCGAAAAAGACTTTCTACAAGGTTGAGGACAGACCGTCAGATGAGACTATCTTCGAGCTTTCCATAGATGGTGAAACCGAGAATTCCGGTATGATATCCGTGTATAGGCATGCCTACAAGAAAGTGACCGAGGTCCGAGATTTTCTTGATGGGGCTTGCAACGTGTCCGGTTCCGGAGTCAGCATCCAGATTGAAAAAGAAGGAATCATCTCTCTCGAAGAAGGTAAATGGAGAGTGGAAAAACCAATTGAGGTGAAGTTTATTTAAGGACATTCAATGGGAAATATCATAGTATCTCTGGTTGTTCTTGCTATAGCAGTGATCTTCCAAGTTGTCACTTTCGGCAGAACACAACATTTAAGGACAACACTCAAAAAAATCTTTCCGGAGAATCCTGAAGAGGATCTCTCCACTGAGTGTGATGAGAGGAACACCTGCGTCCAAATAACCTACACCAATGAAAAAAAGAAGAGCAATATCTTCCTGAGCATCGTAGATGCCATTAACAACTACCTTGCAAAGAATCAGGGCGCAACCGATTATTCTACCTTGAAGGATATAACGGACCGGCAGTGCGATGCCGTTGAGGCCCAGATCGACACGACGTCTCCGGTTCCTATTTACATCGGCCTATGTGGAACTCTTATCGGCATCGTGCTTGGTGTTGGAATCCTTGGCTATGGAGGAGGCATAGAATCTCTGCTTGGGGCACCTGCTGTGACCGAGCAGGTTATTAACGTGGATAGCAAATCCGAACTCCCGGCTACGGCAGGACTTGACATCGGCCAAAAGGCAGTCGTGAAGTCTACCGGAGACACGTATGTCCTTTCAGAACATGGGCAATGGGATGTTTATGAGGATGCTGGAGCCAGCGGTATCAGGGACTTGCTGCGTGGTGTTGCCATAGCCATGCTCACAACATTCATTGGTGTTCTGCTTACTATCATTGGCTCTTTCTCGTATAGGAATTCCACCGAGGACAACGAGAGCAAGAAGAACAAGTTCCTGAACTGGATGCAGGGTGAGCTTCTGCCTCAGATGAAGCACAATATGGCCAGCACCTTGACCATTCTGCAGAAGAATCTGACGAAGTTCAATAAAGATTTTGCGACCAACTCCCAGAATCTCAACAAAATATTCGAGAACATTAATACGACCTACAAGGAGAATACCAAGTTACTGGAGGCCGTACAGAAGCTAGATGTCGATTCTATGGCGGAGGCTAATGTGCGAGTTCTTCGGGAACTTCAGGCATGTACTAACCAGATTAATGATTTACATTCCTTCCTGGAGCAGTCGAATCGTTACCTAACTAGCGTGGAGGCTTTGAATGGAAACCTTACGGACCACCTTGATAGAACGAAACTTATCGAGAATCTTGGTTCTTTCTTCAAAGACGAAGTCGAGCAGATACAGCTTAGGAAGGAAGCAATCTCCAAGGCTGTAGGAGACATAGATCTTGAGGTCCAGAAGTCAATTGAGAATCTGTCTAAGCACACAGGTACTCAATATCAAGAACTTACTGATGCCACATCAAAACAGCATCTTGAGTTCATGAAAGCAATTGAGGCTCAGCAGAAAGCACTTAACCAGAAATTAGAGGAGACATCACTTATTGTCGAGGAACTGAAAAAACTGGTAGATGTCAAGGACAGCATGAACAAGGTCGCAGATGCTACCACTGCGCAGAGCGAAAAGCTTGACCAACTTCTAAAACTGGAAGAAAGCATTCGTGCCGTGGCAACGAAGAGTGATTCCCAGGGTGGCAAGATAGATCGGCTGATCGATGCCGTTCATGCGCTTCTCTCTCGCAACGTCCCGGTACAGACCAATGGAGTTGTACAGATTCCAATTCCTGCAGAGCACAAAAAAATTCCGCTTTGGGCCACTATTACTGGTTGCACTACTTGTGCTGTTTTGATTGGTACTTGTATCATCGTCATTCTTAAAGTTTTCAGCGTTCTATAATGGCGAAGAAGAACAAAGGTTCTTATTTCTGGACCAGCTATTCAGACCTCATGGCAAACCTCTTCTTTGTCATGTTGATGTTGTTTATCCTGGCCATAGCCCTCCTTCATAGAGAGATGGTGCAGATTGGAAAGGAGCGCGACGCGACAAAGGCGGAAATCGAGAAGATCAACGAGATCCGAAATGCCATCCAGAATATTGATACCACGTATTTTCAGTATGTGCCGGAGTATAAGAAGCATATTCTGAAGACGAAGGTCCGATTTGAAAGCCGAAGTTCTGACATCAATGATCTAGACGAGGCGACCAAGACTGAACTATTAGCTGTCCGAGATACAATCAAATCGTTCCTGGATAAATTGGTGGCAAAAGATAAGGATGCTTCTTATCTTCTTATTATTGAGGGACAAGCATCTACTGATAATTACTACAGGAACAACCAATTAAGTTATGAACGTGCACTTTCACTTTTTACGTTTTGGTTTCCTGATCAAAAGAGTGCCACGCTGAATTTCTATAATCTCCCCTGCGAGGTCGTATTGGCCGGAGCTGGCAAGATGGAGGGGAAACCTCGGTCCGATATTCATGAAGACAACCAACGATTCTTGATTCAAATTATACCTAAACCAGGAATTATCGAATGAGAACTACCTGCATAGCTTTGCTAACCCTTTTTCTGGCCAGTAGCTGTATTCCGGCACGACCAAAGGTCGGGGCACAGGTTCCGGCGAGGCAGGTAAGAACCGAGCAGCCTGCGTCAACTGTTACCAAAATAGGTTCGACCGAGATCATCATTGATTATGAGGGCTTTACGGTTTCATATAATCCGCAGAGGCGTATCCCGAACTGGGTATTCTATGAGTTGACCGCTGAAGAAACAAATGGGCCTTATTCCAGGAAAGGAAAAGATTTCCAGCAAGATTCCAGATCCCAGGTTCCACAGTCGGATTCGTATGATTTTCGCGGCAGTGGATGGTCACGCGGGCATATGGCTCCAGCAGCAGATTTCAAGTGGAGTGATTCGGCCATGTGGGAGACTTTCTACTACACGAACATATGCCCCCAGGACCGGGAACTCAACAACAGGTACTGGAATACGCTTGAGAACAAAGTCCGCAGCTGGGCAAATCAGTTCGGTAAAGTGTATGTTGTAACCGGTCCCATCATTGGAAAGAATGTCAATGGTGTCATCGGCTCGCACGGAGTTACCGTCCCGGATGCCTTTTTCAAGGCGATTCTGGCTCCCTTGGCCGACGGTTGGACCTCCATTGCATTCATGATGGAAAACACCCCGGATCAGCGGTATTTAAAGGATTGTGCGACAACGGTCAATGTTGTAGAAAAGATGACCGGATTCGATTTCTTTTCCTCGCTGGATGATTCCGTTGAGGAGAGCATAGAGGATTTGCTGGATTACAAAACTTGGAGGGTATATTGATATGGCAAAGAAGCAGAAAAGACAATTCTATATCTACCTTGGCATTGCGTCGCTACTGTGTCTATTCAAGATGCCTTATGGTTTCTATACCCTTGTGAGATTCCTGGCAATGGCTGCATTTGCCTATCTTGCCTATCTGGAGTATAAAAGCAAGAATATGGACCGGATGGTCGTCTTTATCGTGCTGGCGGTCCTATTCCAGCCATTTGCGAAGATAGCCCTCGGAAGGTTGGTCTGGGACATAGTGGATGTGGCAGTAGCCATCTATCTCCTGTACCTTTCGTTCAGGATTCACAAGAAATAAAGCTTCAAAGTTGATTATGAATAAGATAGCCGTTAAACTCTATTCACTTGCCGTGGCCGTTGCTTTGATGGCCGGATGTATCAGTAACAACCCTGCCCAGAAGTTGGACTCGTTCGTTGACAATGCCGAACTCAAGAGCGATTCCTTCAATGCGCAGCAATGGGCCAATTCCATGAAACAGTTCGAGAAACTGGTGGAAGATTACAATGCTCCCGGGAAGACCTACTCTGAGGCTGAAAAGCAGATGGCAGCCCGCGCAATGGGGCGGTATCATTCCCTGCTCATAAAGAACGGCGTCAAGGCAACGGCTTCGTACCTCGAAGAAATGAAGTCAATTCTTCCGTCATATCTGGAAGGTTTGGTCGATGGACTTGGTGAGAATTCGGAGGAATTGGGTAAGACCTTGGAAGGAGTTTTCAATAGCGAAGAACTGGAAAAAGCCTTTGAAGGCTTGGGTAATCAGCTGGAAGAAATTTTCGAAGGAATCGAAGAAACGAAGTAACGCACTGACAGCGAGCTCTATTTGTTGAGGATATAATTGCACCTGGGATAATTGGAGCAGCCGTGGAACTGCCCGTATTTCCCATTTCTCAGGACAAGATTGCCTCCGCATCGAGGACACTTTCCGCTGGCCACTGCTTCGTCACGGCGTTCTTTATTGCGGTACACGTTACCGAGATGTTCTTTGCGATCAGATTCTGATGTTGTGATAACCTCAAGAAGCCGTCGGCGGTAGAAGCCCATCTGCTCTGGAGTCAGGACGTTTTCACGGTATTGCTTGATGTAGGGCACCACGTTGTACATGTTCAATACCGGCTGGGAGGCTGTAACATTGATTTCCGTATCGCTGGGGAAAACGACTATTCCATAGAGAGGAACATCATTGCCAAACACAAGTTTGCGAAGCGTCTTGATGTGGCCTTCATTCTGCCATATAGGATTCCTCAATTGATGCTCCTGGGTGAAGCCGTAGCGCTTGTAACCAGTGTCCGGCAGATACTGCTTCCAGAACTCTGCGTTACCACCGCCATAAACCTTCCCGTGGACATTTTTGGTTTCCAGAACAAATACGCCGTAGCGGGAGATAACAATATGGTCAACCTGCGTGGTGTAATTGCCGTTACGAATCAAAAGGTCATTGTAAACCCGGTAGTCCTCGCAGTCCAGATCCTCCAAGAATGAGGAAACCCTCTTTTCGCCGTAATCGCCGATGGCCTCTGCCCGGCTGCTATATTTGGGCGCAAACAACGATGTCCAGAAGCCTTTCTCCTCCTTTACAGCACTGCCCGAGAACTGAGTCTCACGGTTCCTCCTTCGGAATTGTTCACGCTTGATGCTCTCTATGATAGATTTGACTATCAGATAGAGAATGAGAGCACATAAAGCCGCAAGTCCGATATATATGAGGATTTCATTCAAGGCAGCTTCGCGTTTTTATGCATACAGAACTATGTTGGTGTGAGCCATTTGTGAGCCAATTACGACTCCTTCATGCTCATCAAATCGAAGAACATCAGAACGGTTTCATCATCCGGCTCCGGGATGACCAGCGGGCTGAAATTACATTTGGAATAGAAATTCTCTGCATCCAGATAGGCATCCACAGTAAGGTACCGGCAGCCTACTTTTGAGGAGCCGAAAAAGGTTCCTTTGATGAAGGAAAGTATCATCTGCCCCAGACCGCTGCCCTGGGCATCCTTGGATACGGCCAGACGGCCAATCTTGATGGCCGGATAGGAAGAGCGTCTCTTGGCATTCGGAATCTTACGAGAAAGCCTGTTCCAGATGACCGGGTCGGACACGGCACGTTCTATCTTGTCACAGGCAAGACTGAAATAGGCCAGCGTCCGGTTGGTTTCCTGGTCCTCGACAATATAAGTCTTCGAGAGATGTTCACGCTCGTACTTTGTGGCATTAGGCGTGTCATCTCCCGTTTCAAGCAGGAAATTGTTCAAGTCGGACTTACCGCAGTCGAAAGTATTGAGGGGGTCTTTCCCGGGGATGAAATTTCTTATCTGAGGTTTCATAAAACCCCCGGCGCACACCAAGACTTCACTTCCTCGTAGGCTTTCCAGATGGCCTCGCGTTCCTCTTTGGGAAGGGGAACGACATTCTGGGCCGCCATTTCGAAGCGGTAGGCATCCTCGTCATAAAGGACGGGAGTTTCTTTGATAGGCTTTGCCATAATTCAGTTCTCCTTTTTGACTAATTCTGCATAAGGGATGCAGACCCGTTTGCAAATGTAGCAATTTATTTCCAACGTATTGCAAAAAATGTGCAAGACTACGAATGAATCCCTAAGCACTGAACGACTGCGTCTTATCCGTTTCGAAAACGATATTTGCCACTTCACATGCCGGCGGAGATAACGATCTCGCGGTGAGACCGACATTTCTCCGGTCAGAGCCATTCGAGCGGTGGCAGGCAAGGTGCTGACAGGCAAAACCGTTAATCAATTCTGTGTCAATATGTTATCCGCCACCGCCCTTGTGTCGGAACGAACGATTAGCAGCATCGGACTTCCGTCGCATCTGCTCTGCGGCCACCTCGCCCTCACGGACTTCCGCTGCACCTGCGACTACTATCCGCCACCGGCTTCCGCTTGCGCCCGCCACCCGTTCTACGTGACGCCCTGCGTTGCTGCCACTGCCGCGTGCGGCCCCGGTGCTAAGGTGGACCTCGCGTACACCACAGGGCCGTTTTCTGTACCGCACTGTCCTGCGGGGACGTCCCGTACAACAGGAGCCCTGATTCTGTACGGCGCGGTGTGGACCGCCGTCACAGAACCACCCGGGCTCATCGCAGAAGTCCGTCTCCATCAGGTGTTAGCCATTTTTGGTGAATTCGCTGCTACCTGGACCTTCCACCTGCCCTGCATGGCCTTCCGCGGCTTCCGCCGCTGCTAGGTGTGAGCCTATTCCGGCATTTCCGCTGCTACCTGGACCTTCCACCTGCCCTGTATGGCCCTCCGCGGCATCCGCCTCCGCCGGGTGTGAGCCTATTCCGGTGTTTCCGCTGCTACCTAAACCACCAACATGCACCCCAGCCGCGTCTGTGATCGGTGCCTCTTCCATGTGTGAGCCTGTTCCGGCGTTTCCGCTGCTACCTGGACCTTCCACCTGCCCTGCATGGCCCTCTGCGGCATCCACCCCTGCCAGGTGTGAGCCATTTTCGCTGAATCGGCTCACACCTGCGTCGCGTAACTCAGGCACCTAGGCCCGGTACTATGGCAGCGGGCGCACGGGAACAGGCTGCCCGCTCCCGATGCGCCGCCCATCAGGACATCTCCGGCCGGCCTTATCGCTAAAGCCCCCTCCAACTCTCGCTGGACCACGGCCCGGAGACCTCTGG
>ULPT01023378.1_pt1 | contig 17960 bp, 9 predicted proteins | sample 1953751 | NCBI WGS metagenome assembly ULPT01 (sample SAMEA4835636, study PRJEB28245) | human gut metagenome | biome: gut microbiome; material: fecal sample | place: Denmark | collected 2008 | reverse complement strand
GGTGCCTATTGCTCGGTTGGTGCCTATTGCTCGGTTGGTGCACTTGAGACAAGTGCACCCCCTGGAAGGCTCATCCGTTTAATCGATTTAATCCGTGGTTAAATACGGCGCACCATAACTTCTGTGTAGATCCGTGAAATCTGTGGGAGAATATCGATTTTGCTCGGTTGGTGCACTTCTTGCTCTGGCAAGCGGCAAAGCCGAGCGGAGACAAGTGCACCCCCTTGAAAGCACCCTCACATCTGTGCAGATCTGTGAAATCTGTGGGAGGACAGATATTCCCACTGAACGCACGGAACACACAGAACCTCTTGCAGAGAAAGGACTCCCACAGATGGCACAGATGTTCACAGATGTAGGGAGGACATTTAATAAAACATTGAAAAGAATATGATAATATTAGTGATTTCGATAATTGCGCTTGGCATAATCGCAGCGCTGATCGCCAAGCTGAGCAAGCACGACGGCGAGGAGAAGATAACCGTGGTGGAGACATGCGCCACATGCAATGGCACGAACGATAAGTGCGAGCAGGACTGCATGATGGAGGCTGCCACGAAGGACATCGTCTACTACGACGACGAGGAGCTCGACGCGTTCAAAGGACGCCCGTCAGACAGCTACACCGACGAGGAAGTGGAGCAGTTCAGCGAGGTGCTCTACACCATGCGACACGAGGAGATAGCCGACTGGTGCCGCAGTCTGACGCTGCGCGGAATCAGTCTGCCCAACCAGATAAAGGACGAAACATTCATGCTTATGGAGGGCTAAGGCAATAAAACGCCACAAACAGAGTTATTTATACGTGAAACTATTTAAGACAAGACATATTATCCCTATCCTTCTCGCAGCTGTATTGGTGGTTGCGACAGGATGTTCTACGCAGAAAAACACCGCGCGCACACGCTGGTGGCATTCGTTCAAGGCCCGTTATAACACCTATTATAACGGTTCATTAGCGTATATAGACGCCTCTCTGGAGAAAGAGGAGGGCAACAAAGACAACTTCACCGAGATTATTCCGCTCTACACCGTGAGCAACAAGAGCAGCCGAGAGATAGGCAAGTCGAACTACGACCGCGCCATCGAGAAGTGTCAGAAGACCATCAAGCTGCACAGCATAAAGCGCCGACCGCAGTGGACGAAGCAGCGCAAGAAGACGGCGAAGGACCTGGAGTGGCTCTCACGTCGCGAGTACAACCCGTTCCTCTGGAAGGCATGGATGCTCATGGGCCGTTCGCAGTTCTACAAGGGTGCGTTCGACGAGGCAGCGGCTACGTTCAACTACATGGGACGTCTCTACCAGACGCAGCCCGCCATCTACGCCAAGTCGAGAGCGTGGCTCGCCAAGTGCTACATCGAGGAGGGATGGCTCTACGACGCCGAGGACGTGATACGCAACATGCAGCGCGACTCCATTCACTGGTCGGCGCGCAAGGAGTGGGACTACACCTACGCCGACTACTACGTGCACACGGGCGAATACGAGAAAGCTATCCCCCACCTGCGCAACGTGATAAAGCACGAGATGCGACGCAAGCAGCGCGCACGCGAGTGGTTCCTCATGGGACAAATGCAGGCGGCGTTGGGCAACAACGTGGAGGCTACGAAGGCGTTCAAGCACGTGGTGAAGCTCAACCCGCCCTACGAACTGGAGTTCAACGCACGCATCGCCATGACGGAGGTGATGTCTGCCGGCCAGTCGAAGAAGATGATTGGCAGACTGAAGCGCATGGCACGCTCGGACAAGAACAAGGACTATCTCGACCAGGTATACTACGCCATCGGCAACATCTACCTGGCGCAGAACGACTCCACGCAGGCTATCATCGCCTACGAGCGCGGAGCGGCTAAGGCTACACGCTCGGGCATAGAGAAGGGCGTGCTGCTGCTGAAGTTGGGCGACATCTACTGGGACAAGGAGCGCTACAACGACGCGCAGCGCTGCTACAGTCAGGCTATCGGTATGCTCGACAAGGAGCGCAAGGACTATGAGGAGCTTGCAGCACGCTCGAAGATTCTGGACGACCTCGTGCCATACACCGACGCCATACACCTGCAGGACTCGCTGCAGTCGCTCGCCAAGATGAGCGAGAGCGAACGCAACGCAGCCATCGACCGCACCATCGAGGCGCTGAAGAAGAAGGAGAAGGAGGAACGCCGACTGCAGGCTGAGCAGAACGCACAGAACCAGCAGAACGGCGGCAACGATATGGCGCAGAACAACCAGTTCGGCAACAACACGGCGATGCAGAACCAGCAGAACCAGCGCAATGCACAGTGGTACTTCTACAACCAGATGGCGGTGAGCCAGGGTAAGGCGGCGTTCCAGAAGCAATGGGGCAAGCGCGAGAACGTAGACAACTGGCAGCGTGTAAACAAGACGGTGGTGGCGTTCCAGACCGACGAGCCCGAACTGACCGAAGAGCAGCAGGACTCAATAGCGCAGGCTGAAGCCGTAGCCGACTCGCTGGCGCTCGTGGCAGACAGTGCGCAGAACGATCCGCACAAGCGCGAGTATTATCTGGCGCAGATTCCGTTCACGGAGGAGCAGATGGCTGAGAGCAACGCCGTCATCGCCGACGGACTATACAACTCGGGCGTAATCTTCAAGGACAAGCTCGACAACCTGCCGCTTAGCGAGAAGCAGTTGATGCGACTTATCGGCGGCGACTATCCGAACTTTGAAAAGATGGCAGAGGCTTACTATCACCTCTACCTGCTATATATGCGCAAGGGCGAGAAGCAGACCGCCGACTCGTACGTGGCACGACTGAAGCAGGAGTACCCCGAGAGCGAGTGGACAACGCTGCTCACCGACCCCTACTTCGTGGAGAACGCGCGCCTCGGCGTGCATCTCGAAGACTCGCTCTACGCTTCTACCTACGACGCGTTCAAGGCGGCACGCTACAAGGAGGTGAGCGCCAATGTCGCCGTCTCCGAACATCGATTCCCGTTGGGAGCCAACCGCGACAAGTTCCTCTTCATCGGCGGACTGGGCAAGCTGAACGACGGCGACTATGAGGGCTGCATCGAAGACCTGAACACGGTGGTGAAGAAGTATCCGCAAAGCCCCGTGGCAGAGATGGCAGGCATGATTGTGAAGGGCGTGAACGAGGGCAGACGTCTGCAAGGCGGCAAGTTCGACCTCGAGAACGTTTGGGAACGCCGTTCGCAGGTGCTCAACGAGGACGACTCGACGGCTGTGCGCGAGTTCTCTAACGACCGCAACGCCGCGTTCATATATATGATAGCTTACAAGCCCGACTCGATAGACGCCAACCGAATGTTGTTCGAGCTGGCACGCTACAACTTCACGTCGTACATGGTGCGCAACTTCGACATAGAGATTGAGCAGGCAGACGGTCTGAACCGTATGCTCGTGAAAGGATTCCGCAACTACGACGAGGCGCTGCAGTACGCCCGCCAGTTGCAGAAGCAGAAGCAGCTGATGAAGCTCGTGGGCAAGAGCCGACAGATCGTTATCAGCGACGTCAATCTGCCTATGCTCGGCAAGCAGTTCAGCTACGCCGACTACGCCAAGTTCTACGAGAAGAACTTCGCTCCGCTGAAGATAGCTTCGGAGGATCTGCTGGAGATACCAGAGGTGACCGTGACCGAGCCTGACGAAAGCGAGACGAAGAAGCCGCTGGACGACTTCGACGAGGAGCAGGACCGCAACCAGAACTCTACGAACACCTTCTTCGAGGAGGAGCCACAGCCGGCAAAGAAGCAGACTACGGAGAGCGGCGTCGTGAACATTGAGAACGAACAGCCGACGGAGTCGACTACCGAAACCGTAATTGAGGAAGAACCCACAACAACTGTTATTAAGGAAGAGCCTGCAACGACAGTTATTAAGGAGGAACCCACAACGACTGTTGTTGAGGAGGAACCTGCAACAACGGTTATTGAGGAGCCGAAGCCAGTGGTGAAAGAAGAACCGAAGCCAGTCGCGAAGGAGCAACCTAAGCCAGTGGTTAAAGAAGAGCCGAAGCCAGTGGTGAAGGAAGAACCGAAGCAGCTGGAGGACGAGTTCTACTTCGGCGAGGACCCGCAGCCTCAGCAGAGCACATCGAAGAAGCAGGGCAGCAAGACCCAGAAAGACAACTTCGACGACGACGAGTATTACGACCTCGACGGTTTTTAACTAAAAAAGAAAGAGCATTATGAGCAACGGATATTTACTATGGGTTGACGACGAGATAGAACTCTTGCGCGCCCATATCATCTTCCTGCAGAACAAAGGATACGAGGTGGTGACCGTGAGCAACGGCACCGACGCCATCGAGGAATGTAAGCAGCACAAGTTCGACCTGGTGCTGCTTGACGAGATGATGCCAGGTATAAGCGGACTCGAAACGCTGCAGCAGATAAAGGAGCTCTCGCCTGCCACGCCTATCGTGATGGTGACGAAAAGCGAGGAGGAGAACATCATGGACCAGGCTATCGGCTCGAAGATTGCCGACTACCTTATAAAGCCCGTGAACCCGAACCAGATTCTGCTGACGCTGAAGAAGAACATTCACCGCAAGCAGATTGTGTCGGAGGTGACACAGACGGGCTATCAGCAAAACTTCCAGGACATATCGATGCAGATAATGAACTGCGAGACGATAGACGACTGGAAGGATGTGTATCGAAGGTTGGTGCATTGGGAGCTGGAATTGAGTTCTACGGACAGCAACATGACCGAGATGCTGCAGATGCAGAAGGAGGAGGCGAACAACGGTTTCGCCAAGTTCATAAAGAAGCACTACATGTCGTGGGTGGCGCCGGGCGTTACGGAGCGTCCGCTGATGAGCCCCGACATAATAAAGCGCAAGGTGTTCCCCGCAATAAGCGAGGGCGAGAAGGTGTTCCTCATCGTGATAGACAACTTCCGCTACGACCAGTGGCGCGTGCTCTCGAAGGAGATAGGCAACATGTTCGACATTGAGGAGGATATGTACACCAGCATCCTGCCGACGGCTACGCAGTACGCCCGCAACGCCATCTTCTCGGGTCTGATGCCCGAGCAGATTGAGAAAATGTTCCCCGAACTGTGGGTGGACGAAGACGAGGACGAGGGCAAGAACCTCAACGAGGAGCCGCTCATACGCACGCAGATAGAGCGCTACCGACGCCACGACTCGTTCTCTTACCATAAGATTAACGACTCGACTGGCGCCGACAAGCTGCTGGCGCGCCTTAACGAACTGACGAAAAACGACTTGAACGTGATTGTCGTGAACTTCATAGACATGCTGTCGCACGCAAGAACCGAATCGAAGATGGTGCGCGAGCTTGCCAACAACGAGTCGGCATACCGTTCGATAACGCTCTCGTGGTTCCGCCATTCGGTTATGGCAGACTTGCTCAACGCACTCTCGCAGATCGACTGCAAGATTATCATCACTACCGACCACGGCAGTATACGTGCGTCGAAGCCGGTGAAGATTGTAGGCGACCGCAACACCAACACTAATCTGCGCTACAAGCTGGGCAAGAACCTCAGCTGCCAGTCGAAGGAAGTGTTCGTGATAAAGAACCCACACGAGGCGCAGTTGCCAGCGCCGAACATCAGTACGTCGTACATGTTCGCCACCGGCAGCACGTTCTTCGCCTACCCCAACAACTACAACTACTACGTGTCGTACTACAAGGACACGTTCCAGCACGGCGGCATTTCGCTCGAAGAGATGCTCATACCGCTGATAACATTAAAAGGAAGAAAATAGAAAACCGGCTGCCAACAGCCGATTACATAAAAAGAAAAACTATGGAAATAAGAATCAACTCTCTGGCAGACATCAACGAGGCTGCCAAGACATTTGTCGAGAACATGGGCGACGGCAAGGTGTTCGCCTTCTACGGCAAGATGGGTGCAGGCAAGACTACGTTCGTGAAGGCTGTCTGCGAGTGTCTGGGCGTGGAGGATGTAATCACATCTCCGACGTTCGCCATCGTGAACGAGTATACTTCCGCCACAACCGGCGACGCGATATACCACTTCGACTTCTACCGCATAAAGAAGCTCGAAGAGGTATACGACATGGGCTACGAGGACTACTTCTACAGCGGTTCGCTGTGCTTCTTAGAGTGGCCCGAGCTGATAGAGGACCTGCTGCCAGAGGACGCAACGAAGGTTACTATCGAAGAGACCGAGGACGGCGCTCGCGTAGTGAAGTTCTAAACTACTTGAATGCGACGCGATAGGTGCAGCCGTTCTTCCAGTTGCTGCATCCGTATGCCGTCTTACCCTTAATGATAGTACCCTTGCCGCAAACGGGGCATGTGGTGCCGATAATGCTGTCGTCTGCCGACGGCTCGCTTGTTGCGGGCTGCGGTGAGGCGACAGCATTTTTTGTTGATGCAGTCGACGACGTTGCAGCAGACTTTGCTGCGGCTTTCTTCGGCGCAGCAGTCTTTTTCTTTTTCGCCTTCTTCAGATCCTCGTCGGTAGTGATGGTGACACGGCGGTTGCTGTTGTCGCGCAGCACGTCGTAGACAATCTCCGTAACCTGCTGCTTCAGCTCGTTGATGAAGTCGGCAGCCTCGTACTTCTTGTGCTCAATGTCGCGCAGTTTTTTCTCCCAGATGCCGGTAAGCTCGCAACTCTTTAGCAGTTCTTCGTGAATGATGTCGATAAGCTCTATGCCAGTAGCCGTAGCGATGAGGTTCTTGCGCTCGCGGCGAATGTAGTGGCGCTTGAAGAGCGTCTCGATGATGCCGGCACGCGAAGACGGACGACCGATGCCGTTCTCCTTCAGCGCAGCACGCAGCGTCTCGTCGTCGACAAACTTGCCGGCGGTCTCCATGGCACGCAGCAGCGTAGCCTCGGTATAATACTTAGGCGGCGTGGTCCACTTCTCAGTGAGCGTAGGCGTGTGCGGTCCGCTCTCGCCCTTTACGAATGTGGGCAGAGTGCGCTCCTCGTCGCGTTTGTCGTCGTCTTCGGACGATGACGGTTGTGGGTTGTTGGGTTGAGGTGTTGAGGTTTGCTGTTGAGCATATATCGTGCGCCATCCAGGCTCCAGTATCTCCTTGCCGCTCACCTTAAACTCCACATCCTCCACCTTTCCGAGCACGGTAGTGGTAGAGAACTTGCAGTCGGGATAGAACACGGCGATAAAGCGGCGCGCAATGAGGTCGTAGACGTTGCGCTCCATGTTGCTGAGCGCCGACGCAGGCACACCGGTAGGAATGATGGCGTGGTGGTCGGTGACCTTCGACGTGTCGAAAACACGCTTCGACTTGGGCAGCTTCTTGCCGGCAAGCGGCTGTATGTACTGCTCGTAACCACGCATACCGGTGAGTATGCCGGCACACTTCGGGTAGATGTCGTCGCTAAGAAACTGCGTGTCGACACGCGGATAGGTGGTGAGCTTGCGTTCGTAGAGCGACTGTATGAGGTTGAGCGTCGTCTCGGCGCTGTAAGAGAACTTGCGGTTGCACTCCACCTGCAGCGAGGTGAGGTCGAAGAGACGCGGAGGCGCCTCGTTGCCGTTCTTCTTCGAAACGCTCGTCACCTCGAACGGCTTGTCGGCGATGGTGGCGAACGCCTGCTCGCCTTCCTCCTTCGTCGTGAACTTGCCCTTTGTGGCTGTGAAGAGCGTGTCGCGGTATATCGTGGACAGCACCCAATAGGGTTCAGGCTCAAACGAGTCAATCTCCTTCTGACGGTTGACGATAAGTGCGAGTGTAGGCGTCTGCACACGACCGATGCTGAGCACCTGTCGGTTCTGTCCGTACTTGAGCGTGTAGAGACGCGTGGCGTTCATGCCCAAGAGCCAGTCGCCGATGGCACGGCTCAGTCCGGCAACGTACAGCGGCTGATACTCGCTCTGGTCCTTCAGCGAGTTGAAGCCCTCGCGGATAGCCTCGTCGGTCATCGACGATATCCAAAGACGCTTGACGGGACACTTAGCCTGAGCCTTCTGCATCACCCAACGCTGTATCAGTTCACCCTCCTGGCCGGCGTCACCGCAGTTGACGATGCAGTCGGCAGCCTGCATGAGGCGCTCGATGACACTGAACTGGCGCTTGATGCCGTCGTCGTCGATGAGCTTGATGCCGAAGCGCGGCGGAATCATCGGCAACGCCGAGAGACTCCAGTGCTTCCAGTTCTCGGTGTAGTCGTTGGGCTCTTTCAGCGTGCAGAGATGTCCGAAGGTCCACGTCACTTGAAAGCCATTACCCTCCATGTATCCGTTGTGAGAGGTGGTGGCACCCAATATGCGGGCTATATCCTTGGCTACGCTTGGTTTCTCGGCTATGCAGACTATCATTTGTTCTTCTAAGTTTAAAAATTTAAATTCGGAGTGCAAAGGTACTTAAAAATATTGAGATAGGTGTTTTATGCTTTTCTTTTAGAGAAATTAACTTTTTATTTCTGTTTTACACCCTTTATCTGAATTATTTGGCTTAACTTTGCACTATGTGTTAAAGCAAAAGCACAAACCACAAAAAAAGCGAACTACGACTGAACGTAGAATACATAGAGAGTATTCGAGAAATAAGTAAATAAATAAGTAAAGAACAACATTAGTATAACCCCACAAAACAGAATATAAACATGAGCAATAGTATTCATCGTCCGCATGAAAACAATCTCTTGAAAGTATCGGTACTGCTGGGTGACATCGTCATCCTCAACCTGCTTTACTGGCTGTTCTGCAGTTTCATACCATTAGAATATTTCATACAGATAATGCGCCACACAATGGTGGCTGGTAGCATCATATACTTCGCTTGCACCATGAACAACGGTGTCATACTGCACCACCGCAAAGTGAACAACCACCAGATAGTAATGCGCGTAATGCGCAACGTATTCGGCTACTCGCTCTGCTGCTTCCTGCTGTTCTCGCTGGGCAAATTCCCGCATCTGTCGCTGCTACGAATGGGCACCTACTGGATTGCCTCGTTCGTATGCATATCTATCTACCGCATCATAGTGAGAAAGATGCTGGTGGCATGGCGCCGCAAGCCGGCTAACAAGCGCAACATAGTGTTCGTGGGCAGCAACAACAACGCACGAGTGATGTACGGGGAGATGACAGAGAACGACGCCTTAGGCTACAACGTGCTGGGCTACTTCGACCATCAGCCCAACGAGATGTTCAAAGACAAATGTCTGTATCTGGGCACGCCACAAGACTTGCCGAAAGTGCTTGATGGACATCATGACATACACGAGCTATACTGCTGTCTGTCGTCAAGATTCAGCGACGAGATTCTGGAAGTGATACGCTACTGCGAGCATAACATGATTCACTTCTACTCGATGCCGAACGTGAGCAACTACCTGCACCACCGCATGCACCTGAACCTGATGGGTGACGTGCCCTACCTCAGCCTCTACAACGAGCCGCTGAGCCAGATGGAGAACCGACTGGTTAAGCGCCTGTTCGACATCCTCGTCTCACTGACGTTCCTCTGCACGCTCTTCCCCATCATATTAGTTATAGTGACGGCAATCACGAAGATAACCATGCCTGGTCCGATCTTCTTCAGACAGAAGCGCACCGGACTCAACGGCAACGAGTTCTACTGTCTGAAGTTCCGCAGCATGAAGGTGAACAAGGACGCCGACACGCTGCAGGCTACGAAGAACGACCCGCGAAAGACGAAGTGGGGCAACATAATGCGCAAGACGAACATCGACGAGCTGCCACAGTTCATCAACGTGCTGTTAGGACAGATGAGCATCGTAGGTCCACGTCCGCACATGGTGAAGCACACCGACGACTACTCGAAGCTGATAGACAACTACATGGTGCGCCACTACATAAAGCCCGGCATCACGGGATGGAGTCAGGTGACGGGATTCCGCGGCGAGACCAAGCAACTCTCGCAGATGGAAGGACGCGTAGAGGGCGACATCTGGTATCTGGAGCACTGGAGCATCTGGCTCGACATATATATAATGTATAAGACCGTGGCCAACGTGATAGTAGGCGACAAGCAGGCTTTTTAACACATTGACATACAGAAGGCGTACCCATTGAGGGTGCGCCTTTTTTTGTGCAACGTAACGAAATTGTAACACGTTAGTAGTATGTGTGAATACAATTATATATAACTTTGCAACCAGAACAAAGATATAGCAGTTATGAAACAGAATCAAAGAATTCTTGTGGTGGACGACGAGCAGGACTTGCTCGAAATCCTTAAGTTCAATCTCGAAACGGAAGGCTACGAGGTGCAGACAGCGACGTCGGCTGAAGAGGCGCAGACACTCGACATAGCATCGTTCGACCTGCTGCTGCTCGACGTGATGATGGGCGGCATGTCGGGATTCGCCTTGGCTCGCTTGCTGAAAGCCAACCCGAAGACAGCCAGTGTGCCTATCATCTTCCTCACCGCACGCGACACGGAGAACGACACCGTGACGGGATTCAACCTCGGTGCGGACGACTATATATCGAAGCCGTTCTCGCTGCGAGAAGTGATGGTGCGTGTGCGTGCCGTGCTGCGCCGTACTGCAATTGACAACGGCGAGGAGCAGCAGCACCTCATTACATACCAGGGCATCGTGATGAACCTCGACAAGAAGACCGTAACCATCGACGGCGAGGAGATAGCGTTCACGAAGACGGAGTTCGAACTGCTGCACCTGCTGCTCAACGAGCGAGGACGCGTGTTCTCTCGCCAGGAGCTTATCGACCGCGTGTGGCCGAAGGATGTGCTTGTGCTCGACCGCACGGTGGACGTGAACATCACACGTCTGCGCAAGAAGATAGGACGTTTTGCGAAGTGCATCGTCACACGCCTCGGTTTCGGCTACTACTTCGATGCTTAGGAGGATGGGTGTAAAACAACAAAACATTGGCTTAATTGAATAGCCTCCTACGGTTAGCCCTTCGCCTCTATTTCGTAGGTTTGACACGCTCTCCACGCAGCCTTCTACATCGGGCGGCGTTCGCAATCTGATCGGACGGCGGACGCAATCCGATCGAACGGCGGACGGAGCACAAGACCAAAACCTGATAGTAAACATTCTATTCTGACTTCTCCAACATTACTAATTATGAAAATATCTGTCGGCAAAAAACTATACTTCAGCATCCTCTCGGTGTTCCTTGTGTTCGCCGTGGCGTTCATCGTGTTCCAGCAGGACCGCGAGAAGCAGTTCAAGATTGACACGCTCAACCTAAAGCTGCAAGACTACAACTCGCGCATGGAGGAATATCTGCGACTCTTCCCCGACTTCTCGGAGGAGGCGCTCGACCGCTATGTGCATACCCACTACATACCGAACATACGCGTGACGCTGATACGCAACGACGGCAAGGTGCTATACGACAGCAAACTGAAGGACTACTCGAACATAGCCAACCACGCCACACGACCGGAGATTGCGGCAGCACTGAAGCACGGCGCCGGTTCGACCGTCGACCGCAACAGCCAGACCGTGCGCGGCGACTTCTTCTACTCGGCAACCTACTTCCCGAAACAGCAGCTCATCATACGTTCTGCACTGCCCTACACGAGCGACCTCGTACAATCGCTGCAGGCAGACCAGCACTATATATGGTTCGCCGTGGGCGCCATAATGCTGCTCACCGTCATACTCTACCGCTTCATCGAACGACTGAGCGACAACATCACGAAGCTGCGAACGTTCGCCTCAAGAGCCGACCACAACGAGTCGCTCGAAACCGAAGACCTCGCCGTGTTCCCCAACGACGAACTGGGCGAGATTGCCGAACGTATCATCAAGATATACAAGCGTCTGCAGACCACGCGCCGAGAGCAGGACGTGCTTAAACGACAACTGACGCAGAACATTGCGCACGAACTGAAGACGCCGGTGGCAAGTATTCAGGGATACCTTGAAACTATACTCGAAAACCCGAATATCAACGACGCCACACGCGAGCAGTTCCTGCAGCGTAGCTATGCGCAGAGCCAGCGTCTGACATCGCTGCTGCAGGACATTTCGACGCTCAACCGCATGGACGACGCACCGGAGATGATGAGCGAAGAGAACGTGAACATATCTGAGATTGTATCGAACATACAGAAGGAGACGGCGCTGCAACTGCAGAGGAAGGAGATGACGTTCTGCAACCACTTGCAGCCGAACATCGTGGTGCGCGGCAGCACGAGTCTGCTATACAGCGTGTTCCGCAACCTTACGGACAACGCCATAGCCTATGCCGGTGTGGGCACAACGATAACCATCAACGCCGAACTCAGCTCGAACGAACTGTTCGACGACCACCGCAAGTGGCACTTCACCTTCTCGGACAACGGCGTGGGCGTGCCGTCGGAGCATCTGCCGCGCATCTTCGAGCGCTTCTACCGCGTAGACAAGGGCCGCTCAAGAAAGATGGGAGGCACCGGTCTCGGACTCGCCATCGTGAAGAACGCCGTTCTGCTGCACGGCGGCACAATAAGCGCACGCAACAACGAGCAGGGCGGTCTGTGCTTCGAGTTCACACTCAGAGCCTGACAAAGTAGCGGAGGTCTCCGGCCTCCGCAGCAACAAGTACGACGCTATTGTCTGTCAGATTGCTGCGGAGGCCGGAGACCTCAGCTACGGTTTTGCTGCCGCTCTTTTGTATTAATCAGCCTAAATAATCAAAATAACCCCGCAAACATGCGCTCATTTTGCTAAAAAGTCGTAACTTTGCAGACAACAAAATGTTTTTTCATCCAAAACAATATACAAGCAGTATGATTCTATTTTTCATGACTCCAAGCAAGAGCGTGATCGCTACAGCAGCTGATCACCAGCTCTCACAAGACGAGATCAATGAACTGTGTTGGCTTTACGGCGGTGCCACTCTCATCGAGGGTGAGACTGTCGAGGGCTTCTTTGTGGGTCCACGCCGCGAAATGATTACTCCATGGAGTACGAATGCCGTAGAGATAACTCAGAACATGAGCCTCCACGGCATTTCGCGTATTGAGGAGTACTTCCCCGTAAGCTCTAAAGATGCAGAGCACGACCCGATGTTGCAGCGCATGTACGAGGGTCTTAACCAGGACATCTTCACAGTGAACCACGAGCCGGAACCTATCAAGCGCGTGGAGAACATAGAAGAATACAACGAGCAGGAAGGTCTGGCGCTCTCAGCTGAGGAGATTGAGTATCTGCACAAGATTGAGAAGGAACTTGGTCGCCCACTGACCGACTCAGAGATTTTCGGTTTCGCACAGATCAACTCTGAGCACTGCCGCCACAAGATCTTCGGCGGTACGTTCATCATCGACGGCAAGGAGATGGAGTCGTCACTGTTCGCTATGATCAAGCAGACAACAAAGGAGAACCCTAACAAGATTCTCTCTGCATACAAAGACAATGTGGCTTTCGCGCAGGGTCCGGTTGTGGAGCAGTTCGCACCGCACGACCAGTCGACATCCGACTACTTCCAGGTGAAGGACATCGAGAGCGTCATCTCGCTGAAGGCTGAGACACACAACTTCCCGACAACCGTAGAGCCGTTCAACGGCGCAGCTACCGGCACCGGCGGCGAGATTCGCGACCGTATGGGCGGTGGCGTCGGCTCATGGCCTATCGCCGGAACAGCCGTGTACATGACAGCTTATCCGCGTCTTAAGGACGACGATAACCTCACACGCGACTGGGAGGACATCATGCCCGTACGCAAGTGGCTGTATCAGACACCAGAGCAGATTCTCATCAAGGCATCTAACGGTGCGTCTGACTTCGGCAACAAGTTCGGACAGCCGCTCATCACCGGTTCGGTGCTCACCTTCGAGCATCAGGAAGGCGCCGAGAAGTACGCTTACGACAAGGTTATCATGCTCGCAGGCGGCGTAGGCTACGGCACAAAGCGCGACTGTCTGAAGAAGGAACCGCAGAAGGGCAACAAGGTTGTCGTTGTAGGCGGCGACAACTACCGCATCGGCTTGGGCGGTGGCTCTGTATCTTCTGTTGATACCGGCCGCTACAGCAACGGCATCGAGCTGAACGCCGTGCAGCGTGCCAACCCGGAGATGCAGAAGCGTGCATACAACCTCGTTCGTGCTCTGTGCGAGGAGGATGTGAACCCTGTAGTTTCTATCCACGACCACGGCTCGGCTGGTCACCTCAACTGTCTCTCTGAGCTTGTTGAGGAGTGCGGCGGCGAAATCGACATGACAAAGCTGCCTATCGGCGACAAGACACTTTCTTCGAAGGAAATCATCGCCAACGAGAGTCAGGAGCGCATGGGCTTGCTCATCGACGAGAAGCACATCGACCACGTACGTCGCATCGCTGAGCGCGAGCGTGCTCCGCTGTACGTTGTAGGCGAGACAACCGGCGACGCTCACTTCTCGTTCAAGCAGGGCGACGGCGTGAAGCCTTTCGACCTCGACGTGGCTCAGATGTTCGGTCACTCGCCGAAGACTATCATGCGCGACGAGACCGTAGAGCGCCACTATCGCGATGCTGAATATACACACGAAGAGACTTCGGAGAACGGCAAGGACGACGTTCTCGACAAATACGTAAGCCGCGTGCTGCAGCTTGAGGCTGTGGCTTGCAAGGACTGGTTGACAAACAAGGTAGACCGCTCCGTAACTGGTAAGATTGCACGCCAGCAGTGCCAGGGACAGATTCAGTTGCCTTTGTCTGACTGTGGCGTCGTAGCTCTCGACTACCGCGGCAAGAAGGGCATCGCTACAGCTCTCGGACACGCTCCGCAGGCTGGTCTGGCTTCGCCTGAGGCAGGCTCTGTGCTCTCTGTAGCAGAAGCGCTCACAAACATCGTTTGGGCACCGCTTGCAGACGGTCTGAACAGCCTCTCGCTCTCAGCCAACTGGATGTGGCCCTGCCGCTCGCAGAAGGGCGAAGACGCTCGCCTGTACAGCGCCGTTAAGGCTCTCAGCGAGTTCTGCTTGGCTCTGAAGGTGAACGTGCCGACCGGTAAGGACTCGCTGTCGCTCAGCCAGCAGTATCCGAACGGCGAGAAGATCATCTCTCCGGGTACAGTGATCGTGAGCGCAGGCGGCGAGGTATCAGACATCCGCAAGGTTGTTTCGCCGGTACTCGTAAACGACAAGAACTCATCTCTCTACCATATCGACTTCTCGTTCGACGAGCAGCGTCTCGGCGGTAGCGCATTCGCACAGAGCCTCGGCTTCGTAGGCGACGACGTTCCTACCGTAAAGAACCCGGAATACTTCGCCGACTGCTTCAACGCAGTTCAGGAGATGATAGAGAAGGGCTGGATCATGGCTGGTCACGACATCTCTGCAGGCGGTCTTATCACTACATTGCTCGAGATGTGCTTCGCTAACACAGAAGGCGGTATGCACGTCAACCTCCACAGTCTCGCCGGCAACGACATCATCAAGATGCTGCTTGCTGAGAACCCGGGCGTTGTCGTTCAGGTTTCTGACAAGTACAAGGAGGAGTTCAAGGAGTACATGGAGGAGAACGGCATCGGCTACGCAAAGATTGGCTACCCCACTCCGGCAGAACGCACTATCGTCATCAAGAAGGACGAATACACACATACATTCGACATCGACGCACTGCGCGACACATGGTACAAGACATCGTACCTGCTCGACCGCGACCAGAGCTTCAACGGTTGTGCTGCAAAGCGCCGCGACAACTACAAGAAGCAGCCGGTTGAGATGCAGTTCCACCCGTCGTTCAAGGGCTCGCTCGAGAGCTATGGCATCTCTGCCGACCGCCGCACAGCGTCTGGCATCAAGGCTGCCATCATCCGCGAGAAGGGTACTAACGGCGAACGCGAGATGGCTTACTCGCTCTACCTCGCAGGCTTCGACGTAAAGGACGTTATGATGACCGACCTTATCACCGGTCGCGAAACACTCGAGGACGTGAACATGATCGTCTTCTGCGGTGGCTTCTCTAATTCGGACGTTCTCGGTTCGGCTAAGGGCTGGGCAGGTGCATTCCTCTACAACCCGAAGGCTAAGGAGGCGCTCGACAAGTTCTACGCTCGCAAGGACACTCTCTCGCTCGGTATCTGCAACGGTTGCCAGCTCATGGTTGAGCTCAACCTCATCAACCCCGACCACGAGAAGCGCACACGAATGTTGCACAACGACTCGCACAAGTTCGAGAGCAACTTCCTCGGCGTCGAGATTCCGCAGAACGATAGCGTGATGTTCTCATCGCTCAGCGGCGACAAGCTCGGCATCTGGGTGGCTCACGGCGAAGGCAAGTTCTCACTGCCTGAGTCGGAGGACAAGTACAACGTGGTAGCTCGCTACAACTACGCTGAGTATCCGGGCAACCCGAACGGTTCTGACTACAACGTAGCTGGTATCTGCTCGGCTGACGGACGCCACTTGGCTATGATGCCTCACCTGGAGCGCGCCATCTTCCCGTGGCAAAACGCTTGGTACCCGGCTGACCGCCGTCAGGACGACGTTACTCCGTGGATTGAGGCGTTCGTAAACGCTCGCAAGTGGATTGAGAAGCAGTAAGGATACTCTTCAACTCTATACGTTTCAACGTTTCGCTACGGCGGGACAAGTAAAAAACTCCCGCAGGATTCTCGAAATTCTGTGGGAGTTTGCTTTAAACGGCGTTACTTCTGAAAAGATAGGCGGCACTCAACAATAAAAACAAGCCAGCTTGGAATTGCAATTCTTATCTTTGCAATTCTTGTATTGTCTTCGATTTGCACTATCTTTGCACATGACATTTTAAACAAAAATATGCAGAACTTTTACATATCAGCATTCCGAGTGTTCTTCAAGATAGGACTCTTCACGCTCGGCGGTGGCTACGCCATGATTCCGCAGATAGAGGCTGAGGTGGTAGACAAGCACAAGTGGATGACACGCGAGGAGTTTCTCGACCTTATAGCTGTGGCGCAGTCGTGCCCCGGTGCTTTGGCTGTGAACATGAGCGTGTTCATCGGCTACCGTCTGCGCAAACTTCGCGGTGCTGTCTGCACTACGCTCGGCGTTTCGCTGCCCTCGTTCCTCATAATCCTGCTCATCGCGATGTTCTTCCACAAGTTCCAGGACAACGCCGTGGTTGCATCAGCATTCAACGGCATTCGCCCGGCGGTGGTGGCTCTGATTGCTGCCCCCGTGTTCACACTGGCTAAGTCGGCACGCATCGGACTCACCAACTGCTGGATTCCCGTTGCAAGCGCATTGCTGATATGGCTCGTAGGCGTAAACCCGATCTACGTGCTCGTTGTGGCAGGAATGTGCGGGTATCTCTACGGACTTCTCATCAAACCTACAGAATAACATGATATTTCTCCAGCTATTTTTCACGTTCTTCCAGATTGGACTCTTCGGATTCGGTGGCGGCTACGGTATGCTATCGCTGATACAAAGCCAGACGGTGTACAACCATGCTTGGCTCACATCGGCTGAGTTCACAAACATCGTGGCGATAAGTCAGATGACGCCCGGTCCGATTGGCATCAACGCAGCCACATACTGCGGCTACACCGCCGTACACAATGCCGGCATGGGCGAATGGCTCTCGATATTGGGCAGCGCTACGGCAACGCTTGCGCTCGTTCTGCCGTCGTTCATACTGATGATTCTCATCTGCCGTGTGTTCATGAAGTATATGAATACGCCTACCGTGCAGAACGTGATGTCGGGTCTGCGCCCCGCCGTGGTGGGTCTCATCGCCGCAGCCGCACTTCTGCTGATGACGCCCGAGAACTTCTCGTCTCCGAAGATCAGTCCGTGGCACTTCTGGGTGAGCATCGCCATCTTCGCTGCCACATTCGTAGGCACAAAGTTCGTAAAGGTAAGCCCTATAAGGATGATATGTTGGGCAGCGTTCGCAGGAGTAATGCTGCTGTATTAAGAGTTGAGAATTGAGAATTGAGAGTTGAAAGTTATGATTACCTTTTTTGTTTACTATTGCTGTTTGGTCCAACCTACTTTATAACAAAGATTGGAACTGGTCAACTAAAAGCTTTAAGAATATCTTGTAGATAACAATACATATCATAACTCTCAACTCTCAATTAATAAAAAACGTGATGGAGCGCTGTTTGCAGCGC
>ULPT01031264.1_pt1 | contig 18063 bp, 18 predicted proteins | sample 1953751 | NCBI WGS metagenome assembly ULPT01 (sample SAMEA4835636, study PRJEB28245) | human gut metagenome | biome: gut microbiome; material: fecal sample | place: Denmark | collected 2008 | reverse complement strand
CCTTGCTGCCTTTCGGCGATGTGTCGATACCGCTGTCGCTGTATTATCGTTCAAACGTCATTCGCTCGGACGGCGCGCTCGTCCAGTCCGCCACCTACTATCCCTACGGCGAGCCCCACCGAGCGCCCAAAAACCTCACCACCGCATCCACGTCCTCTAACCCCTACCTTTACGGCGGCAAAGAATATGTCCGCCGCGACGGCCTGCGCGAGTACATCTACGGCGCACGCATGTTCGTTTCCTCTGAAACACGGTTTAATTCGGCAGACGAGCTATGCGAACTCCGTCCGTGGGATTCGCCATATCTCTTTTGCGGTGGAAATCCGGTGCGCTATGTCGACCCGACCGGGTTAATTTTTACAGACAATGCAATTCCTTATGCTAAGGAATTGGTGGCAGAGGCATTCTCAAGAATGCAAAACAGCGATATTTCGAAAGAGGACAAAGAAAAATTCGCACAAGTAATCCGGGAAATAGGTTCAATGCTTGTGAGCGAACAGACATTTGATGTCGAAGTCTTTGGCGAGGAAAAATGCGAGTCTAAAGGAGTGAATAGCGCGCCATATACATATTATAATATGGATAATAATGCCGTTACATTCGCATATCCATCTTACATATTCCATGAGAATGAGTCGAATAAGATAAAGAACTTACGTTTGGGTGATACCGCACATGAATTTAAACATGGCTACCAATTCCTTATTGGAGATTTGGATTTAGCGGTAAGTCGTGGCGGAATACTGATGAAATCGAAAGGTGTGATATATTACGACATAACAGACGAACGTGCTGCCTATGACCGAGAAGAATTGTTTTCGGGGCGGCATACCAGCAATCAGGAAATACTTGGTAATCCGCAATATAAAAAGATGAGACTGACACAAAGCGGTATAGGAGACATTACGCCCTCTGATTATCCCGATATTATTGAAAAAGCTAAAGCATTCAATAGGGTCATTAAAACTCGCAACGGAAAGATTTTTAGACCATAACTTATTAGATATATGAGAAAAACGCATAGAATACTGTTACTTGCATTTTTATTGCCAATGTTGTCTATATTCGGCGCATCAAATATTAAGACAATGCCGATGTCCGGAAAGGCGAAATTGGATTCAATTATACGTTCGGCTGGTTATGCGGCCTTTAATTTATATTCGTACGGTTTTAACGGAATCGGATGTGTTACAAAAGTGGGGCTTTTAGTTCTTAGAACGGATAGCTCGTACATATGTAAACGCTCGTTGTTTGAGGATACAAACTATGTTTATGAAAACATTTGGGCAATGAGTGGAGATACATTGATATTGCTCGAAGACAATTATGAATATTTTGTTGATAATAATCAACGGCCACTTACAGACTCAGAGTTGTGTTCCAGCGATTTTTTATCGGACACAAATATGTATTCGGGAAAAGAATTCGGTAGAATTGTTCCCAGAGAGTATGAAAAAGGGCATGCCACACAATGGCGCGACAGATTATGCTGCATTATAGGAGAAGATTCTATAGGCATATTCATCAAACCGGTAGATTACACACATGGGTCTTTGAATGTTATTACTGATTTGGGCAGGCATGTCAGCATACCATACGGCTATATAGACGACTTTATTCCGTATGTATATACAGGCCCGTACAAGTTATTTAACAGCCCATTTCAGATGCTACGTTTCCCTCATCTGATAAATCGATATGGTATTGATAGGGATTCGCTTTACAATAATTACAAAAAGGCAATGATGTTTTATCCGGTGGAGTACGAAAACTGGTATCTCCGTAGGCAGGAATATATGAAAACGCGAGTTCGGGATAAGCGATGAAAACGGAAAAGGGACGGACAATGAGGTCAACAGGAGACACTAAAAAAAGGTGCAATAGTAATCGTAGTCGTGTTTTTGATTATGCTGATGTGCTTTACGCAGGAAACGACGGCAACCGACTGAGCAACATTACGGCTATGACCGATGCATTGCCGTTCGATGGCGTCACCGGGCTGCACGCCGACGGTGAGTTCGAACTGACGTACAACGATGCCGGGGATATGGTGTCGGACGCATCGCGAGGCCTGCTGCACACGCGTTGGAATGCCGACGGCCATCCGATGCAGTACGACATTGAGGGCGGCCACCGGCATTATCTGTATTGGGACGGGCTGGGCAATCATCTGTACACATTGTATGAGACGGCGGTGACACCGCCGGCGGCAGGACAAATTGCAGGACGCACACGGCGCACATCCCTGCGCGCGTACATCGGCGATGGCCACGTCTTGCGCGGCGGAGTCTGACACCCCACTCGGCATCAAGGAATTGGCGACAGCGTTCTATGGTGGTGAGTTACGACTATAATGTGCATGGCCGGCTTGTGTTGCAGAGTACGGCTTGGTCTATATGCCCAAAATGCAAAATAAACGGTGGAATTGACCTATGGGCAATGGACGAATAAACACTCGGAAGTGAATTATGCTAAAAAACATGGATGTTGGTTTTGCCGAGAAAAGTTTGTACCTTTGTGGCGTCTAACGAGGGTGTTTGAACGCGCCTTCGGATGGCAAAACGTCGGCAAAGCACTTTGGGAGCCTGTTCGGGAGTGGACTTTTGCTTGCAAAATGCTTGTATTGGCGACACAAACAGACAATAATCCAAACATACAACCTCATTCCCACATATTTTGACACTATAACAATCATATAGTCAAAAGAGTAAGTATTACAACCCCATGTTAGACAAAACCAACGTCAAAGTCCTCGACAAGGTCGTCGTGCGTTTTTCCGGCGACAGTGGCGACGGCATGCAGCTTGCCGGCAACATCTTTACCAATGTATCCGCCGGCGTCGGCAACGAGGTGTCCACCTTCCCTGACTATCCGGCAGAGGTACGTGCGCCGCAAGGCTCGCTTAGCGGCGTCTCCGGCTTCCAAGTGTCGGTAGGCCGCGGAGTCCACACCCCCGGTGACCGGTGCGATGTACTGCTGGCTATGAACCCGGCAGCGTTGAAACAGAATGTGCGCTTCCTCAAGAGCGGCGGCATCATTATCGTCGACAGCGACAGTTTCGGCGAGGCGGATTTGCGTAAAGCGCTGTTCGCCACCAATGACCCGTATACCGAGTTGGGTATAGACCCGGCACAGGTGCTCGAAGTGCCCGTAACCACAATGACGCGTGCGGCCTTGGCCGACAGCGGCATGGACAACAAGTCCATACTCAAGTGCCGTAATATCTTCGCCTTAGGCGTCGTATGCTGGCTCTTCGACCGCCCCATAGAGGCTGCCTGCCACTATATTTCCAAGAAATTTGCCAAGAAACCGGCTATAGCCAAGGCCAACTGCGCCGTGGTACAGGCCGGCTATGACTTTGGACACAATACACATGCCTCGATGTCGACATACCGTATCGAGACCGAAGATCCGCGTCCGGGCGTGTACACTGACATAAATGGCAATACTGCGACCGCTTGGGGGCTGATTATGGCTTCCGAGAAGTCCGGACGCCCGTTGTTCCTCGGCTCGTATCCCATCACTCCGGCTACTGATATCCTGCATGAACTTGCCAAGCGTAAAGATCTTGGTGTCAAGGCCTGCCAAATGGAAGACGAGATTGCCGGCGTATGCTCGGCCATAGGCGCATCGTTTGCCGGCAATCTGGCAGTGACTTCCACTTCCGGCCCCGGTCTGGCGCTCAAGAGTGAGGGCATAGGTCTTGCCGTCATCGCCGAATTGCCTTTGGTGGTCATTGACGTGCAACGCGGCGGACCTTCTACCGGCCTTCCTACCAAGACTGAACAAACCGACCTGATGCAGGCCTTGTATGGCCGTAACGGTGAGTCGCCCATAGTGGTACTCTCTGCCGCTTCGCCTACGGACTGCTTCACCATGGCTTTCGAAGCATGTCGTATCGCCATCGAGCACATGACTCCGGTCATCCTGCTCACGGATGCATTCATCGCCAACGGCTCGAGCGCGTGGCGCATTCCCGAAGCCGGTGAGTATCCCGAAATACGTCCCAACTTCGTGCCCGAGCACCTGCGCAACAGCTCGTGGCGTCCTTACCTGCGCAACCCCGAGACCTTGGTGCGCTACTGGGCCATCCCGGGTACCGAAGGTTTGCAGCATCGTTTGGGCGGTCTCGAAAAAGACGCCAATACTTCCGCAATTTCCACCGACCCGGTCAACCACGAGAAAATGGTGATGCTGCGTCGTCAGAAAATCGCCAATATCGCTAAGGATATCCCCGAAGTCAAGGTTTACGGCGACGGCAAGGCCGATACCCTGCTTGTAGGCTGGGGCGGCACTTACGGACACCTGCGCACAGCTGCCGAGGAACTTACCAAACAAGGTACTCCCGTGGACTTGGCGCACTTCCGCTACATCAACCCGCTGCCCGCCAATACCGCCGAGGTGCTGCGCCGCTACCGTCGCGTGATTGTGGCCGAGCTCAATACAGGAATGTTTGCAGACTACCTGCAAGCCAAGTTCCCCGATGTACGCATCGAGCGCATCAACAAGATACAAGGTCAGCCCTTCCTTGTCAGCGAAGTCATTGATGGCGTCCGTCTCAACCTTTCCAAAGAAAAATAAGTCACACCAGCCACTTAATCATATAAGATAATGCAAACACAAGAGAATACCCCGGCATATACACCCGCGGACTTCAAAAGTGACCAGGCCGTGCGCTGGTGTCCCGGCTGCGGCGACCACGCCATCCTCAACACCCTGCACAAGGCTATGGCCGAAGTCGGCGTACCGCCTTACCGCACTGCCGTCATCTCCGGCATCGGATGCTCGTCCCGTCTGCCCTATTACATGAACACCTATGGTTTCCATACCATCCACGGGCGTGCAGCCGCCATCGCGACAGGCTTCAAGGTTGCCAATCCCGAGATGACCGTATGGCAGATTTCGGGTGACGGCGACGGACTTGCCATCGGCGGCAACCACTTTATCCACGCCGTACGACGCAATATAGATATCAATATTGTGCTGTTCAATAATAAGATATATGGTCTGACCAAGGGACAGTACTCGCCTACAAGCGCTCGTGGTTTCGTATCCAAGTCATCGCCTTACGGCACGACAGAAGACCCGTTTATCCCGGCCGAACTGGTGTTCGGCGCTCGCGGTACATTCTTTGCTCGCAGTATTGATGTCGAACTCAAGACCTCGCAGGAAGTCATGGTGGCCGCAGCACGCCACAAAGGCACCTCGGTGGTTGAGATTCTGCAAAACTGCGTAATCTTCAATAACGGCATCCACAACGCCATTACCGACCGCACCGTCCGCGCCGACCGCACCATTCACTTGGTACACGGACAGAAGATGATCTTCGGTGCCAACGGCGACAAGGGTCTTGTACGCGATGGATTCCTGCTCAAGGCTGTCACTATCGGCCAAGACGGCTACACCATGGACGATGTCCTGGTACACGACGCCCACACCCCCTCGAACTTCCTGCACCAGCAGCTGGCCATGATGGACGGCATGACGCTACCCCTTGCTGTCGGCGTCATCCGCGATGTCGAGAGCCCCAGCTATGAGGCGGCTGTCAGCCAACAGGTAGATGAGGTGAAAGCCGCCCACGGTTTCACCTGCCTGCGCGACATGATCCTCGCCGGCGACACCTGGGAAGTCCCCGCCAAGTAAGATAATGACACTATTGCCATAGGCATGTTCGCGAGCCTTAGCAGGCCGCGGACACGCCTATGGCATATAAAGCGAAATAGAGGTCGGTGCACTCCGCGATAGTAGCTATGAACACAGCTGCAATGAAACTGCGAGCAAAGTCTCAATTACAGTTGTCTGAAACGGCGAGACGATTGCGAAAGAATGCATCGGCCAAGAAACTCGTATTTCAGGGCGTTAGATACGTCTTTTACATTTTTTCACAGTTTATAATAGCGAAAAATTTCGTTATTTAGAATATTTTAGCTTACTTTGCACCGCTAAAACAGAACATTACTAATTAAACACTAAAAGATTATGTCAGAAATCGCAGATCGCGTGAAGACCATCATCGTTGACAAACTCGGCGTTGACGAAAGCCAAGTAACCCCCGCAGCAGCATTCACCACAGACCTGGGCGCAGACTCGCTCGACACAGTGGACCTCATCATGGAGTTTGAGAAGGAATTCGGCATCAAGATACCCGATGAGGAAGCTGAGAAGATTCAGACTGTAGGCGACGCCATCAAATACATCGAAGCAGCTCAATAATAGCTGTTTGACGACGGTCACCACATTCGACACAAAATAACCGCCTATGTCGCCCCGGGTGCCCCACGACGTCCGGGGCGTACATTTGGTCGGTAACAACAAGAACACACAACCTTGCGGACATTGCCTTGAGCGTAATGCTCCGACAGGTAACAGCAAAAGCATCGCGACTTTCCGGGGATATAGGTCCGGACTTGCGGCAACTTTTGTCATATAAAGTCTAATCAGTACATATACGATAAATCTTTCATGGAACTCAAGAGAGTAGTAGTTACGGGACTTGGAGCCATCACTCCTTTAGGTAACGACGTAGACACCACTTGGAGTGCCGCGTTGGCCGGTGTCAGCGGCGCCGCGCCCATCACCCATTTTGACGCATCGCAGTTCAAGACCAAATTTGCCTGCGAAGTCAAGAACTTCAATGCGGCCGAATACTTTGACCGCAAGAAACTGCGCCAGCTTGACCTGTATGCCCAGTATGCCCTCTATGCAGCTCGCCAGGCAGTTGCTGATGCCGGTATCGAGACCGAAGGCGCTATAGACAAAAACCGCGTAGGCGTAATCATCGCTGCCGGTATTGGCGGCCTGCACACCTTTGAGGAGGAAGCCGGATATTATGCAGTTCACGGCGAGCAAAACGGCCCGCAGTATAATCCGTTCTTCATTCCCAAAATGATTGCGGATATCGCCAGCGGCCATGTGTCCATGGAATACGGCTACCATGGCCCTAACTATGGTGTGGTCAGCGCCTGCGCCTCGTCAAACAACGCCATTATCGACGCTTTCAACCTTATCCGTCTGGGCAAGGCTGATGCTATGGTTACAGGCGGTGCCGAGGCTGCCATCTTCCCCGCTGGCGTGGGCGGTTTCAACTCGATGCATGCCCTGTCGACACGCAACGACAGCCCCGAAACGGCTTCGCGCCCCTTCTCGGCTTCGCGTGACGGCTTCGTCATCGGAGAAGGTTCGGTGGTACTGATACTTGAAGAAATGGAACACGCTCTGGCACGTGGCGCCAAGATTTACGGCGAAGTCGCCGGCGGCGGCATGAGTGCGGACGCATACCATATCACAGCGACACATCCCGAAGGTTTGGGCGCGATACTGTCTATGCAGAACGCTCTCGACGATGCAGGGATGACACCCGCAGATATCGACTACATCAACGTACACGGCACCAGCACCGGTGTCGGTGACATCAGCGAAGCCAAGGCCATCATTAAGCTTTTCGGCGAAGATGCTTATCGTCTCAATATTTCTTCGACCAAGAGCATGACCGGACACCTTTTGGGCGCTACCGGCGCTATGGAGGCCATGTTCTCGCTGTTGTCTGTACGTGATGATGTCGTACCCCCGACAATCAACCACGCCGAGGGTGACGATGATCCCGAAATAGATTACAACCTCAATTTCACCTTCAATGAGGCTCAGAAACGCGAAGTGCGTGCGGCCTTGTCCAACTCCTTCGGTTTCGGCGGCCACAATGCCACGGTGATTGTCAAGAAGTTTGTCAAGTAACAACGCATAACGCATCACAGGCCCTGAAAAGAGCGCTCTAAGGCTCCCCGGTCTTCATGACATGCGGGAGCCTTAGGCGTCTCGGTACGAGGCAAAGTTCTGATAGATACGAATTTTCGCCTTGGATGAGGAAAGCAATAGGCCTTTATTGAATGACATTGCCCGTCGCATCAGTCGGATGCATCGGCGGCGATGATTCAATGAGGGGAGATGTCCTTCGAGGAGTAATGCTTTGAACAATATAAAACACTATCTATCATGGATATTTTGGAAGTGCACGAATACTGCTTGTCGCTGCCTTTTGCGACCGAGGACATGCCGTTTGGCGATGATGTTGTGACCTTGCGCGTGGGCGGAAAGATTTTTGCAATGCTGAATCTCGTTGACACTACGCGTGTGTCTCTGAAATGCGACCCGGATTATGCCGAGAAGTTGCGCGAGCACTATGAGGCCATACGTCCGGCATGGCATATGAATAAACGCCATTGGAACGACGTGGGCCTGGCCGCTGCCGTGCCTTCGCCATTGTTGCGCAGCCTTATTCGACACAGCTACAACTGCGTGGTACGTGGCCTCCCACGTGCCATCCGCGATACTGTTCCGCCTTTGTCCGAGTCTGAGGACTGATTGATGCCGAAAATACAGAGAGGGCGCATTCCGTAATGGAGTGCGTCCTCTCTGTGTGTATGGATTTTTGTCGCTTACTTCTTGAAGTAGCGATTGTACAGGCCTTGGAAACCCTGGCCGTGGCGTGCTTCGTCCTTAGCCATTTCGTGTACGGTGTCGTGGATGGCGTCAAGGTTGAGTTCTTTGGCGCGTCGAGCGATGCGCATCTTGTCGGCGTTGGCACCTGCTTCGGCGGCCATACGCTTTTCGAGGTTGGTCTTGGTGTCCCAAACTACTTCACCGAGTAGCTCGGCAAATTTGGACGCATGTTCGGCCTCTTCGAAAGCGTAGCGCTTGAAGGCTTCGGCAATTTCGGGATAACCTTCGCGGTCGGCCTGACGCGACATGGCCAGGTACATGCCCACTTCGCAGCATTCGCCGTTGAAGTGTGTACGCAGGTCTGTTTTCATTTGTTCGTCGGTGTCAGCGGCGATGCCGATTTCGTGTTCGGTGACAAATTCGAGTGCGCCGGTTTCTTCCATCTCTTTGAATTTGGAGGCAGGAGCGCCGCACAGCGGGCATTTCTCAGGAGCTTCGGTGCCTTCGTATACGTATCCGCATACGGTGCAGATAAATTTCTTCTTCATAATCGTGCTTTTTTTGATGACTTGATAAAGATTTGTATGTGAGGATTTTGTGCTTCGGCCGTTTATGACGGCCGTTTGTACAGCGCAAAGTTACGCACCTTTGTTGAAATATGCAATAGTGGAATGAAAATAATTTTGGAATTAGTCTAATTTTTTTTTTGTTTTCCAAAAAAACAGATAATTTTGGGGTATGCCGATGTGTACGAGCCTTAATTGTAGAAGTCATCGCGAGCCAATCTATACAGATATAGGAGTGGTGCTTCATACTCTCAGATATACGGGTGTCACTCTATGGCGCCTAATGCCGTGATGGCTCCGGTCGTGGGGTCGAAAGTCGCGTATGCGGGGGCTTTCTTATCGCTAAATAGGGCGGGATTGATTCCGAAGACTACGCCCAATTGTGCCAGTGTCAGGTCTTTGTGCGTGATGGTAGCTCCGTCGTACGTCAGGGTGACCGATGCTGTGCCGGGTATGGTGTAAGCCAATCCGCCTTTAGGGAAGCGCTTCGGTTCGCCTTTTTCGGTGACGGGCATCTCGGCCTTAGCGATATTTGTCAGCGATATGTATATTGGGGCGCCGCTGAGGTCATCGGCAGGTACTATGCCTTCGGTGGGCGATACCCGAGCCAGAATTTCGCGACTCTCCGCTGTGCCGGGTGTATATGTGAGTGTGGTCACGCGTGTGTACGTCTGTGTCGTGCCTGCAAACATTGCAGTTAGAGCGGCTTCCTGCGCCGCGAGGTTGTCCAAAACCAATTGCATGGCTTTGCCATCGGCCGGCGGGTTGTCGGCATTGCCACTGAGTAGGTCCGAGCGTGTCTCGCGCAGTTCGAAGATGCGTTGGGCGGCTAATTCGGCCTTCTTGGATATGGATGAGCTGCGCGTCATGTCTTGCGTAACGGCTTGACGTGCCGCATCACTTTCCAGTGGGGTGGGCGCTGCATCCACGGCCACGGGTAGGGTCACGGCATTTGTAGAGGCGATGCTGTCGGTGTTCACCGCCAGGGGTATTCCGGTTTCGGTGAGCAGCATTGAGGCAGCGCTGCCGTTTTTAAACTGTACTTGCCAGCGGCTGTCGGCGCCTCCGGGTATACCGCGCGGAATTATGGTGACGCTTTTGACGCGCACGCTATTGGATGGGGTGGTGATGGCATCGGTGATGCTCAGATAGCGTTTGGCGTAATTGCTGAATTCGCCGGGGAGTGTCGCCGTGTGCACGGTCTCTATGGTGATGTCGAGGACGGTGCGCGGAAGGCTGTATACCAGTGCGTATTCGTTGGTTTTGTCGGCGGTGAAGCTGCGTGTGGTCTGTGCAGCCGTGACAAGGGCGGCGCATATCGCCATGGACGTGATAGCTGTGCGTAAGTTGTGCATAAGTCTTACTATTGTCGGGTGATGTAATGTCTGTAAAGGATTATTCGGCGTTGGCTACAAGCGCTATGGCGCGTCCGACGTTGGCGGCTATATCTTCGGCCGTAACACCATATTCGCCATGGTTCTCGGCTGCTATTTCTCCGGCAATGCCGTGGATGTAGCACGCCAGGAATGCTGCCATTTCAGGCTTGAAGCCTTGGGCCAGGAAGCCGGTCATAATGCCGGTGAGGACGTCTCCGCTGCCGGGTGTAGCCATAGCCGGTGTGCCCGAGGTGTTGAAAAACACCTTTTCGTCGGGGCGTATTATGGCTGTGTATCGGCCTTTGAGTACTATGATGATTTGGTAGTATTTTGCTATTTCAATGGCCTTTTTCAGCCTTGCCTCGTGCGAAAACTGTTTGCCGAAGATACGGTCAAATTCGCCGATGTGCGGAGTGAGTATGGACATCATCGGCAGGTACTCCAGCATGGCCGGACGTGCGGCGATGCATCCCAGTGCTCCGGCGTCCACCACCACGGGGCGTGGAGCGGCGCTCATTGTCTTTAGAAAACGGCCCACGGCTTCGGCCGTATCATCGTTGACATCGAGTCCCGGGCCTATGCCGAAGGCACTGTAATGCGATTCGTGCGGGATATCGGTAAGGTGTTCCCGGCCGCTGTCGGCACGCATCATGGCCGAAGGCACGGCACATTGTACGGTGTTATAGAGGCTTTGGGGGCCGTAGACGGTGACCTTCCCGGCACCGGAACGCAGACATCCGCGAGCCGCCAAGACGGCGGCGCCGCCCATGCCGTGGCTTCCGCCGGCAATGAGTGCATCGCCGTAGTTGCTCTTATTGGACCACGGGTCGCGCGGTCGCAGGTAGCGCCGTACGTCCTTGCCTTGCACCATCCAGTAAGAGAGGGGGGCATTACGCACGGCTGTACTGTTGAGGCCGATGTCGAGCAACTTCCATTGTCCTACGGCCACGGCATTGTCCTCGATGAAGAAAGATAGACGCGGTGCTCCCAGGGCTAAGGTCAGCCCGGCGTGCACCATGTCGTTTCGTGGCGTATCGCCGTTGAATCCATCGAGCAATCCCGAGGGAAGGTCTATGGAGATGATGAAAGCTCCGCTGCAGTTGAGATTTTGAGCCAAAAGCTGGAATGGCCTCGGCATGGGGCGGTTGAGTCCGCTGCCAAAAATCCCATCGATGATGATTGTGTCCGCCGGGGGTTCGGGGAAGGTGAAAGGCGTTTCGCCGGTCACCTCGTGCAGTGTGTGCGAAGCTTCGCACGCGGCCAAGCGATCGCGCATCAACTTGCATTCGGGGCACAATCGATTGCCTCCGATGTTGAAGAGGTAAACCTCCGGAGCATATCCACGGGAGGCCAGCAGACGGGCGGTTTCGAGGGCGTCCGCACCGTTTTTTCCCCATCCTGCGAACACCATCAGCGGGGTGCTGTCGCTGCAATACCCGGCCACTTCGTCGGCGATGGCGCGTGCTGCACGCTCCACCAGCTGGACCGAGGTCACGCCATCGTTGTCGATGGTATATTTCTCTATATCTTTTATATCGTTGTTAGACAGTATTTTCATTGTGCGAGTTTTGCTTGTTTCATGGGGCGGCGACACCTCCGGCCAACGTCCCCTATTCATTACTGCAAAAATACAACAATTTGGGCAGAGTGAAAAACCGCCGCCGTCAGAAAAAAATCCCCATAACATTTTTTTCACTTATCAAAAAAAACGTAACTTTGTCGCGTTAGGCAAATTTTTCAACCATTATAACCTCATACCGATATAACCTCACCATAAGACATCGAGCAAGTTGTTCCACCACCTGTAGGTATGTCATAGGTACTATAATCATTGCTATGACGTCGTCATTATCTGCAATAGCTGACACATATTATGACCCGAAAGACTACTCTATCGTGCCACCGTCGCCTGATGTAGCCACTTTGATGCAGTATCAAGAGATTCCCGTGGGCTGTTTTTCGGGGGTGCCGAATATATCGTATGACTTGTTTACCATAAAGACCGGAAGCATTAGCATACCGATACGGCTGTCCGGCCTCGGGTTGTCTGCTTCTTTTGCTTACGATGACAATAAGCGTATAGTTATGTCATCTTCGACCCCGATAAAAATTGATGCACAGCAAGCCTCAACCTCATACCCATCCAAATTTGTTGTAAAAGACGCATCCGGCATAAAATACACATTTGGGACCAACGAAAAGACCCGATATGAATACTACTACAGACCTCCGGAGTTGACGCGAACTCTTGATTCTGTATTATACACCTCGGCATGGCACCTCAGCAAGGTTTCCGACCCCTGTGGCAACGAAGTCAGGTTCGTTTATAGCGATAAAACGCCGACCAAATGGCGAGAATCCGGTTCGGACACAAGAAATTATTCGCTTAATCGAGAATTTGACCACTCCATTGTTTCTGACGCTCACTCATGTGGAACAACCGTATATTACTCGAAAAGGCTCGAGCGTATCGAATGGAGCGCTGGAAAAGTTGTGTATGAATATGCCGGGATAGACAATCATTGGGAGCATCAGGTCATAAAAACTATAAAGTGCCAGGCAGCAAATCCAAAATCCGCGAAGGGTCAACATTCCTCTCGCCGATAAAATTTGTATTAATTCTAAAGACTCTGTAAATATGCATGTACAAAGGATAATATTTTCATTTATAGTTACTACATCAATAGTTTGTACGGCTTCGGCGAATACGGCTGATATTATGGTTATTGTCAATGATTCAGTTGTAAACATCGAAGATGACGCGTCTGTATTTCAAGGCATTTATTCCGGGCCTTTCGAGTATATCGATATTATCAAGATGTTTAATTCAAAGGGATTTTCAGTGGATGATCGATATGACCATGCAAGCCAACAGAGACTATTGACGCTTGTAGATTGCAATTATGACTCATGTCATGTAGTGAAGACTATAGCCGAAACACCCTCGATGACAACGTATTTATACAAAAATGTCGGCGACTCAATACGCTATGTCGAGACATTGTCAAAAGATATTTATCGAATAAAAGATGGCTCATTTGCAAATCCGAAATGGCACGCCGGATTATTCGACATTGGTATGACCGAAAAGAATATTTGTGGCCGACTTAAATTAAACATTCCCCAAATTGATAGATTGGTAGTAATCAGGACTACTGATGTAAAAAGTAGTAACTTAGTTCGCAAAAGAAGCCTAATCCCCCTATACACGGAATATGAAATTTTCAGAGGTCGAATAACCAAAATAGTTATGCAAGACACTTTACCGACCGAGATTTACGAACTATTATATCCGGCAAAATGATTACACGTATAATCCTAATTATTAGTTTGCTCACCGCATTGCCAAATGTCGAGGCATCAAATAGTGATGCAATTACGTGTATGGTGTACCAATGCGGAGATACTCTCGTGATTAACCCCATAGTTGAAGGAACATACCACGAAAGCTCTATAAATTGGTATGATGCAATACGTAAATATCACGAGCAAGGCTTCGATGTCTTTGTAGATGCTTACAACACCATGGTAGACAATGCGCCCATTTCACTTATCGCAACACTTGGCGAAGACACTATAGAGTATGTCAAAAACATTCCGGATGAAGATTGCGATATCTCATCAGCGCGAATACGCAGCAATCGTCTGAGCATATACAATATGACTGTCGGGATGTCCGTAAAAGATGCGCTCAGCTTTTTCGGGATCTGTAGTTATAATAAAGGCATAAAGGTCATCCTCATTCCGGGTCTATTGTCACCTAGAAAAAAACACAACAGTAAGGCCAAATGCAAGCAACATAATGCTGTCTTATCGTTGCCGCCCTTACAATCCGATGTATATGTCATGGTTGAGAATGGAATAATAACTGAAATTAGTATTAGCGAGGATGATAACGAATAATATAGTGTGCACGATGTTCTATCCGTCGGGACTGCCCGTGCAGCTCTTCGGGACAAAGCGCGTGACCGACCGTGCCCATATCGGCAACCGCTGGAGCAACTTCGCCGGCCTGGGCTGGCACGACAACACCGCCCGCTGGCACGATGCCATCCTCGACCGCTTCACCACCCCCGACCCCAAAGCCGCCGACTACCCCTCCTTCTCTCCCTACTCCCACTGCGCCGCCAACCCCCTCCGCTTCACCGACCCAACAGGAATGGATATATACATATTTAACGAATATGGAGTTTTAACGAATGTCGAAAACTATGACGCCGCTGATATTGTTAAGGTTGGGGAAAAAGACGAGGTTGCCGTTTTCACACCGGGAACCATCGAAAAACATAAAGACCTAAAATGGGATTCGGATGGCTCCTGGTTCGTTATGCAGATCCGTGGCGACGAAAACGGAACGGAAGCATTTGAGTATCTCGCAAGAAACACCAAAGTAGAATGGTCGCAGTTGATGCTCGGGCAGGAGGGCGAAAAAGGACTAAACATTGTTTCCACCTCGCATAGCACAACAGAAGACCGGTCCGGGCCGAATCTGGTATTTCTCCAGTATCAGCATGGGTATAATGTTCGCCAAGATATACATAGCCATCCGGACAATAGTCAACCATCGGGCATAAGTGATGAAGGTATAGTGACAAATGATATGGATATAGCCCATGCTTTATCTCACTGGAAATTGTCGCTTTTAATGAAAAAGCGCATTATACACAAAGTTTATAAGCCGGGATTAAATGCTTATGAAGAGTACTACCCATACTTTTTTTATAAGAATAAGCCCGGGTATATTGTAAAATGATATGTATTACTACGTTTTAATTCTCTTATGCTGTATCGCTACATACCTTTGCGGTTATTCCAGCAGCAATGTATCATCATATAAAACAGCAAAGACGAGTAAGCCGCCGTCAAATAAAGGCAAAAAACGATCAGATAATAAATGGCCATCAATTCCGGCAATACCCAAGATGGCCGAGAAAATCGAGGAGAAAGTGCATGCATCATATAAGCTTCAACCGATGACTCCGAGAAATCAATACATTCGTAATATCTTTATAAAAGAAGCAAAAGAGTGCAGCCGTTTGTATTATGGCTGGAGTACTCCGTATATGATAGCAGCAATTCGCACATCTAAAAGTATCGCATTTGTCATTCTTAAAGTGGTTACTAAAATGCCATACCATTTTGTGGGATATTACAGCTTGGGCGAGTGTATCTATCTTATTGACAAGACAATGCAGCCACTAATGACTCCGCCAGAAGGGGAAAAAAGAGCGCTCGAATTTGATTATATAATTTATCATTACACCGAAGGCGCATTTCCTATAGATGATTCCGGCTGGCCCTGCTATTATACTGTAGACAAAGACAGCATATAATCAAAATGTCGTTGAATCGATGAATGGCAACGTATTGAGATTTCCAAATAACACATCGTTTATTGATGTGGGAAACAAGGTTTACTCGTCCTACCTGCCTGACGAGACACTGATGACACGCCAATTTCGCTCGGTACGTACGCGCACTACCGTGCGTGTCAACTCCAAGGGCGACACCATAGTACGCACCATCCGCGAGCCGGTGATAGACCGCACGCTCTACCGCGGCGACTGGGAAATCAGCGGCTATCTGGGCAGCGGCGGCTGGCGCATCAACACCCCCGAAGGCATCGCCTCGATTGTCAGAAACGGCGCGGATGCCGCCGGACGGACGTTTACGCATCTGTGGTACGTGCGCGACCGCCTGGGCAGTGTGCGCACGGTGGTGGATGACGAGGGAACGATACGGCAGTGCACGATGTACTACCCGTCAGGGCTGCCCGTGCAGCTGTTCGGCACCGAGCGCGTGACCGACCGCGCCCATATCGGCAACCGCTGGAGCAACTTCGCCGGGCTGGGCTGGCACGACAATATCGCTCGCTGGCATGACGCCATCCTCGACCGCTTCACCACCCCCGACCCCAAAGCCGCCGACTACCCATCCTTCTCCCCCTACACCCACTGCGCCGCCAACCCCCTCCGCTTCACCGACCCATCCGGAATGTGGACGGTAAAAGTGTCCGCATCACCGGACAGACAGGCTCATCCGTATGCATTGTATAGTGTTTACAGTCAGGATAATTTATTGGTGTTTCGCACTGTTGTCTTAGTAAAGGGCTCTCACAATGGGCCAAGGGATAGAACAAACGGAGACACGCCGCAAGGAGAATATGAGATCCTTGGGTGGAGAAAAACAGGGCCCGGCACTAATTATAGGACAGAATCTTTTGGCAAGAACCCTCTATTGGCACAGCACTATTTAGGCGGAGAAGGAGGCCCGAACCGCGATGGTATGCATACGCATGGTGGCAGACCGAGAAGTAACAAATTGGTCAACACAAATGGATGTATCCGAATGTCTGACGACGATATCGCGGCATTAAAACAAGTCACTGACGCGCTGACAAGATCAAATCCGGACGACAAGCCGGGAATTCTAACGGTCACAGACGACTTGTTGTCTCCAATAACATTTGACGATATGGACAAACTTCGGCTGATTGAGTTCAACGAACTTGACACAATAGTTGTTACGCCTGAAAATAATCCTGATAAAACGGATTTTTGGACTCCGATATTGGATATTATCAATCAGTTATTCTTTAACGGAAAATGAACGTGAATTTACTTATGGTCATACTTTTAGCAACCTGTATGGGTCTTAGCTCATGTAGGCAAAATACGCCATCATCAGACGCCGTAAAAGAGGTTGAAAGCAACGCTGACATAGCAACTGTATCCTTAGATGATTGGGCTGTCGACCATGCAATTTACAATATTCGCTACCAAGTGTCTGACAGCTTGGTAGTCCACGGAACAGCCAAGATCTTATTGGACAGGAAAGACCGGAAATTATCCATACAGGATTTTGCTTTACTATACAATTACTTTGTTTTTGTACGTATACACGATGAAGAACGCGCAAAAGAGTTAATAAAGCACGCATTTTTAATCAAGTATCTTAATAGCAACCATTTCTATCATAGTTTTGTAGAATATGCTAAAGTCTTATACGAACAAAGTAGAGGCCTGTTTTATAAGAGCCTCGGCGCTCACCTATTAAATAGGCGCCGAAAAGACTGTATTCTTGATGAAAATGAACTGCAAATATCTGAGCAAGATACTACTTCTGTATATGACGGAATCAAGTCTGTCCTTTATAATATCTCCGACAGCATGGTTATTTGCAAAACGACAGACATTCTATTGGATACAAATATTCACCATCTGTCCACATCAGAATTCGCCACGATATACGCCTACTACCTAATAGGTGGTATCGACGAAGCAGCAAGTGAGGCAATCAGCGACTATGTCTTTAGCAAGTTTCATAGCGACATAAGCTTTACAACGAGTTTTATAGAACACACTCAAGCACTAAAAAAGAAAAATAAAGATGAACTTTACCGGGATATAATAACCGATTTGGCATTTAGCTGGTATGCAAATAATACCACAGGCGAGTACGAGGACAATCTAAAAACGCCGGAGAAGATCAAGGCTTTTCTGAGAGAGGTTTCTAAGCCTTTGTACACAGAGCTTATTCAACCCGAATACAAGCAGCTATTAATCTCGATAAGCGATAATGTTTCTGCGGACTGACCATCCACAGTCATAAATAAACCATAAACGATGAAACGTCTAATCCTACTAACATTTGCAGCACTAAGCGTATGCTTTGTCAGGGCACAA
>ULPT01056795.1_pt1 | contig 18102 bp, 16 predicted proteins | sample 1953751 | NCBI WGS metagenome assembly ULPT01 (sample SAMEA4835636, study PRJEB28245) | human gut metagenome | biome: gut microbiome; material: fecal sample | place: Denmark | collected 2008 | reverse complement strand
ATAAACGGTCTTTATCGTGAGGAAGAGTTGAGCATTCCGTACAAGGCTTTAAGAGAGAGTTGTATCAACTCTCTTTGCCATCGCTCGTATCATCAATCAGGTAGTTCTATAAGCATCGCTATCTACGATGACCGTGTTGAAATACGAAATACGGGAACTTTTCCTGCCGACTTGCCTATAGAACGTCTTATGCAAGAACATGACTCTAAACCACAGAATCCAATCATTGCCAATGTACTCTATAAGAGCAAGATACTGGAGAGCTGGGGACGAGGCATTGGTACTATGGTCGATGAATGCAAGCGTGTAGGCTTGCCTGCTCCGGAATTCAATACTGATGGCAATTTTGTGTGGGTCGTATTCAAATACAACAGGAACAGTGTGGTAGTTACCCCACAGTTACCCCACAGTTACCCCACAGTTAGCCCACAGTTAATGAAAGTAATTACTGTAATAAGAGATAACATGATGGCCGCCAAGGAGATAATGGAATGTATAAAGTTGAAAGACAAGACTTATTTCCTTGATAAATATCTATATCCTGCAATGGAAGAAGGCTATGTTGAACAACTGTATCCTGAAAATCCGAAACATCCAAAACAGAAATATATGCTTACAGAAAAAGGCAAGGCATTATTAAAAATAGAAAGACGACAAAGGCAGTGATGATTTGTTCCACTGCTTTTGTCGTTTCTATTTTCTGTATCAAGTGCTTCAAATTCTCGTCAGCAGCGATGCGCTCCAACTCGTCCTTGACAGTCTGCATGACATCCTCCTTTATCCGATTGTAGTTGTCCTGAATAGCTTGCTTCCCGACATCGTTTCCGCATTATCAAAGAATAGCGGAAAAGGCTGTGAAGGCGAAAGGCAATCCCTTTAGTGATATTGTGGAAAAACCATTGAACCATCCTGCACTTCGGCAATACTTGCGTGAGCGTGACATATTCTTCAAAGGTTGCGTGTCGCCAAAGGACATCACTCTCATTGGCAGGAACAGCTTCGTCTGCCATCTGTACGAGGGGCTGCATGGACCGAAGCATCATCCTTGTGTCGGATATGGGCACAAGCTGTTGTCTGGCGAGCGGTTCTCTCCAAAAATGACGGAACGGCAAGCCGATGCCTTGCTGCGCTCTGACCTCAGAAACCTCTGCGCCATGTTCCGTGGTTTCGGTCGTGACTCGCTGCTCTTGGCTGCAAGCAGCCGCCTTTCCGTACTCATCGGAGTGGAGGAATATTTCAGGAAGAAGGATGGTTGCGATATGGCGGGAAGGCTTCATATTGTGACTGACCAGGTGGCTATGCAAAAGCTTGACTGTTCTCAAATGACTTGCTTGTCTGTGATAAAGACTGGCTCAAACCTAATGTGCGTGAGCTTTTAAATGCCTTGGAGCGTCAGGGAGCTAAACTGGAGTTGATTCCTCAGGCTCCTGTCTCTGACTCTAATCTATGCAGGGTACGAGAGATGATTTTTAAGGGCAGGCAAGGGAAGATTACGCTTGATGAGAATGACAGTTCCCTTTTGATCTATCAGTTTAATGATGAGCGACAGGCTGCCCAGTATCTTGTTTATGAGCAGATGGATGATGTGGATCTCTGGATCAATGCCGATAACAAGCAGATGGACAACTGGTTGCTGCTGATGAACAAGGCTATGACCGGCAGTATTACATCAGATTGTACTCCTCAGCTGACCCAGCTCTTTGTCATGGGCTTGGGACTCTTTGCTTCTCCTTTGAATGTGAATACGCTGATAGAATGGCTCAATATGCCACTGCATCCTTTAGATAGTTTCTTCAGGTCTCTCCTGGCAGAAGCCATTGTCAAAGAAGGCGGTTACAGAAATGATGTTTGCAGGAATCTGGTAAAGGATTATGTGGATGGTAAGTTTGTTTATCTGGATGAACTGCAGAAAGCCTTATCCATAGAGGAGCAGCAGGAAATCCGTGAAAAGGGCAGGGAGCAGCGTCAGAAAAAGGTAAATGTCTTTTTGCCTCCTCTTCAGGCATCTGATGAGATTGAAACGGAGAAGGTGCGCCTTTTTGTAAGTCAGCTCGCCAGCTGGTCACGCCAGCGTGCTCATCTCATGGATGACGGGAAGCAGAATCTGCAGTGGATAGAGCAGCTGACCTCCGTGGCTGGCATGTGTGATGCCTTGCATATCCTGCTTTCCACCATATCATCCCCTGTAATTGACTATCAGACGATTGACTCCTGGATGAGTGGTATTTATGAAAAGGGTTCTTTCACCAATGCTGTAGCTGAAAAAGGATGCAGGATGGTGGTGGACAGTCCTTCCAAGATAGCCTCTGTGGCTCAGAATACGGTCTGGATGGGTGTGGATGGTGATGATGCCATGGCTGGTGAGTGTGCTTTTCTCTACCCTTCAGAAAAGCTTCAGCTTACGCAGGAGCGATATATTCGTGCATGGGATGAGAGCATGCAGAACCGGTATCATCAGTTCATGAGTCTTACGCCCCTCAGGATGACCGAAAACAGCTCATTCTGGTGGTCTGTCTCTCTCGTGCAGGAGAAGCTACCTTGAAGCATCCTCTCATGGTTCGTCTGGAACAGCAGGTGTCAAATTTAGACAAATTTATCAGGACTCCGAAGATAGATGAGGAGAAACTTTTGGATGTAAAGGTAGTGGACAGAGAGGAAGCGGCAGCAGAGATTCAGTTTGATCATGCCAGCAAACTTCAGTGGCCAGATCATCTGAGTCCTACCAGCATTGCCACCCTGACTGAGTATCCTCTTGATTTCTTGATGGAAAGGATGCTGAATATCACTGCGGAGGGCAAGGCTCAGATGGCAGATGTGAAGACCATACAGGGTAATGTGGCTCATGCCGTGATAGAAGCCCTGTTCGCTCCTCGTCAGGGCAAGACGTATGCCACTCCAAAGGAAATAGCAGAGAGGCTGAAGGAATATGATGCCGTTTATAATGAACTGGTGGAAGCCAAGGGTGCTATCCTGCAGTTGGCTGAGAACAAGCTCACCGAAAAGCTTCTTCATGAGCAGCTCCGTTCCTGTCTTGACTCTCTGCTGGAAATATTGAAGGACAATGAACTGAAGGTTACGGGATGTGAAAGGTATGTGGAGATGGACATGAAGCTGGGATTGCCTAAGGCGCTGGATGAAAACGGAAATCCAAAAGCCTCTGACATGCTGGGATTCATTGACATGACGCTGGAGGATTGGGATGGGCATCCTGTGGTGTTTGATTTCAAATGGACCACCTGGGCAAAAGGCTATCAGAACAAGCTGGAGCAGAACCGTTCCGTGCAGCTGGAACTTTACCGTCAGATGTTGGGACAGACTAAGAAGGATGAAGTGAAAAGGGTGGCTTATTTTCTCATGCCGGAGGCACGTCTTTACAGTAAGGAAGCCTTCAAGGGCCGTTATTGTACGCAGATAGAATCCTCCGATGACAGTAACATCGTGGAGCAGCTGCGCCAGGGTGTCATTTACAGGAAGAAGCAGCTTGATGCCGGCCTCTTGGAGATGATGGGCCCTTATGATGAACTTTCCTATGTCAATGATACGGAAGATATGGGGCTCTATCCGCTTCTTAAAAACGATGAAACGGGAGTCAAGAAGGCCAATTCCTTCTCTCAGTATGGACTTTTTTTAACTAAAATGCAGGATTTATGAAGAATGTCACATATATCAACGCAGGAGCCGGTAGTGGAAAAACCTATCGCCTTACGAAAACCTTGACTGCGCTCATCAAAGCGAAAAAGGTGAAGCCTTCAGAGGTGATTCTCACAACGTTTACCACCAAGGCTGCCAATGAGTTCAAGGAAAAAGCCAAGGCCTTTCTATATGATGAGGGGCTTTATGATGCAGCCATCGAACTGGATCATGCCATGATAGGCACCGTTCATAGTGTCTGTCAGCGCCTGATAGGCAAGTACTGGTTTCATTTAGGTCTATCTCCTTCCATGGGAGTGATGGCAGAGGAAGATACAGCCTATTACATATCACAGTCACTTTCCGAGCTTCCTACGGAGGAGGAACTGAAGGTGCTTCATCAGTTTGCCAGATATTTTGATCTGAGGGAAATGAAGGATTTCAGACCCACCAGCAGCATTGACTATAACGTATGGCAGGGACATCTGAAGGCCATCATCGGTTATGCCACCAATTATGAGATAGATGATTTCAGCAGGAGTGAGGAGGAATCTCTTTCTTTCATCCGTGGTTTTGTCAGGAAAGGAAGTGACTCTGGCTTTTCTTACGAGGAGCTCAAGGCCGTGGTAGATGAGCATGAGCAATTCCTGCGCTCCAGGAAGCAGAGTAAAGCAAATGATGAGCGTATCGAGAAGCTGGTACAGGCAAGAAGAGGTTTGGGGCGCATCACGATGGGCACTTTGAAAAATATCAATTCCACCATAGGAACACCAAAAGGATATGGTCCACTGGCAGCGGATTTTCAGGATAGGATGTCTGAAATATGGACCAGCAAGATGGTTTATGAGAAACAGGAGGCCTACATCCGTCTGCTGTTCAGTCTGGCCTGTAGATGGAAGGAAAACTTCGCCCAGTTCAAGAAAGAGAAGAATCTTCTGGACTACAATGATATGGAGAAATACATGAGGCTTTTATTGAAGGATGAATCCGTGGCCCGTGAGATTTCCCTGTCTTACAGGTATCTCTTTGTGGATGAGTTCCAGGACTCTTCCCCTATACAGGTGAAGATATTTGATGCATTGAGTGATCTCATGGAGCATTCATTCTGGGTGGGGGATTACAAGCAGGCCATTTACGGATTCCGAGGCTCAGACATAGCTTTGACCAAGGCTGTGGTTGACCGCATCAGCCTGAAAGAGGACGGATGCGATACTGATACGCTTGACACTTCATGGCGCTCGCTTCCGGATATCGTGCAGATAAATAACGCTATCTTCAAGAAGACATTTGCCCATGTGCTGGATGAAAAGAACATTACCCTCAAGACACATCGTGAGAACAGTAATGGAACGGATTCCTTGAGATTTTTTCACAGCAGTGATGATGCCGGTGTGGCAGAGCATGTATTGAAATTGCTTTCCCAGCAGGTTAATCCTCATGACATAGCAGTACTGGCACGAACCAATTCCACGCTCAAGGATGTGTCTGAGAAACTGAAGGAATACGGCATTCCTTCCAGTAGGGAGGATTTCCCGATTATCGAGACCAAGGCATACACCCTTGCTTCATCTCTTCTGCGTATTGTGGAAAGCGGCAATGATGCATTGGCCAAGGCCACGGTAGCCTATCTCACAGAACAGGATTACAATACCAGGAGGATTGTCGAGGAAAAGATTCTTCTTTCCTGTGATGAGGAGAAGAAGGATGGGGATTTTCTTGTGGAAGTTCCTCTCATCAGTAAGTTGCTGGCAATTCGTTCCAAACTGCAGCAGCAGTCGGTGGCTTCCCTGGTGGAAAGTATGATCATCGAGCTGGGACTTTATGATGAAATCAAGAAGGTGGAGAAGGATGCTCAGTTTGGCATCTCATCCCTTCAGTCTATCATCAATTCTGCCCGGGTTTATGAGGAACACTGTGTGCAGATGAACCTGCCTGCTACGGTGGATGGCTTCATTGCCTATATGGGGAATGCCAATCCTACTGGCAGCGGTGATGCAGAGGGTGTCCAGCTACATACGTATCATTCTTCCAAGGGTTTACAATGGAAGTATGTCATCATGATGTCGCTCAATACCGATGTGGCAGACGTAAAGAGTGCTGTAAAGACGGAGACTTATGGTGTTCATCCTGTTCACAGTGAGCAGCCGTCGGCTGGCAGTCCGTATCCAGAGGTCTATATCAGGCTCACCCCATGGATATATGGAACAGACCGCAATGTACCTGATGCCATCAGTGCCAAAATAGAGGAGATGGAAGAATTTAAAATCGCTTTTCAGAATCGGATTTCTGAAAGCAACCGTCTTCTGTATGTGGGCATGACTCGTCCTCAGGATGTATTGATTCTGGATATAGAACAGCCAAAAAAGGGAAAGAGGATGCTCGGATGGCCCAAGGATGTGGGCATAGATTCTGCTGCCAGTGAGGTTGCTTCCAAGGATGGTTGGGATATTTTCGGAACCGGGCACATCTTCAAGGATATGACTTTAACCCAGGAAGAACTGGATGCATTGGAAGATTACGGAGTGACAGATTCTTCGGCATTCAAGCGTCTTGATATTGAGGAGCCATCATTTTTGATGAGGGAGCCTCGATATATTTCCCCAAGTCAGATTCTGAGGAAAGGAAAAGTGGGTGATGTGTACGATTTCAATAAGCGTATTGCACTGAGCAAGAATCCTCAAAGCATGGCCCAAGTGGGAGACTGCATTCATCAGATCTTTGCCGGTATGGAGGAAAAACGTCCTGCTTACCGGGTAGAGATGAAGGAAATCATAGGCAGTTATCATCTCTCAGCGGTACTTACTGATGAGGAGGCCATTACAGATGCCTGGAATAATCTGTATGGCAGATTAGAGGAACTTCATGGCAAACCTCTGAGGACTTATCACGAGCGTCCATTCCGGTTGGAGCAGGACGGACAGAGTATTGTGGGAAGCATTGATTTGGTATGGCAGACTGCTGAAGGCAATATCGTAGTGGATTACAAGACCAATCCGATGGGGCCTAAAGCCGTATTGGATCCTGAAAATGAACACTTTGTGGGCTGGTATGCTGGTCAGTTGGAGGCTTATCAGGCTGCCCTGGAGGCTGCCGGTGAAAAAGTCATCAAGCGTTACATTTATTATCCTGTCAACGGATTATTGGTGGAACTGGCTGATTAAATATATGAAAAGCAGGGCTAAGGAAGATTTACGATTCCTTAGTCCTGCTTTCAATGTTATTGTTTAAAGAGCTTTGAAATTTCTTCTTTGGGAGATTGGTGGCTTGGGTTGTCTGCCCCAATATCTTTCAATATGCCAACTGCTATATTATGGCCTTAATTTGTATGTTAAATTCTTTCTGAAGTCTAATTATCTAAGTTGACATCATCTGCAGCAGATATTTCTCCTTTCATCATCTTGTAGATATAAGAAACAGCTTGGTATTCCTCACTTTGCATATCATAGAAATTAATAATTTTAGACAAATCTTTGTCGAAATTGTATTGTATATTACCTCCTATTGTTTGACCAGCATTATTGTTTGCACGATAATTATGGATTGCTTTAAACCCGATGAATTTCTTTCCTTGGTTTGCAATAGCTTTCATTTCTTCTGCAAGTGCCTTCATTTCTTTTGTTGCTAATTCTTTGTTTTTTATAGCTTTGTTGAATTTTTCTTTTTCTTCTATGTAATTTTGGCGATCGTATGAACTTTGATATGGACCACTCCATAGCGCCATGTTCCTCTTAGCATCGTTTGCATTATCATCACATTGACTAATTTTAATGCCTAGTTTAGCCGCTTTTAAAGCCTTTTCATAGAAGTCAGGATCATCATAAGGCGTGAATGCACTATCTAGCTGAGTACTTGATGGAACGTAGGACTCAGGGTGATATAACGATTTTTCAAGATGTTCCTTGATAAGAGATTCTGCTTTTTGCTGAGGTGTTAAAGTGCAAGAAGCTATCAGGAAGATTCCAGAAAATAAAAATGTAGCTTTTTTCATTCTATTCATTGTTTGGATTTTTAATTGGGTTGAAAATTTTTAATTTTAAGTTTTCCGATAAATTGACGATATAATCATATCATGTCATGATAACCGTATTTATTTCACAAAAATACAAAAAAAAATATTATCTTCCAAATTTTTTTCATGTTATTATTCTATTCCTCAAATCCGCAGCCTATAGGGTCTAGTGGAATTTTGCTTATAAAATGACAAAATTTATTTTATAGAACATATTCCTTACATAACAAAAACGTTCAGACACAAAATCCCCTCTTACCTTACCCCATAAAGCGGTTTGAGGTAATGCGTTGGTTTTATCAGAAAAACATGGCCTTTAACCAAAGTCTGTCTGGAACAGGTTGGCATAAGCATAGTTGTCTAAGTTAATGTTCAATACATGAGCCACCCAAAGATATCCTCTTCCTACAAGCTATGTACTTATAATAGATGGTATGATTTTTCTCGATAAAAATGGAGTTCTATGAGTAAATATTGTAAGAATATAAGTATAGTCATTTTATGCTAACTATATTTATGACACAATTAGTATTAAAGAAATTTGGAAAATCATTCGTCTTTTAAATGACAAAATCGTATCTTTGCATTTGCAATAAATGGTTTCTATTTAGAATTCATTTTACTGAACTTTTAAATAATTATAAGGAATGAATAAAACAGCTTTTATTACTGGTGCCAACAAAGGTATTGGCTTTGGAATCAGTAAATATCTTGGCCAGTCAGGCTGGGACATTATTATCGGAGCTCGCAATGAAGCAAGAGCTTTGGATGCAATGAGCAAATTACAGGACGCTGGATGTACTGTTCTGGGATGGGTGGAAATAGAACTGAGTAACCAGACTAGTATCAGCAAGGCAGCAAAGGAAGTCAATGAGAAATATCCTTCGCTCAATCTCCTGGTAAATAATGCAGGTATTCCGGGAGATATGTCAAAGACAAGTTGGGATACTGATATGAAGGATATCAAGGAAACTACTGATGTAAATTACTTTGGGACATTAGCCATCACCCAGGCGCTCCTTCCGCTCATCAAGCAAAACGAAGGTAGAATTGTGAATGTGACAGTACCAAGCGAAATCAGTCCTTATTGGCATCCACTGGCTTACGTGGCAAGCAAAGCTGCCCAGAATGCTATGATGGGTGTGATGGCAATGGAGTTTAAGCAGAATAACATTCCTGTGGAGATTTTCAGCGTACATCCTGGTCCTACCACTACAGATTTGAATGGCAATATGGACTTGCCGGGGTTTCATACGACTGACAAGGTGGGCGAGAAATTTGCCAAACTCATCAATGATGGTAAGTCTCATAATGGCGAGTTTATTGAATTATATCCTATTGTAAAAGAAGATTAGAGACTTTGCAATAGGAAAAAGTAAGTATTGTTTTATCTTAATGCTATTGTCAATATGCTTGGAATTAGTTCATACAAAGATTTGCACTATTGGGAATCATTGTGGCCCAATAGTAATCCTGGTAAACATAACTGGTATATTATTCTTTTGAGCAATTTAAACTATCAAACTCCGGCAATGCGATTGGTTTTTAATAACTATGAATATCTGCATTATAGGACTAAGAATATCCGTTATTTCATTCCAGGTCTTTTGAATGAAGAAAAAGGTATATATCCTTTGAGAAGTAGAGTTACTACGAAGCCTGTTGCCTTCTCTGAAAGATTTTATGTAGAGGGATTTATAGAGACTGTGGAGTGGTTAGAAAATAATAATCCAGCTTACACATACAATGAAGGCATAGATATGATTCTGCTTCCATATACACGTCAGGAAGATTCTGCTACTGGTAAGGAAGAGTATGACTTCAAACACATGCTGTGGTATTGTCTGGATGACATCATGAATCAAGGAATCAATCTGATTTCGTTCATGAAAAAAGCGATGGATGTGGTTAGTGAAGACATGTCCTATGAGGAAACAAAGGCTCATTTGAATATTGCGGTTTCTTCTGGGCTTTTAGAGGCACCCAAAATCAAGGTATCAATCGTTAAAATGCCGGAACAATGGAAACTTCCTGAAGGAAGGAGAACCAAGGAACTTTGGGCTATCAAGATTAATGTAAACGGGGAGTCTTTCAACATCAAGGTTGGTTCAAAAGACCAGCGTATGGTGTATGTATGTACCCTCATCAGACAGAAACTCGGTGAACATATGTACCTTCATGAATTTTTCAGGAACAGTAGAGGTAGATATTGTAAATTTACCAAGAAAGGTTCCGAAGGATGGCTAAGGGATGTCTACAATCTGCTTTTCAATCATCCTGCAAGAGATTTTAGTGAATGGATGAGAAAAGTAGAAGATATAGAAAACAGAGGTCGTAGCATTAACCAGGGAAAGTCGCAGATTAATGCCTATATCAAGGATAGACTTAAAGCGTTTGAGCTGGATGTATCAGAAATGCCAATCATAGACAAAATGGAGGATGAACATCAAGATTCTTACTACACCACTTACCTTCAGCCTGAGGATATAGAGATACCGGAAGAATTTTTGTCCATTCCTTTATCAGTAAGATGATGCAGAAGCAATGGACTGCTAAAACTTTGCTCATAATTAAGGCTCCTGTATGAAAAAAGATCGTGAAACAGTAAGTAAATATCGCCAGCAGGCCCTGGAAGGAGATCTGATGGCAATGAACAACATGGGTGTGTGCTATGCACAGGGCATCGGTGTTGTGGAGAATCATGCCACTGCATTTGACTGGTACATGAAAGCCGCTACATTGGGCGATATTTATGCCTGTTACAATGTGGCAGAATGCTATTATCTAGGTGACGGGGTAGAACAGGACTACGAAAAAGCACTTCATTGGTATCTTATAGCTGCAGAAAAAGGAGATGTACAGTCACAGGTAAATGCTGCCAATGCCTATTATCTTGGGCAGGGAACCACAGAAAATCATGCCAAGGCTCATGAGTGGTGGCTCAAGGCTGCCCAGCGAGGACACTTGCAAAGTCAGAAAAATGTGGGTGCCAATTATTGGAATGGAGATGGAGTGGAGAAAGACGACAGCTGGGCTGCTTTCTGGTACGAAATGGCAGGACAGCAAGGAGATGCACAGGCACAATTCTCCACAGGCTGGTTCTATATGACTGGTACTGGGGTCAAACAGGACAAGCGCATGGGACTGAAATGGATTCATAGGGCCACTGCTCAGGGATTCGAATATGCCAAGCAATGGTGCAGGGACAATGGTTACAGTATATATTAAAGGAAGAATGAAAATGAAGACAGATTTAATGTTGATAGGGGAACGGCATCCCCTCATTCATAACATAACAAATTATGTGGCTATGAATTTTGTGGCCAATAGTCTTTTAGCAATCGGTGCTTCGCCCATCATGGCTCGTGCAGAAGAAGAAGTGGGAGAAATCAGCGCTAAATGCCAGGCTCTGGCACTTAACTTAGGTATAGTGGAAAGCAGTACTGCTCGCTCTATGCAGATAGCTGGGAAAGCTGCCCATGAGAATGGGGTTCCGATAGTTTTTGACGTAGTGGGAGTGGGAGTTACTCAGTTCCGTATGAAGATTGCTTCTGATATTATCAATAGCTCTCATCCAAATGTCATCAAAGGAAATGCAAGTGAAATACAGGCGTTATACTCCCACCAAATTGCCATGCATGAGGTGGACAGCAGCATTGAGCCACAGGAAATAGAGATGAAAGCTATCAAACTGGCACAAGAATTTTCTTCGGTCATCGTTGTTACAGGACCTACAGACTTAGTTACAGATGGCCACCGTGTGGCTCATATAAAGGAAGGTCATCAGCTCATGTCTAAGGTTACTGCAATGGGATGTACTGCCACAGGTATTATCGGAGCATTTCTGGCAGTTTCATCGGATGCATTCTGTGCCTCCTTGCATGCCATGAAAGTGATGGGGATAGCCGGAGAAAAGGCAGCAGCAATATCGAGAGGAAACGGATCCATGATGATTAATTTCCTGGATGAACTATGTAATTTATCAGGGCATGAGTAGAGTTATCAAAATCAGAAAGCGAGCCTTTATGGGGGATTTTTATGCCATTAATCTTTTTGGCATGATTATCACCTACGAGAAACTTTCCAAAGAAGAACTTAATCATGAACGGATTCATTCCGCACAGCAAAAAGAACTTTTATATATTCCGTTTTATATTTGGTATTTTTTTGAATGGGCCATATTAACGATCAAATATAAAAACGGATTAGAGGCATATTTTAATATCAGATTTGAGAAAGAGGCCTATGCCCATCAGGATGATATGGAATATTTGAAGAAACGGAGGCATTATAGCTATAGATAGCATTCATGGATGCATCACCTTTTTAAGCTATTCTCCAGTTTTTTGTGGATTTCCTAAATTCTCAAATTGTTCATAATCATTGGAATCATAATATTCCACATCACCGTCTATAACGGCGGCAATCACAAAAGTGAATGGTAGTGGCTCTTCTTTTAAATATATAACAAAGAATTCATATCCTTTTGATGTGTAATTATCGAACCATTTTTGAGACTTAATACATCATCCATTTCGAATTGGAATGGTTTGTACATCTTTTGCATTGTTTAACTTCCCCAAGGATGCGATTCCATTACTAAATATAATATTAGGGACACAATGCTTTGACTTCTCTTGGGAAATCAAATTAAAGAATTCTTCGTAAGTTAACTTATTTACATCGGTGTCGTTATATTTCACCCCGTATTTTTTCCATTCCTTAAAGAGACAAATAATTCGTTCTTGTGTAACACCATTATCCTTAATAAACCTGCAAGCAGAAAGAAGATATTGAGGCGGTAATCCTGACTTTGTTAGAGAATCTACCAAATCTACACCATATTTTTGATTTGCACTATTGTAATTTTCAAATATTTTCATTAACTTTGTATCGTTTTATATAAATATCACAATACAATGAAATTTTTAGGTGTTTTTCAAAATCACAACTTACCCAAAATAGATATGCCAAAACTATTTGCCTATGTAGATAGTAGGGAGGTGATTGTAAGTTACAACAAAGAACAGCCATTCTATGTTGAGCAAGTGTCTATTCTTATTGACAGCGAATACCAAACATACGCTGTTTTTGAATGTGGATTCATGTGTAGTTCAGATGAAGATGCAAAATCTTTCGGTAAGAATTTTACGCAAGCACTAATTAATTTTCTTAGATATTATCAAGAAATAGATGATAACATATCTATTGAAAGTAAACTATAAAATGTAGTCAGATATGACTGCATTCTATAGATTATTTGTGCCAACAGCTATATCATTACCTAAAATTAAAGAGTAACATTTATTAAAAGACTTTTGAAGTCTGCTGGTAGGAATGCTGGCAGACTTCTTTTTTAGTACATGTACTTGGGTCGGGGAGAGACAGTTTAATTGTTTGGCTACCCAAGTGATATGCTCACAAACAAAAGTCAGAAAGATGAATGGATGGGGGCCATCCTTGTTTTTCTATTCTCTTGGCTATATTTGGTGGCTTTAGATAGCGATATGGCAGATCTTACCCTCGTTCTGGTAGGTCTTTTTGTAGCATGGGTTCCACCTTCTGTTTTCACTTTCTTAGAGAAAAGAGTAGCTTGTCATCTGTTTGGGTAGGGGCATGAAGTCCTGGATATTCTGATGAAAGTAATGTCCTGACATTTTTTTGATTTGTGGTTTTGATGGATGATTATTAGGCGTTGCTGCTCTTGTCTTTTCCTTATCATGATGTCCTTTGCATTAGATTTTCCACTACTAAAATTGTTGCACGTATGGCGTTCAAGCATTTTTCTTTTGCGTTACCCTTGATTTTACTTTGCAAATTTACCACAAGCGGCGATCTGGCAAGGGCACACCATCCGGCTTGTCTCCACATTTTTTTCATTGTTTTTGGGTGCAGTTGCTCCTTTTTCAAAAACAACCCTTGCCCCTTGGGTGAAAATAATCTGGGCCATCTCTTGCATTTACTCGCCTTCTCCTTGTTGGTGTTATTTCGCACGTAAAATTTAAGTATTAACGTTTTAAAAAATTACAGTTATGAACGCAAACAACAATTTTTCAGTAGTAGGTTTCATCTGCAAGGACGCAGAAGTAAGAAGTTTTGAGAAGAGCAGCATCGCTCGCTTTGGTATTTCCATCAAGACCACGGAGAAGAAAGGTGACCAGGACGTAACCTCTTCATCCATCCAGAACTTTGAGACCTGGGTAAAGAACGATGATCAGGCACTCTTTTCCCTTCTCAAGAAAGGAAAACTCGTGAAGGTGGAGGGATTCTTCAAGAGTGAGACTTACCAGAAGGACGGTAAGGATGTTCACGTCATCAAGCTTGTAGCCACCAAGGTATCCGAAGTGGAGAAGAAAAACAAGGAGGAGGCAGCTTAGCCTCCTTTCCCTTTTCTGCCATGTTTTATATTTGTAAGGCTATCCATTCACTTGGGTAGCCTTGTTTGTTGTCTCTCCCTGATGGTATAATATCTATTTATGATTTGGGTAACTGATTTCTTTTTTATATGGAGCGTGAGCCCTATTTTATCGGTGGAATCGTTAATTTTATGATTTTATTTGGTGGATTCCATAATTTGGTGTATATTTGCACAATATGAAGTTGCGAAGTTTCGGGAAAAACAAGCATTCTTCGGGGATAGACATATATCTATCGATGGAATGGGCGTTTTTTGAGCCAGGTAAAAAAAAGCTATAACTCACGGCTATGGTTTTCTGTGTTATATCTGAAACCTGGCTCTTTTTCCATTATTCTTCTTTTACTTTGGGTTTCTTGGAGCTATGTATTTACTCCTAATTTTTCTAATCTCATGACAATGGAAGTCATGCTTCTTCCCATGAGTGATGATATCTGTGAGATGCTCTTTCCCTCATGGTATAATTTTAATAGGTAGGCATCGCCCCTGGTGCCCCATCGTTTGTTAGCATTCCTATGAGGAGTGTAGGCCACGCGAAGTTTCTCTGGATGCAAAAACTCCGTCACAAAGACCGATGGGTGTTTCTTGTTATACAGAACGCATGTTCTTATCTTGGCTCTGGTCATTGCCACATAGAACAGTCTTCGTTCCTCACCATATGGGAACTCGTCTCCCTTTCCCACAATCAGGTTGAGGATAGGATCATCACTGATGGCTGAGGGAAATCCAAAGCTACCCTCATTGCATTGGAGGATGATGACGTAATCTGCTTCCAGTCCCTTGGACTTATGCATTGTGAGGAACTCTACCTCTCTGCCACCTATAATGTAAAAGAACTTATTGCCTCGTTTGATGGACTTGAAAGAATAGGACAGGTAATAATCGTCAAACGAATATCTTCCTAGCAGGAAGATGGACTTGTCGCTTGGTATACTTTCCACGATGCCGCTGATGGTGGAGGCATAGTTTGTCTTGTCATACTCATAGAAGAGCATGTCAGTCTTGATTCCCTGATTGAATGCGGTAATGCTTTTCTTGATTTGGATTGGGTTCTTTTGAATGAAGTTGGATGAGTAATCCACCAGTGGGTAGCCGAAGCGATAGGTGGTCTCGATCTTCTTCACATCGGTAACTCCGAAGTAGCTTTCAAAGTCCGTGAACAGGGACATGTCGCTTCCTGAGAACCTATAGATGGATTGCCAGTCATCGCCCACACAGAAGAGTTGTGCCTGTTCTTTGCCTTTTCTCAAGGTCAAAAGAAATCTATATCTATCCATGGAGATGTCCTGGAACTCATCCACGATGATGTACTTATATTCCTCACCTTCTTTCTGATTGCAGATGGATGTGGCCTCGATGATGATGTCCGTGAAATCCTTCAGGTTCTTTTCTCTCATGTACTGGACATATTTGTCATAGACAGGTGTGATGATGTTGTCTATGATAAACAAACTTCTTTCATCATCAGCCATTCTTGCCTGGTTTCTGATTTCTTCAAGGCTCTTGCAATTGGTTTTCATCAAGGTGATGAAGGTAACGGCCAGGCGTATGAACGCCTTTTCCTTCAAGCTGTTTTTGGGCAGTACCATATTATAGAGCGTCTCCTGTGGGATTTCCTGGAAGGGAATGTGCTCCTTTTGCAGCGTTTTCCTGACCTTTTGGAGGATGTCAAAGTAGTGGAAGTCCGCACTGGTGGTCTCTATCAGGAGGGTATGGAACTTCTTGTGAACCTCCCTTTTCCAGGTGATGCCGTCGCCGTATCGTGCATTGGCCTCTTGGTATGAGATGCCCTTGTCTTTGGCAAACCACAGAGGGACCATGCCGTGCTCATCCACGCCAAAGTTCTCTAGGTAGAGACGTTGGAGCTTTCCGTCTTTCTCGTAATAGATGCTGAAGTCTGGTCTGTATTGGCTGTGGTTCTCGTCCATGAGTGCATGTTCATAGCATTCCTCATATCTGAATTTCAGACCCAGAGAGGTCAAGACGAAGCAAAGTTTTTTCTCTTGCTCGCTTCTCACATACACAGCATTGCCATCCATGTCCGGGAACAAGGCCTTGAGTTTACCGCTTTTCTGTTCGGAGAGGCTATTGCGTCTGTCTTGCATGTGTTTCTCCTGTTCACTTTCCTGGTAGTCAACGAAATAGTCAAACACCGCTTTCTTGAAGTTCTCTTGAGCCAATAGTTCATGGAAAATGGAGACAAACACAGCATCCGTATTGTCGCAGATGCTGGGTTTTGCCTGATTTTCCCTTGCAATGATATCCAAGGCCAGCTTGTGGAAAGTATAGCCCTTGAGTCCTTCAATGTTCATCCTATCCGTAAGTTCTTGAGCAGCTTTTTGGGTATAGCTGATGAGGAGAATTTCTTGAGGGTTGACGTGTTTGATCTTGGTAAGGTATTCCACCTTGCCTACGATTGACGAGGTCTTGCCACTTCCTGCGCTGCTCACCACGAGGCAGTTGTCCTCCTCGCTAATGATGGCTCTTCTTTGTTGGTTGTCTAAGGGATACTTCAGGACATGATCAAAGAAATCCTTGTTTTTCATGAGGATAGCTTGCTGTTGCTTTTCGTTATGGGTTTTAATGAAAGAGCCCATGTTGGCATAGTCTTCCAGAAATGAAGCCAATATCTCGTTTTTGGCAAGAAACATCTTCATTTTTCTCATGGATTCAGCTATGTTGGAATGTATAGGTTCCAACTCTTTTTCTATGTTGGATCGGGTAGAACCTTTGATGTAGGCATCAGGAAACTTCTTGCTGATATATGTTTGCAGGTTCACGTTTCCAAGAACCACATTTAAGTCTGCTTCTAGCTGGTGGGCAAGATGTACCAGCTTCCTTCTGTAACTGATAAAAGTTATGAGGCATACTATAATGAAGCCTATTATATATAAGAAGCCTATTATATATAAGTAGAAATTTGTCATGTCTTTTATTTTTATGGCAAAGATACAATGATTTTTTCAAAAAAGGCAGTAAAGTGTGACTGTAAGTGAAAAATAATATAATTTTCTCTCTAAAACTTGTCAGGCAGGGAAAATATAATTATATTTGTATCAGAAAAAGAGAACTAACATAGTCAAGGGCATTTCTTAAGGATAGCTCTCAAAATTTTAATTTCAGTATGAGGAGAGGGCATGGTTCTCCTCTTCATTTGCAAAAGATTTGGTGAGATGAAAAGATTTGGTGAGGTGGAAATGTATCATGCCCAGAATATTTTCCATGTCTATACGGTCAAGATGTATGTAAGCTTATGGGAATCCTTTGACAAGGATTTGAGAAATTCCTACTTTGATAAATTTTATCCCATGGAACCTTCTCCCATATTACAGAAGATTGCGGACACGGATGAGGTATTCTTATGGGTGTGGAGAAGGGGAATCATACCGGTTCCGCTGGTAATGCTGATCTTTGAACTCCTGGGTGAGCTATGTAGGGAAATAAGCAACCCGAACAATGTCATTTTTGCTCGTTATGATATTCCCAAAATACCTGTGGAAAAGGATACTTCCAGCGTTTTATCTATTATGGAGGATCTGGATTATCTTTATCCTGGACTCTTAGTCATGTTTCGTCGTTATCTAGAAACATCCTCGGCAGATGTTAAAGAGTTGGATTCCAAGCAGCTTTTCAAGGATTTTTGTTGGGTCAACCGAGTCATACAGGATATATTAGAGGATTATATCAAGGAGTTGAAGCATAATACCCGGATGCCTCCTGCTATTCCTCATTAATGTAATATGCCTGCCAACAACAGTAAGATAGATATGCTTATTGTTGTTGGCAGGCTTTCTTTTTATGGGTCTTTTTATTGGTCTTTTGGGTGGGCTGTTATTTTTGTTTCTAAGAATTTAGTTTCGTTTTCATGTGTTTTATATAAGATTCCCAGGGGGCTTATAATTTTGTCGTATCTAGTAGTTTATCTTTCGTTTTCCTATTGCAAGGAATAACCTCGTTTTTTAGTCTCTTGGAATGTGCTGCATGACCTTCACCGCTGCTTTTTTGGTGCAAAGGTAGGGCAGTCCTGTCAGACGCCAAGCACCACTTT
>ULPT01013772.1_pt1 | contig 18283 bp, 17 predicted proteins | sample 1953751 | NCBI WGS metagenome assembly ULPT01 (sample SAMEA4835636, study PRJEB28245) | human gut metagenome | biome: gut microbiome; material: fecal sample | place: Denmark | collected 2008 | reverse complement strand
ATTTAATAATATTAAAATTCAACTTTAATATAATTAAAAAATGACAAAACAATTATATCATTAATATTAGTATGCATATTTATCCGGCAGTTAAATACTACTAGTTTTTTAATGAATATGTAAGTGTTGTGTATTTTAATGAGGTTTGATTTATTTAGTTGTTTGATATGATATAGTAGTGTGGAATGGAGAGGTGAATATGAAGAAAATATTAATTTTATTAGTGACAATGATGTTATGTGCCTGCTCACCTGCAGAACCTATGTCACTTAAAGACAGCTATGGACAATACAAGCAGGAGAAAATCGTATATGCGAATAAGAAGGATTACATAAAGAAGAAGGATGCTTATAATGCGTATCTTGTTTATGAAATCAATAAAGATGCATGTACATTTGAAAGTGATTTAAAGTATCAGAATATCCAGTATAAGAAGGTTGAACTATCAAAAGATGAGAAAGAAAAAGTTCCTGAAGCACTCATCAAATATAACCTTTATGAAGGTGAAAAACAGTTAGGTATTGCGGTTTACTTAGGTGAAGAAACTGTTTATATTTCTAGCTATGATCAATATGATGGTAAACCTGTATATATTGCGAAAATGAAAAAAATCACAAAGAAGAGCTAAAATTTACGAAAAACAGAAAATAAATAATTTTGTTTATATTTAAAGAAAAATTATTGACAAAGTAAAAAAGTGATTGTATTATAGACCCAAGTTAAATAAACAAATCGATGAACGAGAAGAGTATCTTACAATCACCTACAGCGAGATGACATAGAGTGGAAGGTCATCAGGAAGATATAAGAGAAGCGCACTCGGGAGAGTCTGTTGGAATTGAGTATAACAGAACGTGAATCTGCGTTAATGAAGAGGTGGTTTGTATGATACAAGCAACTAGAGTGGTACCGCGTTTATATACGTCTCTGGATTAATCCAGAGGCGTTTTTTGTTTATTAAAGGGGTGTTTGATATGAAGGAACGACGATCTAGTTAAGTAGTGGGGCATTAAAATAAAACATCAAACATTAAAGGAGAAGAAAATTATGGAAAAGAAAACATTTAAGAAAGTTGTATTAGCTTATAGTGGAGGATTAGATACTTCAATTATCATTTCTTGGTTAAAGGAAAATTATGGCTGTGAAGTTATTGCAGTTGCTGCTGATGTGGGACAGGGTGCTGGAGAACTTGATGGTCTTGATGAAAAGGCTGCAAAGACAGGTGCTTCTAAATATATTTGTGTAGATTGTAAACCTGAATTTGTTAAGGATTTCTGTTTTGAAGCAGTTAAAGCCAATGCATTATATGAAGGTAAATATATGTTAGGTACTTCTCTTGCAAGACCAATTATTGCGAAGAAGTTAGTAGATATCGCTTTAGAAGAAGGTGCAGATGCAATCTGTCATGGATGTACTGGTAAAGGTAATGACCAGGTAAGATTTGAATTAGCTATTAAAGCATTCGCACCAGATATGCCTATTATCGCTCCTTGGAGAGAATGGGATATTAAATCAAGAGAAGAAGAAATCGAATATGCGGAAGCAAGAAAGATTCCTCTAAAGATCAACAGAGAAACAAACTACTCTAAAGATAAGAACTTATGGCATTTATCTCATGAAGGTTTAGATCTTGAAGATCCAGCTAATGAACCTAAGTATGATGAAATCCTAGAAATGGGTGTTTCACCAGAAAAGGCACCAGATGTTCCAACATATATCACTTTAACTTTTGAAAAGGGTGAAGCCGTAGCATTAAATGGTGAAAAGCTTGAACCAGTAGAAATGTTAGCTAAGTTAAATGAAATCGGTGGTGCGAACGGTGTTGGTATCGCTGATATGGTTGAAAACAGACTTGTTGGTATGAAATCAAGAGGTGTATATGAAACACCAGGTGGAACTATTTTATATGCAGCACATCAGAACCTAGAAGAAATTACTGTAGATAAAGAAACACAGCATTTCAAACAGCAGGTAAGCTTAAAGCTTGCTGATAATATCTACAACGGTCAGTGGTATACACCTCTTACTGAAGCATTACTTGCATTCGTAGATAAGACTCAGGAAAACGTAAATGGTGATGTTAAACTTAAATTATATAAGGGTAATATCGTAGGTGCTGGTGTAACATCTCCAGATACATTACATGATTTACAGACAGCATCATTTGATGAAGATGATGATTATGATCAGTATGATGCTAAAGGATTCATCACATTATACGGTTTACCAATTAAGGTAAAAGCTAAGTTAGATCAGAAGAAAAAGAAATAGGAGTTTAAGATATGGTATTGTGGAAAGGTAGATTTTCTAAAGAATTAAATCATGAAGTGAATGCATTCAATTCATCTCTTTCATTCGATCATCGTATGTATAAGCAGGATATCAGAGGATCTCTTGCTCATGCAAAGATGTTATGTAAACAGAGTATTATTGAAGAGAAAGATTATGAAGAGATTGTAGAAGGTTTAAATGCAATTTTAAAAGAGATTGAAGAGGGTACACTCCTCTTTGATCCTGAAGCTGAAGATATTCATATGTTTGTGGAAAGTGAACTCACAAAACGTTATCCAGTGGCTGGTAAAAAACTACATACAGGACGTTCTAGAAATGATCAGGTTGCATTAGATCTTCGTTTATATGCACATGATGAAATTCTAGAAATCAAGAAAATGCTAGTGAACCTGATTCATACATTAACAGGTTTAGCTGAACACAACCTTGATACAATCATGCCAGGATATACACACTTACAAAGAGCACAGCCTATTACTTTTGCACATCATTTAATGGCTTATGCATCAATGTTTATAAGAGATATTGATCGTTTAGAAGATGTTGATAAGAGACTTTATGTATCACCTCTAGGAAGTGGTGCACTTGCAACAACAACTTATCCATTAGATAGACCATTTGTGGCAGAAGAATTAGGTATGTATGATATTATGTATAACTCTTTGGATGGTGTGAGTGATCGTGATTATGCGATTGAGTTATCAAGTGCCTTAGCCACAATCATGATGCATTTATCAAGATTCTCAGAAGAAGTGATTCTATGGTGTTCATGGGAATTCAAATTCATTGATCTTGATGATGCCTATGCAACAGGTTCTTCTATTATGCCTCAGAAGAAGAATCCAGATATTGCAGAATTAGTAAGAGGTAAGAGTGCAAGAGTCATTGGTGATGTGAATACATTACTTACAATGATGAAGGGACTCCCTCTTGCTTACAATAAAGACATGCAGGAAGATAAAGAAGCTTTATTTGATGCAATTGATGAAGTCAAGCTTTGTCTTCCAGTCTTTACAGATATGATGGCAACTATTACTGTTCATAAAGATAAGATGAGAGATGCTGCTGCAAGAGGATTTATTAATGCAACAGATTGTGCAGATTATCTTACTAAGAAGGGTATGCCGTTTAGAGATGCTTATAAGATTACTGGGGAACTTGTAAGATACTGTATTGAACATGGAGAAACATTAGAAACACTTCCTCTAGATGTTTATACAGGTTATACAGATATGTTTGGTGAAGATGTTTATCAGGCTATTTCATTAGAAACATGTCTTAACAACAGAGCAGTTGTTGGTGGACCTTCTCCTAAAATTGAGATGGAGAATATTCATAGAATCAATCAGAAAGTGAGTGGATATTGTGATTAAAGCAGGTATTATTGGTGCAAGTGGTTATGCAGGATGTGAACTATTAAGAATCTTATTAATGCATCCTAAAGCAGAAGTAACAGCTATTTCTTCACATAGCTATACTGGTAAGAAGATTTATGATCTTTATCCTAACTTCTATCAGATATGTGATTTAGAGTTTATTGAAGATACAGAAGTCATTGAGAAAGCAGATATTATTTTTGCATCTCTTCCTCATGGCTTATCTGAAAAGTATGCCAAGACATGTGTAGAAAAGGGTAAGAAGTTTATTGATTTAGGGGCTGACTTCAGACTTGATAAGGAAGAAGATTATCAGAAATGGTATGGTTTAGATTATAACCTACCAGAACTTCATAAGAATCAGGTATATGGGTTACCTGAAGTCAATAGAGATAAGATCAAGGATGCTACTATTATTGGAAATCCTGGTTGTTATCCTACAACTATTACTTTAGGCCTCTATCCTTTATTAAAGAATAAGCTCAATGTATCACAGAAGATTATTATTGATTCAGCATCAGGTACAACAGGTGCTGGTAAGAACTTAAGTGATGGTATGCATTTCCCAAGATGTAATGAATCATTCCATCCTTATAAAGTAGGTGTACATAGACATACACCAGAAATTGAACAGGAATTAAGTAAGATGAATGAAAAAGATGTACATATCACATTTGTCCCTCATTTACTTCCTGTAGACCGTGGTATTGTTTCTACTATTTATGTTCCTGTAGATCAGTCTCTAGAAGAAATCTATGAAACATATGTAGAAGCATATAAGGATGAACAGTTTGTGAGAGTATTACCTCTTGGACAGGTCGCAGACTTAAAGTTTGTGAAAGCATCTAACTATTGTGATATTTCATTACATATGGATGAACGTGATCATACATTAATTGTAGTGTCTACAATTGATAATATGGTGAAAGGTTCTGCTGGCCAGGCAGTACAGAATATGAATATTATGTATGGACTCGATGAGAATACAGGTTTAAATCTTGTCGCTCCATCATTCTAAGGAGGATGTTATGAAAGATATACTTGGTGGTGTATGTGCACCAATAGGATTTAGTGCAAATGGTATTCATGCAGGAATGAGAAAGAATAAATCTAAGAAGGATTTATCTCTTATTGTGAGTGAAGAGTTATGTACAGCAGCTGCAACATATACACAAAATAAAGTAAAAGGTGCTCCTTTGACAGTTACAAAGCAGCATTTAAAGAATGGTCGTGCAAGAGCAATTATCTGTAACTCAGGTAATGCGAATACATGTAATGCGAATGGTATTGAGCTTGCAAATGAAGTATGTGCTTTAGCTGCAAAGGAATTAGGTTTAAAAGAAGATGATATTATTGTCGCTTCTACTGGTGTTATTGGTCAGCCTATGTCTATTGATCCTTTTAAAGATCATATGAAAGAACTTGTAAAGGGATTAAATGTAGATGGATCTCATGATGCATGTTATGGAATCATGACAACTGATACACAGCCTAAAGAATATGCAGTAGAGTTTAAATTAGGGAATGCGAAATGTCATATTGGGGCTATCGCAAAGGGTTCTGGTATGATTCATCCAAATATGGCAACAATGCTTGCCTTTGTAACAAGTGATGTAGCTATTTCTAAAGAATGTCTAGAAGCAATGGTACATGAAGTTGTCGATGATACATTTAATATGGTCAGTGTTGATGGAGATACTTCTACTAATGATATGTTATGTGTATTATCAAATGGTATGGCACAGAATAATAAGATTGTCTTAAAGGATCAGTCTTATAATATTATGAAGGATGCGTTATATCATATTTGTGAACAATTATCTCGTGGTATTGCGAAAGATGGTGAAGGAGCCACTAAGCTTCTTACATGTAATGTCAAGAATGCGAAGACACTACAGGATGCCAAGATTGTTGCAAAGAGTGTCATCACTTCTACTTTATTTAAAGCAGCGATGTTTGGTAGGGATGCGAATTGGGGTCGTATCTTATGTGCTATTGGTTATTCTGATGCTGATCTAGACATCAACAAAGTATCCGTGACATTGGCTTCATCTGCAGGAGATATTCATGTTTGTGAGAAGGGCATGGGTGTTATCTTTGATGAAGACAAAGCATTAAAGGTCTTATCTGAAGATGAGATTGATATTAATATTGATTTAAATGATGGTATGTGGGATGCAACAGCATGGGGCTGTGATCTTACTTATGATTATGTGAAGATTAATGGGGAATATAGAACATAATGGAAGAAAGAGAAATATATCGAGCAAAAATCTTATCTGAAGCTGTTCCTTATTTACAGGAATACAATGGTAAGACAGTAGTAGTAAAATATGGTGGAAATGCGATGATCAATGAAGAATTGATGAACAATGTCATTTCTGATATATGTCTAATGACTTTAGTTGGTATTAATGTGGTATTGGTTCATGGTGGGGGCCCTGAAATCAATAAAGCATTAAAACGTTCTGGTATAGAATCAAAGTTTATTGATGGGTTACGTTATACTGATGAAGAAACAATTGATATCGTACAGGAAGTATTAGCTGGTAAAGTCAATAAAAATCTTGTAAAGCTGATTATGAATGGGGGAGGCCGTGCAGTAGGTCTTTGTGGTATTGATAATAAGTTGTTAGAGGCGAAGAAGATTAAAGACGAATTAGGTTATGTAGGTACTGTCACAAACGTAAACAATGAAATCATTAAGGATGCAATCAAGAGTGGATATATTCCAGTTATTGCGTCTATTGCGATGGATGATGAAGGTAATAGCTATAATGTGAATGCAGATTATGCAGCAGCAGCTATTGCGGATAGTCTAGAAGCAGAAAACTTGATTGTAGTTAGTGATATTCCTGGTTTATTAAGAGATCCTCATGATGAAAAGACATTGATTCCAGAGGTATCTATCCAGGATGTAGAAAACTTAAAAGAAGAAGGTATTATTGCAGGAGGTATGATTCCTAAAGTGGATTGTATTACTCATGCATTAAAAGGCAATATGTCAAAAGCAGTCATTATTGATGGTCGTATTCCACATTCTATTCTTATTGAAATATTATCTAAGGATGGTAGTGGGACACTATTCACAAGATAACAGAGTTACATCTGTTATCTTTTTTTTACGTCTAAAATAGTATATTATTAAAGATAAGGAAGGGTAAGACGATGAAAAGATTATTATGCTTATTATTATGTAGTATATTGTTTGTGGCATGTGGTACTACGAAAGAGACAAAAAAGAAAGATACGGCAGTAGTAGAGAAACAAAAGAAAAAGGAAGAGGAAAATAAGAAGTTAGAGGAACAAAAGAAAAAGGAAGAAGAAGCTAAGAAACTAGAAGAACAGAAAAAAATAGAAGAACAGAAAAAATTAGAGGAACAGAAGAAAGCTGAGGAAGCTAAAAGACAGGAAGAATTAAAAAGACAACAGGCATCTGTTGCGACAAATAATAATGTGGTAGCCATTGATGCAGGACATCAAGCAAGAGGCAATTCACAATTGGAACCTATTGGTCCGGGTGCTTCAACACAAAAGGCTAAGGTCGCAGGAGGGACAACAGGTACTGCGACACGTATTCCTGAATACCAGACAACGCTTAATGTGAGCTTAAAACTAAGAAATGTATTACAGTCTAGAGGGTATAAGGTTGTTATGATCCGTACAACCAATGATGTGAATATTTCTAATAGAGAAAGAGCTGAAATGGCTAATAACGCAGGAGCAGGTGCTTTTATTAGATTACATTGTGATGGTATCGATAATAGCGGTGTGACTGGTGCAAGTGTACAGGAACCAGCTAATGGAAATCCTTATATGAGTGCAGGTAATGTGTCTGCTTCACAATCTTTAGGAAGAACAGTACTTAATCACTATTGCAGTACTACAGGTATTAGAAATAGAGGAATGGCTGCACGTAATGACTTAAGTGGAATCAACTGGTGTAAGACACCTGTATGCTTACTTGAGATGGGATTCATTTCTAATGGTGATGAAGATATAAAACTCAACAACAGTGATTTCCAGCAGAAAATTGCGGAAGGTATTGCGAATGGTATTGACGCGTATTTTGGTCGATAATAATTGCATTTAAGCCTATTAACTGTTTATAATGGTTCTTGATAAGGTTATCCTTATAGGATAACCTTGAATTTTAGAGTATATTCCTATTGGTTTAGTAGGGACAAGAGGTGAAATAATGGATAACATAAAAGCGATAGAACGTAGTATTATTACAAATTTTAGAAAACCTTTATGGCGTAGATTTATTAAAGGTATTCAGGATTATGAACTCATAGAACCTGGTGATAAGATTGCGGTATGTATTTCAGGTGGAAAGGATTCAATGCTTCTTGCGAAGCTATTACAGGAATTACAGAGACATGGTAAGTTTCATTTTGATTTAGAGTTCATCTGTATGGATCCAGGCTATAATCCTGCCAATAGAAAATTGATTGAAGAGAATGCGGAAAAGCTAGGTATTCCTATTCAGTTCTATGAGTCAGATATATTCAATGTCGTACATGGGATAGAAAAGAATCCATGTTATTTATGTGCAAGAATGCGTAGAGGGTTCTTATATAATAGAGCACAGGAATTAGGATGTAATAAGATTGCGTTAGGACATCATTATTCTGATGTCATAGAAACAATATTAATGGGTATGATGTATGGGGCTCAGGTCCAGACTATGATGCCTAAACTTCATAGCAAGAACTTTAAAGGTATGGAATTGATTCGTCCTATGTATTTGATTCATGAAGAAGATATTATTGCCTGGGCTGAGAAGTTTAATTTAAAATTCTTACAGTGTGCATGTCGTTTTACAGAAGAATCTGAAGCACGTGGAGAAATTGAACATACATCTAAACGTGCAGAAACTAAGATGTTGATTAAGAAACTAAGAGAAATCAATCCTAAAGTAGAACAGAATATCTTTAAGAGTGTAGAGAATGTCAATCTTAAAACAATTATTGCCTATACTGACTGGGATGAATCAAAGAAGAGTTTCTTAGATTTCTATAAGGAGCAGGAATAATGGATGATCAGTTTACAAGATTAAGATGGGTAGCAGGTAATGAGTCTATTGATATCATGAAGACTAAACATGTTGCAGTGTTTGGCTGTGGTGGTGTTGGAGGCTATGTCATTGAAGGGTTGGTTCGCTCTGGTATAGGAACAATTGATGTATTTGATCATGATACAGTGGATATCACAAATCTCAATAGACAGATAATTGCCTTACATTCTACAGTAGGTAAGAAAAAAGTAGATATTATTAAAGAACGTATGTTAGATATTAATCCAAATTTAAATATAAATACGTTTGATACATTTTATTTACCAGAGAATGCTGATACAATAGATTTATCTCAATATGATTATGTAATTGATGCAATTGATACAGTAACTGCAAAGATAGAATTGATTAAGAGATGTACAGAATTGAATGTACCTATTATCTCTTCTATGGGCACAGGTAATAAGCTTGATCCTTCTCACTTACAGATTACTGATATCTATAAGACAAAGATTGATCCTCTTGCGAAAGTAATGAGAAGAGAATTAAAAGCAAGAAGAATTAAGAAGTGTTTAGTTGCTTATTCAGATGAGATTCCTGCAAAGACAGGACAGAGAACACCAGGTAGTAGTGTATTTGTGCCAGCAAGTGCAGGATTAATGATTGCAGGATATGTGTTTCAATCATTGATAGGAGGATAATAGTATGGCTAAAGTTGCAGTTTTAATGGCAGATGGTTTTGAAGAAGTAGAAGCCTTAGGTGTAGTGGATATCTTAAGACGTGCAGAAGTGGATGTAGACACTGTTTCTATTAAAGAGGAACAGGTTGTCATTTCTTCTAGAAACATTCCTGTACGTGCCGATAAGACACTTACAGACATGGATTATTATGATATGATTGTGATTCCTGGAGGAGCAGGTGCATGGACCTTAAGAGATGATGATCGTATTATTTCACTCATTAAGAAATATGATCATGAAGAAAGATATATTGCCGCTATATGTGCAGGACCTATGGCTTTAGGTAAAGCAGGTGTAATCACTAATAAGAAAGTCACTTCTTATCCAGGAGAAGAAATTGAAAGTTATTTAAAAGCAGGTAAATATGTTGAAGAAGAAGTGGTTGTAGATGGTCATATTATTACAAGTAGAGGACCAGCCACAGCATTTGCGTTTGCCTATAAGCTTTTAGATGTATTAGGTATTGATTCATCAAGTCTTAAGCATGGAATGTTGTATGATTTATACAGATAGCCTTTGTGCTATCTTTTTTTATTTAGGTATAAAAAAAACGATCCCGAAGGATCGTAGTATTTAATATGGTGACCGGTACGGGATTCGAACCCGTGAATGCATGCGTGAAAGGCATGTGAGTTAACCGTTTCTCCAACCGGCCAGCGGAATTGAGTATATCATAGGAGAAACGAATACGTCAATAGTTATTTTAATATTTTGATAATGAAAATGCTGAAATTTTTTTGTCTTTAAAAGTAAATTTAATTTGTATATTCTTCTCTTTATATTTATAGGTTATTGTACCTTTTCCGTTATTGTAATGGTTAGAAGTAGGAGAAGAATAAGTATGCTTTACTGTAGAATAATCAGTTCCAACAGTAATATTATTCTTAAGTTTATACTTTTTAGTAAAGAGAGTGATTGTTTGGATTTTTCCATCCTCTTCTGAATATTGAATATTAGAATCAAATAAAGCATCTGACATCTTTGATGCACTCACACCAGGATAGACCTCTTTATTCTTATAAATGATTGTATAGTCCTTTATATCAGTTTGAGCACTACATGCACATAATAAGAGACATAGTAATAATAGTATTTTCTTCATATGTATACCTCCTTGTCTTTATATTAGAACTTTAATAAGAAATTGCAAGAGAAGTTTGACAGGGAGTAACTACCGTCTAGTACAGTAAGTGTAGGAGGTATTCGTTATGGAATATGTAAAATTAAATAATGGCGTAGAAATGCCACTCATCAGTTTTGGAGTCTATCAGATTCCTAAAGAAGATACTAAGAGATGTGTCTTAGATGCAATTAAGTCAGGATATAGAGGCATTGATACAGCACAGAGTTACTTCAATGAAAGTGAAGTAGGAGATGCGATTGTGGAATGTGGTGTTCCTAGAGAAGAACTCTTTATTACTACTAAAGTGTGGATTGATCATTATGGTTATGAAGAGTGTAAAACTTCAGTAGAAGAATCATTAAGGAAACTAAAAACAGAATATTTAGATTTGTGTTTGCTTCATCAGCCTTTTAGTGATTATTATGGTGCTTATCGTGCTTTAGAAGATTTATATGCAGAAGGTAAAATTAAAGCAATTGGTGTTTCTAATTTCTATCCTGATCGTTTGACAGATATTTGTATGTTTGATAGAAAGGTTATTCCAGCAGTGAACCAGGTAGAAGTCAATCCTTTTAATGCACAATGGTGTGCTCAGGAAAACATGGAAAAATATGGTGTAAAAATGGAAGCATGGGCTCCGTTTGGGGAAGGAAGAAATAATCTATTTACTAATGAAACATTAGTTTCTATTGGTAAGAAATATAATAAGAGTTCTGCCCAGGTGATGTTGAGATGGCTTATTCAAAGAGGTGTTATTGTAGCTTGCAAATCTACTCATATTGAAAGAATGCAGGAAAATATCAATGTCTTTGATTTTGAATTAACAGAAGAAGACATGAATTCTATTAAAACATTAGATACTAGTAATAGCTTATTCTTCTCTCATAGTGATCCTAATATGGTTGAATGGTTCGACAAGATTGTGAAAGAAAGAAGAGTAAATGAAGATTAGATAAAAAGACTTCAATTGAAGTCTTTTTTAACGGATGTTATGTTTTGATATCATCTTTTGAATGATTACAGGTATAAAGAATTCTATCACAAATGCGGAAGCATAGAATAATGCAATATGAATTATTGTGATAGGCATGATTAATGGAATAATCATCATCTTTATTGTGAAAATCATAATCACTTCTAGAAGAATCCATACAAATGTACCTAATATTAATGCGTTTTTCAAGTATGTGCGATAGAAACTGTGATCTATTCTCTTAGTTGTTAATCCCATGTTATAGAGATAGTCTCTTGTCTGTTTCTCTTCTCTTAAAATGAGATACTTAAGGTAAAAATAGAAACCATACAATAATATAAAGACAACTGCAATGAATTGTATTAGTACTTTCTTGTTGTTATTGATAAGAGAATTAATTGCATCATTATCTACAAATGTACCCTCTACCTTAAAACCTAATCTTTCTAATTCATTCTTTACCTTATTGATATTCTTAAGACTATCTACTCTTAATGTATAAGCATCTGGACGCCATGGTGTTTTCATGATGATATCATCTACATCATTCATAGTATAATTTTCAGGAAGAACATTTTCAATTTTTACATAACCTTTTTCACTATGAGGATCCTCTATATTATAAATAACAACACTTTCTTTGGCTTTAAAAGCTTCCATATATGGTGTAATACAGTCTCTAGGAATGTAAACATACGCATCTCCTGTGCCAACACTATTTGTACTTATAGCTGATCCTGGTTTTAAAATTCCTCGTACAGGCAGGGTCATATAAACAAGTTTTACACAAGGTGTGTTGATATCGATCCACTCATCACCATCAGTTGATGTTCCTATTTGAGAAATACCAGAAGCATTATAGACAGGTATTGGAACCCATAATCCTATTTTTAACTTCTTGATATTAATATCCTCTAGTCTAAGGTTATTTTCTTTTAAGAAAGCTTCCATTTTTTCATTGCTTAAATAGACACCTTTATTATCAGCATGTTTAATAGTGATGTTTGTATAATCATCCCTGCTATCATAAGTTTGAAGCATAAAGATAGATGAACTACCATTAATATGACTATCAGATAATGATATTTGATCATAGTTATTTTCTGTTGCACCATTCATATCATCCGTCCATTCTGAGAAGGTGCTATAGTGAACATCATATCTCCATGTGAGACGTTCTATGTGACTGACACTTTTGATTTTATTGTAATCCTGTTGACTCAGAGGTGTTTCTCCAGAATAGTATGTATAATAATCATTCTTATATTTTTCTTTGTAGACAACAAGGTCTCTAGAAGCAACAGAATTAATTTTGTCTTCATAAGAAGCACTATATGTTCCATAAATATTATAACTATATGCACATATAATCATCGTGAAAGCAATAAGTATATTCATTACTGTTCTGAAAGTACGATGCGAAAAACGAATATCCATGTTTTTATCTTTTAGGATAGGTGCTTTTATTAGATTCTTTTCTTTGGATAGATCTCTATCTATGATTAATGCACCCTCCACTTTATAAAGCGTATCAGCTGCTTGAATCATTCTACTATCATGTGATGCGCTAATAACATAATGACCTTTATCTGCGTATTCTTTGAGGATATTAATCATTATTTGTGCATAACCTGCATCAAGCGCAGCAGTAGGTTCATCTAAGATAAGTATTTCAGGCTGTCTCATTAAGGCTAAATAAACAGCAGCACGTGTTTTTTCTCCTCCAGATAAGCTTTTAGGATACTTATTTTCAAGAGGTTTTATACCTAATTGTTCTTCATAATCAGGAATTCTTTTACATCCTAATTTTTCTAGCTGTTTAATATGACTGCCAATAGTCATACCTTCTATAAATAAAGGGATCTGATGAACATTTGCGAGATGATTATAAATAAACTTTTGTTTACTTTCTTCATCAAGAGTATCTATTCTTTCACCTTCATAAATATAAATACAGTCATAAGCAAATTGGAAGGCTTTAAGAAATGTGGATTTTCCTGATCCGCTTCTTCCTTTGATAACAGTTAAATGTCCACATTCAGCGCAGAATGAAGTATCTTTAAATAGAGTCTTTTTTCCAAAAGACACATTAAGTTGTTTAATTTCAAGCATATTAAACCACCTCATTTCTTAGTTCTGTAACAATATCTATTTTCTTAATGAATCTAGATTGCGTTATCACTCTTTCTAAAAGAAGTGCAATTATAAATACAAAAGTAGATATAAGAGGTGCTACAAGTGAGAATATGCCTGTTAAAAGCAACATGATAATAGATATAATTGTACTAATTACTAAAACAGCACAAAGCCCAATAATGCTTTCGGTAAGAGATATATGAATCAAATCTTTTTCTCTTAAGCCAGAAATTCTTAATAAAACAAGTTCGCTCTTTCTTTGCATTAATAAATGTGACTCAAGAACAATATCAATAATCATAGCAACAAGAATAATAATACCTGCAAACGTAAACATCAGCATTTGATAATAGTTGTTTAAGCTATTCATCGATTCTCTATCTGTAAATGAATCATTGATTGTATAACCACTGCTTTCATAGTCTTTAAGAGCTGTTTCTAATTTATCGTATGTATCATAGCAGATTACGTATCCTATATATTGTTTATCTTTACTGTTCTTTTCATAAATGGATTTCATTAATGAATAAGGCATATAGATATATCTTTGACTTTTTACTACATAATGGACTTGTTTGGAATTTTTAAATACACCATTCATATCAAAACTATGTTCAGTTTGATGCATTCCTTCTCTATTTTTAATTGTTATATCAAGGTTTATTTTATTGTTCTTGGATTTCTGATTGAGAATATAGAAGGTAGATTCATCCATATAGATACCATTTTGGTTATCCTGTATAGGTCTATCTATATACTTGGATAAATCATCTTCTTTGAAATAAGGCACAATATAAACTTCTTCACCATTTATATCCGTACACATCTTATATAAAGGATATGCATTCTTGTCTTTTAATGTGATGAGTTTGCTGTAGTCTTGATCTACATATGAATGCTTATCTTTTGTGATAATAGCTTTGTTTTCTAATTGTCCTACTAGCATCTGCATTGCCTGCTTTTTAGAGTTATGAATAATTCCAGTCATAACCTGACATGAAACAAGACTTAAAACAAAAACCATCAATAAAAGAACATACATGAATCTATAATGTTTCATATATGTTTTAACATATTCAATACAGAAATTTTGATTAATAGAAGGGGCTGTCCCTTCACCGCTTTGATCTTCTGAAAATAAAAAATCAGAAGATGAAAGCATACCATCTTCAATCATATAAGTAACATCAGCATATTCTATTGCACATTCAGAATGTGATGCCATAACAATAGTCATATCATGACTCAGTTCTTTTAGGATTTCATATATTTGTATTTCATTATCATGATCTAGAGAAGCAGTCGGTTCATCAAGAATAAGAACCTGTGGATGACTAATAAGGGCACAAGCAATAGAAAGCCTTTGTCGCTCACCAAGAGAAAGTGTCATAACATTTTGTGAAGGAGAAACATCTAAATGCATCCTATCAAGGCATTCATCTATATCATCATCTGTTAATACTTTATTATGAATACGTGCAAAATATTGAAGTGTACCTGTCACATCAAGGTGAGGAAGAAGACTGCTTTCTTGTAAAACATAACTTATACGGCTTCTTCTATATTCATCTCTCATCTTTCCTTCTATGAGTTTTCCATCATAGAAATATTTATAATTACTTTTATTATCCATAAGAGCAATACAGTAAAGAAGAGCTGTTTTTCCTGAACCGCTTGTACCTCTAAGAAGAGTGACAGAGTGAGCAGGAATACTGATTGTTGCATGATCTAGAATGACTCTATCATAGGTGATGGTTACATCTTTGAGTTCAATCATATTATTATTCCTTTCTAAATATGACTTCCAGTGGAACTAGAAGTCATAGTGTTTAATAATCCTATATATAATAATAGCAATTCGCAAAAATAATGTATACCCTTACATTGAAATCGTTAAAAAAAGACCTATGAAGGTCTTATAAAATAATCGCAATAATTAATTCAATTACTGCAAACACAATAAATGCGATTGTCCATCCTTTCTTGCTTTTTTTAGATGAAAACTTATCCATCTGAACAGGTACAATAAATAGAAGGGTAATAAGAATAATACCCGGAAAACGGATGCTTATACTTAAGAATCTTGTACAATACATCAATATAATTAAAAACAAATTAATGCATGTGGATGGTAAATTTTTTATATACTTCTCTTTCATAATATATCCCCTTAGCGAATTAGTTAAAACTAACTACAGTATATACTTTATGGGAGAAAATACAATACTATATTATAAGAAATACTAAAAGGGCAGTTAACTGCCCTTAAGTCTTCCAACCTTATGAATGCATAGTGTAGTAATAAATTCTTCTAGTAGAATACTGAAGAACCATAATAAGCATGCATAGAGAATAATAGGTATATGCATCATGAAAGTCATAAATATACTTATGATTAGTAGTATGATTAAATAGAATACGTAGTAGTAAACATAATCGTATCGTGCAAGAGATTTTAACTCTTTAATACTTAATCCATTCTCATACAGGAAGAAGTATTCATCTTTATTAGAATCAATCGTCTTTTGACGATGATAGATTAGAATAATCAACATGATAATAAATATTGCACATATTAACATCAGTAGACTATTCATCATTCTAGAATTAATCTGAGTGAGGTGATCAAGATTCACATTAGAATATACTGTTAAGTGAGGATCTATATCATTGATTTGTGAAAGAATACTAGATATATATTGTGCATCATCTACTCTCACAAGTAACATCTTTACATTATCAATTTCAAAGTATTTCCTATATAGAGCTTCAGGAAGATAGAGTACATCATCTCCTTGAGAAGAAATAGTATTCTTCTTGTTTATGTAGGAAGAAATGTGAAAAGTATGATTGTTGATGGTGATGTCTTTACCTAAATTCTTGATTGTACGAGATGCTTTGATTGTATCACCAGTATAGGATTGTACAATTAAAGTATCAGTCACTGTTTCATAGAACGGAGTAATATGAATATGTTCTATTTCATTGAGATCTCTTCTTATATCCATTCTAATAGGCTCAGTAATAGAATCATAAGCATACTTACCGTCATTTCCATAATAGAGGCGTACATCTAATAGTTTCTCTTGTATCGCATTGATTTCATGTGAGTAGTATGTGCGATATCCAAATATACCTATTGTCATAGAAAGAATCAAACCAAAAAGTATATATAGGATTTTAGAAGAACGTATAAGATGTTTCTTGTAGTAAGATAAATAGTTTTGTGGTTTTCTATTAATAGAAGTGGTTTCTAGTTCTTCTATCATACTCTTTTTGATAGGTACTATTTTATGATTCTGAATCTCATAGAGATCATCCGCATAATCAAGAATACGTTTATCATGTGTTGCGATAAGAACGCATACTGGATGTGTATGAATATAATCACTCAGTAGTTCTATTAATAACTTGCAGTTAATAGAATCTAGAGAAGCAGTTGGTTCATCTAAAAGAAGGAGAGAAGGATCTTTCACCAACGCAAAGGCGATAGCTGCACGTTGTCTTTCTCCTCCTGATACATGATCAGGTGTCTGATTGAGTAGATGTTCTATCTTCATAGAACATAGAATATCATTCATTCTAGTTTCGTTATATTCCTGTCCGGAGAGTAGGAATGCGAATTCCATATTCTCTCTAATGGTCATGTTATTGAATAATGTACTTTCTTGATGTACATAACCAATCTTTTCTTTCCTTGTAGTAAGAGGGTCATCAATAGAATGACCCTCCATTAAATAATCACAGGCTAAAGGGGCTACAAGTCCTAATTGATTCAATAAGGTTGTTTTACCAGTACCACTTTTTCCTTTGATCATAGTAATGCTGTTGTTAGATAAGGTGATGCTGGCATTATCAAAGATTACTCTATCAAATGTGATAGAAAGATGTTTAATATCAATCATGATCCGTACTCGTTACCATTATTTTATTTGTAATATAGAAGACAAATGTAGTCACAACAGCACTTATTAAACCTATGATTATCTTGATTGAATTGTTTACTAATGCAAATTCACTCGATGAGAATAGTCTTAGACAGAAGGAAAGAAGAACAGCTATAAATAGGAATGACGACATAAACTGTATATCAACCATATGAATGGATTGAATCTGTTTCTCATTTAAATCAAGTTCTCTATATCTTATATATTCTCTTGATTTATTATAGAGGATTAAGAAAACAACATAGGCAATAAGACCAACAACAGTATAGATGAGAATCATAGTCTTAGTATTCTTAGAATCCTTTTGACGCATCTTTGCAGTTTGTTTGTAATCATCACTCTGTATATAAGTAACGATGTTTGGAGATATCTTATTGAGCCCATTTCTTACCTGGTCTACATAACTTGCATTTTCACACTCAATTGCATAAGTTGCAGGAACATAATCAACAATATGTTCGTTTAGATCTTCATATAAACTAATTGAAACATTAGTTGTACGATATTTATCTATAATAGAGTTCGCAAAGTCATTGTTTAAGTAGACTTTAAATTCATTGTTACCTGTGAAGTCATCTTGATCTTCATTTGATTTGATGACACCATAGATTTTAATAGATACTCTTTTTTTCTGAAGCTCCTCTTTTGCAAATGGGTGGTGATTATTCGCTTATT
>ULPT01044299.1_pt1 | contig 18357 bp, 19 predicted proteins | sample 1953751 | NCBI WGS metagenome assembly ULPT01 (sample SAMEA4835636, study PRJEB28245) | human gut metagenome | biome: gut microbiome; material: fecal sample | place: Denmark | collected 2008 | reverse complement strand
TATTTTTTATTATTATTTATATTTTCTATACAATAGATTCCACACAAATATTTTTCCATCAATCTATACCTTTTATAATTATTTTAGAAAAATGATATTGGGACGCTACTCCCATGTTGGCTTAAAGCCCTTTAGTTTTCACTAAAGATCAGACTATATCTTCGTCCTTTCGGACGCGCACCACTTCGAACGCCAATCACTTGCGTCCTACTCCCTTGCGGGATAGTCGTTGAACCTTCATCTTATTTGTAAAGATGCTTGGCTGCTGATTGTCCATTATAACTACACTTAGGGTTTAACCATATGTAATCTGTATTTGTTTTTTCTACTTTCGTAACTATCACGCTCGACTTTGCAGTCCACGTTGTAGTCAATACAGCTTTAGGATTTCCCAGCAATTCAATGCGTTATTTTATTCAAACAGTTTTCACTGTAGGGCAGCTAAAAATTTAACCGCGTACCAGCTAGTCTCAACGGAGAAGACCTTGCCAGCACCTAATCTCTGACGAATACCTTTTTGTTTAGATAGGGCGCTATTCCTATCTGAGTTATAAAACTCCTCTTTGTTTCCAAAGAGAGCAGACTATATCTTCACCCTCTGTATAGGGTGCCCACCACAGTCCCCGCCAATCGCTTGCGAGGCTCTTAGTCGTTGAACCTTCTTTACACTATATTATACTACTATAATTTAGTATTGTCAAGAGTAAAGCTTGGCTGCTGATTGCCGATTATAAAAACACTTAGGATTTAACCTTATGTCATCTCATAATTTTTTTCTACTTTCGTCACCATCACGCTCGACTTTACAGTCCACGTTGTGGTATTATGAGCTTTACGGATTTCCAGCAATTCAATGGGTTATTTAACATACAAATTACTTTGTACGGACACTAATCATTAGAAAAATGTCGTGATGGTTGCCTGAAACCTTCATAACAGAAAGAACACTGTTGTCAGGAACATAGAACTCATTCTTGTCGCCAAGAGCAAGATTCTTAACATCAACATACTCTCTGAAGAAAGGATTCTGCTCCCAGCCACTAACTAGAGCATCATCAATAGTCTCCTCGATAATATCAAAGAGAACTGCCTGATTCTTACGAATACCCCTTCTAATCTCCGCCTTGGTAGAATGTTCATTGCAACCAATCACCTGACGGAAAACTTCTACAATCTTATCATTTGCTTCCTTAGCAGAATAGCCTTCAACTGTGCCACGAGCGGCATCAATCATGAGCTTATTAAAAGCCATATAATCATTTGCATCATCATTAAATGCATGCTGAACTCTTGCATCAAAATTCATAAACTTAGACATAGTGAATTTCCTCCTTCCTTAATCCTTAAATTATATGCCTAGACTTACTACATGAAGTCTGTAGGAAGTGCTATTTGTGTAGTTAACTTTTTCTACAATCTGAGCAACAAAGCCAGATTCACCTGCGCTAGCTGATTCCTTATAAAGTCCACCCTCAACGCCAACATAATTTCCAACAACAGGATCGGCAGCAAGAGCAGTTATTGCATCTGCAGAAACTTCAAATATGTCATCAACATAAAGTTCATAAGCACGAGCAATCTCGCCTGCAGCATTGTAGAAATACTTTTCCTCCTGGTAGTACTTACGATCACTATTGTAACCAATAGGAGTAGTAAGAACTAGATAAGGCTTCTCGCCAGCAGCATAATCAGCGGAATTGAAGACCTGTGCCTCAACCCAATTACCACGTGTAATAATAGAACCGTTATCAAGATCCTTATGGCACTTAACAGATAGGATATGACCTTCTTGAGTACCCTTGAGCAAACTTGAGTTGCAAACAACATGTTCAGCTCCAACAATTTTGTCAAAAACATTTGCCATAATTATTTTCATCCTTTCATAATTAAAAATTTTTTTAATATAACAAAAAGCAATTTTATTTAATTGCTTTAAGTTTAAATAGAATATTTGTATGTATTAATCCTCAAACAGATTACCATATGCCTTTTTCTTTGTAGGCTTACTAAAATTAATACCAACCTTACCAAGAGGTTTCTTTTCTTCCTTATGTTCAAGAGTAAATTTGCCCTTCTTAACAACATAATCCGCAAAGATAACTTTGGCTTTCTCTTCAATTTCTTCTACAGAGTACTTATCTGCACTATTTTTGAGCTCAGCAAATGCCTCTTCCCCAGCAAGCACAGCATATTCCTCACGATCAAAAATTGCATCTTTCTTTGCTTTTAGCTCAGAAGCATCAAAGCTATCCTTAAATTCTTTAAGTTTAGCATAATCTGCCTTTAGAGCAGCAATTGCATCTTTTTCTTCCTGAGTTAACCACTCACTAAAAACTTCAACCTTGTCTTCACTTAGTGCGACATTATCACCATCAATAGAGTAGCTACGCTTATAAAATCTACCATCTTCACCGCTCTGATAAATAAAACTATCATTATAAGTTTCTATAATCCAATTCCACCATTCATCTTCAGCGCACATTAGATTATAAAGGCTATTACGGATATCTTCATGTGACAATTCATATATCAAGGTCATATTGCCATTCTCATCAATAGAATATTTTCTCTTGCTTTTTTCATCATCTGAATCTATTTCATCTTCTGGATCTTGATTAACTTCTTCTTCAACAGGTTCCTCTTCTGGCTCGGGTTCAGATTCTGGTTCTGGGTCAGAACTTCCAGTGTCGCCACCTTCAGGTTCACCTTCGCCATCATCTTCTGAACAACGCTTCTTTTTCTTACAGCCAAAATGTTCCTCAAAAGCTGATTCAAGCTCTTCGTCACTTAGGCATTCAATCTCAAAATTAATATCTTCCATATTAACTTCATACTCTTCCATCAGAGTTTCTAGCTTGTTCATCGCTTCGTTCACTCCCTTCTGATTAAAGTCTTTATTTTGAAACGTAGAAAGCACATTATTAAGCTTTTCTAACGTATCAAGCAATTTTTCTTGATAGTTTTGTGAAAACATACTATTCTTTTCACCAAAATCCTCAATTGTAATCCTAGAACCTTTCATACCTTCCTCAATAGGAGTTGTGCCATCTTGTTCATAGCCAAGAATTGTTACTCCTCGGAATCCAAACTTATCAATAGAAAGACAATTCTCCTCCGCATTCCAGCTCATTTCATCAACAGCAATTTCAACAGAGCACTTGCAAGTTTTATGTCTCTGTAAAATTTCTGCTGCCTTAGAATAATCTTCAAAAACATGACCTTCGACCATTAAATAAGTCTTATCATTTTCCTTGTCATATTCTAAATACGGTTCTTTCAATTGGCTTATAACACCAACTGGTTGTTCAATATATTCAAGATTACCATCCTCATCTATGTCAATGTCATGTGAATGGAATTCATATTCACCATTGTCTGCTTTAAAAATTGATCCAAGAATTGGACGGCCTTTAAAAGAATTCATATATTGTTTCATCGTATCTTCAGAAATTGAAGAACCATTACGATTAACACCTATATGACATGCTTTGAGTTTTACATCAAGTAAGCCTTCCTTACTAGTATCATTAGATTCAAAAGATTCAATAGATTGTATAATTAAAGGTTTATCATTATGTTCTTTAGAACTAAATTTAGAAAAGTTATTTTCTTTACAGAATTTGTACAAATCATCAACTGTATAAAATGTTCTCGGCATATACTCTCCCTCCTTTCTTACAAAAAATATTTATGTAATGCTCGGAAGGAGCTTACATACTTAAAATGTTACTAAAGCAATATTTGCTTTTATCAATTTCTCCAAAATTAAAATGTTTTGGAGATTGATTTAAAAAAGTATAAGTGCCTCCAATTTGAGATACAAGTTTAAACCCAGAGGCAATAAAAGACTGTGCAGTTGCTTTGTCCTTTGTCATAATAAATTTTTGATTATTTTCTGACATACATATACCTCCTTTAATTAGCTTTATCTCGTTTGTCAATACTAGCTTCTCCATCATCTGTCAAATCGCCTAAATCCTTGGTCGGAGCGCCTCCAGTATCAGAATCGCCAGTTTGAGTATAAGTAGTCTGTAGTGGAATCATTTTGTCTTGTAGCTTCAAAATATCATTTTCAAGATATAGCATTGAATTCATATCTAATGGACTCATTCCCATTAAAGCAGCAAGTTGAGTCTTCATAGGAAGTCCCAATGTACAAGCTTCTTTAACGTTTTTGATAAATTCATCTCTTAAATATGGAGTCACTTGCATATATTTTAATCGCATACCATTATCTGGTAATACATAATTTAAAAACATATTTACTCTTGCTTCTATTTGCCACAGTAATGGCTTCTGAATATATAGCGCGTCAAATCGCATTGCTGCAGTTACCGCAGTAGATCCAGTTAACTTTGAATTGTCCATAATCTGGCTAACACCTGCAGACTCCCACAAATTCTTATTTGCCTTTGAAATACTGTTTGTTTCATCAGTTGCATCTTTATCAAAAGTAATTGGCTCAATTTTCATTGGAGATAATGCAAGTCCAATTTCTTCTGGCAAAATTTGTATAATTTTATTATAAAAATCCACTGCAAGATCAAGACTTACTGCAAAATCATCTGGATTTTGCGCATTTGAGAGTGTATCAATTTGAGCAACAAGCAATTTATAAATAGAAAGCTTGTCCTTAACACTTGTAATTCCGCGCAAATCAATTAAATCAATAATATCTTCAAACAAACTCGCAAATGGGGGAATGACTCTATCTAATTGATCATAATCCATTTTAAAAACAACAGTTCTTTCGGGGTCAAGTTCTGCCCATCTCTGTTTACTATCTTTTTTATATGCGTTATAGCCAGTCGTAAACTCTTTATCCCAATAATCAAGATATATCTTGTTTGTAGAACTGTCAAAAAATGAAAAGTCAAATGCACAATTAAGAGTTCCATTATAATTAACTGAACTAATTTTACAATAGTCTGCATCTAGAGGAACAATTATAAAAGAGTTTTTATTTTGATCTTCTCCATCTTCGTAATAAATATATCCATAGAAGCAATCTTCTCGAAGACATGTAGTTAATATACCATGAATCTGCCCCTGCAAATTCATCTTTTCAACCCATTTTAAAGTTGATTCATAGTTCTGAAGAATTTTTTCATCATCATTATCTTCAGTCATAGAAATGTTAGGAATTACATTGTATGCACTTAAGTCTATGTGTGTAGCAAAATATGATATAATTCTTCTATATTGCGCACTCAGCACATATAAAAATTGGCTTAATTTCCTTAAATTCTTCTGGTTTGTGTCAGTAAGCGGATTCTTCAAATATGTTCTAAGAGATTCTTTAGAGTATACGGTATATGTTTTATTAGGTTGATTTTGCAAATCTAATAATTGTAATGCTGCCTCAGCAGCCTTCTTAAATTGTTCAATTTGCTGTTGTTTAGCGGTGAAATCCGCTATTTCCTTAGTTGAATGAGTTGTTCCATGCTCAACTATATTATCATTCTGTTTGGTTGGCAATTATTTCACCGCCTTTCTTAATTAAATAAACTATTTGGATTTTGAGGTGCGCGTATCTTAAATTGATCAAGCATGCTTGCACCACTTGGACGTTTCTTGTTAATAAGATGATCTCTTCTGAGCGACTGAAGTAAATATGCAGCCATAGCGCAAACATACGCACGGTCATCGTTTAGCTTCGATCCAGGAGGAAGATCAAATCTATCTCCACCACTAGACTGTTTAAATCTATAGATATTAACAAGCTCAGTTTTCATTGCATCAATTTGCTTTAATGCAATTTCTTCATCTTGGTCTAAATTATATTGTTCTCTAACAATTTGAATACCAGATTTCTCTAATGATTTTACTTCCTTGTCTGTTGGTTCTTTGTATCTTGGAACTTTTTCTCCCGTCTTTGTATTTAAATCATACATGACAGTAATATATCCTCTATTGTCATATTCCATAGGCCATTCAATCAAATTCATATCCATCATTTCAATTAATGCTCGAAACATTTCAACTTTATATTTAGTAGGTTGAATAAGCCTCATCTTATTAAGAATCGCATTAGGATATAGTCTTACTTCTTCTGGGCTATATTCTTTATCAATCATGCCTCTGTGCATAATACCATTATCATCTTCCCAATCTTCCCAGAAAAAGTCGCTAATATTTACACCTGCTCCTCCTGATCCCGCATCTATCCAAAATCCTAGAATATTTTCATAGTCAGCAACACCTTCGCCATTATAAGCAAGTAGAAGTTTTTTTACTTCTTTTATCTGATTTGGTGTGGTCATAGGAGTTTTATGTTTTTTCATAACGTTTAATAAATTAACAACATTTTGTATTTTCATTCTCCACCCAACTACTGGGTCATTAATATATTCTGCACATAATACGACAGAATTGTCTTTTGCTCTAGCACTATCGAAGAGAAGAGCCCATTTACTATTAATATCATCGCTTCTTAATTTCGGAGGACGAGGCACAGAGTTTTTAATAATAGTTGCTCTTTTAATTATTTGTCCATCTCCGCCTTCAGAAGTAAAAATATTTTTATATTCTCTTAACGCAGCTTCTTTGTCTTCACGCATAGCTTGGTCAACTTTCTCTTGAGTTAGAAGAGGAACTGGCCATAGTTTATTATGAACAGTTGCATTAATAATTACATCACAAGAAATATCTGCACAAAAATATCTTTTATCTCCAGCAAACATACGTATAGAAAATTCTTTATACTTCTTAAAGAAATATTGATCAGTACGTCCAGCAGAAGAGCAATAGAGTAGTTGATTTGGAAAAGGACTTGGTTCAGCTAATACATCCTCTGGATTATAATCTTTACCCATTTTGAACTCTGCATTCTGAGTAGTAAAAGGCTCTGAAGTATGAAATAGTTCATCTGGCGCATTCATCGCTTCATCATAGACATTCAAATTCGAGCGCTTCGATCTGTTGTTATCAAATGCTCCATTAAGCGTAAAACATTGAGAACCGCCATAAGTTCTTACAGTATAACTAGCGGGATTATGTACCCAGCCTGTAGAATTAGCCTGAGATTTCACAACATTACTCTGAAAAACATCATTTAAATTAGTAAAAGAAGCTATATTTTTCATAGCGAACTGCTCCATCTTAGTAAACAATTCAATAGACTGTGATCCAACACCTGCAAGTATATATGCTTTAAATCCAGGTATGAGTAGCATTTTTGCCATAATAAATAAAGCAGCAAGTAAAGACTTACCACCATTTCTTGACATTGCCCACGCAACGAACGGCTTATTCCATGAACTATCAATTAAATATCTTTGATAATCCATTAGTTGTACATTGAAAACTTCCTCAATAAAGCGCGAAGGATTTCTACGACCCCATTGTAAGAATTCGGATAAATCCATTTTTTCTCTATACTTTTTTGTAGTCATATCATAAAGATTTGGCCTTACAAAAATTCTATATTCTTCAAAAATATCACATAGCTCGTTTGCTAAATCTTTATATCCTTCAAAACAATCTTCTATACAACTTTCGATTATATCTTGTTGTGTAATAAATTGGGTAGTGATTAAATCACTCATTATCAATCACCTGCCCGTATTGGTCAATAAGTCCCCTATCTCTCAAAAAATCTTTAAGATCTTTATTCTCAACAAGTAATTTTCTTGCTCTTTCAACTGCTTTATCTCTTTCTTTTTGTAAATTATCAACAAGGTCTCTTCTAATACCTTGAATTTCATTAATCACATTTTCATCAAATCCAATTTGATCAACTTGTGCCTTAGCGCTAATTTCTGCAACTTGTTGCATACCTTTACAATAATCAATATCATACATATTAATTTTTGCATCTCTAAAACCAATTTGATCAAGTTCTTTCATTTTGCCAGTAAGAGTATTTTGCCCTTTACTTTTAGAGTTATTGAAATTAACAGATATGCCATTGTCCTTAGCTAACGAATTAGCACCACTTAATAATTTTGATATTGTGTCTGCATGCTGTTTAATAATTCCATTGTTATTGTTTAATTTTGAAATATTAGAAGAAAGACCGTCAATAGCGTCATTTATTTTTTGTATTTGATTAAAAGCTTTAACTATCTGAATGACAGCATTCATTTTCATACCATCATTTTTTGTTTCATCATCAATAAAACTGATTAACTGCGCATAAAGAACTGGTTTATCTTCTTCAATTGGATAATTTGCAAATGGATCATATCCAATCATTCTAATTGCGTCTTTACGATTAATTGCATATTCTTGCTCAATTTCTCGTTTACGGTCATCAGTAATGGTATATGTATCAGATTTTTCTGATGACAAATCTACCTTTTTGCCTATATCCCCATCATGCCATCTTAAAGTTCTATATTGTTGTAATGAACAAATATTCTTAATATATGCTTCCCATGTATCTGAATGAATACTTTTATTACTAGGGTCATTACTCTCTACATAACTTGAATTAAATAAACTCTCGAAAAAAGGCTTATCCAAACGTTCAAGTGCTTCAATAATTGACTCCTTAGTACAGGTTCCATATTTCCCTGTTTTAGCATCGTAATTCCTCGCAATCTTTTTCGCGCATTCCTTGCACATGCTAGTAACACCAGTTTTTACTAGTGGGTCTGTACTAACATAATACTCAGACCTTTTCTTAACCGTATTGCAATAAGGACAAAGGTAGCTAGGTTCTTCAATAGCTGGTCTACCAACTTTTTTGGTAGTAGTTGTTTTTTTACCAGATTTTTTTGCAGTTGCCATTCCATTCTCACTTCCTTTGCATCTTATTGGATGGAATTAATCATTCCACTGCCTTATTTTTAGCTGCCTTAATTTGCTCATCAATTTCTGACATTGCAGCATCAAACTTTTCATCCTTAACAAAAACAAATACTGTCTTGTCCTTTGGATTTTCTTTAGAAGGCTTTAAATCGCAAATAGTGCAGCCCATTTTAAGAAGATGTCTGGCAACGCCAGGTGAAAAAATAAGTTTAGTAATCTTTTGTTCCATTTTTATATGTCTCCTTTATAATTTTGTATTGTTTAAAGTTTTATATTATAAGTACAAATCTTGCCATCTTCTTTATTAAAAATGCATAAAGTCTGAGCGGGATTTGCATATAATCTCTTATTGTTTGCATAATCATCAGTTCCACACAAAGAGCTGACCATTACATTTTCAATTCCATAAGGATCAACCGATTCCATATGATGTTGATCTCCAGAAAATACATACTCGACATTGAGCCCACACTTTTTGCTAAAAATGGTGTGCATATCAATTCCGAGCTTACTAAATCGTTCCAAATCTCCATGAACTGCAACGATATCATGACCTAATACATTGAATGAAATAAATTCATAAGTGCTATTGTTAACTACATGCACTTTCGGATTCGCACTAAGCCTATGTTTTATCCACCAAGGTATTACTTTCTCCATATTGTCAGAATGAATACTGTCATTTTTATTTTGTACAGTTCTCGCATGATTCCCATAAGTGGAGTAGACATAAACATTGTTAGTGCTTTGCGACAATCCATTAATAAGTTCCGCTAAAATTTCAGACACTTTCATTAACTGGTCACAAGTATCTTCCTCAGATGCCACTCTTGCACTGGTATGTATAGCCCCATGTATAAAATCCCCAAGCAATATAATATGAAGTGTTTTTATATTATGTTGCCTTAGATATATACTTGTTTTTTGGAATAAAATATTAACACGTTCCACACATATTTCTGTGTTATATTTGTTCCAAATATTATCAGTAACCATTCCAAAATGCCAATCAGTTAAAACTAAAACTGCTTCATTATTGGAAGTAATAGATAAATTCTGATTGGCGCTTAAAAACTTATTTTTATTTAAATTTTCTGCCGCTTCAATCAATTTTTCTGTCAAATGCTCAGCTCTCGCATCACTTGCTAACAGTTTGTTATATTCTCTTCTCTGGTCTTGGAACTGCTTTTTAACTTTATAAAGCTCATCTTTTTCAGCCTGAATCTTTTTTAAGTATTCGTCATCTGTAAAAATTTGACTTTCACAAGCCTTAAGCCTTTGCTGGAACATCTGATACCTCTTACGATACGCGCTTTCTCCAAAATTCTGATTTAGCGCCGCATTAATAATATCCGCAATTTGTTGCCAAGTCATTCCAGAAGATTCTTTCATTGAACAAATTCTATAAATATACTGTTCTTCGCTTTCCTGCTCTGGATTAAAATTAATTATCTCCATTTATTTCTCGTCCTTTCTCTTGTATAACAAAAGACGAGGATCACTCCTCGTCTTCTCCGTTGCATGCTGACCTAATTTTTAGCTGATATGCTTGTGTGAATTTGGCACGTGGGTAAATATGATCATCACTAATTGTTTTTTCTCCAGTCCTTGGCTTCACGGTCTCTTTCCCTTTATAAAACTTAGCTTCAATATTAAGTCCCTCAAACAACTTAATGGTTGCCAAATTATCAGGCGTAGACTCTGACAGCAATCTAGTTATTACGTCAAAAGTAGCCTTATAAATATCCTTAACCGCACCTTGATAATATCCAGACTCTGCGGCAACCATCTTAATTAAATCCTTCTGTTTATAAATCATTTTAATCTTCCTTTCTCGTACTTTTTAACTAATGTCAATAGTCCTTGTAACTGTTAAAGTAATTAAATCTCCATCAAGCTCTTTTAATAATTCTGATAGAGAAGTTGTTCTCCCGTTACTAAGAAATTCTATCTGTGTGTCATTTTCATTAATATCTAAATAACCACGTAATTTGATTTCCGTAGTCTTTAAAGCATCATTCATGAAAGCTCCTCACCATATGCAATGCTGAGCTTAACATCTTTATCTGCAAAATCTACAAAAAGTTCTGATAGTGATATGAGATCACCAGTGTCATCATTTTCAACAAATACCTCTTCATTATTAATACGAAGTATTCCGTTTGCCTGAATTGTATACTTACTCTGAATTTTAGCTGCCATAATAATTTTCTCCTTTGTTGTATTTATTCTTGAAGTTCATCAGCCCACTGACTTACCCATCCACGATGGTTTATAGTTAATTCACATACCTCACAATGTTCATGGTTTCTAAAATGTTCAATGTATTTCTTAAATCCACTAGATAGTTTATTGTCCAAGTCGCATTGATGATCATGCCCAATAACTATAATTTTACAATCATCAGAACAACGTGTAAGTGTTTTCTTTAAATCAGCAACTGTGAAATTCTGGCTTTCATCTAATATAATTATTTTTTTCTTTAAGTTAGTGCCCCTAAGAAATGTATGGGTTAATAGAGTCACGTATGCATCTCCATATTTTTGGTTTACCATAGAATCAGAATTTACACATATGTTCGGATTCATATTGCACTCAATCATTGCTTGATATGCAGGCTCAAAATACACTTCCGACTTCTCTGTGATTGATCCTGGCAAATAACCTTGAGTTTTTTCTCCATAAGCCGAACAAATATATACGATTCCGTCATATTCACCATGTTTTACCAAAATGTCTGCCGCACCAATAGATAGAGTAGTTTTACCAGTACCCGCTCTTGCATTGCAAAAAACAATTGTATTGTCAGGATTTAATATTGCATTTACAAAATTTTTCTGGTCTTCGTCCAAAACTAAACTATAAAAAGGTCTATCATCAATACTCTTAGGTGCGTCACCATATTCATTAAAAACAGTCTTTTTCTTAGCCGCCATATAGACCTCCAAATTTAAAACAGAACATCTAAATCTGTAATAATCTCATCAATAATTCCTTGTTCAAGCGCTTCATCCTCACTCATATACCAATCAGATGGAGCCTTTCTCTTATATACCTTTGAATCAATCTTTGTATGACCAAGGAAGTATTCAGTGACTCTCTTAGTCAGTTTGTCGCCAAACTTTTTCATTGATTCTGCTTGTTCTTGTGTCCCGCCATAATAACAAGACCCAGAATGTACTAGAACAGAAGTGCCTGGCATTGCAAATCTTTTATGACCTGCTGCAAGAATGTCTGCTCCAGCAGAATATGCACAGCACAGATTAACCGTCCAAATAGGAGTCTTGCTAATTTCAATAAGCTTAATAAAGCTCCATGTAGCAGACACATCTCCACCAGGGGAGTCTATCATAATCTTAATTGGAATGCGCTGTTCAATAGGAACATCTTTATCTTCCTTATTCCAGCGAATAATCTCTTTAGATAGTTCTAAAAGATTTTCGTCAATCTGATCATCAATATAGAGTATACGATGCTCAATGTCTCTGTAATAATTCCTTAACTCTGGATTTGGAAGCTGCAAATTTGCAACAGATTCAGGAATTGCTACTAAAAGTTCTTGTCCCATAGTATTTCCTCCGTTTCGTTTTGTAAAATATTTTGTGATAGTTATAGACATTTGTTGTACTATCATAGTAGGCGCAATTTTGAAAATTTAATCATACAAATGTCTATAACTACTATAATTTTGTATTGTGAATGAAGAGGCGACCGTTAGGTTTTGTGTTTGTCATACCATCTTTTTTGTCTCTCTCTATTTAACGCAGCCTTATGTTCTTTCCTATGTTTTTCACATCTACAAGTCTCATTATCAAATTCACCAATCTCAACTATTTCACCACAATCAACACACTTAATAAACCTATCTCTTGGGGTGTTATTCTCTTTTGTGCAACTTTTACAATATTGTGCATTACCTTTTGGTTTAAACAACCTACCACAGCCACAACATTCTTTATATCCACCATACTTCCAATTCATATATGTAAAAGCAAGTTCTTTATAATTGTTTTCTGAGAGTGGGAGAACAGTCTCGTCATCATCATAGATATATAAAAGTTTAAAACCAGAAGAGTCTGGATTTAAATTTCTCTGTACCAACTGATTGTCATATAAGAAGCTTAGAAACATATTTCTATCTTTAACAGGCATAGTCACTCTGGCCTGTTTATATAACTCAGGAATGCTTATATTTGAATAATTCACATTTCTATCCTTACACGCATTTTCATACTTCGCATCAGCCAAAAGAACAAATGCTAATTTTTCCTGCCTATCATCATTTAGTGTCTTAACAACATCAAGTTCCTTCTTAGTGATAATAACCTGTGAAATATCTCGCCACACTCGCTTTGTAGCATCTTTAACACATCCTTGAATTGCTGCATAATATCCAACTTCACTATAAGAGCTACAATTTTTTCTCATATAATCATTAATGGCATTATAACTCTGATCTTTATCAAGTTTACAAACATAATGATTATATCTAGCAATCATCTTAATGGTATTAGTTGGATTGTTTTCATCAACAAAATTAGCCTTTATCATATCTTCTATATCTTTTTTTTCATTAAAAACATAATCTTTCACTCTTGTTCACCTCCAATTCTAATTTTTTTCATTATAAATTGATGCCCGCAGCACCAAAATTCACCCTCTGAGTCTACTTTTTCAGGATAATACATGTTGTCATTATTATTTTTTAATAAATTTTCAATAATAACATCACCACAAACAAACCATACAATATCTTTATCATTTCTACTCTTGTAGCACAAATCAATTAAAATATCACATAATTCATACTGATTTGGACATAAATTATAGCATTTTTCTGAAAATTGATCTCTTAATTGATCAATATCTTCATATCCCTCATCATTTTCATTATCTTCATCAACATAATATTCAGTTTTCTTCTTTTTTATAAAATTAGATACGCATTGTTTATATTGCTTATATGCATCACTAATTGCTCTAAACAGCGCAGGGGAGTAGTTGTATCCAGATTTTATCATAGAACTATCAAATTTTTCTCTTGGAACTAGTTGTAATTCCGCCATATCTTCTTCAACTGCCCAACATATACGATTCATAATACATGGAGACATGTCAAGCGGCATTCTATGTTCTGCCCATTGAACAAATTGCTGTTCTTCTTCAGTTTTGCATTCTTTCTTCTTTAAATCCGCATATTTCATCTTAAACATAGAGCTAGATTTTAACTCAACATTGGCTATATATTTGTCATATTCAGTTTTTAATGACAAATAATTAAATGAAAAGAAGTATGGTTTCTTATGGGCACATATCCTCTGATATAATCTTTTTCGTTCTTTTTCCTCATCAGAGTCATTAACTTCGTCAATTTTATTTGCGTGATAGTCATACCATGATTTTGGCATTGGATTTGGCAAGATTCCTTTTGCCTTATCAATTTCTGCCTGCTGTTGTGCTTGACCACATTGAGTTCTATATTTAAGGATTTTATATTCTTCATCCTCTTCGCTATAATTGGCCATTAAGCTAGTCATACAAGTAATTCTATTGGTAATTTGTCCAATTTTACTACCAAAACCAAGCTTATTAGCAGTTATTACATCTTCTTCTGTAACTGCTTTCTTAGCAGCTTTATATTGAATACAATTAAGTGCTGGTAGGTTTTTATGAGTCCTAAGCAAGACAGGATTATTTGTAGTGAATAATAAATCTCCATCAAAATCAAAACCATTCAACGCCATTGGCATTGTATCCCACGCATTTACAACAATACAAGTGTCAATATATCTAAACCAATACGCTGCATCTTCAGAATAAGAAATATTTTGAGTTAAAACAGAGTGCGCATTACTCATTGGAGCCCTATAGCACACTACTTGCTTAACATTTTGATCTGACCAATATTTGCTGTAAATTTCTCCAGACTTAAGTATTCCTTTTGGAGACATTCCAAACATGCTCTCACATAATGCAACTAAATCTCCAGAAATAATTTGAAAATTACCATGAACATCTAAAACGCCAATCTTTGCTTCTCTAATTCTTTTCTGAATCATATTCTTAATTTTTGAATATATGTATGGATCATCAATCATATTTCTATTAATCATTAGCGCTTGTGCAGCTAAATCCATAGAACGAATATTATTTTCATCTAGTCCAGATCCACACAAATACACAATACTTTTTCTATAATCCAACTGCATAATGTCTTTAATTTCATTAACAGTATCAGAAATTAGCTCGTGCACATCTTCATCTGTTGCTTCATGTATCTGAAGAAATTGATAATTAGTTTGTCTTATATCATCAACTTCATGAGGAGCAGTTTTTGCAATACGGATAGTATAATGATTCTCAAGACACTTATTATAATAATCTTCCCAATTATTATAACAATTCCATAATTTTAACTGACTCTCTGTTACAATAAGTTCAGATTCTCTAACATCTCTTTCAACGCCCCAAACATCTTGGACAATATATGAACCAACATTTTTTTCCGCCCATTCTATATAATCAAATGTAAAAGTCATTCCCTTTGTCCATGCACACCTAAGATTACATCCACTTAAAACTTCTTCTGGATTGCCGCCAAGTTCTCCATTCCAACGCTTTGAAAGTGACGGTAACATCATGGAGCATCCATCTGAGACATCATTTTCTATATCTTGCATAGGGGCAAATTGGACAATTGGCTCTTTAGTTGTGTCGCTGTCATCAATATTAATCAAATCTGCCTTAAACTTTGTAAAACAATCATTTACAACAATAATACCCTTTGGCCAACTAACTGGGATAGATGCGCTAGAGCAAAGTGCCTCATACGCTCCTAATTTAGCTGGCACAAGAGGAATATTTAAATTTCTACCATTCTGAATGCGCTTTTTTAATTCATCATGTAACCTAATACTTGTATATACTACCGTTGACGTTTTAACACCATTTGTAGTAGTTAAAAGTCTCCTATATTCAACGCCATTAACTTTAAATCCTTGATTCGCTCTATCATAATGACTTGGCTTATCAATAATTAAGCATAAGTAGTCTTCTTTAAACTGTAGTTTATAAAGCTGCTGATACAAATCCTTGATTTTAGTTTTATTATCAGATGTAGTTTTTTCTTTTTTGATCACCTTAATGTCACTTTTAATTTTCTTAGCCTTTTCATCATAATTTTCTGTGCCATTTAACTCATTAATCCATGTCAGAATTTGAGAATCTGCTAATGAAATTACTACTCCTGGAGTTTTTCTTGCTTCTTCAATTGGGAGATTTAAATCCCAATTATATTTTTCTAAAAAAGATGAATTTAACTTAAAGCAAAATTGTTGTGTTTTCTGTTGCTTAGCTATAAGTCCTCACCACCTTCGCTATAATTTTGTATTGTTATATTAAATAAGCATATTATATCACAAAACTGTCAAATGTCAAGCAGCAAATGTGTAAACAACTCTTACATCTCCATAGCTACCGCCCTTTGGGACAAGTTGCATTAATAGTGGGAGAGAAGTGCTACAAAAAAACGAGCAATACTCTTTATAACTTTTAGGAGCATATTCGACCGCTACATAATACTTAACACCCTCATCTCTTTGGATACTTCCATCTAAAATGCCATTCATGACAAAAGAAGTAATTACTTTCTTATCTTCTCCAGCAATGTGTCTATCCCAACGAGCAGGAAGAGTGCCATTCTTTTTCCAATTCACATAAGACTTTTCTGGGATTCTCCCAATATGAGAAATTGTTGCATCCCAATTATAATTAAGTATTTCTTCAAGAGTTAAATATGAAGTGAACCCGCCAAAACGAAAATAGTCATTGCTTGCGATATCTGCCGACACATCCTCTGGTAGCCCTCTTAATTCATTAATTGGTTTAATCTCAGTATATTTTTCTGTCCTGTTTGCAACCCATCCGAATAGCTCATATAAAATAGTATTCCTTTCATCACAAACACGATCTGTTAATATATCCTGCATCTCGCTAAATGCACTTGGGAAAATATTGTCAACTTTCTCCCATACGCAATTTTTTCGCACCTCTGCATACATTATCATCTGCATACGCTGCTACCTCCTGTTTTTTACTCAAAAATCAATTCTAAATATACGATTTTGTAAGTTGATCTATTTTGTTGGTATAATTTTATTCCTAAAATTTAATCATCAAAATCTTCTTCTAAATCTTCATTTTTTGCACCTAAAAGCTTTGCCTTATGTTCGTCACTAAGTTCACGCTTCTTTGGAGTCTTAATTGTGATGCCACGCTCAGCCGCAATAAATTTCATACTGCAAATTGTTCCGTCTTCATAAGTGTGCTGCTCAATAGGAGTCCAACCAGATTTAAGGGCCTTGTTAATATGTCTGGGTATACTGCTTTCCATATACCATACTTTGTCAATGTAGTCAAAATTTAGATGTGTCTCGCGCTCTTCAGGGATGATCCTCGTAGTGCGTATAAATGTTTTCATATTTAGTCCTCCTTATAATTTTGTATTGTTTGTCTCAAGCGCCTCTTGAGGATTGTAATCTGTCAGTAGAGTAATTTGATCTTTATATAACTTATCATTCTGCCCCCCATAATAAATACGAGGATTCACTACAATCTTCCAAGAAGTTTGATTTAGGTCTGTTACAAAGAACCCAATTAAGTTTTGCCCATTACACTTGAGGCTGAGCAAATCACTAACTAGCCTACGTGCATTTTTGCGGCTATACCCAACCATATCACAAAATTCACCAAGTGTAATGGGGTAGACCTTTTCTGGATCTTGCTCCTTTGGGTTGTAACACACAATATTGGTTCTGCGATTTACAAACGGGATTAGTTTGTAGAGATATGCTATTTGCGTGATGCTTTGAACATTATCACATGTGTCATAAATATCCCTGATAAAGTTACAGAAGAGTCTGGTGTAATCTGCGTCTTTTTGCACCCCCTGTAAGTCACCCTTTATAAAGAAATCTCTGTTTAAATATAAATATCTATCTTTTTCTAGAATAATATTATTTTCTTTCATCTCCTTTAAAAATGCAGACCAATATTTATTTGAGAGTTTAAGCTTCTGTTGGATAATATTCTTTGGTGGCAAACACCCATCATAATCACAAATGGTTGATAAATAAATCAACCTTACAAGACTTTTGTCTTTTATGCCTGGCAGCAACCTCTTTCCATATTCAAAAATAATCCAAGTAAAGTCAGAATTAAAAGTTTGTCGCTCTTTATTCACAAGATATTTGGCCTGAGCCTCAATTTGCTCTTGCGTCCTATATTCCCCAATAAAGTCTTTAATCTCTCCAGTATCATCATCAAGTAATACTAGCCTTTCTGCCATTTTAATTTTTACCTCCTGTTAATAATTTGTTCACACTTTTATGGCTATTTTGTTCATAGTTTATTCACGCTTTTGTAACCATTTGTCATAAACGTCCTCAAAAAGGAAACTTATCTCCTCAAAAAGGAAACACTTTTTCGCTCAAACACATGCTATTTGCTAAACGCCTATTCTCTATCTATAGGGGAAGCCACTTCTGAGGAGTGTGCTGTTGTTCACAAATTATTCATATTGTGTGTTATATATTATTAATTATA
>ULPT01056390.1_pt1 | contig 18380 bp, 15 predicted proteins | sample 1953751 | NCBI WGS metagenome assembly ULPT01 (sample SAMEA4835636, study PRJEB28245) | human gut metagenome | biome: gut microbiome; material: fecal sample | place: Denmark | collected 2008 | reverse complement strand
TTAAAATAATTAGGGCTGCCCGTTTCTTTTTGGACAGCCCCGTTTTTTTAAGTATCAAAGTTAAGAAACTTTGACTTATCGTGATTTATTTTAACAAAAATCCCCAAAAAATATGGTATAATGATTATCCATGCAGGTAGACTATAAAAAACTATGGATCCGACTCATAGAAAAAGGAATTAAAAACAAAACGGACTTAATCCCTCTAGCTGGAATTTCAACAAATATCCTGGCCAAACTGAATAAAGGCGAATATGTTTCCATGAACAGTCTTGCTAAAATTTGCAGGGCCCTTGATTGCGATATTGGTGATATTTGCGTAATAAATGAAGTTAATAAGAAATAAGATAATTCTTTTGGAGAAATAAATGGCAGTTAAAAAATCACAACTCTACAGTTCACTTTGGGCAAGCTGCGACAAGCTTCGCGGCGGTATGGATGCCTCTCAATATAAAGACTACATTCTGACTCTTCTGTTTATAAAATACGTTTCAGACAAATATAAAGATGACCCTTATGGCGCAATAGCGATTCCAGATGGAGCAAGTTTTGAAGATCTTGTTGCCTTAAAGGGAAATAAGAACATCGGTGAGGAAATAGACAAGCTCATTGCAAAGCTTGCGGAAGCAAACAATCTTACAGGAATCATAAACAACGCTCACTTTAACGATGAATCAAAAATCGGCAAGGGCGATGAAATGGTGGACAAGCTTACAGGTCTTATTGCCATTTTTCAAAAACCGGAGCTTGATTTTAAAAACAACAAGGCAGAAGATGATGACCTTATCGGCGACGCTTACGAATATCTTATGCGAAACTTTGCCACCGCCAGCGGAAAGAGCAAGGGACAGTTCTATACACCTGCCGAAGTAAGCCGCATTCTTGCAAAAGTAATAGACATATCAAATTGTACAGATAAAAACGCAACAATCTATGACCCGGCTTGTGGTTCTGGTTCACTCTTGATTCGCGCCGCAAATGAAGCTCCCTTTCCGCTTGCAATTTACGGCCAGGAAAAAGATATTTCCACCGCTGGTCTTGCAAAAATGAATGTGGTCCTTCATAACATTCCTTCCGGAGAAATTCATTCAGACAACACTTTTTCTGACCCATGGTATAAAGATGATAATGATGACACCAAGCTCCGAAAGTTCGATTACATCGTAGCTAATCCGCCTTTTAGTATGAAGAACTGGATGGACGGTTTAAAGCCTTATGGCCGCTTTGATGATTATGACGAGCTTCCTCCAGAGAAAAACGGAGACTACGCATGGCTTTTGCATATCATCAAATCCATGAAGAACAACACTGGTAAGGCTGCCGTAATTCTTCCGCACGGAGTTTTGTTCCGCGGAAATGCAGAAGAATCAATCCGCAAGAACATAATCGACCGTCATCTTATAAAAGGAATCATCGGCCTTCCTGCCAACCTTTTTTACGGAACTGGAATTCCGGCCTGCATTATCGTGCTCGACAAAGAAAATACTGCCAGCCGCACCGGCATTTTTATGATTGATGCCAGTCACGGCTTTATAAAAGATGGAGATAAAAACCGTCTTCGCGAGCAGGATATTTACAAAATCGTAACAACCTTTAATTCAATGACCGAGGTTTCAGGCTTCAGCCGTTTTGTTCCTTTTGCAGAAATCATCGAAAAGAACACTTATAATCTGAACATTCCTCGTTACATCGATTCAAGCGAAAAAGAAGATTTGCAGAGCATTGAAGCTCATCTTTATGGCGGAATCCCTCAGGAAGATATAGACAATATTCCTCACTTCTGGAATGTCTTCCCGAATCTAAAAAAAGAAATCTTCGGTGAATACACAGGACGAAAAGGCTTTTACAAACTGCTTATCCAAAAAGATGATGTTCACAAAACAATCACAGAAAACGCAGAATTTCTTGAATACAACAAAAAGGTAAATAAAGCCTTTGAAGAATGGAAGGCATTTGCAAATCCAATTCTTACAAACCTAAAGCCAGCAGATTCAAACAAAGAAATCATCTTAAAGCTTTCAGAAGAAATTCTTTCTAAGTTCACCAAACTCGAACTGCTGGATAAATACGATGTTTATCAGGTGCTTCTTGCTTACTGGAACGAAACAATGAATGATGATGTCCTTCTTGTTATTCAGGATGAACTTGGTTATAAGCTTGCAAAAGTAACTGATGATATAAAGGAAGAACCAAAAGAGAGCAAAAAGTCAAAGAAAGATTCCTCAAAAGAAAAAAAGCCAAAGGAACCAAAAGTAATCGGCTGGGAAGGCCGCCTTATTCCAAAGCAGATTGTTCTTGATGCCTTTTTTGAATCAGAACAGAAATCAATCGAAGAAGCAGAAGAAAAACTTAGTCAGACAGAAAGCGAGCTGGAAGAATTCATTGAGGAAAATACAGAAAATGATGAACTTTCGCAGGAGTCTGAAATTCTTAAAAAGTTCAAGACTTATGAAACTTCTATAAAATTACAAAAGAAAATAATTGCCGACCTCAAAAAGAAGCTGGACGAAAACTGCCGCAAACGCTACGACACTTTTACCGACACAGAAATAACAGACCTTCTTGTAAACCGCAAGTGGTACAAAACAATCGATCAGGGAATCCAGAATCTTTATGTAACATTTGCAAATCATCTTACAAAGCGGATTATCGAACTCTACGAGCGTTACGAAAACACATTGCCAGAACTCACTGCAAAACTTGCAGAAGAAGAAAAAGAAGTTTCCGTTCACCTTGCTCAGATGGGATTTAAGTTGTAGGAGCAGATGATGAAGCAGAATCTAATTGAAACAGTGAACGAGTATCTTTCTCTTGGAATAAATCAGCAGCTTGATTATGAAAAATTCTATCTGTATTCAATTATCACCCATTCAACTGCAATAGAAGGCTCAACTGTTACCGAAATAGAAAATCAGCTTTTGTTCGACGAGGGAATCAGCACGAACAAGCCTATGGCGGAACAGCTGATGAACCTCGATTTAAAAAAGGCCTATGAGCAGAGTTTTATTTATGCAAAATCCCACGCAGACTTTTCAATCGAACTTTTATGTAGCCTTGCCGCCCTTGTCATGCAAAATACCGGCTCCACTTATAAAACGATTGGCGGAGACTTTTCTTCTGCAAAGGGGGACTTGAGGCTTTTGAATGTAAGTGCGGGACGAGGCGGGAAATCCTATCTTGCTTGGCAGAAGGTTCCTGACAGACTGCAGAAATTTTGTAACTGGCTCAATGCTGAACGAAAGGCTGTTGATAAAAACGACATTCACAAACTCTACGAACTCAGTTTTGAAGCTCATTACCGTATTGTTTCAATTCATCCGTGGGCAGACGGTAATGGTAGAATGAGTCGTCTTGTCATGAACATGATTCAGTATGAAGCCGGCTGTATTCCTTCAATCGTAAAAAAAGAAAAACGAGCCGAATACATCCAGAGCCTTGCGCAAAGTCAGGAAAAAGATGATTCAAAGGATTTCATAGATTTTATGATGAATCATCATGTGGATAATTTGCAGAAGCAGATAGATGAATACAAGGCTTCGATGGAATCTGACGACATTAAAGGTGGTCAGAAAATAAGCGTGGGTGGTCAGAAAAAGTGGTCAGAAACCACATTGAAAATTCTAGAATTAATAAAACAGAATCCAAAAATCTCAAGAAAAGAACTTTGCGGTGAACTGGGCATAAATCCAAGTGCCGTCCAAAAACATATCGACAAACTGAAAGAAACAAAAATGATTGAACGGTTAGGCGGAGCAAAAGGCGGCGAATGGAGAGTAAACGAATGAAGCAGACGGAAATAGGATTGATTCCTGATGATTGGAAGGAACATACTCTAAGAGATTTAATAGATATTTTAACTGACTATACAGCAAATGGTTCATTTGAAAGTTTAGCAAGAAATGTACGTTATTTAGAATATCCTTCATATGCACGTTTGATTAGGCTAACTGATATTAGAACGAATTTTACTAATGAAGGAGTTTATGTTTCAAAATATTCATATGATTTCTTAAAGAAATCTTCTTTACATGGAGGAGAATTATTATTAGCAAATGTTGGAGCCTATGCTGGATTTTCATTTATTTATCCAGAAAATCTAATGTTTAGAGGCACCTTGGGCCCTAACATGTTTTTAATTAAATTTTTTAATCAAAAAATTGATAATACATTTGCATATTATGCTTTTTCTCATGGAGCTGTTTATAATCAATTGATTTCAAAAGCAGCGTCTTCTGCTCAACCAAAATTAAATAAAGAAGATGTCCGAACTTGTTATATCAATATACCTTCATCTATACAAGAACAACAACGAATCGCAAAAGCCCTTTCCGATGTAGATGCACTTATTTCCACAACAGAAAAACTCATCCAAAAGAAAAAGAACATCAAACAGGGCTCAATGCAGGAACTTCTGACCGGCAAAAAACGCCTCCCAGGTTTTGGTGATAAACAAACAGATTTGTTCGTACCTAACGGTACTCACACAAAAGAAGTGAAGGACGTTAATCCTGAACAAATCCGTTTGTCAGCTAAAATGAAACAAACCGAACTGGGAGAAATACCCGAAGATTGGGAAGTGAAAGCATTAAATGAATTGATAAATGATATTTCTGATGGTCCTTTTGGAAGCAATCTAAAAACAGAGCACTATACAACTGAAAGAGAAGTAAGAATTATACAATTAAGTAATGTTGGTGAAGATGGTTGGGATAATGAGAATGTAAAATATACCACATTTACTCACGCTAAAGAAATACAAAGATGTATCGTACCATATGGCTCTATTGTAATTGCTAAAATGATGCCTGCTGGAAGAGCAATACTTTGTCCAAATAAAGAGAAAATGTATATCTTAGGTTCTGACTGTGTAAGAATCTCTCCAAACAATTTATTAGACTCATTATTCTTTATGTATTTTTCTAAAACATCATTTTATTTGAATCAAATAAAAGAAAATACACAAGGAAGTACAAGAGCCCGAACAAGTGTGTCAAAATTAAAAAGAATTGAAATAGCACTTCCATCAAAAGAAGAACAAACCGCCATCGCCAATGTTCTTTCCAGCATGGACAAAGAAATAGAAACCTTAAACACAAAACTAGAAAAATATCGCAACCTCAAAACCGCCATGATGCAGCAATTGCTCACGGGGAAGATTAGGTTGGTAAAATAAGAGGGGGAGAATATGGCAGAGATTTTTAGATTAGAAGAATTATTTCCAGAAAATGCACTACCAAAGGAACAGAATATAAATTTTCATAAAGCTCTTTCTATGGGTGAATCTTTTGCTAAAAAAAATGTAAGACCTAATAACTGTTTAATTTGCAATTCATCAAAAAATCCATTTTGTAATTCTCATTCTGTACCAGCCAGATGTTTAAGAGCTATTGCCATAAATGGAGATGTAAAAGTTTTTAATGGATTAGTAAAGATTCCTGCTGTTGATGATGATAAAGGAGTTAATGAGGCTGGAACTTTTAGGCTAATATGCAGAGATTGTGATGAAAAAATATTTAAAGAATATGAAACCTTTGAAAAATATCCAGACAAAAATCCTCCTGATAAAGTGTTGCACCAAATTGCTCTGAAGAATTATTTGAAATTTTATTATAAAAAAGCTGTGGAGGCTAAAGCATTCCCTAAGATGTTAGAAAACTTGCAGTTGCCAAATTCAGCATTATTAGAGCCAGTCTTGAAACCTGGTGATAGAGATAAAAAGGATTCTTTTAAAGCGATTTACGATACTAAAAAACTCTTGAACTCTAATACAAATGGATATTATCGAATTGTAGAATATAGAAAACTTGACTATACATGTCCTTTTGCTTTTCAGGGAAGTATTTCGCTTATTACAGGCTTTGATGGCGAAATAATTAATGATGTGTTTAATACTGATAAAAAATATGATTTACAGGATATGCATATATGTGTTTTTCCTGAAAAAGATTATACTTATATTATTGTGTTTTACAAAAAGCATTTCCAAAGATATTCACAATTTGCAAAACATTATAGTAACTTAAATCAGGAAGAAAGACTTCAATTACTTTTATATATAATTCTAAAATATTCTGAGGATTATTTTTATTCAGCATCAATACATACTATTGAGAATGATCCTGTGGTTCATGATGCTATAACTACGACAACAATGATGATTTGTGATTATGAGGAAGAAGAGGGTGCTAAAATAAAAAAATGTATTCAAGAGTATAATTTGAATAACTATATAAAACTTCCTAATGTATTATCAAAGTGTTATGTAAAATCTTAAACCACAGGAGTGTCAAAAAATGTCCGAATCCCAGTTAGTCGAATACAAAGAATCTTGGCGTGATGAATATCTCAAATGGATTTGCGCGAGTTTTGCTTGTCAAAACTCGTTTAGCAAGACGCGAAGCGGATTGCGACGTTTTGCAAATGCTCAGGGTTGTGTGCTTTATATTGGTAAGCGTGATGACGGTTCTGTTTGTGGCGTTGCTGATTCAAAGAAGCTTATGGAAGATATTCCGAATAAAGTTCGTGATGCGCTTGGATTGATTGTTGATGTGGATTTGATTACTGAGAGCGGACTTGATGTTATAAAAATCACTGTTGAAGAAAATCCTTATCCTGTGAATTACAAGGGTGAGTATCATTATAGGACTGGAAGCACAAAACAGCTTTTGCAAGGTTCGGCGCTGACTAATTTCCTTTTGCGTAAAACTGGTAAAAACTGGGATTCTGTTCCGCTTGAAAATGTGAGTGTTGATGACCTTGATAAAGAAAGCTTTGATATTTTCCACCGTGAAGCAATCCGCAGCAGAAGAATGAGTAAAGATGACTTGAAGCTTTCGAATCAGGATCTTAATGCAAAAACATCGCTCACTTCCCCATAACCCGGATATTGCGAATACATTCTTTAGAGCGGGCTTTATAGAAAGCTGGGGTCGCGGCATAGAAAAAATCTGCAATCTTTGTAAAGAATACGGAATTGCCGAACCGGAATATACAGTTCATCTAAATGACATTATGATGATGTTTAAGGCGAATGACACTGTAAAAACGATTCTGGCACTAATAGAACAAAATCCATCAATTACTTATGAAGAAATGACTGAAAAAACAGGTAAATCACGAAGAACCATAAGCAGATTGATTACAGAATTGAAAGAAAAAAATATTATCGCAAGAGTTGGTTCTGATAAAACCGGATACTGGGAGATTGTAAAACAATAAGGAGATATCATTATGACAATACTGACTATTGTAATCATTTTTTTATTTTTAATTACACTTGCAGTTTCTTTTGGCCTTGCGAAAAAGCTTTCTTCACCTAAATATCAAAAGTCAAATATAGAAATGAGATGTACTATTTTTACAACTATAATTACGCCTGTGCTTACTGTTCTATCTGTTATTCTTGTCATTTATACTTTGCAGATAGACTCTAAGAATTCCAAACAAGACAAATACAACACTGAGTTCTCAATATTGTTTGCTGAAATGAAAGATTTTATAAATAACTTATCTGTTGAAATAAAATATAACGAACATTCTGAAAATCCTATAACAATATCAAAAATGGAAGTAATAGATGAACTTGCATATTATTTAAAACGTGGAGAAAAAGTACGTCAGTTATATTCTGAGGAAATCGCCCAAATCAGTTTTCCAATTTCAAACGACAACACATGGTTTAATACAGAACTTGATGATTTTTATATTGAAAATGGCAAGTGTTACCAAATTAAAAAACGTCCAGAATTAGAATGTCAGTATTTTGAAGCTATTAATAAACGTTTTCGAAATATTTTTAAACCAATATTTGATTTATTAGATAATACTGATAATGAACATCGTGAAACTCATAAACATTTATTTGCATCATATATGAATAAAAATTCCTTTGAGTCCTATCTAACTACCCGATGGCAAGAACAGGATATTCCTAAAACATTAATCGAACTTATTGACTTGAGTTATTAAAAATCCCACATTTTTTAACAAATGTGAAAATTACCCTTAAAATGTCAGGAAAAATGTGATTTTTACCTCAAAAAATACTGGAAAAATGTGAATAATGGGTTTATAATGTCATTATGCTTAGGCGAAAAGTAGATGATTATTTGATTCAGTGGAAAAACAATCCAGACAGGCTCCCTCTTGTAATAAAAGGTGCAAGGCAAATCGGAAAAACCTTTTCTGTAAGGAATTTTGCAAAGTCTTACAAGAACTATATCGAAATCAATTTTATTACAGATCCGCAGTTTAAAACGGTTTTTAAAAATGGATATTCACCGGAATCTATAATAAGGGAAATCACTCTTTTAAGGCCAGACTGGAATTTTATACCAAATGAAACATTGATTCTTTTTGATGAAATTCAGGTTTTCCCTGACTGCACTACGAGCCTTAAGTTTTTTAAGATTGACGGCAGATATGATGTAATCTGCTCTGGTTCACTTTTGGGCATCAATTACAATCAAATTACTTCTGTCAGTGTAGGTTATAAAACTGATTATGAAATGTATTCGCTGGATTTTGAAGAATTCCTTTGGGCGAAAGGTTATAAGCAGGAACAAATAGACAGCATTCTGGAACACATGATAAATCAGACTCCTTTTGGCGAACTTGAATACAATGTATGGATGGAAAACTTTATGGAATACACAACTTTGGGTGGAATGCCTAAGGTTGTAGATATGTTCATCACCAATAAAAATTATTCCGGTACATTGCAGGAACAGCGGCAGATTTTGAAATCTTACGAAGATGACATTACAAAATATGCATTCGGGCTTGATAAGGCTAAGCTTAAGAATGTTTATAATCATATTTCGGTTTTTCTTGCAAAAGAAAACAAGCGTTACCAGATTACAAAAGTTGCTCCTGGCGCTAGAAACAGAGAATACATTGGGACAATAGACTGGCTGAATGATGCCGGAATCATTAATATCTGTTATTGTCTTGAAAGTCCGGAGCTTCCACTTAAGGGAAATTACAAACCGAATGATTATAAGATTTATTGGCGTGATACAGGTCTTTTGATTGCCTCTCTTGATGAAGAGGCTCAGATTGATTTCAGGCAGAATAGAAACTTTAATACCTATAAAGGCGCAATCTATGAAAATATAATAGCAGATGCTTTTGTAAAACAGGGGTATGGTCTTTATTATTTTAAGAATGAAAAATCAACTTTGGAGATGGATTTTTTTGTGAGGGATATGAGAGGTTTGATTCCTGTAGAAGTTAAAGCCAGCGACAATGCAACAAAATCACTTTGTAATTTGATTGAGAAAGAAAAATATGCGGATATTCATTATGGAATAAAACTTTGCAAAAAAAACATTGGATTCAATGGTAAGTTTTATACATTTCCTTATTTCTGCTGCTTTATGCTAAAAAAATATCTACAGAATTTTGATAAAACCCATTATTGTAACCAGGAGGAATCCAAATGGCAAAGTCAGCACATCCGGAACGAGAAACTCAAAACCGCATTGTTACATTCTTTCAAAAAGAACTGGGCTATGAATATCTGGGCAATCTGTCGGAAGATCAAAACTACAACATTCGCTGGGGTGATTGGAAGAAATTTTTGTATGATTCGGGATTCTCGGTTGATTTTGTTGATGCAATACAAACAAAGTTTGCTCAGATTCTTTCGGACTTTTCCCAATCTCCATACCACACAAACAAAGAAGTTTACCGCATTCTAAAATATGGTCTTAAACTTGCAGAGCATCCTGGAGAATCTCCAAAGACGGTTTATTTTATAAATTGGGAAGAACCGGAGAAAAATAATTTTTACATTGCGGAAGAAGTAACCGTAAACGGTAATGTCGAAAAACGCCCTGACATCGTTCTTTATATAAACGGCATTGCAGTTGCGGTAATTGAATTGAAAAAGAGCACTGTGAGTGTTGCTGACGGCATCCGCCAAAATGTTACAAATCAGCGGGAGCAGTTTATCCAAAGATTTTTCTCCACTGTTCAGATTTGTGCCGCCGCAAATGACAGCGAGGGCTTGCGTTATGGAACAAGCGGAACTACAGAAAAATATTATCTTGAATGGAAGGAAGATAATTTTACAGACCAGCTGCAGGATAAAGATGATTTAGATAAAGAGATTGAAACTGCCTGCTCAAAACATTTGAACCTGCTCGAAAAGCAGTGCTACAGAATTTTTCAGAAAGAATGTCTTTTGGACATAATTCATAACTTTATCATCTATGATTCTGGTATTAAAAAGGTCTGCCGTTATAATCAGTTCTATGCTATCAAGCGCTGCCAGAAAAGGCTTGCCAGAAATCAAGGCGGTATTGTCTGGCATACTCAGGGATCTGGAAAATCTCTTACAATGGTCTGGCTTACAAAATGGATTTTGGAAAACATAACTGGAGCAAGAGTACTTATCATCACCGACCGCGAAGAACTTGATGACCAGATAGAAAAGATTTTTACCGGAGTTGATTTACAGATCGCCCGATCAAAAAGCAGCGATGACCTTTTGAATCTGCTCAATAATTATGATTCACGTCTTATGTGTTCTCTTATTCATAAATTTGGCAGAAGAACTGGCGAAGTAAGCGATCTGGATTACGAAAAATATGTAGAAGAACTTAAGAAAACTATTCCTGTTGGTTTTAGTGTAAAAGATAAGGTATTTGTTTTTGTTGATGAATGTCATCGAACTAATTCGGGAAAACTTCATCTTGCCATGAAATCTATTATGCCGGATTCTGTATTCATAGGTTTTACAGGAACTCCTTTACTTAAAGTAGATAAAGAGCAAAAAACAACAGCTACCTTATTCGGTGGTTTCATCCATACATACAAATTTGATCAGGCAGTTCGAGATGGAGTTGTTCTTGATTTGCGTTATGAAGCAAGAAATGTTCCGCAGGAAGTAAGCAGCAAAGATAAAATTGATGCCTGGTTTGAAGCAAAAACAAAAGGCCTTATGCCAAAAGCGACAGCAGCCTTAAAAGAAAAATGGGCAACATTGCAGCAGCTTTACAGTTCAAAAGACCGTCTTGAAAAAATTGCTTTGGATATAATTTTTGATTTTGAAACAAAACAACGCCTGTGCGATGGCAGGGGAAATGCGCTCCTGGTTGCAGGAAGTATTGCAGAAGCCTGTCGTTATTATGAAATTTTTCAGGAAAAGAATTTTAAGAACTGCGCAATTGTTTCTTCATATAAGCCTAATCGTGGCGAGCTTAGAACAGATTTTTCAAGTACAACAGAAGATTCGGAAAACTGGAAAAAACAGAAAGCATATCTAAAAATGTTAGGCTACGACCCGGATGTTTCTGTTGAAGATGATGATTTTTGTAAAAAGATTGAAGCCTTTGAAAAACGTGTAAAAGATATGTTTGTAGATGAACCAGCAAACATGCAGCTTTTAATCGTTGTAGATAAATTGCTTACTGGATTCGATGCTCCTCCTTGTACTTACCTTTATATTGATAAGCCAATGCATGACCATGGCTTGTTTCAGGCAATTTGTCGCGTAAATCGTCTTGATGGAGATGATAAAGAGTTTGGTTATGTAGTTGATTACAAGGAACTCTTTGGAGATTTAAAAGACGCAGTTAATTCATATACAGGAAACGCTCTGAGCGGATTTGATGAAGAAGATATTTCTGGTCTTTTGAAAAATAAACTTGAAGAAGGCAAGAAACGTTTTGAATTCTTGTTGCAGGAACTTGAAACATTGACTGATGATGTTGAGTATCCTCGTGACCAGCTTGCATTTAAGCATTTCTTCTGTGGTGAAAGTGGAACTGTAGATCCTGATAATGACCATGATTTTGCAAAACTCAGAAGCAAAATGTACAAACTTGTTTCAAGTCTTGCCAGAGCCTATGCAGATTTAAAGCCTGCTTTTGATGATGTTGGTTATTCAAAAGAAGAGCAGGAAAAATACAACAGGCTTGTAAAAGAATATGTCGATTTAAAAGATGAAATCGGACTTTCCAGCGGCGACTTTATTGATCTTAAGCAATATGACAGTGCAATGCGTCATCTTATTGACAATTATATTTCTGCTTCTGATTCTGAAAAACTTGGAGACATGGAAAACTTTACTCTTCTTGCTTATATTCAGAAAAAGCAGGAAGAAGATTTGAAAAACGGCAATTCTGGATCTGATAACAAACATAAGCCTGCGCAACAAAACGTAGCAGAAACAATAGAAAATAATATCCGCAGAAAAATTATAGAAAAGACTCCTGTTAATCCAAAGTATTATCAGAAAATGTCGGAACTGTTCCAGACTTTGATTGATGAAAGAAAAGAAGAAGTTGCATCATATAAAGAAATGCTGGAAAAATATGCAGGACTTGTAATTCAGGTAGAAAATCCAGAACAAAATAATTCTCATCCAGAATCAATCCGTACAAGTCTGGCTCTTTGCGCTTTATACGATAATTTTGGCGAAGATGAAGAATATGCTTTAGCTTTGCATAAAGCGGTTCTTGATACAAAGCAGGATCACTTTAGAGGTGACTTAATTAAAGAGAGACAGATTAAAGGCGGAATTTATCGTGTTGTGCAGAAGTTTATGAACGAAGCAGAGCGTGATGAGCAGATGGCTACTGTTGAAAAAATATACGAAATTGTAAAAGAACAGGCAGAATACTGATGAATATTAATATAAGCGGAAATATTAATATAAGCGGAATTGATGTTCAAATAAATAAAAAGAATATCAAGAATATGCATTTATCAGTAAAGCCTCCTCTTGGCAATGTTGTTGTGTCTGCACCTCTCCTAATGAGCCAGAAGTCCATAGAAAATTTTGTGCGTCTGAATTTTGGCTGGATAAAAAAACAGCAGGAAAAATTTGCAAATCAGGCAAGAATGACAGCCCGTCAATATGTGAGCGGTGAAACCTATTACATTTGGGGAAAGCAATTTTTTTTGGAATTTAAGCCTTCGCAAAAACGCGCTTTTAAGATTGACGGCAACAAAATCATTCTGGAAATGAAAGCAGAATCTACTTCAGAACAAAGAGAACGTTTTGTTCGTGAAGAGTTTAGAAAGATTTTAATTGAACAATTAAACAGGCTTATTCCAAAATGGGAAGAAACAACAGGTCTTTATTGCGATTCGTTTCAGACAAAATATATGCTTACCCGCTGGGGAACTTGTAATTCAAAGGCAAAACGTATCTGGATAAATTTACAGATGGTCGAAAAACCATTGGAATGTTTGGAATATGTGATTTTGCATGAGCTTACTCATTTGAAAGTTTCCAATCATGGAAAAGACTTTATCGCAAATATGGACAAATATATGCCTGACTGGAAAGACAGAAAGAATTTATTAAACGAACAAATATTAGATAGTTATAAGGAATGATATCTAACAACACCTAGCGTCTTATTACAAAGCCTTGCAATTGCAGGCTTTTTTTATATTAAACTAACAGTTTATATCTTTTATTTTTCAATCAAATTACAATTTCTGTATGAAAAAGAACTTAAAAGAACATCACGAAGAAACTTTTGGCAACGATGAAAGTTATGATACGTTTGTAAATGAAATAAAATCAATGGCAGAAGGCATTATGCAGCTAAGTTTACAGGCTGTTCAGATTTATACTCCAATCATAAATCGAATAATTTCTGATACAAGTGCTACTCAACATGAAGTTGAATATTTGATGGATTTTATGCTCTCCCTTTGCTATACAGAAGAGTTTACAAATCTGTTCAAAAAACTCTGCAGAGGAATCTTTTCCCTTTTCCCTGATACAGTTTATTGCTATGCAAAATATTATTTTGAAGAATATGAAGATGATTTTGAAAGTCTTGATATCAGTGAAAAATTCTTAAGAGAAAATAAATTTATCTAACGAGTATTATTTGCTAAATAAACTCCGGATAATCTTCCCTCGCAAACGCAAACTCCCGTTCCCCAAACAGCACCAGCGTAATCTCATCAAAATCATCCTGATGCAGTTTCATCGTCTCAATTGCTACCCTAATAGCTTCTCTCTGCGGGTAACCATAAACACCGGCAGAAATCAAAGGAAATGCAATTGTCTTAAGGCCTTTTTCTTTTGCAAGATTCAAAGAGTTTTCATAACAGGAAGTAAGAAGTGCCTCGGCTTCTGCAGGTGAATGTTCATAATAAATCGGCCCAACAGTGTGGATCACGAATTTGGCTGGTAAATTAAATCCTTTTGTGATTTTAGCCTCGCCAGTTCTGCAGCCATGAAGAGTACGACATTCAGCAAGCAGTTCAGGATCAGCAGCGTAATGAATTGCACCATCAACACCGCCACCACCAAGAAGGCTGGAATTTGCAGCATTTACGATTACGTCACAAGCCAAAGTTGTGATGTCACCTTTGATAATTTTGATTTTTCCCATATACTTGAACCCACTACCTTTTGAATTTGTTTATGGACTGTTTTTTTCTAAACTATCGACTGATGGATTCAAACGCTCTAGCCAGGTGAGCTACAGCCCCCGATGTTTATATAAACCAGTTTTTAAGCTTCAGTTTCAAAACTGGTTACTTTAAAATGCGATGTTTAAAATAGCACTATTTGTGCTGTTTTAAACTCGACGACTTGTTCAATAACGAAGTCATTGAACAAGTCAATTATATCACAATTCTGTGTATTTTTTATTACTTCCCTTCGCTTTTTCTACCGGATATTTTGCTTCATTCATTGTCATTTTCATATTGATGATTTCATTACAAAATTACAGAAAGTGTGAAATTTTAAAGGAGCCTTAAAACCGTTTGGCGGAATTGGCGGTTTTCCCGAAACCAGATCATGCGCTTGCTTAAACTGTCCTGTTTTTTATTCTCCGGTTTTTCTGCTTGGCGTAAGATATTTAATGCAAGCCGGCGCATAACTGTCATGTTTTCCGGACTATGATCCTTTCGGTGCCTTTTGTAGTCCTCATTGAAAGTCATATCAAGACACCAGTGAAGGCGGTTTTCAATTCCCCAGTGTAGGCGAATTGATTTTTTCACAAGAGAAATAGTCGATTGCTTTACGAAGCATATTTCCGCCATAAGTTTCGTTTGCAGCAATACGGCTCATTGCAAAGTCAGCTTGATTAAGCTTTGTTCCCTGGCTGTTAATACGGATAAAGATCTCTGTTACTTCATCAATGCTCAGTTCTTTATCGAAAAGTTCAATTACACCAAGTTTACGATTTTTGATGTCGATAAGCTTTGTAATCTGCTGATTAAAATCCTTAGGTGTAATTTCTGGATTTGTCTCACAGAAGTTTTGAACAAAAGAAAATGAATCAAAGCTTGTCTGGAATATTACAGAAATATCATGAATCCATTTTTTATCTTTTAAGATAGCATTGTCCTGAACAGCAAAACATTCTTCATCATTTTTTGCAAAAGGATTGTAAGCAATTGCAATATTCTTCTTTTCAAAATCAGCATTGAATACTTCAAGTCCACTTAATGCAGTCATCATGGCAGTAACACGTTGCTGACCGTCAATCATGATTTTCTTGCCAACAGAAAGACTTCCGTCTTTGAGCTTTAAATCCGGACTTTTAGAAATAATCAGATAACCAGTTGGATAACCCTTATAAAGAGAATCCACAAGATCACGAACCTGCTTTCCCTTCCAGACAAACGGACGCTGTATTTCTGGGATAGCGATTTCATTTGATTTGATAAAATTTAAGATCTGTTCGACTGTGTAGTCGTGTACGCTGTATTTTTCAGACATAGGTTTTACTTTCCTTGAATATTATTTTTCAAAACTTGAGTTTGGTTCTGCAACTTTCAATGTTCCATAGTCATCATTTATAGAATATGAAACTGTATCTTCATAATCTGCAACATTATCGGTCCAAAGTTCACACTGACTGATTACAGTTTTCAATGCGTCTTCCTGACCTTCTGGCGGATATTTATATTTCTTTAGAAGCTTCTTAACAATCATTCGCATTTTGGCACGAGCTGATTCTTTTTTCTGCCAGTCGATGGTTTTGTTTTTACGGAGAGTTTCGGTGAGTTCTTTTGTGAGTGCAACCAAGTCTTCGTTGGAATAGAAATCTTTTACTGCTTCCGGTTTTGTGAGCGCATCATAGAAGGCAAGCTCTTCATCTGTGAGGCCGAGTTTGTTTCCTTCCTCGCTGGCGTGGAGCATTTCTTTTGCAAGTTTCAAGAGTTCCTAAATTACTTCTTCGTTTGTAAGCATTCCGTTAAGGCAGCGATTAAGTGTCTGCTGGATGAGTTCGCTGAAGGCTTCTGATTTTACGAGGTTTGTGCGCTTTTAAACTCTTACCTTGTTCATCAATCAACTTCTTGAGCATTTCTACGGCGAGGTTCTTTTCTTTCATCTTTGAGATGTTTTCAAGGAAGGTTGGATCAAAGAGATTTACTTTTTCGCCAACATCAGAGAAAAGATTTATAACGCCATCTGATTTAACTGACTGTTTAAGAAGTTCGTTTATGCGGTCGTTGATTTCTTTGAGGGAGAATTTCTTGCCAGATGGATTATACAAAAGACGCATTACAAGAACGCGGACAGATTCAAAGAAAGCGGCTTCAAGGCGCATGTGTTCTTTTACCATCGAAGAACAAAGAGAAAGGGCTTGCTTGAGCATAAGTGCTTCTTTTATAAATGACTGTTTTTGCTCTTCTTTATCTGGGGCTACAATAAAGTTTACTGCCCCACTGATTGTCATACCACGTTGTAAGTCTGAGCCTTCGTAGAATGGAGTGTAATCATAGCCAAAGAAAAGGTTTCGGCAGATTTCAAGTTTTTCCTGGAACTTAGGGAAAGCTCGTTTTGCAACATCCATTTCGCCATAGTTTTGACGGTCTCGGACGGTGTAGTCGTTCATTGCCTGTTTGAGCGCACTTGCGATTCGTCGCAAGCTATCGCTTGCTTACCGAGTTTTTGCTTTGCAAAAACTCGCTTTCATGCTGCGAGTTTGCGTAGCAAACTCGATGAACATCCGAAGGATGTTCCGTTTACACGGGCAATGGCCTGCATAAGATTGTAGCTTTCCATTGGCTTGTAAACATACATTGTAGCAAGAGAAGGAACGTCAAAACCTGTAAGCCACATATCAACTACGATTGCAATTTTAAGAGGGCTGTTATTGTCTTTGAATCGGCTTGCAAGTTCCTGCTTGCGATGTTTGTTGCCGATGATTGCACGCCATTCTTCCGGGTCCTTGTTGCTTTCGGTCATTACAACGGCAATTCGGGCATCGTCACCAGGGACTGTAATCTGCTTTGAGCCGACTGTGACCTGAGAAGTTGTTCCCGCCCAGGATGGCCGTAGCTCCAGAATACGATTAAAAATCTTCATGGCAATTGAGCGGTTATAAGCAACAATCATTGCCTTTCCGGTATAAAGATACTGGCGTTCGTTTTCGTAGTGATTAAGAATATCATCAACAAGAGAGTTGATAGTTTTTTCGTGGCCAAGAATTTCTTCCATCTTGCCAAGTTCGTGCTTACTCTTTTCTATAACTTCTTCATCAGCATTATTTGCAAGGGCTGAGTATTCTGCATCAATCTGGGCTAGAACTTTATCATCAAGCTTGAGTTTGATAACATGACTTTCGTAATAAACAGGGCAGGTTGCTCCATCTTCAACAGCCTGTGTCATATCATAAACATCAATGTAGTCACCGAAGACTTCGATTGTGCTGCGGTCTTCGCGTGAAATAGGAGTTCCAGTAAAGCCGATATAGCTTGCGTTCGGAAGACTGTCGCGGATTATTCGGGCGGTACCGATTGTGCGGTGGGCAATCAAGTTACCCTGCTCGTCTCGGCTGGTTTTGATTTTCTCTGTAAGTCCGTACTGTCCGCGGTGAGCTTCATCCGCCATTACAATGATATTTTTTCTGTCGCTGAGTGGTTCATCACTTTCCTCGAACTTCTGCATCGTAGTAAAAATGATTCCGTTTGCCTTACGTCCTTCAAGAAGTTGCTTCAGATGTTCGCGGCTTTCTGCCTGAACAGGTTCCTGACGCAAGAAATCTTTACAATTACAGAACTGCCCATAAAGCTGATTATCCAGATCATTGCGGTCTGTAATAACAACGATTGTCGGCGAATCAATTGCCTGCTGCAAAAGGTGTGCATAGAAAACCATTGAAAGCGATTTTCCGGAGCCCTGAGTATGCCAGAATACACCAATTTTACCGTCGCCACTTACTGCAAGCTTTGTACGTTCCACAGCCTTGCGAACAGCAAAATACTGATGATAGCCCGCAAGAATCTTATAAGAATTAATTCCGTCATTATTAAAACAGATGAAGTTTTTGATGATGTCGAGCAAGCGTTCTTTCTGGAAAATGCCTTCAAAGAAAGTTGTAAAATCTGCAAAGGCCTTGGATTCCATGGAGGCCACTGAAAAAGTCTGTTAAAGAATTTACAAA
>ULPT01001946.1_pt1 | contig 18433 bp, 19 predicted proteins | sample 1953751 | NCBI WGS metagenome assembly ULPT01 (sample SAMEA4835636, study PRJEB28245) | human gut metagenome | biome: gut microbiome; material: fecal sample | place: Denmark | collected 2008 | reverse complement strand
CATAGAGCCGATGTCGGTCGTTGAGGCGAACAATGAGATAAAGGAACTTCTCGGAAAAGAACGTGAGGAGATTGAAAAGATACTTGCGGAGATTTCAAACGAGGTCGGAGCCATATACGAGCCGATGAAGATTTCCTATGAGTCTGCCGTATACCTGAATATCGTTTTTGCCAAAGCTCATATGGCATACGCCATGAAAGCGTCCGTGCCGATACTGAACGGTGAGGGTATAGTGGATCTTCACGGGGCACGTCATCCGCTCATTGACCCGAAAAAGGTTGTAAAAACAGATATTCGTCTCGGAGAGGATTTTGATACGCTTGTCATAACGGGACCGAATACCGGAGGTAAGACGGTTTCCATAAAGACCATAGGCTTGCTGTCGGCTATGGTGGCATGCGGATTCATGCTTCCGTGCGGAGACAACAGCAAAATGGCGGTGTTTCGGGACATCTTTGCGGACATCGGTGACGAGCAGAGTATCGAGCAGTCGCTTTCTACATTTTCATCACATATGACCAATATCGTAGATATATTGAATAAAGCGAAAAAGGGCTCGCTCGTGCTCATAGATGAGTTGGGAGCGGGCACCGATCCCGTCGAGGGTGCGGCGCTTGCTATGGCTATTCTTGAAAAGCTTCATGCACAGGGCGCAACCGTTGCCGCAACCACGCACTATGCGGAGCTTAAAGCATATGCCCTTGAAACAGAGCGGGTGGAAAATGCCTGCTGCGAGTTCGACGTAAATACGCTTTCTCCGACATACAGACTTCTTATCGGTGTTCCCGGACGTTCAAATGCCTTTGCTATTTCCGAGCGTCTCGGAATTCCCTGTGGCGTTGTCGAGCGTGCGAGGGCACTTATGTCCGCTGAAAACACACGCTTTGAGGACGTCGTGGAACAGCTTGAGGAAAGCCGCGCAAGGATGGAAACAGAGCATCAAAGGGCTCAGGAGCAGTACCTTGAGGCAGAGGAGACAAAGAAGTCCGCGCAGGCTCTGATGGACAGCGTTGAAAGGCTCAAAAACGAAGAGATTGAAAAAGCACGCTCCGAGGCAATGAAGATTGTCGAGCGCGCTAAAAGGGAAGCCGCGTACTTCCTTGATGATATCGAAGAACTTAAAAAGGAAAAGAAAAAAGAAAATGATCTCTCTGCTCTTTCCGCAAAGGCAAAGGGTGTTATAAAACGACACGAGGGTGAGCTTGACGACATAACCAATCCCATAATTGCGTTGGCGCAGGACGAAAACTACGTTTTGCCGCGGCCGCTTGAGGTCGGTGATACGGTTGTCATAGCAGATCTCGGAACAACAGCGACCGTTTCCGCCTTGCCGGATAAAAAAGGTATGGTTGAAGTTACGAGCGGTATTCTCAAAACCCGTGTTGAGTTATCGAATCTTCGCCTCATGGAGGGCAAGGCGGCTAGGAACGCGGCAAAGGGTATGCGGTCGCGACCCTCCGGCAGAGGTGTTTCAAAAAATATATCTTCAAAGTCAGACATGAAGGTCGCGACCTCTGTCGACCTGCGTGGTATGGCCTCGGACGAAGCTATCCACGCGCTTGACGGCTTTATCGACCTGCAGGCACGCTGCGGTATCGGTGAATTTACCGTGATTCACGGTAAGGGTACCGGCGTGCTGCGAAAAGCCGTGAAGCAGTATCTTTCAAAGCATCCACAGGTGAAGGAATTTCGCCTCGGCACCTTCGGGGAGGGCGAGGACGGAGTTACTATAGTAAAACTTAAGTAATGGAGGAAGTTTTATGCAGTACAAAATCTTAGGGGAAACCTTACCGGTTGTTCTCTGCAGTCTTGAAGAAAACGAGAGAATGATAACAGAAAGCGGATCTATGGCATGGATGTCGTCAAATATGCGCATGGATACATCGTCAAACGGAGGCCTCGGAAAAGCATTCGGAAGGATGTTTTCGGGAGAGGCACTGTTTCAGAATATCTACACCGCGCAGGGCGGACCGGGTGAGATTGCTTTTGCATCCAGCTTTCCGGGGTCGATAAAGGTTTTCAGACTTGATGCCGAGCATGAGTACATATTCCAGAAGCGTTCTTTCCTCGCTTCAACCGACGGTGTAAGCCTTTCAGTTTTCTTCCAGAAGAAATTCGGAGCGGGCTTGTTCGGCGGAGAGGGCTTTATACTTCAGAAGGTAACGGGCAACGGCCTCACATTTGCTGAGTTTGACGGTCACGTTGTGGAGTATGAGCTTGAAGCGGGACAGCAGATTGTCGTAGACAGCGGATACCTTGCAGCCATGTCAACCACATGCTCCATGGATATCAGAACTATTTCCGGTGCAAAGAATATCATCTTCGGCGGTGAAGGCCTTTTCAACACCGTTATTACGGGACCGGGTCATGTATGGCTTCAGACAATGCCCGCACTCAGTGTTGCACGTGCACTCCAGCCCTACCTTGTAACGACAACCGGCTGATACCCGATTGTAGGTGAGGCTGCTTATTAACACGATTAGTAATTGTTTTACCGGGCATACAGGCAAAGTCAAAAAAGAGAAAACTAAAGAGTGAATAAAAAGTTGCTTTTTTCATTTTGATTAAAGCGACTTTTTTCTTTGTAATCATTTTAAACTATCAATCGTTGATTTTCATTTCCCAATATGCTAAAATATGACATGAAAATATATTTTTGCAGAAATCGTTGCATATATAATCAAGGATGTACAATTGAAAGGATAGTACGCCATTTATCTTTTCTTTTGTAAATAAAATTACTTCACATATGGCGTTGTGAAGAATCACAAAGGGAGGAAAAATTATGAAAAGAAAAATTTCGGTATTAGTACTTGTTTTGGTTCTTTCGTTAAGCTTTGCATTTACTGCATTTGCCACGGGTGATGGCGTGGTATCTCCTTTGGCTCCTGGGGATACAGGTGCAAAGGTGGTGCAAAAATCATCATTTTCAAGTAATTTTAATGAAAGTTGTTCTATTTATACAATTGATGGTTCTGTTTACTTGGGTTCCTTAACCTATGGATATAAACAAAGGTCAGTATTGCCGGATCAAGACTATGCTCAATGTTGGACCGAATTTGACTGGAGGCATTCAGCTATGGTTATAACGGGAATCGGTACCACAAGTACAAATACAAAAAATTCTGGGACTATGACAACTCACGGCGTGGCGACTGCTAAACTTAATCATAAAGGTCCGAAAGTTTCCTATGGCGGAGAAATTACAGCTGTTTAATAGGGAGTTAATATGGAAAAAATACGTAATCTAAAAGATAAATACAAAGCGTTAATATTTATTATTATAATATGTTTGATATTTTCTTTGTTAAGTTTAAGATGGCTTATATATTACAATAAAATGTGGAAGCCCTTGGTGGATGAATATTATGAAAAGGGCGGAGACAGCCGGCGTGCCGTGTATAATGGTGTTGAATTCAATATGAAAGTTCCAAACTTCCTTGAGTATGAAACAAACATAGGAACCAATAAGTCAAGACCTTATGATTATGACACTGATGAACCCCAATATTATGCCAATATTTATGTATGGCCTATGAAGGACGGGACATATAAGTGGGGAGTTGGTATTTATCAAATAGTTAAAATGAACCAGTACGAAGAAGTTTGTATGGCGGATATTGACCCCGATACTCTGGAGGTTCTTTCTGATTGGACTCCTGAAAGTGAAAGGGAGTTTTTGGAATCTCATAAAGATATGGTTTATGAAACTATATCAGAAGTGCGAGCCTTTTGGAGTAACGCTCTGGGCTGATTAAGTATAAGTGATTTTTTGAGGCTACGAGGGGCTACACGTATTGTATCGTTACAAGGTCGTGTAGCCCTGTTTTGTACATTGAATCTGATGCATATGGAGTAAATGGTTATGATTGAACTTAAAAATGTTTGCAAAAAATTCGGCGATCATGTTATTTTTGAAAAGTATAATTTAGAAATAGATGACGGAGAATTTATAGTCCTTTCCGGAGACAGCGGCTGCGGTAAGACAACACTTTTAAACATAATCGGTGGATTGGAAAAACCCGATGACGGAAAAGTGCTTGTTAATGGGTTGGATGTATATAACAAAAAAAATCAACTTGAGTTGTACCGTCATGTATATGGCTTTTTGTTTCAAAATTTCGGACTGATTGAAAATAAAACAGTCCGTGAAAATCTAAGTATTTTTAAAAAGAATGCTTTGTCCGGTGTTACGATTGAAGAGGCTTTATCATATGTCGGATTAAGTGGAAAGTCTGACAGTGTAGTTTATGAATTGTCGGGCGGAGAACAGCAGCGTATCGCCCTTGCCAGGCTTCTGATAAAAAAATGCAGTATTATTTTAGCTGATGAACCGACAGGTTCTCTAGATAAAAACAATGCGGAGACAGTACTGTCCTTGCTTGATGGTCTGAACAGGGACGGAAAAACGATTGTCCTTGTAACACATGATGAAAAAATAAAACAATCAGGGAGAAAGGTTATAGGCATAAAATGAAGAGGAACAAGTTTTTTCTGCAAATTACGATTTTTATTTTGGCCTTTTTCCTTTGCTTTGAACAATCCTCTGTATACATTGACGAGGTGTTGTGGACCAGACCTGTCGCGACTGTTAAGAGCACAGAAGAAATGCCTGCGGAAAACATTACAAAGTACATAATAGAAAAGGCTGAAAAAGAAGATATTGATATCTTTGTTTCTGACTCAAAATCAAGGTCGGATATCATAAATGAGAAGAAAATCTACTCCTCTGAAAAAGTTCGGTATATTCTTATAAAAAAACACAAGATTTTAAGTGGCAAATACAATTCCGTTTTGGATACCGGAGAAAAAATTGAATTTAAGGACTTGAAAAAATTTCAGAGTGAAAATGACCTTATCTCAGTTTTCTTTTTAAGTGGAACCGATGAATCTCGAAACTTTATAAAGCAGGTGAATCGCGATTTGTCGGAGTATGGAGTGAAAGTAGACTTTAACAAGTATGACAATGAGATTCGTTCTGAAAAAAAGATTGCCGTTATTTGGTCGTTGGTCGGAGTTGCTCTGCTGATTTTAACTGTATACGATGTTGCATATCAAAAAAAAGAATCAACTGTGAAGGCAATTCACGGGGAAAATCTTGTTTATGTTGTTTTTAAAAATATTGTATCTGATTTATTAATCTGTTCTGCTACAGCGCTGATTTCGTTTTTTGTATTCAAATTTTTATATGGTAATTATCCGTTCATAAAAGAGACAGTATTTTGTATCGGAATTATAGAGATTATAAACAGTGTCTGTTATTTACCTTTGCTGAATATCAACGTGAAAAAAGATTTATCCGTAAATGCCGGAAACGGTGTGATTTATTCTTCTTATGTACTTAAATTACTTTCAATTTTTATCAGCATGATTTTGATAGTCCTTTCACTTTCATCCCTAAGTCATGCCCTTCATTTTTTTAAAACAACGAAAATTTATTCGGAAATGTCCGGTAGGAAGTTTATAAGCATACAACCTGACGAATTGAATGGAGAAGATATTTTCGGCGCAATTTCAATAGCAAATGATATCGGTAACAAGATATACATTAACTATTATGATTCTGCGAATCCTGTCATGTTTTCAAAGGCAGCCGGATTTGGAGAGTCGGATGTTGTGTTTGTAAATTCAAATGCTGAAAAATACTTAGAAACTTTTTTTGATTTTGATAAAAGTTTTAAAGGCCTTTTGGTTTTTGCACCTGAAAAATATAAGGGAGACGCATTGCTGTCAAAACTTATTGAAAGCTTTTGCAAAAATTATGGATTAAATGAAAAAACTGTTTTATATGCAAAATCAATGAAAGTTTCGGTTCTGGATAATGAATTTAATTCTGAAAATATGGAATCAGATAATCCTATTGTATTTTATTTCAATATAGATTCATCAATGTGGAAAACTCTTTTGGATGATAAAAATGAGATGTTACAGGGAAATTTTCAAAGTATAGCATTTAACTTGAATGAAAGTGATATCGAGGACATAAAGAAAAACTTTTCTTTGAATTCAAATGAACTTATTATCACAAATTTTGATGAGCAATATAATACACAACTTGGTATTGTAAAAGCAAAAACAGCAGCTTGTATGGTTATGCTTGTCTTTACGATGATTTTTGAACTCCAGATTTCAAAAATTGCATTGACAATGAGATATATTTCCCACGGAAAGGAATATGCTTTGAAAAAGGTTTCCGGGTACGGCAATATTCAGATTCATCTTGGCAGTATTTTAGCTGAAATTTTTACACTTTTGTGTGCCGCTTCCTTGTCATTGGCTTTTATCAGGAGGGAAGGTTTGGAAATTGCACCCGGGTCTGTTACTGCCGGAATAACAACAGAGCTGTTTTTCTGTGTAGTTTCATTCTGCATAATGCTTAAGAAAACCGGAATCGACAGAGTGAATAAAATTTTAAAAGGCGGGATGTTATAATCCCTTACGAAACTACCCAACAACTTGTGTAAAGCGTTTTTCTTTACACAAGTTGTTGATTTTTGCTGAAAAAGAGAGGCTAAAAAACGCTTAAAATATGCATGAGTACAAGAAAAACAGACTTGACACGGGAGACGTTTATAAGTATAATACACGAGTGTAAAGAAGTTGACTTTACATTGGGGAAATTAAATGAGAGGTGATTTTGGACGTGGCAAAGAACTTTGAAGTTATAAACGTATTGCTCGACTTTTACGGTGACATGCTCACAGAAAAGCAAAGAGCGTTCATTGAGTATTATTACAACGACGACTTGTCACTTGCCGAGATCGCCGAAAACGAAGGAATAACCAGACAGGGCGTGCGTGACGCCATAAAGCGTGCAGAGAGTCAGCTCTACGAGATGGAGTCAAGACTCGGACTTGCAAAACGCTTTGAGGAAATGCGTAGCGGCCTGGAAGAGATACTCGAGTGTGCGGAGGAGATAAACGATCACAACATGCGTACGGGTCTTTCGAGGGACATAAACGAATCTGTTGTGAAGATAAAGCTCATCGTACAGCAATTATCAGAATAAGGAGTGAAGACTCTTGGCATTTGAAGGATTGTCAGACAGGCTGGAAGCCGCGTTTGCAAGACTGAAGAGTAAAGGCTCCCTTACAGAGTCAGACGTAAAAGAGGCCATGCGTGAAGTAAGGCTGGCACTTTTGGAAGCTGACGTAAGCTACAAGGTGGCCAAGGACTTCACCGCAGCCGTAACGGAAAGAGCCATCGGCGCGGAGGTTATGAAAAGCCTCACACCGTCGCAGATGGTTATTAAGATAGTAAACGAAGAACTCACGGAGCTTATGGGCGGTACGCAGACAAGACTCGCAGTTGCCCAGCATCCGCCGACCATCGTCATGATGTGCGGTCTTCAGGGCTCCGGTAAGACAACACATTGCGCAAAGATTGCAAAACGTCTTAAGAGTGAGGGACACAGGCCGCTGCTTGTAGCCTGCGACGTTTACAGACCGGCTGCTATAAAGCAGTTACAGGTTGTAGGTGAACAGGTCGGGGTTCCGGTCTTTGAAAAAGGACAGGAGGATCCCGTTTTTATAGCGACAGAAGCCGTAAAGCTTGCGAAGGACCAGGGATACGATTACGTATTTCTTGACACGGCGGGACGACTTCATGTTGACGAAGCACTCATGGAAGAGCTTCAGAACATAAAGGCCGCGGTACATCCGCATGAGATACTTCTTGTTGTGGATGCCATGACCGGTCAGGACGCTGTAAATGTTGCGTCTGCATTCAATGATTCCGTTGGGCTTGACGGTCTTGTACTCACAAAGCTTGACGGTGACACGAGAGGCGGTGCGGCGCTTTCCGCAAGAGCCATTACGGGCAAGCCCATAAAGTTTGTCGGTACAGGTGAAAAGCTTGATGACCTTGACGTTTTCCATCCTGACAGAATGGCTTCGCGTATCCTCGGCATGGGAGATATGCTCTCTCTCATTGAAAAGGCAGAGCAGCAGTTTGACGAAGAGCAGGCGCTTGAGCTTGAGCGCAAGCTTCGTAAAAACAAGTTTGATCTTAATGACCTTCTTTCCAACCTGCAGCAGGTGCGTAAGCTCGGACCCATGCAGGACTTACTCGGAATGATTCCGGGTATAGGAAACAAGGCTAAAGATATTGAAGTAGACGAAAAGCAGTTTGACAGGCTTCAGGCTCTTATTCAGTCTATGACACCAAAGGAGAGGGAAAATCCCGACATCATCAATCCGTCGCGCAAACGCAGAATAGCAGCGGGTGCCGGTCAGCAGGTTGAGGACGTCAACAGGCTTCTTTCTCAGTACAGGCAGATGCAGAAGATGTTTAAGCAGATGAACAGTAAAAAATCCAGAAAGGCCATGAAGCGCATGAGTCAGAACATGAATCCCAGTGACCTTAACGGACTTGATTTCAGTAAACTCGGTTTATAATCTTTGCAAATTACAAGTACTAATTATACTTTTGTACATTAAATCTTTTTGGAGGAATTAAAAATGGCAGTAAAAATCAGACTTCGCAGAATGGGTGCAAAGAAGGCTCCTTTCTATCGTATCGTAGTAGCGGATTCACGTTTCCCGAGAGACGGACGTTTCATCGAGGAAATCGGTTACTATGATCCCACAAAGGATCCTGTAGTTCTCAAGGTTGATGACGAGAAGGTTCAGCAGTGGATTGCTAACGGCGCACAGCCTACAGACACAGTTCGTGCACTTCTCAAGAAGAGCGGAGCTATAAAATAATCGGGAGGCTTTAAGGTATGCGTGAATTATTAACAGCAATTGCGCAGGGTCTTGTAGATGACCCGTCAGCCGTTACGGTTGATGTTGACGAGCCCAACGAAAACGGTGTAACCGTTTTCCACCTCCATGTTGCTCCTGATGACATGGGAAGAGTTATAGGAAAGCAGGGCCGTATTGCCAAGGCTATCCGTACCGTTATGCGTGCGACTGCAAATAAGCAGGACGCTCACATAGCAGTTGAAATCGACTGAGACCAGGTTGATCATTGATTTTAAACGCAAAAGAAGAGGGCAAGCATTGAACGTATTTCAAAGCTTGCCCTGTTTTGGATTTTGAGGTGAAAGCATGCTTCTTTCTTATCTTGAGCTCGGAAAAATAGTGAGTACACACGGTATAAAGGGCGAACTCAGAGTTCAGTATTGGTGTGACAGCCCCGAGTTTTTTAAAAGCTTCACACGTGTGTATCTGAAGAAGGACGGCGCCGACGAGCGTCGCGTCCTGTCTGCACGGCCGCACGGAAATGTCATGCTTCTGACGCTTGAGGGCGTTGACGACACTGATAAGGCAAACGCCCTTCGCGGCAGAACGGTATATGTAAAAAGAGAGGATGCACCGCTTCCTGCGGGGCGCTATTTTATAGCAGAGCTTATAGGCTGTACCGTGCGTGACGCCGATGACGCCGAAAAGACTTACGGCGTTATAAAGGACGTGACGAATTCGGGTGCATCGGACATATGGCATATCGAAAATGACGGAAGATTATATCTGCTGCCGTCTATACCGGAAATTGTGAAAAAAGTGGATGTCGAAAACGGTGTCGCTCTTATAACACCGATACCGGGTATTTTCGGAGAGGAGTATGAGGTTCGTGAGGATTGATATACTGACGCTTTTTCCGGAGATGTGTGAAACCGTTCTCTACACAAGTATAATAGGCAGAGCCCGCGCGGCGGGCTGTGTGGAGATAAATTGCCATAACATAAGGGACTACACCGATGACAAGCACGGCCGTGTTGACGATGCGCCGTATGGCGGCGGCACGGGAATGATCATGCAGGCAGAGCCTGTTTACAAGTGCTATACGGCACTCACCGATAACGGAAACAAGCCGTATCATCTTGTTTATATGACGCCTCAGGGCAAAACACTCACGCAGGAGCGTGTAAAAGAGCTTTCAAGGCTGGATAATCTGGCGATTCTCTGCGGACACTATGAGGGGATTGACGAGAGGGTTATCGATGAATTGTGCCCCGAGGAAATATCAATCGGTGACTACGTCCTGACGGGAGGCGAGCTTCCGGCGCTTGTTTTGTGTGACAGCGTGTGCAGGATGCTTCCGGGTGTCCTTAAAAATGATGATGCATATACTAAAGAGAGCCATTATAACGGACTTCTCGAGTATCCGCAGTATACGAGACCGGCCGTTTGGCGTGACAAAGAGGTGCCGGAAATTCTTCTCTCCGGTCATCATGAGAACATAGCAAGGTGGCAGGATGAGCAGTCACTTGAAAGGACAAAACTAAAGAGACCCGATCTTTTGAAGAAAGACCCGACCTCTTAAAACGACAGACACAGAAAAGGACATAAACGCACGGTGTAACCGCCTGTTACGTGCTTCTGTTTTTTCACGAAAAAAATAACTCAACAGTATATATGAACAAAACGCTTTTTGCAAGCCTTTTTTGTTGAAAAAAACTGTGAAAAATTCACAAACATTCGGTGATTTTATGTCGAAGTTTGTAATCTGGGACAAATATTTTTTTTTTCGTTGACTATGTGAAGTTTTGTGACTATAATGATAGCAATTTGAAAAATCACTATAATTTTTTCTAACTATTTTGATTATTTGTGAGGGAATTATTATGTATGTAAAAGACGTTAAGGTTCAGAATCAGGTAGGACTTCACGCTCGTCCTGCAACATTTTTCATTCAGAAGGCAAACGAGTTCAAGTCTTCTATATGGGTTGAGAAAGATGAGCGCAGAGTAAATGCCAAGTCACTTCTCGGTGTTTTATCACTCGGTATCATGGGCGGAACGGAAATCCGTATCATGGCCGGCGGTTCAGATGAAGAAGAGGCAGTTGAAGCTCTTGTAGCTCTCGTTGAATCAGGTTTTGCAGAATAATTTTAATCGCTTTAATTGGGCACACTGCTGATATACTCCGGCGGTGTGCTTTTTGTTTTACAGCCAAGCTCTTTTGCGGTTTGTTTTCTGCTTTATGGATTGTTTTCTTACGGATAAATAAGGGGGTGAGTATATGCCGAATGAGAGACTTTCGTACCTTCGCGGAAAATCCATGCGCCTGCCGCTTTTGCCGGGGGTGTATATCATGAAAAATTCCGATGGTGAGATTATTTACATCGGGAAGGCGAAGCTTCTCAAAAACAGGGTTAGCCAGTATTTCGGCTCCCAGAACAACCATACGACAAAGGTGCGCAGGATGGTTGAAAATGTATATGATTTCGAACATATCCTCACCGGAAGCGAATTTGAGGCGCTTGTTCTTGAGTGCAGCCTTATAAAACAGTATAAGCCGAAGTACAATATCCTTCTGAAGGACGACAAGGGATACAGTTATATAAAGATAACAAATGAGCCGTGGAGAAGGCTTAAGAGTGCAAAGCAGAAGGTTGATGACGGCTCGCAGTATATCGGACCGTACATGAGCGGCTTTGTCGTAAAGGAATCACTTGACGCGGCACTCAAGATTTTTAAACTTCCGCAGTGCAACAAAAGCTTTCCGTGCGGCAGCGTGAACAACCGTCCCTGTCTTAACTATCATATGAGGCAATGTATGGCGCCCTGTACGGGACGCGTTAAAAAGGCAGACTATGACGCCGCGGTAAATGATGCGATAGAATTTCTCAAAGGGGATACAAAGGAGTATCTCAAACTGCTTGAAAAGCGCATGGAGTCGTACTCTGAGAACCTTGAGTTTGAAAAGGCTGCAGAGACAAGGGACAGGATTTCGGCAATAAGGCGACTTTCCGATAAGCAGAAGGTCTTGCTTTGCGGAACGGAGACAAAGGACGTATTTGCGCTTGCACGCGACGATGACGTAATCTGCTTCAATGTACTTCGCTTTGTCGATGGAAAGCTATCTCAGAGTGAAAATCATTTTACGGATATTTCCGAGACTCTGAGTATGACGAGAGCGGATTTTATAAAGAGATTTTACATCGCCCATGATGACATACCTCCGCTTATCTTTACGGACGGTGAGTGTGACGACACAGAGCTTATAACGAAATGGCTCGGTGAAAGACTGGGTAAAAAGGTCACAATCAGCGTTCCCGAAAAAGGAAAGCAGGCAGAGGTTGTCCGTATGTCAAAAAACAATGCATACGAGGCGATAGCAGAGAAAAAACACAGAAAAAAATCAAACACGGCGGTTATCGAGCTCGGTGAGCTGCTGGGGCTCAGTAAGGCTCCGGAGTTTATCGAATCTTACGATATCTCTCACACCGCCGGGGCAGATTCGGTCGGCGGAATGGTTGTGTTTAAAAACGGCGAGCCCTACAGAGCGGGATACAGAAAATTCATAATAAAAGAAGCTGTCGGCGGAGATGATTACGGAGCTATGAAGGAGGTTCTGACACGCCGGTTTGAGCATTATTTCAAGGACAGAGACGAGGGTAAGGAGGACGGCTTCGCACGTCTGCCGGACCTTATACTCATGGATGGAGGACAGGGTCAGGTGAACGTTGCACTCTCCGTTCTCGAAGTATATCAGCTTTCCGTACCTGTTTTCGGAATGGTAAAGGACGGAAAACACAGGACACGGGCCATTTCGTGTGACGGCGGAGAGATCTCGATAAACAGCAAGCGAAAGGTCTTTACTCTTGTTTCCGGTATTCAGGAGGAGGTTCACAGGTTTGCCATAGGCTATCATCGTAAGAAGCACGCGAAAACCTCAAAAACAAGCGAGCTTACGGGCATACCGGGCATAGGACCCAAAAAAGCTCAGGCTCTTTGGAAAAAGTTTAAAACCATAGACGCGATAAAACGGGCATCCGTTGACGAGCTTGCCGCGACGCCGGGCCTGGGCATTGCCGATGGTGTCCATATTAAAGCGTTTTTTTCGGAGTAAGATTGGCTATTATTACAACAAGAGACAGTTTACAAATCAGGGCGTATAATGGTATAATATACTGAATTTTATGTCGAAACACGGAGTTTAATGATGAGAGTTATTACGGGTACAGCAAGAGGGATGAAGCTCAAAACTCTTGAGGGACTTGAAGTACGTCCCACAACCGACCAGGTCAAGGAATCTGTTTTCAATATCATACAGTTTGAGGTTCCGGGTGCGAGGGTGCTTGACCTTTTTGCAGGCTCCGGACAACTCGGGATAGAGGCTTTAAGCCGAGGCGCGTCTGTTGCCGCTTTTGTTGATAACAGCAGAGAGTCGGTTGCCGCTGTAAATGAAAACCTTAAGCATACAAAGCTTTCCGAGCGTGCCACGGTAAAAAATGAGGACGCCTTAAGCTTCCTTAATTCGACAAGGGATACATTTGACATTGCCTTTCTCGACCCTCCTTACAGAAAGGATTTTGTTGTTTCCGTGCTTCCTGCTCTCACGCAAAGGATGTCAGACGGAGGAGTTATCATCTGCGAAACCGCAAGAGAGGAAGTCCTTCCCGAAAAAGTGGGAAGGTTTAAGCTTCACAAGGAGTACAGATACGGAAAGATAAAACTCACTGTCTACAGAAACGGAGAGGAGAACGACTGATGATTACAGCCATTTGTCCGGGCAGCTTTGACCCGATAACAAACGGACATCTTGACATCATTGAACGAGCTTCAAAGTTGTTTGATAACGTTATAGTTGTCGTTATGACAAACTACAGAAAAAAAGGAAATAACTCTTTTACCGTTGAAGACCGTGTTAAGCTTATAAAGAAGAGTACCACGCACCTCGAAAACGTAAGAGTTACCTCATATGACGGACTTCTCGCCGAGTACGCGAGGGAAAACGGTGTGCAGGTTGTTGTAAAGGGCTTGCGTGCCCTTTCGGACTTTGACAACGAATTCCAGCAGGCACTCGGAAACAGACGTCTCAACCAAGAGCTTGAAACCGTATTCATTGCGACAAAGGCCGAAAACATGTTTTTAAGCTCAAGCCTTGTAAGACAGATAGGTGAACTCGGCGGTGACATATCGGATTTTGTTCCCCCGCCGGTTTTACATGATATTGAAGAACATTTAAGAAAGGACTGATTCACGTGGCTCAGATAGAAGAACTCCTCGATGAGATGGAAGATATTCTTGCGGACGGAAAAGGAAAAGCTTTTTCAAACAGAATGACTGTTGACGTTGAAGCCCTGAAGACAGTCATCGACGACCTGCGCTTTAGTGTTCCCGAGGAAGTGAAGCAGGCACGTATTCTCGCATCCGAGCGACGTGAGATAATGAGCAGAGCAAACCGTGAAGCAGGGGAGATAATAGAGGATGCACGTATAAAAAGTCGTGATCTTCTTGCTGCTGCGGAGCACAGAGCACGCGAAAACGACGTTGAAACCAACAGGCGAAACGAAGAACTTATAAAAGACGCACAGGAGAGGGCAAAGAGCATTCTTGACAGTGCGCGTACAGAGGCCGACAAGCTTGTTTCCTCACAAAATATCCTTGAAGAGGCAAAGACCGCTTCAAAGAATCTTACAGAACTTGCGCAGACGGAGGCAGGGGCTCTCAGGGAAGAGGCGGAGACGCTTCTTGCCGCAGCAAAGGATCAGGCCCAGAGCATCCTCAGCGAATCAAAGGAACAGGCACAAAACATCCTTACGGAGGCAAAAACCCGTGCCGAAAGACTTGAGCAGGAAGCAGAGTACAAGTCACAGAGCAAAATGGATGAGGCTGCTAAGTGGTCGCATGACCTTAAGATGAATGCCAGCAAATATGTGGACGAGCTCGTAAATGAAACCGAATACAGAGTTGCAAAGAGCCTGAATGAGATACAGAAGCTTCAGGACAGCCTTAAGGCTGCCGCAAAGAATTCATCACAGGCTCAAAAGCGTGCGGACAGACAGCGCCGTGCACAGGGCTCGGCAGTCTCTTCAAAGCGTGCCGAATCAGAGAGAAAGCACGCGGAAAACATGAAAAGGAACAGTCAGAGCACCTACGGTAAGAAACGCCCGTCTTCGCAGTACGTAACCGAGGACAATGACATAGAGGTCATCATGCCGAAGCCGAGCATTATAGACGTACCGCTCAGTGACACCCCGATAGTACCGGATGAAGAATTCTTTCTCTGATTTGTTCAGGTTATAATTACAGTTACGCGGCGCACCTTACGTGTGCCGCTCCTTTTTTAAGGACGCCGGGTCATAATTTTCGAGACTTTTGCATAGAGTTTACAGGGTGATATTTATGTTTGTGTTTTCAGTAAACTCAAAAACCGCTAAGGTTATTATTCTTGCAGCGGTCGGCATCGTTGCCGGAATCATACTTGCAAGGGTAAGTACTGCCACCGGCGATGTATCAAATATGAACGGTATTGTTCTCAAGGCGTCAGACACAAAGGAGCGTGTGGCTTTTCTTTCGCAGTTCGGGTGGGAGGTATCCGAGGATCCTCTTGAGGTTGCGGAGGTAATCATTCCCACTGAGTTTGACGAAACGTATAAGGCATATAATGACATACAGAAAAAGCAGGGCTTTGATCTTGAAAAATATAAGGGCACCAGAGTAAAACGCTGGACCTATGAGATAAAAAACTATCCGGGCTATGCCAAGGACTCCGGGTGTATTCGGGCAAATATTCTTGTCTGTGACGGCAATGTCATAGGCGGTGATATCTGCTCGGTTGAGCTCGACGGCTTTATGCACGGCTTTAAGGTGAAAGAAAATGCGGCTTGATAAATTCATTTCATCCCAGACATCACTTTCAAGGAGCGATGTAAAAAAACTGATAAAACACGGAGCTGTAACGGTTGACAAAGCTGTTGCAGCATCGTGTGATATGCAGATTTTTCCGGAGACTTCTGAGATTGTAGTAGACGGACAGGCTCTCTCTTATAAAAAGTATGTATATTATATGTTAAATAAGCCTAAGGGCGTGGTCAGTGCAACGGATGACAAAATGCACAAAACGGTTCTTGACCTTGTTCCGGACAACCTTAAACGACCCGGACTTTTTCCCGCCGGAAGACTTGACGCGGACACTACGGGCTTTGTTTTACTCACCGATGACGGAGATTTTGCACATCGCATATTGTCACCGAAAAATCATATCGAAAAAACATATATCGCGACGCTCGAAAAGGCCTTGACCGAGGAGGATATCTCCACTTTTGCCGCAGGTATAACGCTTTCGGACGGATATGAGTGCTTGCCTGCCACAGTCAAACTTGTCGGACAGGCTGTTGCGGAGGTAAAAATCTGTGAGGGAAAATACCACCAGATCAAGCGTATGTTTGCTGCGAGAGGAAACAGGGTGCTTGAGCTTAAACGAGTGAAAATGGGTGGATTGGCACTAGATATTGCACTGGAGCCCGGTGAAATAAGAGAATTAACACAAGACGAATTGTTGAAAATTACCAACGCCTGAATAGTGCATATTGACACGATTTTACATATTTATTGTAGTTATTTTGTATATTTTTATATAAATTTTGACGAAAAAAGTTGCATTTTGTTGAGTTATTGTGTACAATGTATAAGAAATTGCTCTAACATTTTGCACAAAAAGTACAAACAGCAGTAATTACTATACAAATCACTGGGGGTTTTGAGTATATGTCCAACAGACTGTTTCAAGGAGTCATTCACCAGATGCGCGACGCGATTGACAGAACAGTTGGTGTGATTGACGAAACCGGTTCAATCATCTCTTGCAGTGAGCTTGAGCGAATCGGCGGTCAGATACCTCTTGACACATCCGACATCTTTTCGACAAATGATGCGGTTTGCCTTGACGGTGTGACTTATCTGACCTTTGGATCTCATTTACGCCATGAGTATGCTGTTTTTGTTGACGGTGAAGACGACCTTGCCGAAAAATACGCAAGAATTCTCTCTGTTTCACTTTCAAGTATAAAACAGTTTTATGATGAAAAATATGACAGGAGTAACTTCGTAAAGAATGTTATTCTTGATAACATCCTTCCGGGTGACATATATGTAAAGGCACGTGAGCTTCGCTTCAACAATGATGCAACACGTGTTGTTCTTCTCATAAGGATTACGGGACATGAGGACGCGTCTGTTTTCGACGTCATACAGAATCTTTTCCCGGACAAGAACAAGGACTTTGTTATAAACATAAATGAGACGGATATCGCTCTTGTAAAAGAGGTGCGTAACAATATCGAGCCGAAGAACCTTGAAAAGCTGGCTCATTCCATTTCTGACGCACTTTCGACCGAGTTCTACAGCAACGCGCTTGTGGGAATAGGCACGACTGTTGTAGGAATCCGTGACCTTTCGAGATCCTTAAAGGAAGCTCAGGTTGCACTTGAGGTAGGAAAGGTTTTTGATACCGAGAAAAACATAGTAAGCTATGATAATCTGGGTATTGCACGTCTTATTTATCAGCTTCCGACAACCCTTTGCGAGATGTTCCTCCAGGAGGTTTTCAAAAGAGGCTCTATAGAGAATCTTGATCAGGAAACGCTTTTCACCATTCAGAAATTCTTTGAAAATAACCTCAACGTTTCTGAGACATCACGTAAGCTTTTTGTTCACAGAAACACCTTGGTTTACAGACTTGAAAAGATAAAGAAGTTTACGGGACTTGACCTTCGTGAGTTTGATGATGCCATCGTATTTAAGGTAGCCCTTATGGTAAAGAAATATCTGGACGCAAATCCGACAAAATTCTGATAAAAAATACTAAATATTGTGTCGGCTTTTGTGCAAAAGCACAAAATTCAGAAACCGGTTACAAAAGGGTTACAAACTATAATTAAATATGGTATACTATAGACTGTATAGGTGTTCTTATGCCCATACAGTCTTTTGTGTTTTTTAAAACACGACTTTTCGGAGAAAAAGATAATTGAAAAATAACTGAAAAATTGACTTCAGATGAATAACAGACCATTTTTAGGAGCAGTGCGTAACAGATGATAGAGTTTAAAAATGTTTACAAAAAGTACGATAACGGTACGGAAGCACTGAAAAATGTCAACCTTCGTATTGAGCGCGGAGAGTTCGTTTTTATTGTCGGTGCATCCGGCTCCGGTAAGAGTACTTTCCTAAAGACGATAATGCGCGAGGAGGTACCTACCTCGGGAAGCATTATGATAAACAATTACGATCTTACAAAGATGACAAATAAGGAAATTCCTTATTTTCGGCGTACCATGGGTATAGTTTTTCAGGACTTCAGACTAATACCTACCATGACCGTGTATGACAATGTTGCATTTGCAATGAGGGTTATAGGTGCAAATGAAAAGGAAATACGTAAAAGAGTACCGTTTGTCTTGAGCCTTGTCGGACTTAAGGAAAAGGCACGCTCGCTTCCGAATGAGATCTCGGGCGGTGAGCAGCAGCGTGTCGCACTTGCGAGAGCACTTGTAAACAATGCAAATACCATCATTGCCGACGAGCCTACAGGTAACATAGACCCGGAGATGTCCTATGAAATTGTGGATCTTCTCAATCACATAAACGAAAACGGAACCACGGTAATAATGGTTACACATGAGCATGATCTTGTAAAAAAGTTCAATCACAGAATTGTTGTAATTGACGACGGTACTGTAGTATCGGATACGGCAGCAG
>ULPT01056544.1_pt1 | contig 18460 bp, 15 predicted proteins | sample 1953751 | NCBI WGS metagenome assembly ULPT01 (sample SAMEA4835636, study PRJEB28245) | human gut metagenome | biome: gut microbiome; material: fecal sample | place: Denmark | collected 2008 | reverse complement strand
AAAAGAAATCCCCCTTCGCAGCCATTCTTCTGCTATACGCGATTCTCTTTTTTAGTCTTTATGCCTTTCTGCAGGTTCTTCACGCAGACAGCGTCGCGCCCTTCTGCTTTACCGGTGTCATGCTCATCGATCTGCTCTTCTGGAATGAAAAAAGATGATACAGGCATGTGGACAGAAAATGCGCCTATGAGCATGCTCTCTCTTGACCCTTTATCCCATATGTTATACTAGTAAGGTATTTTAAAATCAAAAGAATAAGGAGGCCTTTATGAATATTCTTGTCACCGGTGGTGCCGGCTATATCGGTTCCCATACAGTCCGCGCACTGGCAGCTGCCGAAGGACTGACGCCAGTAGTTTTCGATAATCTCTCCACAGGACATGCAGAGTCCGTGCCTGAAGGTGTGACACTCGTCAAAGGTGACATTCACGACATTGATTTCGTCGCTAAAACCCTCGAAACATATAAAATCGACGGTGTCATCCATTTCGCAGCCTATTCACTTGTCGGAGAATCCATGGTGGATCCTGCCAAGTATTATACAAATAACGTCGAAGGAACGCTCCACCTGCTTCTTGGCATGCAGAAAGCAGGCGTCTCCAAGATCGTATTCTCTTCCACGGCCGCGGTATACGGCGAACCCGAAAAAACGCCGATTGAAGAAGATTTCCCGCATAATCCGACCAATGTCTATGGACGTACAAAGCTCGTCATAGAGCATATGATGCGCGACTTTACGAATGCTTACGGTCTCTCTTATGTGGCTCTGCGCTACTTCAATGCTGCCGGTGCTGCGCTGGACGGCACGATCGGGGAGGATCACAATCCGGAGTCTCACCTGATCCCTCTCATTCTGAAAACCGCACAGGGGGTGCGCGACCACATCGCAATCTACGGCACGGACTACCCGACGCCAGACGGAACTTGCATTCGTGACTATATCCATGTCGTGGATCTTGCGGATGCACACATACTTGCCATGCAGTACCTCTTACGGGGCGGCGAAAGCACCTATTTCAATCTTGGCAGTGAAAACGGCTTCTCTGTCCGCGATATCATCGACACCGCCAAAGAAGTGACGGGCATCGATTTCAAAGTGACAGAAGAAGCGCGCCGCAGAGGCGATCCCGCTGTCCTTATCGCCTCTTCCAGAAAGTGTAAAGCTGTCCTCGGCTGGCATCCCACCCATTCTGATACAAGAGAAATCATCGCTTCCGCCTAGAAATGGCATAAATCGCATCCCTATGGATATAAAAAGTAGGAAATGATCCCCTTTTTATTCTTCTACGCACCTCAAGTATACAATTCATAAGAAGGAGAGTTATCATGCAGAAAATCAGAAAAGCCGTCATTCCGGCCGCCGGCTTTGGCACTCGTTTCCTGCCGGAAACAAAAGCCATGCCGAAGGAAATGCTGCCTATCGTCGACAAACCCACCATCCAGTATATCGTCGAAGAGATCAAAGCAAGCGGCATTGAGCAGATCCTGATCATTTCCGGTCACGCCAAGAGGGCTATCGAAGACCACTTCGACTCCTCCCCTGAACTCGAAGAGCATCTTTATGAATCCGGCAAAATGGATCTTCTGAAAGAAGTCCGCAAGGTCGCTTCCGTCAAGATCCACTACACCCGTCAGCCATATATGAGAGGCCTCGGCGATGCCATACTCTGCGCGAAGGATTTCATTGATGATGAACCATTCGGCGTCATTCTTGGTGATGATGTCGTGTACAATGGCAATGAAACCCCGGCACTGAAGCAGCTTATGGACCAGTACCAAAAGACAGGTGCCACCATCATCGGCTGCCAGATCGTCCCCAAAAGCGCAGTCTCCTCTTATGGCATCGTGAACGGCGTACCAACAAAAGATCCGAATCTGGTTCACGTTAAGGATATGATCGAGAAACCGTCTATAGAGGAAGCACCGAGCCAGTTCGCAGCGCTCGGCCGTTACGTTATCACACCTGATATTTTCGGAATTCTGGAACAGACGAAGCCCGGTAAGGGCGGAGAAATCCAGCTCACCGACGCCCTCCGCGTCATGGCACATGATGGTCATGTCTATGCCTACAATTTCACCGGTAAGCGTTATGATACGGGAAATAAGCTCGGCTACCTCAAGGCGACCGTTGAATTCGCTCTTCGCAGGGAAGACCTCGGAGAAGATTTCAAGAACTATTTAAAAACACTGGTCGCAAACATGGACTAGGAACGCATCGATTCGGTCGTTGTCTCCCTCCTTTTCTCTCCATTCACGTAAAAATCCGACTGTTTACATTTGTAAACAGTCGGATTTTTTGATGCTTCATCAAAGAAGAGACACCTATCATTGGATATAGCGCACGCCACGTCTTCTCTTCATTTACATGCAGCGCCAAATATGGAGAAGCTGGTCTTCTGTCATTTTATCGACCTGGAAATAGGATGCTCCCATAGCTTTTGCGATCTTTTTCGCAAGACCGAGACGGATAAAGCCAACCTCCGTATCGATGACGGCCACAGGAAGATGGCGGCGTCCTATGCGTTTCGCTTCATCCATGGCATCGGTCACGGGATCGGTCCCTTCATTGAGCGGGCTGGTCGCACGACCATCGGTGATGAGAATGACGACGGGGTCCTGCGCCGGATCCTGTCGATAGAGCATATCGAGTACATCCTCCGCTTTGAGAAGACCTTTGGCAAGCGGCGTCTTACCACCGGTCGGCATAGAGGCAAGTTTCTTCTGTGCAAAATCCACGCTTCTTGTGACAGGGAGAAGGACCTCAGCCTGTTTCTTACGGAAGGCGATCATGCCGACGCGATCACGTTTCTGATACGCATCGAGAAGGATCTTGAAGATGACACCTTTGACAGTTTTCATACGTTCCCGAGCACCCATGGAACCAGAGGCATCGACAACGAAAAGGAAAATATTCCCCGTACGTTTTTCACGCACTTTGCTGCGAAGGTCATCTTTTCTGATGACGACAGCACATCCATTCGACGGACGGGCCTTCTGATACGGGGCCGCCGCACGCAAAGTGGCATCGAAAGCAATGTCGCTTGTCTTTGCTTTTGGGATTTCCGCACGTACATAACGCCCCTGCATAAGGTCAGTCATGGTAAGACTTCGCTTACCGCTCCCTTTCTTTGGCTTTCTGTCCTTGGCAGGCTCGATCCACATCGGAGGCAGATTGACATGGAGATTTGCCGCATCGACACGTTCACGAGAAGCCCCCTTCGGATTCGACATCTGAGCATTGGTATCATTTTGATCCTCATTACCCTTGCTGTCTTCCGTATCCGTCTGCTCAGGCTGCGGCTGCTCCGGTCTTGTAAAATCCTGTTCACTTTGTGAAGGGTCCTGTGGCTGATGCTTCGGCGATTCCTCGTTATCTGGCGGCTGAGGCGGCGGATTTTCTGTATCCTCTCGCCTGCTTTCCTCTTCTTCCGCTTTTCTCATGCGGTGAGGCAGTACGAATACAGCCGCCTTTTCAAGATCTTTCGGAAGGACATATTTTCTGCCAGCCAATGCCGCTTCGGCTCTGGCAGCTTCGATGAGATAAATATCAGCACGATGACCCGCTACATGCGCCTTCAGTGTATAGACGGCAGCCAGCTGGATCATGGCCGGGGACACTTCGACCTCTTTAAGTCTCTCTCTGGCTTTTGCGATCTGATCTTTCAGCGCTTCTGTTTCCTGCTCCCATTTCTTACGGAAGGCAAGTCCGTCTTTTTCGAAATCCAGTACACGTCGAATGATTTCAATTCTGGTCTTATCATCTGACGCAGGCTCTACCTGCGCAAAGAGCCCGAAACGGTCGAGCGAAGAGGAAGAGAGCGTACCACTTTCTGGATTCATGACAGAAAGTACCGTAAATCGGGACTCTCTCTGCTCGGAGAGACCGTCACGCTCAAGTCGGTAGCCGCCTGCCTCGCGAATATTCAGAATGGCAGAAAGCAGGTCGTCGCGCAGCAGATTCGCATCATCAATGTAGAGCAGTCCGTCATTGGCTTCATCGATAAGACCAGGCAGGAGCTTTTTGTGTCCGCTCCGAATGGCCTCTTCGGCATCGATAGCCCCGAAGAGCCGGTCTTCTGTGATGCTGATCGGCACCTCTACCCACGGGGCGTCCAGAAGCTCTCTGGCGCTTCGGACGAGTGTGGATTTCCCTGTTCCCTTTTCGCCAGACAGGAGAAGTCCTCCGGCATGCGGGTTTATCAGGGTGAGGAGGATCGCTTCCTTCGCATTTTCTGCACCACAGATGGCAGCGAAAGGAAATCCGTTACGCTTCATTGTCGATGACCTTATCCACTTCAGACCAGTCCAGAGTCTGTTCTTCGAAAGGACGGCGTCTCATACGGTGCGGGAGTGCCAGACGGGAAGCCTCACGAATGTCTTCCTTCGTGACCTCGGTGTGCCCTTCGACTGCCGCGATGGTTTCTGCCGTCTTGATCAGCGTGATGTCTGCACGATGGCCATCGACGCCGAGCGTGATAGAAATCTTGGCAGCCAGCAGCAGAATGTCATTCGAGACCGTGACCTGCGGGAGCAGCTTCATCGCACGCTCGATGCGGCGGACTTCTTTCTCCTGCTCATCCTTCCATGCATCGAGGAACGGCTGCGGATCCGCTTCATAAGCCAGACGACGTTTGATGATTTCAGCTCTCTTTTCCGGATCCTGTTCGCCAACGACCTTGACAGAAAGAGCGAAACGGTCAAGAAGCTGCGGACGGATGTCCCCTTCTTCCGGGTTCATCGTGCCGACCAGGGAAAAGCGCGCCGGATGAGAGTAGGAAATTCCTTCACGCTCTACGGTATTGATCCCCATAGCGGCCGAGTCAAGAAGTACATCGACGACATGGTCATCCAGCAGATTGATCTCATCGACATAGAGAATGTTGCGGTTCGCATCTGCAAGAATGCCTGTTTCAAAGGAACGCTTGCCTTCACGGATAGCGGCTTCGATATCCAGTGTCCCGACGACACGGTCTTCCGTCGCACTGACTGGAAGCTCGACCACTTTCATCGGCAGCATCTCTACTTCCGGTTCTGCATGGTCGTATTTTTCATGGCATTCATCACACCAGTTTGCCTTGTCATCCGGATCATCATGGAAACGGCATCCCTTGATGCAGCGGCGCGGCGGAAGAAGGTCAGCAAGAGCGCGCACAGCGGTCGACTTTGCCGTCCCTTTCTCGCCCTGAATCAGTACTCCGCCTAGCTTTGGATTGACGACATTCAGCACAAGTGCTCTTTTCATCGTATCCTGCCCGATGATGGCTGTGAATGGAAATGTCCCCTGTCTTTTCATTGATATATCCTCCTTGAAATCAATCGGTTCTATCGATATGAAAAATAAAAAATGTAATCAGTTGTAAGTAAGCACGGATGCTTTGCTCGAATCAGCGTTTCCTCACATATCTTTTTATAAAAAACTGTTTCATCGCACATTCTGCTTCAGACTTTTTCACCTGGCCGTCTGCGCGAAGCCAGCGGGAGAAGCAGCCACCGCCGCATAGAGGAAAGTAGGAGCAGTCGCGGCACTCCGCCATGGACCGCTCGACAAAAGCGGCGACGGTTCTCACTCTTTCAGGATCACGCCCTTCGTGGACATTGCCCAGAAGATAGCGCTCTCTTCCCATCAGCGAGGAGCAGGCATAGATATTTCCATGCACATCGACGAAAGCCGCTTCACCGTGCATGGCATAGCACTGAGGGAAATCGTAATCTTTGGTTTTTTCGAGACGAGCGACTCGATCCTCCTGCGTGAAGTGGATATGCCGTCCCGTCATCTGTTCCAAAAGGTCCATGCGCGCCGCAGTCTTTTCGAGCGCTTTTGTCATCGCCTCTGCAGAAGGCGCATGAAGAGCAGCACCGCGCCCCTGCTCACGCAAGATATCAAAGCCGACCTGGTGAACATTTCCATAGAAATGCGCCATGTCCGCAATGCTGGGAAGATCGTCCGTCATATCCTCTGTCACGACGCAGGTGATGCCCGTACCGATACCGGCAGACGCCAGATTCTTAAAGCCTTCCGACGCAGCCTGAAAGGACGAGCCGCCGTCTTTTCTCCGGCGCGTGCGGTCCATGAGATCCTTGCGTCCGTCGCAGGAAATGCCGATCCCCACTCCATGCCGGTAGAGCCATGTACCTATATCCTTGGTGAGGAGTGAACCATTCGTCTGTATCTGCATCTGCGCATCATAGTGATTTCTCTCGGCGATTTCTACTAGTTTCCGAATGAGAGGAAATCTAAGCAGCGGCTCCCCGCCGGAAAACTGCAGGAGAAAGCGATTTCCTCCCCTTCCGGCAAGGTGCAATGCCGCAATGGCCGTCTCCTCCTTCATATCCACCTGATCCGCGTCTGCTGCATAACAATACCGGCAGGCAAAGTTGCAGCGGCCGGTCAGCGTGAGGACCAGCATACGGATCGGCGAAAGGTCAGTCGTCATCATCTTCGAGTTCCCCTTCGACAGAGAGGTAAAGCTCCTGCAACTCCTCTTTCATCTCATCGCTCGCATGCCACATGTCACGCTGGTTCGCCTCAAGAAGAGTCTCTGCCATGCTCTGGAGCGCCCATGGATTGACCTTCTTCATCCATTTTTGCATCGCCGGATCCAAAGCATATTTCTGGGCATACTGTTCATACATCCAGTCATCCATGACACCGCTTGTCGCATCCCACTGGAAGGAAATCGAGAGACGGTTTGCAAGATCGGTCGCCCCTTTGTAGCCGTGTTTCATGAGCCCTTCGATGTACTTTGGATTCATAGATTCTGCACGGAAGACACGTTTCATTTCTTCCTGTACCGTCTTTACGCCGACGGAAGAACGATTCGTACTGTCCCCCACGTAGGAAACAGGTGCTTTCCCGCCAAGGCTCTTGACTGCCGCGATCATCCCGCCATGGAACGCATTGTAATCATCAGATGAGAGGATATTGCTCTCATGGTTTTCCTCATTCTTTACCGTAAGATCGAGAGAAGCCAGGCGCTTTTGGAACAGCTCCGGATGGAATACGCCGCGTTTTCCGCCGCCAAAGACATGCCCGCCCCAGCGGACATAAACATTTGCCAGATCCTCTTCCGTCTGCCAGTTCTTCGCATCAAGCACAGTATTTACACCTGCACCATAGGTACCGGGCGCATCTCCGAAAATGCGGAAAGCGGCATTTCTCCATGCCTCATCGCCATCGACTCCGGCATCCTCCATGGATCTGGCATCTTCTCTCACATGCTTGCGGATAAAATTATCCTCTTCAGATTCATCCAGTGAGGCTGCGAGAAGTACCGCCTTATCCATCAGTTCAGCAAGCTGCGGAAGTGTATCGCGGAAAAGTCCGGAGATACGTCCCGTCACATCGATGCGCGGCCGTTTGAGTTCGGTAAGGGGGATCACCTCAAGCCCTGTCACACGAAGGCTTCCCTTCTGCCAAACGGGCCGGACGCCCAGAAGGTAGAGGAATTCAGCGATATCCTGCCCCGAGGAGCGCATATTCGGTCCGGACCACAGTACCATACCGATATTTTCAGGATACTTACCCTGGTCAGCGATGAATTTTTCTATCATGCGATCGCCCAGCTTCACCCCGAGCTGCCATCCTGCCGGGGATGGCATGGTACGGGGATCAGTACCATAGAAATTGCGCCCCGATGGAAGGAGCGAAACGCCGCCGGCATTCGGTGAGCCAGAAGGCCCCGGCTCCACATAGCGGCCTGCCAGTGCATCCATCGTATGCGTGAGCTCCTCCTTCGCTCCCTGAATACGCGGTACCATCTCCTCTTTCACAAACAGGAGGAGTTTCTTCAGCGTCGCCCTCCATGCATCACCGCCTTGAGCCTCCTGAAGCGCCATAGCAGAAGTGATTGCTTCTGCCGTAAAGCTGCCAGAAGCCAGCGTTTCGATGACCGTCTTCGCTTCCTTTCGGATTTTATCCATCAGCTGACCGCCGGTGATGCCTTGCGCTTCCACCATGTCTCCCGCATGCTGCTGGATATCATCTAATGTAACGCCGTATTTTTCTGCAAACAAATCATAAATAGAAGGCATATCTCCATTCGAAAGACGCAGCATCTGGAGAATGCCATCTACAAGAAGAGTGCCAGTCAGCGGCTGCCCCAGGATATGCAGTCCCACGTGAACTTCGCTGTCTTTCAGCTCTTCGATATAGTCATGAAGCGAAGCGACATAGTCCGCAAATGGCTTTTTTTCATGATAGGGAATCTCTTCATCCAGTTTGGCTTTCACTGCCAGTTTACGAATAGGCTCCTCCATGGCAGAAACGTCGCTCCCATTTCCCTTGAGAGCAGCATACTCATCGATCGTTTTCTCAAGCTCGGCGATTTCATCATAGGCACCTGCATCGGCGACCGGTGCCGGCATGTAACTCACAAGGCAGGCAGAAGCACGCCGTTTGGCGATCATGCCTTCGCCAGTGATCGTCATATGGTATGGGTAGATATTCGGGATGTCCCCGAGCGCAATGTCCGGATAGCTTTCTTCATCAAGTCCGACACCTTTCCCCGGAAGCCACTCAAGATTTCCATGCGTCCCCATATGAATGACAGCATCCGCTTTCCACACGTGACGCAGCCAGTAGTAGAAAGCGAGATACTGATGCGTCGGCGGGATCTTCGGGTCGTGATACGCCTTCGAAGGATCCATCCCATACTGACGCGATGGCTGTACTGTAAGGAAAAGATGTCCATCCATCGTACCCGGGACGAGAATATCGCCTTTTTCCGAAATCATGACATCGCCCGGTGCCTCTCCCCAGGTATCCACCATGGATGCCTTCGCTTCTTTTCCCAGACGGCGGAAGAAATCCAGATATTCGCGGCAGGAAAGCTTCTGGCAGGACTCCGCCTGCTCTTCGGTCATCATGGAAATGTCATTCGTCGCATGAGATGTCATGAGCCGGATGAAATCATCCGATGTTTCCGGGATGAAATCCATCTGATAGCCCGCTTTCTTCATTTCCTTCATGAGACGGATGGTACTCTCCATCGTATCCAGACCGGAAGCACTCCCGATATTCGAATTCTTCGCCGGATAATTATGGAAAATGATAGCAATTTTTTTATTTTCATTCTTCATCTGATGAAGGCTCGCCCATTTCCCTGCCTTTTTGACCATCTGCGTCACGCGCTCAGGAATCGGCACATAGGAGACACTGCCATCGACATCTTTTTTTCGACCTGCAATCGGCAGACCGGCAATCGCGCCATCCAGTTCAGGAAGCGCGACCGCGATAGATGTTTCCACCGCATTCATGCCCTCCAGATTCTTGCGCCAATCAGACTCCGATGTAAGAAGCGTGTAGGCAGAAAGGATAGGCACGCCAAGCTTCTTCAAGACGGGAAGGCTCGTCTTTCCTGCGCCAAGCATAGAAAATTTCATCGTGGACACCAGCGCATCGATGACAGGCTGTCCGTCCTTCATGAAATAAGTTTCCAGCACCTCCGATAAAGATGGCATACCTGCCGATTCATCGATGAATCCATTCGCAAAGACAGGGAGCACCGCATAGCCTTCTTTTTCCGCTTCCTCCAGAAAGGCCTTCACATACGCGGTATCATCCCAGATCCACTCATCTCGGTAAAAAAGCAGCCCCAGCACCGGCCGATCTCCATAGGGATGCGCTGCCTCGAAATCCGAGAGCGTCTTCTGAAAACGACTCTCTGCGCCCGGATCATAGATCCCTGCCCAACTGTACTTCTCCGGCGGTGCAGCTTTTTCTGCCTTATTATCAAAGAGTCCATTTGCATACAGCCACAGATTTTTGAAATTGCTGAGACCGCCATACAAGCAGTACTTGCGGAATGTCTCAAGCACATCGCCATCTATAGAAGCACTATGCTCTGCCATATCCCCATCAATGGCATCAACAAAGTAAGCGATGTGATTCTGATCCAGAAAATTTTTACAGTCTTTCCAAAAGGAAGACTTCAGTGCATTCTTCATCAAGTGGATCATGACCAGAGAGGCGCCGGAAACTTTACGCTCCCAGTTCCTGCTCCAGTCACTCGTGCGTTCCACGCGCACAGAAATAGACAGGTCAGAGATCAGCCTCTTCTCCTGAAGCGCCTCACAGGCTTTCTTCATGGAGGCATACCGCCTGTCATGGTTCGTCATATATAGAATTTTGGGTTCCATAGCTCGCCTTTCTCACGGTCTGTTCTAAAAATACGTACGGAAACTTTTAGCTTCCCTAAGAAATCTAATGACTCTCTTCATAGAAAACTATGGTTTACTTAGTCATTATACTACACATCTGCATATTTTTAAATCATTTTGATGACAATTATAATCGAAATTTTAACTTATTTAAATAAAAGCGAGGCAGCCATTCAAAAATGGTTGCCTCACTTCGTTATCCTGTCATCATGAAATTTCTAAACTGAGAAATGCTGTATCTCCTTAATGATCACTTACTGAGTAAACCACTGCCATCATCAGCCCTTAAAATTCTTTGCATCCATGATCGTGATCCCAGTATTTACATCTCTTTCAGAGACCGCCTTCCCATCAGCAAGTGCAGCAGCTACCTTCACTGCTTCGTACCCCATCTTCTCCGGATTCTGTGCGATGGTAGCAAAGTGATAGCTGCCATCTTTTAAGGCTGCCACAGCCGGTTCTGAAAGGTCAAAGCCCATGACAGCTAGATCCTTGCGACCTTCCTTCATGACTGCAGCAATGGTCGCCTTCGTAGAGCTGTTGTTGCAGGCAATGATCCCCTTCACGCTCTTATCCTGAAGGGTCTTTTCCACCAGTTCACCCGCCGTCTGCTCATCTCCGTAATTGATAAGATATGCTTTTGAAATCTTCCATTTCTTCGGTGCCAGATTGTACCAGTTAGCAATGGTAGAATCCAGACGTTCCGAGATCGTACGGCTTGCCAGGTTGCTAACATGCATGACGACGGTGATTTCCTCGTCTTCCGATACGTCGCTTTCCTTCAGCAGCTCCACCATCTTCTTCGCCACTTCTGCACCAGCTGCCAGGTTATTTGTCATGTAGGACGCATCATAGTCTTCCGTATTCATCATCGTATCAACAAGGACGACCGGCAGCTTATCCGCACGAAGATTCTTCGTAGTCTCGGTCAGACGCATGCTGTCAGCCGCGCCGAGAATGATGGAGTCTGCCTTCTTCGCCTGCGCGTCGATCAGCATAGCGCGCTGCAACTCCCAATTGCCATCTTTGTTGACGCCACCTACATAGACATTGACCCCATTCTCCTCCCCTGCTTTTTTCATGCCTGCAATCACTTTTTTCCAATAGTTGCCATTCATAGCTTTCACGACAGCATAGACATTCTTCTGTCCGCTTTTCACAGTGGTGACTGCTTTGAAATCCTGTTTCACAGGTGCTTCAGCGACCTTCTGCGTCACCGTTCCCTGCGGCTCGGCCTGACTGCCACACCCAGCGACCCCACCTGCCAGAATACATGCAGAAATAAGAAGTGCCCACATTTTTTTCATATCAATTGCTCCTTTTCCACAGAAGCATCATCGTGGAAAAGAAATCTAACATATCCTTCACAGGCGGCCACCATGATCGCTTCCATCATTAAATTATAGATTTATTTTATATGCTATTGCATGAATTATCAACTTGAAAAATCAAGAGCTGATTAAGACGCAAAAACGCTGCATGAGCATCAACTCATGCAGCGTTTACAAGTATAAAATTGTAAAAATCAATGCATCAAAAAAACAAAGCTTTCAAAAGACTTTTATTTAGGCAGATGCGATGTCGCAGTATCTGCCAGATGCGCGATCTGATTCAAAGAAAAAAGCATATTCATATCATTCATGTTGTTTTCCCCGACAAAATGGCGGATCTCCGTGATGCTGGCATTGGATAGGCCCATATTCCATGAACGTGAGAGCGGAATGTCGATCATCGCACAGATGATCGTGCGAAGGGCTGCACCATGACTGACGATGGCATAGCTTTTATGATCCCTGCGGGATAGAAGCTCCTTCATGAATGCCATCGTCCGCACCTGACAGTCACGGAAAGACTCTCCGTGAGGGAGCCGCAGCTGGTCAGGATGGTGATACATCTCACTGATCATGCCGGGCCAGAGCTGATCGATCTCGCTGAAAGTCTTCCCCTCCCAGTCACCGAAGCAGAGCTCCTGCAGCGCAGGCACAATTTCAAGCTCCATGCCATGTGACTTGGCGATGCCTTCCGCCGTAATACGTGCCCGCTGTAAGGGGCTCGTGATCACGCCGTCAAGAGGGATATCCTTGAAATAGGACGCTACTTTCTCCGCCTGCGCCATCCCCATATCGGAGAGCGCAACGTCCGTCGACCCCTGATAACGCCCTGATTTATTCCATTCTGTCTCTCCATGGCGGATAAGATATAGTGTAATCATAGCTGTAATCTCCTTGTCTGATCTCTGAGAACGTCTGTCCCCCAGATCAATCTTTTTCCACGGCGCGCAGTGCCTCTACGAGGATCTGATTTTCTTTTTCTGTTCGCACCGCGACACGGAAGTAAGTCTCATCGAGTCCTTCATAATTTCCACACTGCCGAATCAATATATGATACGGCATCAGTACCTCCTGCAGCTCCTCCGCCGTCTGATATCTTCCTATGAGCCGGCAGAGAATGAAATTCACAGAGCCAGGCAGCACCTTGACAAAATCAAGAGCATCAAGTGCAGCCGAAAGTTTTTCTCTTTCCGCTTGACAGTACACCCTGCTATTCCTGATATAATCTATGTCTTGCGCTGCTGCCGTCATGTAGGACTGCGCAAGGCCATTCACATTCCACGGAATCAGCGTATCCTGCAATCTCTCCGCCAGCGCGGGGTGAAGATAAGCAGCACCTATGCGAAGTCCCGGCACTGCATAGAATTTTGTGAGAGACATCACGACCGCTCCGCAGGTTTCATTCACAAGAACGTGCCGATAGGATACATCATCCCCCACAAAATCAATGAAGGATTCATCAATGATGAGGAAGCTCTCTTTTTTCTTTGCCAAACGGAGAACGGCCTCGAAGTCCAATGGAGAAAGCATCTGTCCGTCAGGATTATTGGGATGGCCGAGATAGATCAAAGAATGCCGGAGGAGTTTCTTCTCGATCTCCTCTAAAGGAAGTGCAAATCCCTGATCCGCCTTGAGAAAAAAGCTGTCCACCGGGCAGCCTGCCGCCTCAGCAGAAAGGCGGTACTCCGAAAAGGATGGTGCCGGAACGATCACTTTCTTCGGATGAAGAAGCTCGAGGAGTTTGTACATGAGCTCGGTCGCACCATTTCCGAGTGACATCGACTCTTCCGGGATCCCATAACGGATGGAAAGGCTTTTCTTCAGCGCACGGCACTCCACATCCGGATAGCGGAGAGTCTCTTTTTCCCAGTGCGCAAGCAGTGCAGCTCTTCCCTTGGAAGACAGGCCGAGCGGATTGATATTGATACTGAAATCGAAGACTTTGTCCTGCTCCTCTTCGGAGAGTCCAAAGACATCGCCCCCATGGCGGGATGATTTGATAGACATAGTGAAAGTCCTTTATCAATGGATTTTTCTTAAAAAGCACGGATTGCATCGTTATCCGATCTCATCTGCGTTTTCTTAAATACACAAAAGCACGAACTCTACCGAGTCCGTGCTTTCATTATAATGTATCAATTAGATTTTTTCTACCTGCATACCACGATTGGTGAGGCTCACAAGATCGAGGAAGGTGATGCCTTCGACAGTGTCCTCCAGCTTTTTCCGAAGAGGCAAGGCCTCCATGCCCGGCGGCAGAATAAGTCCAAGGACTGTCCCGCTGTGCGCACAGATGACCCCTTTCCCGCCAAGAGAAAGGCCGATCCGATGAAAATCGGCAAGCTGCTTTTTATACAGGATCTTCTGGTTGCAGAAAGCAGAGATAGAGGCAGCCTCGCCTATGAGGTCGATGGATTTTTCAGCGATGCCTTTCTCGAAGAGACGAAGAGCATGTGCGATATCCTTTTCATTGCTTTTCTGCAGAGCGATAAGATCTTCCCGCGAATTGAAAGACATTGTGTCGATCTCTCCCCCACAGTCATAGATGAGAATATCCATCGCCGGTGAGAGCCCGAGAGAACGAATCGCTTTCCCTTCCCTGTAGTCAAATTGCACGATCCCCTCGAAGAAGGTCGCATCGCTTGGCTCTATAGAGAGCGCAATGTGAGCGATCTCCTCCATCGACAGCTTCCGTCCAAAGGAAAGTGCAACGGCCTCTGCAACAGCACTGATATCCGCCGTACTCGAAGCAAGTCCCTTTCCTTTCGGTATCGAGGAGATAAGGCGCACGGACGGCCGATCCGTCTCGCCAAGGTAAGCCAGCGTCTTTCTCAGCGCTTCCTCTGCTTTATCGGGAAGTGCATCCTCTGCCTTTTCATCCACCAGAGCCATCGCATAGCGGTTGATGGGACAGGTCACCATGAAGGAAGCTCCCTCTGCATAGCCCTGTATGAATTCGCCGCAGGAACCTGGCGAGCTAACTACATATGCCATACCTGCCCCCTTGTAAGAATGACGAAAAGTAGAGCCAGAAAGGCTTCTGTGAGCTCGGTGACAAATCCATATGTATCGCCTGTCGTGCCACCGATCTTCTTGACGATCCAGCGGTTCAACTGCAGCCCGAGTACGATGGCAGCCCCCGCCAGCAGAAGGTAGGTCCATCCGAAAAAGAGTGCAGGCAGCAATGCCAGCACAAAGGCTTTCTCCAGTGCATACTTCTCACGATAAGCGGCAAACGCTTTCCCCATGCCGTATGGCCGGGCATAGGGATACTCGCAGATAGAGATCACCATATTGAGCCGCCCCAACGTCGGCATCGCCATAAGAACCAGATAGAGCGGCGCATCCGCCGAACCAAGCGAGAGCGTTTCCACCAGCACAAAGATCAGAATGGACAGCATACCGAAAGAACCGATAAGGCTGTCCTTCATGATCTCCAGACAGCGCTCCTTTGAGCGGCCGGAAAACAGGCCGTCCGAAGAATCCATCAGCCCATCGGCGAGTGTCCCCCCGGTGAGGAAAAGCTCTCCTACCACCAGAAGGAATCCCGTCAAAAGCGGTACACCGAGCGGCTTCATCAAGAAATAGAGGAGGCACATAAAAGCGCCGATGATCCATCCTATCACAGGAAACCAAGTGACGCTTTTCCCGAACTCCTCATCATTCCATACGGTGCGGTCGGAAATATGGATACGGGTCAGAAACTGCAGACCCACTAAAAATGCATTCATGAAATCACCAGAAGATATAAATCAGCACCGTCTCAAGCGCAATGAAAAGAATCGTCGCACCGTACATCATCATGATCGAGGTCATAATATGGTCCGACTTCAGGGGTGTCTCGGCATCCCCCATGTATTCACGGAATTCCGGTTTCCCTTCATAGTAGTTATACCCGCCGAGCTGCACATGCATCGCACCGGCGACCGTCGCTTCCGCATAGCCACCATTGGGACTCGGATGTTTCTTCGCATCACGCAGGCAAATCTCCACGGCATGACGCCAGTCCAGGCGCAAAAGGAACGCCGCTGCCACAAAGAGCAGAAAGGTGATGCGAGCCGGGATATAATTCAGTACATCATCGAGGCGTGCCGCAAAGCGTCCGAAAAAGAGATAGCGGTCATTTTTATAGCCGAGCATAGAGTCCATCGTATTTCCTGCGCGATAGACCATCGCTCCTACCGGACCGAAAATCAGAAAATAGAAGAGCGGAGAAATGATCCCATCCGTCGTATTCTCTGCGATGGTCTCGATCGTGCCGCGCGCTATATTGCTTTCATCCAGATTCTCTGTATCCCGACCGACGATCCAGCTCAGTCGCTTTCTCGCTGTCACGAGATCCTTATCATCTTTCAGAAGATGGTAGATTTCCAGACCGTCTCTGGCAAGCGAGCGCGGCGTCATCGTGAAATAAAGGACAATGGTACTGATGGCTGCATAGAGCCACAGTCCGCCAAGATGTCCAAGGTAAATCAGAAAAGCCGTCAGAAGACCTACGGTAAGCAGCACGAGCAGCACCGTCATCATCCCGCGAAGAAACATATTTCCATCGGACGTCTTTTTCTCCGAATACAGGTGGCTCTCGTAGAAGGAGATCAGATTTCCGATAAGTACCACCGGATGCCACTTCGAGCGCGGATCGCCATAGACCGTATCCACCACGAGAGCCGCGAAAGGGATCGCCGCCTCTGTGATGGAAGTAAGAAGCCCGCTCACTTATTCATTCTCCAGAATCTTATAGAAGGCGTCCATGTCGAAGTTCTTTCTGACAGTATTCGCCAGACGATCGAATTCCGACTCCTTATACGTTCTGTAGCGGAACTGGATCGGCAGATCTTCGAGTCCTTTTCTCCGGCGGAGCGCATTGATGACGGCACGGCGGATCTCATCATTATCGAATATGCCATGGCAATAGGTACCGAAAACATTGTGTTTTTCATTGATGAATCCGTCCATGAGGTCGACCGGCGATTCGCTTCGCTGTGTGATATGGAAGAGAGCCTGTGCCTCTTTGGTGAGCGTCGTCTCGCCCATATGGATCTCATACCCACGCATGCCTTTGGCGGAGAATTTCATATCGAGGAAAGGAAGCTCCTCGCAGTCAAAGAGCACCTGATAGGTATTCTTTTTGCCATGCATCGAAGTTTCATATGGCAGAAGGCCGAGTCCTTCGACTTCATCATTTTCACTTTCCACGTGAAGCGGGTCACAGACTTTTTCCCCGAGCATCTGGTAGCCGCCGCAGATGCCGATGACAGGTACACCCTCTTCTGCCAGCTCACAGATTTCCTTCGCATAGCCCTGTCGCTTCAGGTACAGCAGATCTTCGGTCGTATTCTTACTGCCCGGCAGCATGATGAGGTCCGGATGTCCGATCATATCCCCCTGCTGTACAAAGCGGACATTCACATCCGGTTCATGATTCAGTGCATCGAAGTCGGTAAAATTCGAGATCTTCGGAGTCTGCATGACAGCGATGTGAATATCTCTCATCACGTGATCGCTCGGTATATCCTGCAGAGATACCGAGTCCTCATCATCGATACCCAGTTTGTCCAGGTAGGGGATAACACCCAAGACCGGGACGCCTGTCCTTTCTTTGAGGAAGGAGAGCGCCGGTTCAAGCAGGGTAATATCGCCCCTGAACTTATTGATGATGAGCCCTTTCACGAGGGCTCTCTCATCCTCATCGAGCAGCATCAGCGTGCCGACGATCGAAGCAAGCGCACCGCCGCGGTCAATGTCGGCGATAAGGAAGACCGGCGCGTGGCATTCCTTCGCGATACGCATGTTGACGATATCATTTTTCTTCAGATTCACTTCCGCCGGACTGCCGGCCCCTTCGATGACCAGCGCATCATAATGCGTCTCCATATAGGCCAGGGCTTCCTTCACGCTCGCCCATGCCTGCTGGCTGTACTTGTTCTGGTAATCGGAAGCACTATAGTTACCGACCGACTGCCCCAAAAGAATGACCTGAGAGCAGGAATTGCCCGTCGGTTTTAAAAGGACTGGGTTCATCTGTACGATCGGATCCGCACCTGCTGCCTCCGCCTGCGCGACCGTCGAACGTCCAATTTCGCCGCCGGAACGGGTGACATAGGAATTCAGCGCCATGTTCTGCGCTTTGAATGGAGCTGTATTATATCCATCCTGCGTCAGAATGCGGCAAAACGCGGTACACAGGATGCTTTTCCCTACATGAGAACTGGTCCCCTGAAACATGACTCTTTTTGCGATCTTTGTCATCATAACTCCACTCCTCTTTCTTTGAGCTCAATGGTAATCCCTGCCACGGACAGATATACCTTGTCAGCACGCTTGGCGATATACTGATTCGCCAGACCGACAAGATCCCTGTATACCCGGCTCATGGCATTGGCAGGAACGATGCCCATGCCTAGCTCATCGGAAACAAAAATGATCTCTTTATCACTGACTTTGGAAATCGACTCAAACATACGATCCAGATCCTTCTCCAGTGCTTTCTGGAGCGTCGTCAGATCTTCCACACCCAACGTCTCTACCGTGATCCCCTTCATATGATCCATCAAAAGGTTATTCACATACATGGTCAGACAGTCGAAAAGAATATCATCAGCACCTGCGAGGATCTCATCCATCATCGGCCCTGCCTCATGCATGACCTCAAAGGTCTTCCAGTCGGTCGGCCGTCTCTCGAGATGAAGCATCACACGATACTTCATCTCATCATCAAAGATCTGGCTGGTGGCGATATATCCCTTCCTTTTCCCTGTGGAATGATACATCAGCTTCTCCGCAAATTCGCTTTTTCCGCTGCGTGCGCCGCCCAGAACCAGAAAAATTTGATTCTTCATTTCCTCATCACCTCATTTTTTCGTCCCTTGACGGGCATTTACCGTTATATTTTACCATAGTTGAGACTAGATAGCCAATTACGTGAGCGGGTCGTAAGTGTCAAGTTTTCCTCGGTAATTCATTTGACTGTC
>ULPT01061398.1_pt1 | contig 18469 bp, 15 predicted proteins | sample 1953751 | NCBI WGS metagenome assembly ULPT01 (sample SAMEA4835636, study PRJEB28245) | human gut metagenome | biome: gut microbiome; material: fecal sample | place: Denmark | collected 2008 | reverse complement strand
ATAATAGCGTTTAAATGGTGTTTTAATGCCGTTTAAATGGTATTTTAACAGGGGCTCGTTTTTTCGTGGTTTACCTCTTTTAAAAAAGGTAGTATGCTTTTTGGAAAAAGGTAGTATGCTTTTTGGAAAAGGGTCGTATGCTTTGTTTCGGGATGAGTTGAGATGAAAAATATGGCAATTGTAATTCTGTGTATTCTTTATAGCTATTAGAAAACGAGAAGGGATGCTGCAAACTCACGTTTGTATGCATCCCTTGCTTAAGTGTCAGTAAAAAACACATTAAAAATTGATGGAAAAATTTACTTCACACCGGTTCTGGTATCCCACCACATTTTATCACCCCAAGTATTATCTACAATACCAGAAGTCACTGCTCCTATGTTTTCTTTGTTGTAAACATACTCGTTATTTGGGTAAGGCATGCGGAAGGGAACATCTGTATGCTCATTGCCGAATAAACTGAATTTGCCTGGATATTCTCCAGAAGTCTGGATCTCTTTCGGATATCCTGTACGACGGTACAAAGACCATGCTTCTTTGTCTTCCTTGAACAGGGCTACCCATTCTTCCATATAGATGCGTTCTAATGTATTGTCGAATTTTCCTTTGCCTGCCAAGTATTTGTCGGCTTCGGCTGATTCGATACCATTGTCATCCATTGAGATGCGGACAGCCTTTTCGTATGCATCCTTGGCTGAGATTCCTACGTTCCAACCTCTTTGTGCGGCTTCTGCCAAGATGAAGTAGTTTTCACATGACTTCAAGAACGGTGTGAAACCGGCTGCTTCGTTACGGTACATGGATCCTACACGGGAGATGGTTGTCAGGTTGGCAGGTGCGGATAATGCGCCGTTCTCATATCCTCTGTATTGGCCGTCAGAAGCTGCAGGCTTCATGATTGAGGAGATACGAGGGTCTTCCATCTTTGTCATGTGTGCCACGAATATGTTACTCATACCGTAGTCGTCACGAGACAATGCGTTGTCATACCATGGTTCGTTGTACGGTTTGGATCCTTGCCAGTAGAAATAGGCATTGTCTGCACTGCTGTCCAAGATTGGATATTTGCTCAAGTTCTGGCCGATTTCTTCGATGGTGCTCTTTGCCAAATCCGGAGCTACGTTTACGATACGCATCGCTGCGCGCAAACGGAGAGAGTTACAGAACTTCTGCCATAATGCTATTTTACCATTGAACAAGAAGTCTCCATTTCCTAAAGCATCGCTACCTAAACCTGCTGACATTTCATCTGCGACAGCTTTCAGCTCGCTCAAGATAGCCGGGTAGATATCCGCCTGGCGGTCATATTTCGGTTTGATGATGCCTTCAGCCACTTTGTTGGCTTCTGTGAAAGGAATGTCACCAAACTCATCCGTAGTAGTCAACCACAAATATTGGCTCCAGATGCGGGCAGCCCAACGGATGTTCTTCAACTCAGACGCAGACGATTCCGTGTTGGCCAAGATGTCGTTCATCAACTCGATACCATTGTAACAGTTATAGAACTTGTTGCCATACGTATTGTTGGTCGGGATGTAGTTATAGTTATCCATATACTGGATTTTCACCTGGTAACCAGCCCATGTTTCCGTAGCGTCATAACCGCCCTCGTTCGATGCTTTTCCACGGATGGAATAACCCAAGATATTGCTCGGTTCGCCTTTAGGAAGCGCATCCGGGTCGGTGTTGATATTTTCAAAATCACTTGTACAGCCTCCAAGCACTAAAGTGAACAGTAAAGAGGCGAATGCCGATTTTTTTAATATGTTATTCATCATGATTTCTACCTATTTTAATGATTAAAATGTCAAGTTAAGTTTCAAACCGAAGCTACGAGATGAAGGAACAGCAGCCTGTTCAAAACCGATACCACGGCTATCGCTGGATACACCACCTGTTTCCGGATCCAAACGCATCGTGTTAGAACTATGTACCCACATCAACCATAGGTTCGTACCAATCAAGGATACGGAAGCGTTGCTGATGTAACGTGTCTTAGCAATCAACTCTTTCGGGAAGTTGTAAGAGATATAGGCTTCACGCAGTTTCAAGTAAGAACCATCGAATACATAATACTCGCTTACATCTGCCTTGAACCAAGAATAAGCATCTGTCTTGATGGTGTTGGTTACCCATTTGCCGCTCGCATCCTGCATAACCACTCTTTCATTCTTCAACACATCCACACCACCTACGATGTCACGTTCACGAATGCCGTTTTCAGCTGTCACGTTAGCAACACCGGCTGTATAGGAGTGGGCCATTGTCTGTGACCAGATATCACCACCGATTCTCAAATCCAACAAGAAACCGAATCCCCAATTCTTGATGTTGAAGTCATGACGCCAGTTCATCATGAAGTCCGGAGTGACGTTACCGATTCTCTGTGCGCTCTTGCTTCTCAACAAACCATTGGAATTGACCTTGACAGCTCCGATTTGGTCGGCTGTAGCCAAACCGTTTTTCACATCAGCTTCGTCTACTCGGTCGAAACCAGGACCTACCAATTCGCCCCACTTTTCACCTTTGATAGCCTGGGTAGCGATACCCCATGTCCAACCCATGCCATACTCTTTCAAACCTGGATAAAGTTCAACGACTTTACTTCTATCCTTAGAGAAGTTCAATGTAGAGCTCCAGTTGAGTCCATCTTTGCTTTCGAGGATGTCACCTCTTACCTGCAATTCAATACCTTTGTTTTCAATCTTACCGGCATTAATCAACAAAGAGCTGTAACCACTTGAATAAGGAATTCTAACGTTCAAGATCTGGTCGGTAGTTGTCTTGTGGTAATATGCCAAGTCGAAGTGCAAACGATCATGCAAGAAACCAAACTCGGTTCCCAATTCCCAAGTCTTGATGCTTTCCGGTTTCAAGTCCGGGTTAGGATAAACCGTACTCTTATAAATCTGTGCCACGCCATTGAAAGCATCGGTTGCAGCATAGTAGTATGCGCGGTTACGATAAGGAGAAGTGGCACCACCGATTTCCGCCCAACCTGCACGCAGTTTCCAGAATGAGAGGTAGCTACCATCACCCTTTAATGCTGGCAAAGATTCTGTTACAATCCAGCTGGCACTTGCGGATGGATAGAAGAAGGCATCCTTGATAGTTGAATCCCAGTCATTACGGGCACTCAAGTCCACATATAACTGGTTTCTCCAACCGATGGAAGCATTGCCATATACGGAATTGGAACGACGGTGTGAGTGATCCATTAAATTGTATGCCGCACCATCTTTATTGGCGATGGTATATACACCCGGGATAGTCAATGCGGTTGCACCGATTTCTGCATCTTCCCAAGATAGGTCACGGTAGTTGGCACCCGCCATAGCAGTGATGTTGAAGTCACCGAATGTCTTGTTGAAGCTGGCGATGAAGTCCAAGTTCAACTCGGTGTTCTTTGTATTGATTTGAGTGAAGCCACCTTTTGTCCAATCGGACCTATCAATATAGTGACGTTCAAAAGACTGTGAATTATAGTAATCGACACCGGCACGGCCTTCGAACTTCAAGAATTCAAACGGCTGGTAATACAACGATGTCTTTCCGAAGATACGGTCACGTTGGTAACTGTTCGTATTTTCATTCACGTTGAAATACGGGTTCATGTGGTAATTCGGATTCCAATTATAATAGGTATAGTTGCCATTCGCATCCTTCTGGTCCCAATTCTCCTTCAAAGTCTTCATGTTGATCTGGCGGCCTGACCAAGCGAACAAAGAGTTGATCGGGTTGTTTCCACCGTAACCCTGTGCTACCAAGTTATCGCTCTGTGTCCTTGTGTAGCTTGCGCTCATGTCGTAAGAGATATAGTTGTTCAACTTGAAGAAGGAGTTCAATTGGGCAGAATATCTCTTCTGGTCTGTATTAGGAACCGTACCTTTCTGGTCACGATAAGAGATAGAAGCACGAGTAGTGGACTTCTCTGAGTTCGCAGACAATGAAATGGTATGGTTCATGGAGTAACCTGTCTGGAAGAAATCCTTGATGTTGTTTGGACGGGAAACCCAAGGTGCCTTCTGTCCGTTGCTGTCATATTGAACCAAGTTCAAGCCTGCATCCAAGCGAGGTCCCCAAGATTCATCATAGAAGTCATTGATACCGTTTGTACCGTCTACCCAGTTGAAACCATACTTCTCAGCATATTCCTGGTAACTCAAATCCGGAGCGTTGTGTTTCCAGTGCCATTCGTCACCGTTGTTACCTTGTCCGTATGAGTTCTGCAATTTAGGAACGGTAGAGATGCGGTCGATTGTAAAGTTGCCATCGTAGGAAACCTTTACTCCGCTGCCCTTCTTGCCCGATTTGGTTGTAATCAAGATAACACCGTTACCAGCACGCATACCATAAAGTGCGGCAGAACCTCCTTTCAATACCGTCATGGATTCGATGTCTTCCGGGTTGATATCATTCAAACCTGAACCGTAGTCCACACCGTTATAGGTGTTATCACCAGAACGCTGTGTATCATTGGCAATAGGCACACCATCCAACACGATCAACGGCTGTTGGTCAGCTGCCAAAGATGAGTTACCGCGGACAGATATACGGGAAGAAGCACCGACGCTACCACCGAACTGGTTGACCTGCACACCGGCTACTTTACCGGACAATGCACCCGTCACGTTGATTTGGCCTGCTTTCGTCAATTCCTCAGAACCTACTTCCTGGATGGCATAACCCAATGACTTCTTTTCACGGGAGATACCCATTGCCGTTACGACAACTTCATCCAATGCGTGGGAGTCTGATTCCAATTTGATGTTCATTACAGCTGTAATAGGAATTTCTCTACCTTTCAATCCCACGTAAGATACCATTACACTCTTGGCATCGTTTGGAACATCCAATGAGAATTTTCCATCGAAGTCGGTGATGGTACCGATTGTTGTACCCTTAACTACAATAGCCGCACCAATTACCGGCTGATTGTCCTCGGCAGAGATAACCTGCCCCGTCACTTTCTTAGTCTGTGCGGTAGCTAAACCTATGCTGGACGCTACGCAGACCATTAATAAGCCAAACTTATCCATAGACATTATTATTTTCATTAGTTATACTTCAGTAGGGTCAGTACTATTGCCGCGTCCAATATCCTTCAACCTGCGGAGTATAATGTTAGTAATTTTCCTTTTCACCATTTGTTTAAAACAACTGTAGAGTTTTTAGCAAACTCTAAAATTTATGACACTTAATTTCCCATCTTTAATCCTTAATTTTTCTTTCTTTTAAGTACCGATATGGTAATTTACTTTTCAATATCATAAACTTTGTACACCACAAAAATAAATATGATTTTTCATTCTACAAATATTTATGCCTGTTTTTTTCAATAAAATTGAATTTTGCTGTTTATAGTTTCATTTCGTAAGCAAATTGTTAGTATAACGACCCTTTTGGAATATCCAAACTTTTCACATTGGAAATAACTATTATTTGCAATTTTAAGGTTATAAAAACAGAGGTAAGAAGGCAAAAACTGCCATTTCGTTGCTCTTGCATCCTGTTTTAACTAAAAATCTTCCTGCTCTTCCTTGGTAAATGGATAAATCGGATGTTTTTGTTTCTATTTGTCAAGATTGGGTCGTCTAGAAGGGATGGTTGCTTTCATTTGTCTTGTTTTAATGGATAATTCGGTTCTTATTGCTTATTTCTGTTTGATTGAGAGCGGAGGTTCCCTTACTTTTGGCTTGGCAGCCAATTCCGCCCGTTGGTGTTCCCTTACTTTTGGCTTGACCCAAAAGTAAGCAAAAGGTCAAGGCTTACGCTGCTGGCCTACTCCGTTCATTGCGTTCGCTGTGCGCGCCTAAAGCCGTTCGCTCCGCTCACTTCGACGGCGCTCCGGACGCTCTCTCCATTCTCTCCGTTTTACGGCCACCAGCGAATGCCGGGTTTTTCTTTCCTTTTCTTTCCTTTCCTTCTCTCTTCTTTCTCTCTTCTTTCTCTCTTCTTTCTCCCCGGCTTCCGCTTCGCTTAGCCTTTCTTCTTTGCGTTGATTCGTGAAACTTGTTTTAAATAGCGATGATAATGGTTAAAGAATATATAAATGTCATGTTTTTGACGTAACAAACTGGACTTTTTATTAGTTTTGTCTGCGGAAAGGAGTGTGAATATGATTATAGGAAGAGTGATAAAAGAGAAATTGTCATCGACTCCTGAGGGAGTTGTGTTGACAACTAAAGACTTTGATGTGGAGATGCGGTATCAACCGGCTTTAGTCAAAGCCTTGAATCGTCTTGTGCACCAAGGGGTATTGCAGAAAATTGCAAAAGGGAAATTTTATATTCCAAAGAAATCTATATTTGGGACGTTGAAGCCTTCTGAATCTGAACTTGTAAAGGATTTTTTGGAACAGGATGGGAAAGTTGTTGGCTATATAACTGGAACGAATGCGTTTGCGTCAATGGGGCTGACTACTCAAATTAGTTCGTCTGTTCTTGTGGGTACGAATAAGTATCGCAGACCTGTGACAAGGGATGAGGTAAAGATTTCTTTTCTATTGCAACCGAATCCTATAACTTCAAGCAATATTCCTTTGCTTAGGATTTTGGATGCTTTGCGCCTTGTTAAGGAAATTCCTGCCACTTCGCCCGATGAATGTGTTATAAATATTTGTAGGGCGATAGGGCTTCTTTCATTGGAGCAACGAAATGAACTTGTGGAATTGTCTTTGGCCTATACGCCTTATGTGAGGGCGTTGCTGGGCGCAATCTATGAGGACTTGGGGTTTGATACGGAAATAATTAGCAAAACACTTAACGGGGTTACAAGTTATAAGTTGCCTATCTCCGATAAGGCTTTATCAAATAAAAGAAACTGGAATATCGTATGAAGTTACATGAAAACAGAGAGCTGTTCTCTGATGCTTTGCAAGCGGCTTCCCAGGCAATAGAGGATGGAGGGCTTGGCATTAAGAGCATATTCATAGAGAAGGATTATTGGATTTGTCGTTCCTTGGCATTGATGGCGGAAAACGACAAGGAGAATCGTACCGTATTCAAAGGGGGAACAAGCCTTACAAAGGCTTTTGGCATTGGGAGCCGGTTCTCCGAGGACATAGACATTGCCATATCTGAGGCATGGACTCTTAGCGGGAATCAACTTAAGATGCTGATAAAAAGGACAGCTAAAAGTATGACGGAGGGATTGCAAGAGATGAATATGCCTGGTTTTACAAGCAAAGGCTCTCATTATCACAAAGCCTATTATTCATATCCCCGGGCAATTGACTCATTGCAAATCGGAGCGATAAAAGCAGGGCAATTACTTGTCGAAATCAATTCTTTTGCCAATCCTTACCCGTTTCAGAGATGTAAGTTACAAAGTTTCTTGACGGAGTTTTTACAAAAAACTGGCAATGAACAGCTGATTAAAGAATACGATATGCAGCCTTTTGAAGTGAATGTGCTCGATAGAAGAAGAACCTTGACCGAGAAATTAGTCTCATTGCTTCGCTGTTCATTGGCTGATAATTACATGCCTGAGTTGACTGCCAAGATTCGCCATTTCTATGACTTGCACTTTCTTTTGAATGATGAGGAAATACAATCTTATCTGAAAAGCGATGCCTTCAAATCTGATTTTGCAAATTTGTTTACCCAAGATCAACAAAGGTTTGACAAACCTGAAGGATGGCAGAATAAGGATATTATGGATTCTCCTATTATTATGGATTTGCATTCCGTTTGGAGTACATTGTGTAAAGTCTATTCAAGGGAATTGCCGAATCTTGCTTATAAAGAGATACCGACTATCGAAAGTATAGAAGATAGCATGGGGCTATTGTTATCCTATTTGACGACGTAAGTTCCCGTTCCTTTTTTCTTCCGCTTCGCTTCGCCTTTCTTTTTCCTTTCTACATCACCCACTCTATCCAGTTCTCTGGAGTAATGATTGCGGTCTCTTTTACGTCATAGGCTGTCAGGAAAGAGGAGGGGAATTGGGTGCTTGCCCTTTTGGGATTCCATTTCATCTCAAAGAGGGTGAATTGGCCGTCGCACTCCTCTATGTAATCTATCTCTTGCTGCAATGTCGTGCGCCAGAAATAGCTGTTGGCATAGCGCATTGAATAGTGGTTGGCTTTGATGCGCTCGCTGATGATGAAGTTCTCCCACAAGGATCCTGTGTCTTGGCGCAGGGACAAGGGGGCGAAGTTCTGGAGGATGGCGTTGCGTATGCCGTTATCATAAAAGTATATTTTCTTTCCTTTCTTCAACTCGGTACGCAGGTTGCGGTTGAATCCGTTCAGGCGGAATACGATATAGCATTTCTCTAACAGGTCGATGTATTTCTCCACGGTCTTGTTGTCCGTTCCTATGGTCTGGGCAAGCTCGTTATAAGACACTTCACTGCATACTTGCAGGGCAAGGGCGGTGAGGAGTTTGCCTAATAACACGGGGCGGCGGACGCTCTCAAGCGAAAGGAGATCCTTATAGAGGTAACTGCCGGCAAGGTTCATTAGCAGCTCTTTGGCATCTTCGGCATGGTTCACGATATCTGGATACGAGCCATATATAAGCCGTTGCTCGAGTGTCTGCTTTACCCCCAAGAGTCCTTGGCTGTCCATTATCTCCGCTGTGGAGATGGGATAAAGGTGGTACTCGAACTTGCGCCCGGTGAGTGGTTCATTGAGCCTGTCTTGCAATTCAAAGGAGGATGAGCCGGTGACTAACAACTGCACACCGGGGAAATTGTCGGTGATGCGCTTCATGGTCATTCCGATATTCTCTACCCGCTGCGCTTCGTCTATCACCACTATCTTATTATCGGCTATGAGGAGGCGTAGTTCCGGCGTGTTCACGTTTGTGAGCATGTCGCGCACTTCCGGCTCGTCGCAATTCAACTGCAAGGTCTTGCACCCTTGTTTCTCAAGGATCATTCTGAAGAGCGTGCTTTTGCCTACTTGCCGTGCCCCTATGACGATGATTGCTTTTCCGGCAAACATTCGGGCTTCTATCGTTTTCTGAAGTTGTCGTATTATCATGGATATTTCTCCTATTTCTCCCCACAAAGATAAAGAAAAGGGGCGGTAATCCCAAAATTCTATATGATATTTAGGATTGTAATCCTAAAAGTCATAGGGAATTTTGGGATTTGCCCCTTTGGCGTCTTCCCGGCTTCTTTTTTGCAAACTGTACTTATTCAAGCCTGACGCTCGCTTTTGCCACTAATGGTTCATGCTGGCGGCGGTCCGAAACGGTTGTCGCCTTCGCCTTCTTTTATTGTCAATACCAGGAACCAGATGGATCCAATCAATGGTACTAAATTGATGAAAATCCATCCTCCGCCTTTGCCTATGTCGTGCATCCGGCGTACCGATACTGCCAATGAGGGCAGAAGCAGTCCTAACATGATGATGGCGTTAAGACCCATAACGATGTAGTAGGCTATCGACAGCGTGCCGAGGAGGTTCTGCAGGAGGGTAAAGATGAGGTTGATTATGAACACAACCAATACATATTTCCAAAATTCCCCCCGGCTTGCCCTGCCTGTAAACTGGGCATACTTGCCTGATACTACTTCCCTGAAATTTGATAAAATTGTTCCCATAAGCGTTTTATTTAAGTGATTTATGAAACAGTTGGTTATTTGACTGTTAATCTAATTATTTCAAAAGTAGTTTTCCCACTTGAATCTTTCACATTAACCCTCACATCCGTTGTTCCCGGCTTAATACGTTTGATAATGAGAAGATAGGGGTCATCTTTACTTTTTTCAAAAGTCACAAGATCGTTAGGGTCATAGAATGAGAAATTATCATTTTTTACCATTGTTCCATTATGCATAACCTTCACTTTTACTGGAAGTTTACCAATCTCATGGAAATAACCTAATTCTACTTGATATATATAATCTATATAGAACAATTTTAATTTATTAACATCTCTACCTATTTTAAAAGTATGCTCTATTTGCTTCGGTTCATAATTTTCAGGTATTTTCACCGTCATATTTACTGGAGTTCTCCATTTATGGGTATACAATATCGCATAATCTTTTTTATAAACAGGATGGAATGCATCTGGTTCATCAAAAGAAAGTTCGACTTTATTAGTACCTTCAAACGGTAAGACCTTATCTTTTTCATCCACTACTTTTATATAAATCTTTTGTCCCTTATTCAATTTATCATACTCCTCGGGCAACTTACTCCAGTGACCTATATCTCCCGGAGATTCTATCAATTGCTGAGGACTAGTGGATGTCGAGCGCGCATATAAGACTCTCACCTTCTTGATTAGATTTCCATTTACGTCATAATGCTTCCATTTATTTGCATCTTTGCCGAGTGGTCCATAAATGGTTACCTTTTCTCCAGGGTTCAAAGTCGCTGAAGAGTTGAATTGACGTTCATATCTTTCCACTTTATCCTTACCTTTTATTTCAATGAGTCCGATTTCCGGTCCACTAGGAAATTTACCCCATATTGTCATTTCTCCTCGGTGGGGATAATCCGGCATATAAGTTAGTCCTGTTGTTCCCTTATTATTCCATTTGATATCCCACAAGCCATCCAAATATAAGAATCCAGTTATTGTTTTCCCAGTAGGATGCATCTTTGGACCCACATCCTTAATAACCATCTTTGCAACCGGACGGACATTCAAGTTGATATCGAAATATATCATACCATCAAGTACCCTATACTTACCCTCTTTGGTATAGACGATATCACCGATTGTTTTACCCGTAATCTTACCGTTAACCCGCTTCAAGTCTTCACCAAACTGGCAGTAGAGTGCCGTCAACTTGCCGGTTGGCTCTGAGAAAGCCTCAATCGGATTACCTCCTTCCCAATCTGATAATTTCCATTCACCTCCACCTTCATAGGTCAGCTTAAAGGAATTTTTCTCCGAACCGACACACATATAAATGTTGTCACCCGGTTGCCAAGTACCGGAATCCGTCAACTTGGTGGTAACTTCTTCCTCGCCTTCATAAGCTGGCATAGTCGCATTGACTACAACCTTCAACTTCGAAAAGTCTACGGGTTGTCCTTTTTCCAGCTCGTCTGTTGTACAACCGAACAGCATGCCTGCAAACAGACAAGCCAATATACTGTATATATAATATATCTTCTTCATAACTCGTTCTTTTTTATTCTGTTACCATGTTCCTTTATCCTTATAACCATTAGCATTGATGTTGTTCTCTACCTTTTCCACAGTGACCTTACAAGAATCTTTCTTGTTGCCATCTACCGTCGTTACCGTAATGATTGCCGTGCCTTCTGAGCAGGCTATAACCAAACCAGAGTTATACACTTCTGCCACAGACGGATCGGACGAACTCCACACCACTGCCTTGTTGGTCGCATTGGCTGGCGTGATAGTGGCTATCAATGTCTCATTTTTACTCACCACGAGTGAGAGGGTGTTCTTGTTGAGTTTTACCGATGTCACAGATATTTCACCGGACTTCACCGTTACCGTACAAATAGCCGTCTTGTTGCCATCTTCGGTTGTTACCGTGATAGTTGCCGTGCCCTCTTTTAAAGCGCCAACCAAACCGCTCTGGTCCACATCCGCCACACTACTGTCGCTCGATTCCCACTTCACGTTCTGGTTCGTTGCATCCGCAGGGGAAATAGTAGCTTTAAGTTGGTAAGTCTCATTCACCTTCATCGACAAGGAGGTCATATTCAGCGTAACGCCTGCAACGGCAACCTTATCCGCCTTCACCGTTACCGTACAAGTAGCCGTCTTGTTGCCATCCTCGGTCGTTACCGTGATGGTCGCCGTGCCCGCCTTGACAGCAACAACCAAACCCTCTTGGTCCACATCTGCCACGTTGCTGTTGCTTGATTTCCATGTCACATTCTGGTTCGTTGCGTTAATAGGAGAAACGGTAGCTTTAAGCTGGTAAGAATCCCCTTCGGTCAACGAAAGAGAAGTCGAATTCAACTTCACACCTATTACTGCCACCTTGTCCTCTTTCACAGTAATGGCACAAGTGGCTGTTTTCTTGCCATCTTCCGTCGTTACCGTGATGGTTGCCTTGCCTGCTTTGACAGCAGCGACCAAACCCTCTTGATCCACATCTGCCACGTCACTGTCGCTCGATTTCCATGTCACCTTCTGGTTGGTCGCATCTTTCGGGGAAATGGTTGCCACAAGCTGGAACGAACCACCGACTGTCATCGAAAGCTCCGTCTTGTTCAGCGTCACGCCCGTTACTGCCACCTTGTCCTCTTTTACAGTAATGGTACAAGTGGCTGTTTTCTTGCCATCTTCCGTCGTTACCGTAATCTTCGCCACGCCAGCCTTGACCGCAGTCACCTTGCCGTTCTCATCGACCGTGGCGATATCCGTCTTGTCAGATTTCCAAGCCACCTTCTTGTTGGTTGCACCTTCCGGAGTGACCGTTGCCACCAAAGTCACCGTGCCGCCAACTGCCAATGTATGCTCCGTCTTATCCAACTTCACTCCCGTCACAGCCACTTTTTCCGCCTTGACCGTCACCTTACAAGTAGCCGTTTTGCCGCCATCCTCACTCTTGACAGTCACCAGTGCCTCGCCCGCCTTATGCGCAGTCACGACACCTTGCCCGTCAACAGAAGCGACATCCGTCTTGTTGGAACTCCAAGCCACCCGTTTATTCGTAGCATTTTCCGGTGCGACGACCACCTTCAAAGTCTCCTTCGCACCCACCATCAGCGATACTTCTTTCACATTCAATGTAACTCCCGTCACTTTCACGACCTGCGGAGTCACAGGGGAATCATCGTCGGAACAAGCCATCACAAAAAAGGCAAGTCCGAGGAATGCAATAAGTTTCATTAATTTTCTCATACGGTTATCTCCTTTCATACGTTAATTTAGGGCAAAGTTAACTTTAATACAACTTAACAGTTAGTAATATCCAACCCAATAACAGGAAAAAACAAACATTTTCATTTCAAAGAATAGGATTATTTTATCACTTTTAAAGATTAATCCATTTATTACCATATAATTATCAATCCTATTCTTTTTTCATCCGGGCAAAGGCAAGCGGGTGGAGGAAAAATCTAAATAACAGTCAACGAACTTAAATCAATATCGGGAATGATGCAATCCTCAATCCTATCTTCAAGAAGGAATTCCATGTAAAGCGGCAAAGTGAGAAGCTCCCCCTCACGTCCCACGTTGTAATGCCCCAACTTGATTGCACTCTTCACATGATACACATTCTTGTTTTTAAGGACCGTCATCATGCTTTTAGCCTTTCCTGTATGAGCTTTAACTTCCAATATGACGCACTCCCCTTTGCACCTTACCAAGAAGTCCAACTCAAGCCCGCTGTCCTTATGGAAATAGTACAACTTCTGTCCGGATTTACACAAGAAATCCTCCTCATATTCAGCCAACAGGTTGCGCTGCATCTTATATATAAGCTCAACATTCTTTGTCTCGAGGAAACAATTCACCACATCCGGCAGACCACCGACAATGACATAACGATACAGCAAATCCATCATCGCCTTGTGAATCCCATCAGGGACTATTCCACAACCGCCACATTTTTCCACCGAATAATCCACACCCGTTACACTTTTTCAAGGGAATCAACAACAAGCAGCAGCACTATTTTCAGCAGCACAACGATACTTTTAATCGGATAACGACATACACCATACAATGGTTCATATTTTTGCAGTTCAACCATAATCCCCTTGGTTAAGTACTATAAATACGGTGAATATTCACCGTATTCACCGAAAAATATCGGTGAATAATTTGCCTAATCACCGAATAGTAGCTATTAAGGAAAGCCGAAGAAGGTGGGCGTAGTACAAACTATGTCTTGATAGAAAATCCTTAGAGTCTGCGATTGATGTGCGATCCCTAATTTAATCCGGAAACACAGGTCAATGCAATCAGACGTTTTCCACCTAAAATCATCGCATTTTTTGCAACATTACCTGGCTCAACTTGGTGATACGACAATAATCGACTATATTTGCCGCAAATATTGCGACGTTATCCATCGCTTAATGACGCATCAAATAGGATTGGAGTATGTATATACACGAAAGAGACAATTGGACTGCATTCCGCTGGGATGCAACTGGACTGACGGCTCTTCTTGAAGAAGTGAACCGTAAGCAAGGTTTGTTATATGGCAGGCTTGCCTCGCTTGGCTTTGATAGCAAATTAAAAGCGATGGCGGAAAATCTGACGTATGATGTAGTTTATTCGTCAGAAATAGAAGGAATACGATTGAATGTGGACGAAGTACGCTCATCCATTGCCCGGAAATTGGGTATAGAAAATATCAAACAGACAGCACCATCGCATTACATAGATTCTGTTGTGGCAGTCATGCTTGATGCCGTAAACCATTATGACCAGCTATTGACGAAAGAAAAAATATGTGCATGGCAAGCAGCATTCTTCCCGACTGGTTTCAGCGAGGGTTCGCAGATTGAAGTCGGACAATATCGTACAAACGAGGAACATATCGTTTCCGGGATGTTCGGTCGTGAGAAAATCCACTATGTAGCCCCATCTCCTGGACGTGTGGATGAAGAAATGGCACATTTTCTTGATTGGTTCAACAACCATGATGATATAAATTCTGTTATACGGTCAGCCATTGCACATTTCTGGTTTGTAAGTATTCATCCATTTGAAGACGGCAACGGACGCTTGGCACGCATACTTTCTGATATGCTGTTGGCTCGTGCTGACAAGAGTGAGTTCAGATTTTACAATATTTCCTCGCAAATAAATAAAGATAAAAAACGCTATTACGATATTTTGGAAAAGGCTCAACATGGCGATGGTGACATTACAGAATGGATAGGCTGGTATGCCAATACATTGTCGCTTGCACTTGACGAAGCGGAGAATACCGTCAGTACCATTTTAAACAAAAGTTTCTTTTGGCAAAAGGCTTCTTCTATACCACTTAGCCAAAGACAGACCGATATGCTGAACTTGTTCTTAGATGGCTATGAAGCAAAGATAACCTCCAAAACTTGGGCATCATTGGCCAAATGTTCCAAAGACACAGCCATACGAGATATTCAAGATCTTGTGGATAAAGAAATTCTTCGAGAAGATATTCCCGGAGCCAAACGACCGAGTTATTCTATTATATATGACCCAGAGGACATTACTTCCTTTTTTTCAGAAGTCACCATCGAGCAACAAAACGGAAATCAATACATCAAAGGTCTCTACAAAGGAAAGCAACAAGTGTGCGAAAGAATTTTACCAATTGATGCAGAGCGGTATGAGAAAGGTGAACTTCCATTGGAGAACCTGCTTGCCAAGTATTGCTCATATCTGAGGATAAGCTAAGGAAAATACATATTAAGATGTAAACCGCCAAGCCAAAAGTAAGGGACATACACTATAACAAAGACGCAAGATTAGGAACCACAACGTCCAGCAGCTCCTTAGGCTCCAACTTATGCAAACCGCCTCCATATTCACGCCCTTTCATCACAAACTGCTCCGCACTTACCTCCCTCAGCGCATTCCATACATTATTAAGGAGATCCGTATCAGTCAAGCACCTTGAATAATCCTTCTTAGGATATAACAACAAGTACACATTCGTCGTAATGGCATCAGACCTATTTAAAATAAAACGAAACATCTTTTTAGAAGAATCTCCACGCCCCATATAAGGAATAACGAAAGGCGCCGGTTCCCTCTCCTCGCAATAATACCATAAAGGGCGATGACTACATATATAACCCTTGTCAACACCTCGTCTCACACCCTCTTGTATATACATCCACACACCCGGATATTCCTCTTTCAAAGCCTCCTCTTTCATACCACAAGAAAACAGATACAAGGTTTTAGGCAATACAATATTACCCTCCTTATCAGAAGTGATAACATCCTCTTTCAGATACCTTGGACTGGGGAGAATAGGCTTTAGGAAAATCTTAGGAATCCCATACTTATTAATGACATCCTGACCAACAACAAAGAAATTATTATCCCCCGTAGCAATTCCCCGTTTGACAGTAAAGAAATTGCCCAATTTGCATTCCGCATTCTCTACTTGCCTTTCCTCTTCAATGAATAAGTTAGACCATTTATCAGAAGCATTCAAGTCCGCCCTATTTATTCGCTTTGTAAATGATGGTACCTCCACATTTTCCCCTTTAGAAAAGACAATACTTTCACCAGAAAGTTTGCCTTTCCGGAAGATAACAACAGCAGAGCTTACCAGTGCGTCATCAAACTGCACATCATCCGCCATGAACTTATGGACACACAAAAGGTCAACCTGTTCCAATAGATACTGTTTTATCGCCTTCCCGTAATTCACATCCATGAATTCAGATGGTATCAGCCAACAAGAGACACCTCCATCAGATAACCACTTCTCCGAAAGTATAAGAAAATAGCAATACAAACCTGCCAATCCTGAAATCTTAATCCCCGTGCTTCGCATAACCTCCTCTTGTAGTTCCCGTTTTGTTCCAGAATCAATATGATGATGTCTGACATAAGGCGGATTTGCAACAAGCAAATCAAACAGCCCTTCATCCGGTGACTCCTTTAAGAAATCGGCACGCCTTAATTCAATGTTTTCATTTGCCCACAATTTGCTTGCCGGTTCATAGTAAAGAGCATCTATCTCGAAGCCAAGAGCATCTCCTGCATCCTGTGCAAAGACCTCTCTAAAAGCAGCATAAAAAGAACCTAAACCCATAGAAGGTTCAATAAAACGAACCTTTCCATTTGCACAAAATCCCCTAACCTTCTTCATTATATGGCACGCCAACGGATAAGGCGTGGCAAATTGCCCCATCTTATTACGCTCCTTGGGGGACTTCTGCGCATCCAATAGCCCTTGCAGCCTCTCACGCTCCGTATTATAATATTCAATATCAAAACTCATACTCCAGCCTTTTTAAAGTCAGCCACTCGATGTTCCCATACCCAATCAATACCTTCTGCGGCTTCATATCCAAGATAGCCACCATCAAAATATCCACACAAGAAAAGGACGAAGTCAACATCATTGCCATAAGTCGATTTCAGTTGTCCCATTTTCTGAGCCTCTTCCTTCCGGCGCTTGTTGGTATTTGTAAAATCCCCTGCCGACTTGCATTCCACAAGAAGAGGCAAAGACTCTTGCGAACATCCCAAACGCTTTATCACGACATCAATAGGCATCTTCACCCCAAAACGACTCATTTCCACAGGAACATTAAGATGATATGTGAACGTGCCTTGTTGCATATCAAGGAAAGAACCAACATCCTTCGGGTCAACATACGTATATCCTTCAGAAACGAGAAAATCTCCGATAACCTTTAATTGCCTCTTCTCTTGTTCATTGCGGATTATAGGGTCAGACAAAGAGCCACATAATCTATCAGCCATAATACATTCAGCCACCTTCAACTCCTCCACCGTTGGAGTTCCAGCATTTTGGATCCAAGGAAACAATTCCAAATCAAGCAGCTTTTCCAGCACCTTGACAATCCTATTTAAACACGCCTCCTTTTCCTGCTCGGAAAGCCTTTGCGGAAACCGCCCCTCTTCCATAGCCCTCACAAAAGAAGGCTTCACCTCTGATAATCCGATAAGCCTGTCACGTGCAATCGGAGGAGTCGTTGCCATTCTCAATATTGTTATAAACTCCGGATGCTCTTTAAGATGCATAGATGTGAATTGAAGATTATCAGTCAAACGAATAGCCAAACCAACTTGTTCCATAGCACGCTTACGTTCATTTGTATAAGTTGTTGGTGCAAAATTCAGGAACCAATCATTATAAAGCGATACAGATTCGACAGTATCCTCTTTCCACAATTCCGTATTCCTTCTATTTATTATAAATTTAGCCTTTCGAGTCATATTATCTTTTATTTTCAGTTCCCATCAAGAACTATCAATTATCCATATTCCAAAGGGATGTTTCAACATTATAAAGCACCTGAAAGCAATCTGGTTCACATTAATTCTTCACTTATAAACAGCAATTTCCAACAACCCGACTGATTATTAAACCAATACGCTCCATGTACCTACAACAAAGGTAGACAAAAAAGAGAAAGAAAAAAAGAAGAATGAAGAAGATCAAGCCAAAAGCAAGTAAAAGAGAAGAGAAAGGAAGAAAAGAATTAGCGAATAAAATGCGGCATCTCCTCTGGAACAACAATCGACAACTCCACCAAACCAGCCACAACACCCTCCTTATACCAAGGCGTTTGGTAAATCAACTTCTTCTGCCCATTCTTTGAAATAGTATAACTATTAGATTCACCTGTCGTAATCATCCGCTGGATATGATCCCAAGACTCCGGCTTATGGCAATCCTTCAAATTCTTACCAATCAGTTCGCCCCTGCCAGAGAAAGTAGCCTTTGACTTCTCATTCATATATAAAATGACACCTTCCGTGTCACACACTGTAACAGCACAATTCAATTCTTTAGCCCAATCGTAATCCATGATACATATCTTCATTAAGAATATGCAAAGAAATGAAAATAATCCCGACCG
>ULPT01064552.1_pt1 | contig 18474 bp, 9 predicted proteins | sample 1953751 | NCBI WGS metagenome assembly ULPT01 (sample SAMEA4835636, study PRJEB28245) | human gut metagenome | biome: gut microbiome; material: fecal sample | place: Denmark | collected 2008 | reverse complement strand
TTCTGCAGCTGCACACGTCGCTGAAGCGAACCGATATAATGACCCAAGTGAAGTTTACCTGTAGGACGGTCTCCCGTCAATATAATCTTTCCCATTTACTTACAATTTATTATTTTTAGCTGCAAAGGTACGGTTATTTAATCAAAAAACAAAATTTTTTCTATCTTTTTTCATTTACCCTATCACCCAATCCTCTATATTCCCTTTGAAGAGTCGAAGTTGATACCAACTTTCGTTATAGATCTGCTGATAATTCCCTTATGATGAGACTGATATTTTTTGCTTTTATACTTGGCTAATTCAGATTTTCTTCGTAATTTAGCAGCGCAAAACGTAAGATAAGTAAGAATATGGCAAAAATAGTAAATTTCTATCCAGTAGGAATACAGACATTCTCGAATATACGAGAGGACAATTATCTCTATGTAGATAAAACAAAATACATCATGGATTTTCGTAAGAAAAAGATGAAGTATGTCTTTCTGAGTCGCCCAAGACGATTCGGAAAGTCGCTTTTTGCCTCTACTCTCCAAGCTTATTTCGAGGGGAAAAAGGAACTTTTTGAAGGATTAGCCATTGCTGATTATGAGAAAGAATGGGTGAAACACCCTGTTTTTCATTTCGACATGAGTGGAGCCAAGCATTTTGATGCTGATGCTTTGAATAATTATCTGAATCTGGAACTTTTGCCATACGAAGAACTTTATGGTAAGGGAGAAGGTGAAAAATATCCTAATGAAAGACTGGAAGGAATCGTAAAGCGAGCTTACAAGCAAACGGGAGAAAAGGCTGTAGTCATCATCGATGAATATGATGCCCCTCTGCTGGATGTAGTGCATGAGAAGGAGAACCTGCAACCGCTCCGTCGTATCATGCAGAATTTCTACAGCCCATTGAAGAAGCTCGATCCATACTTAGAGTTTACCTTTATCACAGGTATCACTAAATTCTCGCAGCTCAGCATCTTCAGCGAACTCAACAACCTCGATAATATCAGTCTGTACGACCAGTACTCGGCAATCTGTGGCATCAGCAAGACAGAACTAACCACGCAGATGAAACCAGATATAGAGGCAATGGGCGAAGCACTTGGTATGACGTATGAGGAATGTCTGGCAGAACTGACACGATTCTACGACGGCTATCATTTCAGTGAGAATTCGGAAGATATTTTCAACCCGTTCAGTCTGGTGAAGGCGTTGAATGCAGGCAAGATTGCCCCTTATTGGTTCGGTTCCGGCACTCCATCCTTCCTTTTGAAACTATTGGATAAATATCATGTCAATCTTTCTACATTGGAAAGTCAGGAGGCAGTACTCAGCTCTTTCGACCAATCTACGGAGGAAATGACAGATGCCTTGCCATTGCTTTATCAGAGCGGTTACCTGACCATCAAGAAATATGATCCGATGTTTCAGGAATATACTTTAGGCATCCCAAACGGGGAGGTACGTAATGGCTTACTCAATTCCTTGATTCCCCATTATGTAAATCCTCGTCGTTCCGATAATGATGCCTTCCTCTTAGGATTCTGCAAGGCAGTTTACCGCAATGATATTGAGGCGGCATTGGAACACATGCGCACGTATATGGCTACGATACCATACGATTTGGAGAATCATAGCGAGAAGCATTATCAGACCATTTTCTATCTGATGTTCAGCTTCCTCAATATCTATATCCGTACGGAGGTGAAGAGTGCCATCGGTAGGGCAGATGCCGTGATGCACATGCCCGATACAATCTACGTCTTCGAACTGAAGGTAGATAAGAGCGCCGAAGAAGCTTTGACCCAGATAGACGAAAAGGGCTACATGCTCCCTTATCACTCTGAGGGTAAGCGACTGGTAAAAATCGGCATCAGCTTTGACAGCACCCAGCGTACCATCAGCGAATGGAAAATCAAGGAAGAATAAGAAAAAAATAATCCGAAACAGAAGCCATATCAGCTATCTGTTTCGGACTTTTTATTACCTATAGTAAATATCTTACTAAGCTTTTTATCAAGATGTCATTACTTAGCAACCATGATAGAAACACGGTTCTTGTCATTCTCAGAGAATGGTTGAACACGAGCACCCTTTGAATCTTCAGTGATTCTGGATTCTTCAATACCATATTTCTCTTTGAGTGCCTTTACTACAGCTGCAGCACGCTTTGCAGAAATCGCATCATTGATTCTGTCATTACCTGTGCCGGCATCAGCATAACCTGTTACGACAACCTTTGCGTCTGGGTTAGCATTCAGGAAGTCAACCACCTCTTTGATCTTGCTCTCTTCATTAGAAGCAATCTTGTTAGAGTTGATAACGAAGAATACATCACGTCTGATTTCTTCTACCTTTTTCTCCTCAACCTTTGGCTGTGGTTTTGGCTCTGGCTTTACATACTCCTGTACTGGTACTGGCGCTTCCTTTACAGGCTCTGTCTTGGTGTGGCTCTTGCCTAAATTGATGCGAAGTCCGGCCAATGCGTTGAAATACCAGTCAGCGTTGCCTGCTTTCTTAGAGTTGTATTTATCTGTAGTGATGTTGGCATTTCCTTCCAACATGATGCTTACAGACTTGCTTACCTTAAACTCCAAGTCGATACCAGCACGACCGAAAGGACGAACCTTAGTGCCATCCCAGAGATACTCCAAGTTGTATTTGTCGAGAGACTCCAGTGTCTTGGCAATATCGTTCACCTCATCGTTCTTCCAAGCGATGTTGGCACCACCTCCCACGAATGCGCTAAGATTGAATACACGGTTCGGATTCCAGCCGCAGAAGAGGTTGCTCAAATTGAACATGAAGTCTAATCCAGGAGCCACATAGTTGAACTTGTAATCAGCAGAGAATGGCATATCACCGACTTTCTCTCGATAAGCAGCCCATCCACCCTTGCTCTGCCATCCATTAGCCTGGAGGCGCATAGCGAATACTGGAGAGAACTGGTAGCCCAATCCCAACTGTACGTTAGGAGAAATCAAATCGCCGAACTTAGCCTCACCAAGAGTGTACTGCGCACCACCTTGCAAGTTGAGGAATGCGTGCTTCTTGAATGTGTACTCATTGCCATCTTTATCCGTGTAGGTGGCTTGTGCCATAGCAGCAGTGCCCATAGCGAGCATAGCTGATGCCATAAATAATTTCATTGGTTTCATAACTTAATACTATTAAAATTATTTCTTAATAACTTTCTTTCCATTAACGATGTAAATACCTGGCTGGTTGATCTTGGTAACCTTGCGGCCATACAAGTCATAGATGAATTCATTCTTTGCACCATTGCCCAATTCTACATCTGTAATGCCAGTTGTATTATTCACATCAACAGGAATAACTGTGCGTGGATTTGCAACGCAAGAGCTAGCAGAAACTGAAGTCTTATCCATCAAGAACTTTCCAAAGTTTCTATCACCATAGGTACCCTGTTCAAATACTAAAGCATATTGCTTTGGACTGAGATCACCTGACTCAATAGGTGTATCAAGAACAAGTTTCAATGTTGGAGTTGTAGGATCGTATGGATCTACATACTCTTCCATGTGTCCGGTACGAACTGTTGCATTATTATCAAACACTGCAATTCTTACGATTCTATCCTTATTGGCAACAATACCATCATAAAGACCACTATAGTTCTTAATCAATACGTTATTCAAATCAGTATCCTTAACTGGTCCATTTACTTCTGGAGAAATCTGAATGGCAGTATATGTAAAGTTGATGCCAGCATCATCAGGAGAACCATTCTTACCGATAGTAAAGAATGCCTTGATAGCCTGAGTCTTCACTTCCTTTCCATCCAACTCGTAGTGGAATGTACCTTCAGGGATTACCAACCAATAATCACCCTTTGCAAGACCTTCCAAAGAAATGGTAAACTGATTGTTCTTACCCTCAACAGCAGCAAACTCAACATCCTTCTTACGCTCATCCTTCATATTAGCGATATAAGCATCAGCATCTTTAGCTACAACAGCCTTATCCAACTCATCAAAAGTAAGTACCAAAGGAACTGTGTTATCAACTACGATGTATGACTCCAAAGAATATGCGGTATTTACTGTCTTGATAGCTTCTGCTGGCTTATCAGTCTCTGTAAAGACGAAAGCGCTTGAAAGTTTGTGCTGATAATATGGTACAGCAATAGAAGCATCTGTCTGATAAAGACCCTTCTCATGATTAGCCAATGCATAAGCAGGCATTTCCTCACCTAAAGAGTTCTGACAAACTCCATAGATTGAAAGTGAACCAAGCATCTTTTCTGCATCATACTCAGCACCTTCCTCTAATTTAACCTGGGCAGGATCCAATTTTGCAATAGTCAGATTAACTTCCTTTGAAGTAACATCTTCAACCAAACCACTAATAGTCAACATCTTGCCATCAGCATTCTTCAAGCTGACGATACCATTATTATTGGTAGCCTCAAAAGCCATCGCTTTGGCTTCATCTTCTACAAGTGACAGTTTGTTATCAACAATGCCAAGATACAACTTCTTGTTTTCTGCATTGACATTGGCAATATGATACCACTTCTGGCTTGCAGGAAGAATGATTTCCTTTTCAGCATAATAAGCTTTCAAAGCTTTGCTCACTTCTTCATCAGTTGGTTCACCCTGAACCAGTTCTTTCAATGCTACATAAGCAGCACTGGTCTCTGCAGGATAACCTACATTTTTATTAGCTACAAGTGACTTAGCCTTTTTGAGTATCTCAGAATCGTCAATCACATATTTCAACTCAAAAGCAGAGTTTGAACGCTCCAATTCTGTGTCTCCCTTCATACCATTGTAAACAACCTTAGCAGGAACAACCAATGTATAAATTGCCTTATCAGTAATTGGCTCTGTTCGATTCTGGATATTGAAGTTTACCTTGGTTTCATCAACCTTGGCTGCTTTTACAGACAGATAAGGTTCACCATTCTTCAACAGACGGATGTTGGCAGTTTCATCAACAAAACCAACTGTCTTACCAAAATCGGCAGTAATGGTGAGTGGCAATGTAAGAATATTACCCTGCTCTGGAGTTACAGAAACGTAATTGAAAGGAACCTTGATGATTACCTTAATCTTGATTTCCTTATTTTCAAATCCATTCTTGTCCTTAAAGCTTCTAGCAGGAACAGTAATTGTATAATCACCATCCTTTGCAATAGGAGTAGAAGCAACCAAAGTCACAACATTATTCTGGATGGTAGCTTTCAGATTTTGAGAATTAGTACCATCTGAAATTGTAATCTTCGAACCATCCTTAACAGTCATGGCATGGTCGAAAGTAAGATGCAACTGATTAAATGCATCTATTACACTACCATCAGCAATGTCACTCGTTGCATCCAAAACGGCTGATGGAACTGTATAATATACTGTTATCTTTTCTATTTGAGCAGGAGAAAAACTGTTTTTGTATATTAAGTCATGGATTGGTAACCCGGCGGAGTTGATCCATGTTCTATATCCATCAGTCTGAGTTCCAAGTTCTTCATCATCAACTCGCAAATCTCCAACAGAACTTCCATCAGAGAAAGAAACTCTTTCTAACTGAGCATCCTTTGGAGCATGAACCTTCAAATACGCTTGTTGGCAAACTCGGAGGTAATAAGTAGTAACATCAGTCCAGATATTGGTAAAATTATAGATGGTAGAACCCAGTCCTTGTTTTCCAAGATCAAAATCGATGGTGATATCCTTATTGGTAAAGGTCTTATCTGTAATATTGATTTCCTCGTTATTACCAGATGGAGGAGTAATAGCAGGGTTCAAGCCCAGCGGATTGCTGAAGTCAAATTCTGCTGTTCGCTGTATCTGTGCAAAACCTTGAACAGATACCAAAGTCATTAGTATGGCAAACAAAGATTTCTTCATAATAGATAATTTATATCATGATTAACGCAATGTCATATCAATTTGATCGGCAGGGGGCTTCACGCAGAGCTTCCAAGTACCATCAACCTTTACAGGATTAAACATGTACGATGTTTTTGCAGGTTCAGGAGTACCAGCCTGTTCTGCTGTAGCAAATGTAACAGCATACTTTACATCATTACAACCTGCCAACTGGAATGAATAATATATACGAGTATAGTCTAACACAGGGAATGTCTTAAACTTGTTAAGATATCTTTTTCTTGTTTTCTCTGAAAGAGGCTTAATTTCCTGTGTTGAATCTGTATATTCATATAGACTGGCCAAAACCTGATTATAGTCCTTAGCCTTCAGCTGCTCCATGGCAGTATCACAAAGTTTCAGCATTTGTGCTGTATCCTCTTTGCTCAGTTCCATTCTGAATTCTTCAATTTGCTGTTCGCGGCTTTTCTTTTTATCACCACTACAAGATCCGAAAGAGAGAATCAATATAAGCGAAAGAGAGAATAATATAAGTTTCTTCATTTCAAATATGATTTAATGAAAAGAGGGTGTGCCGCTCTTTTAGGCACACCCTCTGATTAGAGCTATTTAAAATCTTTTAAATAGGATTAGTCACCGATAGTTGGCTTGATTGTAAACTCAACCATTCTTGTGAATGAACCCCACTCATAAGTAATAGTTACAGGAACCTTAACCTTGAATGTCTCAACGTTACCACCATTGTTGTAGTACCAGATAGTACCAAACTTAGCCTTGTTTGCTGTCATGTAAGTCTGCAATGCAGCATTCTTATCAGCACTGTTGTATGATGTCAAATCGTTAGTGTAAGTAACCTTACCAGCTTCCTTGAGATCAGAAGCAACGCCAGATACGTTACCGCACTTGAGCTCAACGTCCTTGCTTACCTTATCCAATGTAGTCCAGTTACCACCACCAAGAGTTGTCTGAACATTCTTAGGTGTTGTATCGATAGTGATAGACTTCACATTGTAGTAACCCCAGAACCAGAGGTTGTTACCCCACATATTACTCTGGTTAGCAATGCAGTCGTTCTCAGACTCAACAGCCTTGTAACCACGCCAGTCGTACAACTTGAAGAGGTCGAGAGCGTAGATGCAGTTACCGTTAGTGTTAGCATCGATAACAGGCTCTGTAGCAACGTCAATCAAGTTGATAGGACGCTCCCAAGCTGTCAAGAAGATACCATCCTTAACGTACTGAGCAACATTGCAAGAGTTCTCTGCTACAACACCAACCCAAGAGCGCAACTCTGTCTTGATGTTCTTGTTGTTAAGCATATAGCCAACCTGGTTCAATACTTCCTTAGTAACATCATCCTTAATCAAAGTGATCTCGCTTGTAGCAGGATTCAAAGTAGCGATATGTGTATAAACACCATTCTTAACTGCGTAAAGTTTAGTATTCTCGAATGCACCAGCATTGTACTTAACAGCGCAGTTAGCCAAAGTCTCCTGCAATTTAGCCTTGTCGAACTTGTGGCTATCATTATCATAGTTGCAATACAATGTATTGTATTTAACATCAGCAGCACTGCTCTGTGGAGTAATTGTGTAACCACCAACTGTTACAGCCTCTGGTACGAAGTAGTACTTGTGATTAGCAGTAATCTTAGCAGCATTACCCTTCAAAGTAGAAGTTACCTTACGGCTGATAGCATTAATGTCACCACCATTTGTAGGCTCCTTAACATCGAAGATAACTGCCTCATTACCGTTTTCTGCACCAGCGAGAGTCTTCCAATACTCAGGAATAATTTCACCGAATGCATAAGTCTTGATATTACGTGTCAATGTGTATGTCAACTTGACATAGATGTAAGGATACTTAGCCTTAGCATTACCAACGTAACGTACATAACGAGAAACTGTTACAGGATATGACTTAGCGTCATGTGTCAACTTCTCCAATGTAGTTGCGTCGATGTGCCACTTGAATGTATGGTTAGTTGTACCCTCAGTATTACCGAAGTACTCGATGTTACCAATTACATCCTCAGCATCAGTTGTACCACCCTTAACAGGAGCATCCTTGAACATCTTCAAATCCAAAGTAGTGTTACCTACTGCATCTTCACCGAAGTTACCCTTAGAATCGATAGTATACTGCTCATCGAAATCATTCTTAGTCATATTCTCGAGGCCCTCTGTCAAAACAGTAGCAGAGAACTGTGACCATGTTGAGTGCAAGTTATCGATACCATTGCAAAGATCGAATGAAGCCTTATCCTGGTGCAAGTCAATCTCCTTGTTAGGAGCAACCTCAGGGTTCTGACGTGTAATGTGAATCAGGATATAGCCATCCAAAACAACCTCATTGCCACGCTTAACGAGAACCTGAACCAATGGCTCACGGTCGATAGAAGTAGCAGACTCTGAAGTTGGGTTACCATCCTTATCAACGTTCCAAGCACGGAGGATACCATCCTTAGAAGTCTTTACACCTGCAGCTTCGTTAACCCACTTAGCATAACGGCTATCAATTGTATTGTTACCGTCAACCTTGTAATCAACGAGTTTGAACTCGTATGTCAAGCCCCACTGCTTAGCCTCATTCAATGACAACTCCTTCAAATCCTTACCATAAGAAGTACCGTCGAAATTAGCAACATTCTCTACCAAGAGGTGAACACCAAGGTAGTCTGCTATATTGATACCCTCAGCACTGTTATAGTAAAGCTCCAAAGCTGCACCAGCACGATCAGCCAAAGCCTCATTTGGAGAATCGTATACGTGAACCTGAGCATCAGCATCCCCACGTGTAGTACCGAAGTAATGAGCTGTTGGGATACCCTTCTCGTCACCGTAACGGTTATTGTCTGCGCCCAACTTGATGTAAGTTGGCTTCTTTCTCCAGTACAAAGCCTCGAGATATGCCTTCTGTGGCTGGATCAAAGCGTAGTCAGAAGTAACGATACCCTCAGCAACAGTGCTAGCAGAAGTCTTAGCCTGAAGAGCAATAGTATTAGCCTTGTTCTGGTCGTTTACTGTAGGATATGCATTCAACTTCTCAGGATGCTCAATCTGCAAACCAGCAGTTACAATACCATTATTAGTATTGAAGAGAACGTTACCTGCATCGTCAAGCTTTGGAGAAGTAATATTACCCAACTCCTGTGCTGTAGCACGTGTATGGTAGTTGTAGATATTTGGCTCCAAGAGGTTGTAACGCTTGATATCTTCCCATGCCATGTCAGCATTAGATGGATTCATGTGATACTTAACACCCCAAGCTGGACCATAGTTGAATACACCAGGGAGCTCTTCACCACTAGGCTTGTTAGCCAAACGGTTAGGGAGATAATCATCGATATCAGTAACTCGTTTGTCCTGGTGGTTCTTGTCACTCAAAGCAGTCTTATGAGTCAAGTACTTACCATGCAAGTAATCGTAAGTTACAGTCTCGATACCGTCCAAGTATATCTTTGGCATGAATACCAAGCCTGTAAGATCACCAGAGAGAGAGATAACTACCTTCTCACCAGCAATACCCTTAACACCAGAGAGAATCAAGTTAGACTTATCAAGAGTAGCAGTAATTACGTCAGGAGTTTCCTGAACGAACTTAACATTGCTCTGCTTTACCTTCTTGCCATTCTTATAAATGTCGAAGTAACCTGTCTCAGCATTAGGAACGTAGTACTCATAAGAAGCAGCAGTTGCATCAGAACCAGCAGCTCCAGCTGGACCCTGAGGACCCTGAGGACCCTGAGCACCAGTGTCGCCCTTTTCGCCCTTTTCGCCAATAGCCTTGTATTCGGTCTTTTTGCCATCCTTCATCCAGAAGCCATCGTCACTGATAGTCCAAACAGTACCAGGAGTACCATCAACACCATTAGTACCATTCTTAATGTTGAAAGACTGACCGTTGCTCAATGTTACAGTAACACCATCAGTAGCTTCTGAAACTGTCTTGATGACACCACCACCCTTGATCAGATCCTCGATCTGCTTGATAGCAGTAGCATTAGCATCAATTTGCTTTTGCAAATTGCTAATGTCATCATCGTAATCCTTACAAGACGTAACAGTACTCATGGTTGCAACCGACAGGGCACCCATAAGCAATACGCTAAAATACTTTCTTTTCATACGATAAAAATTAATTAAACATTGTATATATTAACTACTTTATTCTATGCTTTTTCTCTCTATCTCCTGACGAGAGATATTATATTTCGGTGCAAACTTACACAAAAATCTTGAAACATGCAAATAAATAAAAGGATTTTTGAAAAAAAACATCAAAAATCCTTTATTTTCTTGTTGTAGATTGTTGAAACAGGGTAAATATTGCCCCTTTTAACATTTCTGTAACCTTCTTGGCGTGCCTTATATTTCTGATTACGATGTATAAAGCATCAATATGAATCTTTTTTGATACATACTCATCAAAATCTATTGAAGAAATGTCATTCACAATTCAATATATTCCTCCTTTTTACGTTATTAGAACAAAGAATACCCTTATTCTCTTAAACAATGAATGCCCTTATTCTTTATTCTATGCATATCATCATAAAAAATAGTAAATAAGAATAATATGGTTTTAAAAATTGAAATTCCAGAGAATATAATATTAAGCAAAAATGACGAACTTGTCATCAGGTTTACAAACACACAGAATGCAACTTGCACTGTACATACTCTTTCTAATGATTTATCTATCGTCCCTAAGAGTACGGCTGCCGAAAGCCATAACACTTCCCTTCCTTCTTTTGTAGATCAGCTAAGAACACAATTTCTTCAACAGAATAAACTCAGATTAGCAGAAACTTACCAAAGTGCTTTGAATAGTTTCTGCCTATATATTAATAAGGTGGAAATACTTATGGAAGATATAGACAGCAAGATGATAGAAGGCTATGAGAGTTATCTCAAACAGAAGAAGCTCACTCTCAATACCATTTCCTTCTACATGCGGATTTTGCGAGCGATCTACAACAGGGCTGTCAAAAGTGGAGCCATTGCAGATAAAAAGCCTTTCAGTCATGTATTCACGACAATGACAAAAACTGCTAAAAGAGCAATACCTATCCAGACCATACAGAAAATAGCCCAAGCCCATATCACGAATAAGAACGAAGCATTGGCACGTGACCTTTTCCTGTTCAGCTTTTACACCAGAGGCATGTCGTTTGTAGATATAGCGTATCTCAAAAAGACTGACCTCAACAACACGTACCTTATATATAAAAGGAAGAAGACTGGTCAGGAATTAAAAATAGCGTGGCGAAAGGAAATGCAGGAATTGGTGGATAGAAACAGTTCTAAAGACGGCGTCCACTTGTTTGGCATATTAGATGAAAACAGCGAGAAAAGTCTCCGATTCCAATATCATTATACACAATGTATTATCAACACGGCTTTGAAACGTTTAGGAAAGCAGCTAAACTTAGAAACCAATCTTACCATGTATGTAGCTCGACATTCTTGGGCTACAATAGCCCGACAGAAGAATATTCCTCTCAGCGTGATTTGCGATGGCATGGGGCACAATTCAGAGAAAACTACTCAGATATATCTACAGAGTGTGGATGCAGAAGCAATTGACCGATGCAACGACAAACTAATTGCTGCCATTACCAAATCTGACAAAAAGAAATAGATGAAGGAACTTTCTTGGAATACGAACGATAAGCTATGTATAATATCTCTCGTCAGAAGATAGAGAGAAAAAGCATAGAATAAAGTAGTTAATATATACAATGTTTAATTAATTTTTATCGTATGAAAAGAAAGTATTTTAGCGTATTGCTTATGGGCGCATTAGCTATTGCGTCTACAAGCATGGTTACTTCTTGTAAGGACTACGATGATGACATTCAGAATTTGCAGCAGCAAATCGATGCCAACAAGTCAGCTATTGAGGAAATCTCAAAGTTGATTAAGGAAGGTTGCGTCATCACAAGCGTAGAGAAAGCTACAAGTGGTGTAACTGTAAAGCTTAACAACGGTGACACTTTCACTATCAACAATGGTGAGAAGGGTGCCGATGGTACACCTGGTACCGCTTGGACTATCGGTGCCGATGGTTATTGGGTAAAAGATGGTGTTAAAACCGAGTACTACGCACTTGGAACCAAAGGTGACAAGGGAGACAAAGGTGACAAAGGTGACAAGGGAGACAAAGGCGACAAGGGTGATACTGGCGCAGCAGGCTCTACTGGCACAGGAACTGCAGGTACAAACGGCAAGTACTACGTACCTAACACAGAAACTGGTTGTTTCGACATCTACCAAGATGGTGAAAAGGTTGAGTCAACAAACATTAGCTTCATTGGTACTGGTGTAATCACTGCTGTTAAAGATGACAATGCTAAGACATTGACATTGTTTGGTGTTAAAGGTGGTGAAGGTCAAAAAGGTAAGGTTGTTATCTCAATGACTGGTGACTTGACAAGCTTGGTATTCATGCCTAAGTTCTACCTCGACGGTATTGAGATGATTGAATATCCATACTTGAATGGTACTAGCTTGAAGAAGCAGAATGTTGCAGGTGCTTGCACAAACCATGATGGTGTAACCGTACAGAACCTTGGTGTTGACTACAAGGAAAACAACAAGGCTTTCGTGTATGGTCCAGCTTGGGCTGTTGACTATCATGCAAACCCTGTAAATGCTAAGTTGGCATATGCTAATGTTGATGGATTCAACGTTCTTAACCCAGCAGTTCTTTATACACGTGCAACAGCCGCTGAACTCGGTGTTACTTCTCCAGAAAAGAACTATGCAGGTACATCATTGTTTAATATCGCTGACGATGGAGTTTTGACTGTAGGTTTGCAGGTTGCTCATCCTGACAAGTTGAATCCTGCTCCAACCAAGAACAAGGTTACTGATGCCGAGACTTGGAACAATGCTAATACCGTTGCATTGAAGGTTAAGAACAATGAGGGTAACGATGTAGTTTCCGACTATGCTCTGCTCCAGCCAACTAAGGCTAAGGTAGAGGGCTTGGTATGGACGAAAAATCCTGATTATATCCGTGGTCCTAAGAATGCAGATGGTGAACACATTGCTCAGACAGGTGATGAGGCTTGTGGCGTAATGGGCACCAAGGTTCATGTATGGGATACTCCAAAGGAGGCTCTTCAGGATGAACGTCACGCAGCTCTTGAGTTGTACTACGAGAACAATACCGAGATTGACCTGAATGAGTATGTTGGTATTCACTTGACAAAGGAGAATATCAAGGATTACATGGCAACCTCAACAACAAAGACTTTGACACCTGCCGAGGCAAAAGAGTGGGGCTTGACATTCCACTTTATCCCTGTAATGTACAAGGCTGGTGATAACCAAACCTCAGATTCTCACTTCTTAAAGGTTGTAGGTTCTGACGATACAGTTGGTAAGTTCCGTGCTCAGAATGTAGATGAGAATTTGAAGGCAGGCCTTTCTGCAGAAGCTTCTGTAGGTCGTGAGCCATTGGTACAAGTTATCGTTACACGTGGTGAGACTATCACAGAGGACAATGTTGTTCTCGATGGTTACATCTTGCTTCACATTACAAAACAGGCTAAGGACAACCATGTTGTAAACAAGTGGAACAACCAAAATGTTGTATTCGATCAGTGTAATGACGTTGATGTATTCCAGACAACATGGGAGCAGTTCAACGACTATATGTTGACTCAAGAATTGAACATGTCTAAGGAAGACTTTGACCATGGTTATGAGGCTGACATTATTGCTGGTACCAATAAAATGAATATGTATGCTGCACCATTGGCAACAAAGGGTTCAATGACTCCAGACAATTCTATTGGTGATGTATTCTATACAAAGGATGGTACAGGTACAACCAACCATACATGGCGTTGGGTTATTCCTGCTGAACAGGTTGAGAAGTTGTTGCACGACAAAGCTTCTGTGACATTAGTACGTTACATCCGTTTCAATGCTAAGGATCAGATTGAGGCTAAGTATCCTTACATCTATGTGAAGATGGAAACAACTATCACTAGAAAGCAGCTCGCTACCAACACATTCGGTGACAGAATCAAAGAATACTGGTACAAGAATGATATGTCAACACGTCCATTGACATTGGGTAATGATGGTATCATCTTCGATGCAGTCAACCCATACGATGGAGGCGATATCAATTCTATTACTCGTGGTATTGAAACAACCATGAATGGAAACAAGATTTCTTCATTGGCTGGCAAGAACTATAAGTATTTCTTCACTCCTAAGACTATCGAATTGACTGCACAGGATGGTGAGACATATGTTATTACAACCTCTGGTAATGGTACAAACCACGATAAGGTCGTTTGCAAGTACGACGCTCTCCATACACATCCTTACGCAGACTTTGCTAAGGCTGTTAAGGTTTGCGCTATCGACTATGGCGCTGGTGCATTCAACAATGCTAAATTGTATGCAGTGAAGAAGGGTTATTCTGCTACTCCTACAGAGATTGCTGTTATGAACCAGAGCAATGGTGTTATCTCACTTACAAAGAATGCTGTTAGCAAGAAACTCTTGAATGCCAAGGGGTACGATGAAGAAAAGACTCTTACAGATGAGTTGAGTGCATACGTAAGTGTTGTTGCATCTTCTAAGACTGTTTGCAACCTTGCCGAGGTTGTTGAGGATGGTTCATTCATCGTAAGCTGGGAGCGTCCAATCAACTTGATTTCTAAGAAGTCTAATGGTGTTATCGATGCAAATACAAACGGTAATGTCATCAACTTCATTGACAACTTCAAGTTCTACGATTGGCGTGGTGTAGAGACACACCTCTACAAAAATTACAAGGCAGAAACAGAACTTAATGACGCTAAGCGTGACACATACTTTGCAAAGAGTAAGATGTGGGGTGAGAACTTGTGGTTCTGGGCTTACTATGGCATCAACAGCATCACTGTTGATTACAGCAAGATCGAGACTACTTTGAACAATGGTTCTAACTTCGTTCCATTGTCAAGTGTTTCAAATGCACTTGAGTTGTACTTCTTGGATGCAACTGGCAATGCTGTTCGTGGTGTTCAGACTTACAACTTCAACCTTTCAAACTACAATTCTGAGGCAAAGAACGCTGCTTTGCAGACTTACATGAATGCAAACAAGGCTCTGTTCGGAAGAATTCTCTACACCAACAATGGTGATGTTGTACGCAACTTCTCTTTGAAGATTCCTGTAACAATTGGTTACACATGGGGTACGTTCAATACAGAAATCATCTTGGATGTACAGACAACAATTGGTCACTAATCTAGTGATTCCAAAATAAAGCTCTAATTAGAGGGTGTGCCTAAAAGAGCAGGCACATCCTCTTTTAATTTTAAACCATTTTGAAATGAAAAGAATCTATTTGTTTTTATTTTTTGCAGCCTGCACATTGACTTTCATTTCTTGCAACAAGAAAAAAGAAAGTAGAGAGCAACAAGTGCAAGAGTTCCGTTCTCAGCTGACCGCCGAGGATACAACAGCTATGCTTCAACTTTGTGACAACGCAATGAAAGAACTGAAGGCTCGTAACATAAACAAAGTTTTAGCTTCACTATATGAATATACAGACTCTACGCAGGAAGTAAAGCCGTTGAGCGATAAACTCAAGAAAAAATACACCGCCCAGTTCAAGTTATTCCCAGTGTTGGACTACAAGAGAATTTACTATTCTTTTCAGTTGGAAGGATGTAATGACGTAAAGTATGAGGTTACATTTGCCACGGCAGAACAAGCTGGAACCGGTGACCCAGCAAAAACGGCATTTATGTTCAATCCTGTGAAAATCAATGACGAGTGGAAACTTTGCGTTAAGACACCTTCTGAAGATATAGACCAAGAATATCGTTAATTGAAAAAACAAAAAATAATGAAACAGCTATTATTATTGCTTTTTACTTTTTGTGAATTGTCTATGTGGGGACAAAAGACATCTGTCTCCACATTTGACTTCACCTATCCTACGAAGTTGAATCCACAAATTTCTATTTCCAACAATTTGACCTCTATAGATGTTTCGACTAGCGTTTTTACCGCAGGTAAATTATCCCTTTCCTTCCAAAAAGGACTGAATCAATATCTTGGGGCGCAGTATATAACCAATAGCACAAGCGACCCTAAGGAATACTTCCTTAAACTTTGCAGAGGTTGCTCTATGACAATCAGCGGTATGGAAGGTGTAACCTTGGATTCCGTAAAATTTGAGGTAGAGAAGGATATGTATGATATCAACCTCTCAGAAAATATGCCTGGAACCCTTTCCGAAGATCGTTATAAGAGGTTTTGGAGTAAGAATGAAGGGCAAGTAGTAAATGCTATTTCATTCTACAACTCAGGTATAGCTTCTGAAATCAAAAAAATCACAGTTTATTACAAGGAGCCAATATCAATCATATCGCCAAGCAACACAAGCTTTGCCAGCAAAGTTTTAAGTAGCTTCTTAAGTGAAACTCTTACCTTCGCTTCAAGCATTACCTTAAATACATCTGGTATTGGTGCATACATTTCTGATGCAGAGGGAAACCATCATCCTCTTACATTATCCGCTAAAGGAAATCTAGTAACGTTAAGTGTCTCAAATGCTATTGCTACTGATGGTCAATATACTATATACATTCCAGAAGGTTGTATCTGGGATGCAAGTGGCTATTGCAACAAAGCGCTAACTTATAATTTTACTATTAGCACCCCTAAGAATACTTTAACTTACACTACTGTTACACCTGCAGAGGGTGAAATTGACAAGTTGTCAAGCCCTATTGTTTTGGAATTTGACAAGCACTTGATGTCAATAAGTAATAATGAGTTGTATATATACAAAGATGGTGCTAAGGCTGCAAAAGCAAAGATTGAAAGATCTAGCACATCTTCTAAAGATGTAATCATCAGCTTTGATATTCCAGAAGGACTTACAGAAAAGGGTATTTATACGTTAACTATTAATGAGGGCATCATTAAAGACCAATTGGAAGAAACTTATAATCCTACTTTTACCCTGACTTACAAAGTTGGATACGAAAAGGAACCAGAAGCTTCCGAAACTTACTTGGCTGCTAAGAATTTGATCAGCAAGACCGGGGTTGGTTATCCTGCCGATGATAGTGAGGCACGCATTGCCCTAAAGAATCTTGTCGAACAAGTTCCATTTGCTTCTGACGAAGAGCTTACAAAAGCTATGCTATCATTTTATAGCGAAAAGAACATAACCATGCCTGAAACTGGAAAATATTACACTATTTCCAATATCAGTCAGAGCAATAAGGTTCTTTATATTTCGGTCGATGATGAAGAGAACGTATCATTGACAAGCAATAAAGCCAAGGCTACGGCATTCCTAAGTTCTTGCGAGGATGGCAAATATACATTCCAAACACAAGGAGGCAAGTATTTCTTTGTCAACGGATTAACTTCAGATAAAGGTAAGTCGTTGGATTTAAAGAAGTTCTCTCTATCTGGCGTAGATGACAAATTGGTATTAGGTACGTTTAGTATCTATGGTTATTGCACTACAAACTCTGAGGACACAGAATTGAACGCCTATGCTTTGGTAAACCATTCTACAGGTAAAATCTCTACTGATGTTACTGCTTCGAGCTTGCACTTCAATGAAAAGCAATCAAATGCCTTTATGTTTACCGAAACGGCAAAGCCTGCAGAGGAAGCAACAGCTGTTGATTTCCACATGTCGCTTATTTGCACTGAGTTTACTGCCGATAATGGAATTTTGGAGTTGTCAACTGCAGCATACTCAGGATTGTCTTTGAATCCTGATAAGCAAAATGCCTTTCTCCTCAACAAAGAGCAGAAGGAGATTGGACAACTCAACATGACTTTAGGAAACAATGGAAATGTGAAGATTCCATTTAGTCAACTTTCCAATGACACTTACTATGTTAAGGTTTCAAAAGGAAGCATACTTGGCGTCAAGGATGGGCAAACTTATACAAATAAGGAATTTACAGTTCCATTTACTGTTAAGAAACAGGATATAGTTGTTCCAGACAATCCTGAATTTGACTATAGCTACAACAGTTTTTGGTATGTACCTTTTGAGTCTGAATATTATCACGATATTGACTTGAATGGATTCAGTATAACAGATGCAGGTGATTTCGACGGTTTCGTTGTCAACGAAAGTAAAACGATAGAATTGGTACAACCTGATACATATCGAACTGTAAAAACTGGGCATTTCAAGAAGATTGATTACTTGCCAGGCTATCCTGAATACACAAATGCTTACCAGATAGAGTTTGATACCCCTATTAAATCTGGCGACTTGAAATCAGACAGGTATGTATTTGTCATTCCTATAGGAACATTTGGCGACAACAATTACGCGAAGTACTTGTCTGACCCTACATCAATCTCTCCTAGCAAATGCAAGGTCAACCCTGTCATGAGAATCGTCTACAAAGTTAACAACGACAAGGCTACAGGCATTGATGAGATTACTACTGATTCGGATAAACCAAGCGTCATCTACGACTTGATGGGTCGTCGAGTACAAAACATGTCTCGCCCTGGCATCTACATCGTCAACGGCAAGAAGGTTGTCAAGAAGTAAATATAGAAAGTCTTCTAGCTGCTCGCAGCTAGAAGACAAAAAAGAGAAACAATAAGTATTACATAATAAAA
>ULPT01039871.1_pt1 | contig 18516 bp, 8 predicted proteins | sample 1953751 | NCBI WGS metagenome assembly ULPT01 (sample SAMEA4835636, study PRJEB28245) | human gut metagenome | biome: gut microbiome; material: fecal sample | place: Denmark | collected 2008 | reverse complement strand
TGGAACGCGAAAATGAGATGATCGTTATTTCACATCGCCTTGTTTTATTTCTTCTTTCCATCTTCCTTCTTGCGTTTCTGTCTCATGTTCCGCCCCTTGTGTCCGAGCGCTTTATGCTCTTTCTTCTTGGTCGGTTTGTACATGCCGGGCGTCACGACCTTCTTCTTCGGCTTGCCTGCCTTCACGCGGCGGACATTTCCCTTCTCATCATAGCGGGTGATGGTCTCTTCAATGGATTTTTCCAGCTTCCGGAGAAGGAATCCATCCTCCGGCGTCGCATAGGTGATGGCGATCCCCTTCGTACCGGCGCGGCCGGTGCGGCCGATGCGATGGATATAGTATTCGAGATTTCTTGGGATCCCGTAATTGAAGACATGCGTAATGCCTTCGACGTCAAGCCCGCGTGCTGCGATATCGGAGGCAACGAGCACCTGAATGCGTGCTTTCTCAAATTCGCGAATGACCTGATTTCTCTGGCTCTGGCTCATATCCCCATGGATCTCATCCACGATGAAGTCCGTCTCCTCCTGCAGCTTGCCGGCGAGCTCATGCGCTTCCTCACGGGTATTTGTGAAAACGACGGCCATGTACGGATTCATCTCCGTCAGATGACGGACGAGGAGCTTGAACTTGCGCGGGAGAGTCGTCTCATAGATGCGCTGCTCGACCGTCGACGCAGTCGCTTTTTCTGCGACATCAAGGAAGGCCGGGTGGTGCATATACTTTCTGGCGAGGCGCTTCGCATCGTCAGGCATCGTCGCAGAGAAGAGCAGGAGCTGGCGCTTCTTCGGCGTCTCATCGATCAGGGCTTCGATATCTTCGCGGAACCCATTCGCCAGCATCTGGTCGGCTTCATCCAGGATGACCGTCTTCACATTCGAAAGGTCGAGGCTCTTTCTGCGGATATGATCCAGAAGGCGCCCGGGTGTCCCGATGATGACATGCGGGTCACGCTTCAGCTTCTGCAGCTGGTTCTCGATCGTGCGTCCGCCGATGATATCTGCCCCATCCACACCGCACTCGATGGCAAAGGGGCGCATCACGTCAAAGACCTGCTTGGCAAGTTCGCGGGTCGGTGTCATGATAAGCACCTGCGTCATGGCTTTGTCTGTTTCTACGCGCTGAATGACCGGCAGCAGATAGGCCAGCGTCTTCCCTGTCCCGGTCTGCGAACGGCCGATCAGATCACGTCCCTTGAAAGCGTTTGGGATCGCGGACATCTGGATGGGCGTCGGGGTCTTGATCCCCTGTGTTTTCAAAAGTTTCGTCAGCGTCTCATTCACGCCGAGCGCAGCAAATACGTTCATAGGTCCTCCTGTAAATGGGTTGGTTGTATGGAAATGCGTAATTTAAGGTTTATGGTTTGAGGGTTCAGGGTTCAGGGTTAGCGCATGGGGCGGATCGCCCCTTGATTGCGTTTGAAAACCTCGATGGAATTAGAAATGAGAAATGGTGGTGCCATGAGCTGGCATGCCAGTCACTAGTCACTTGCGACTCCTAATCCCTAGCTACTAATCCCTAGTCACCAGCAGCCCCTTTTCTTATTGATTCTTCCCCAGCACCACGCCAAGGTTTTTATATCCCGCTGCCCCATTGAGCTCTTCCTTCGCGGCCGCATTCACCAGATCATCGATGGCATATAGGAGCGGCGCTTTGCCTTCGTCGGGAGTGAAAAGCATCAGGACATCGAGTCCTTCACTTCCGGGGAAGAAATAGGAACGGCAGTACATGGGGAGCTTCATCCCCTCCGCATTGTAGGTGATCAGCCCGCCTGCGGTATAGACATAGGCCTCATCGACATCCAGGCGGCGGAAAGGCTCCAGCCGAGAAAGCTCCACCTTGATCGAAGAATCCGCAGCGGGGCCGATGGCATTGCGAGCCAGACTCAGTACCGTCTCTTCGATCCCCTTCCGAAGAGGGGATGCCGGATTTAAGAGCGCGCGGTTCATCTGCGTCAGCCGGCGCCAGACATGTTCATCACGATTCATCTTAAAATACGGCTTCAGCGCTTCTGCCATTTCTACAGGGAGCAGCGCGCGAATGATATAGCCGGACGAGAAGCTCTGCTGTTTTTCCAATGTATACTGCAGCTGTCCCATCTGATAAGGAATGTCTTTCTCCATAAAATGGAGTGTCTCCGTTCCCGCTGCCTCCCGGTAGGTGAAGCCTTTGGGAAGCGAAGCGGCTGCGACGGCATTCATATCATACGCTTCTCCCCCCGCAGAGATCCCGCAGGCCAGCGCGAGCGCGAGAAGCAAACATTTCCATTTCATGGAAAATCCCCTTTCAAAAGTAAATGCAGCAGTGAAAAAGGCTTACGCTGTCCTCTCGGGATGGAGCGCACATCATAAAGCGGAAGCACCGCGCATTTTGAGATCATCGCACCCCTTCGCTGCTATCTCATCTCTTCATCCGATAGAATCCATACAGCAAGAGATCCGACAGCTGTTCGGCCGCCGCGTGGCTGCCATTCACCTCAATCAGATAGTACTTATCCCCCGCTTTCAAAAGATTGGCAGAGATCCAGAGGGGAAACGACAAGCCCTTTTCATTCGTCAGGATGACCTTCGCCTCCTGTCCCCAGCGGTAGGTACCGTCTTCATTGTTGAAAGCACGCCATGGGACGAATTTCAAGATCTTCACGTGTATAGATGGACCTTTTTTCTCAGAGAGTACCTGATCCACCAATGCCTGGAACTCCGATGTCTGGATCTTCGGCATTCCGAAGAGCGAGGTCGGACGCTTGGCATCCTCAAGGAAAGCCGTAGACCAGAAGCGTGCCGCCTTCGGATGCCCCTCATGGAAGAAATCCTTCTCCGTCCCCGAGATGACATAGATGCCCGCGCTGTATGTCCCGCGCACATCCGTCTTACGGATCTGGTACATGTGCATCGAGTCATAGGGATACGGTGCTTTCTCCGGATACAGCTGCATACCTGGCGGTACCGTCAAGATCGACCACATCGCAGCACGCGCCGATCTCCCATAATTTTTCCGGTGTGTCCCTTCGATCATGAACCGAGAAAGCTCTGACCCACCGCCATCCGTGACCGTCACGTCCTTGGGAAATGGCAGGCGGCCGAGCCCATCGATCACAAGATCCTCCGCGGAAGACAGCAGGAAGCCACCAAAGACAAGCGCCGTGGAAAGCGCGAGTGGAAACAGTTTTTTTATCATGGCGTCTCCTTGAAAAAAGTACAGGGTGAGCCCCGGGGGCATGCCGCCCCTTGACTACGATTGAAAGCTCTGCTCGAATGAGGAATGAAGTTGGCGGCTTCGCCACAGTATAAAGGCGGGCGATGCTCGAAGGTGAGTGGGTAGCAGGTTTTCCATTTGGTAGTTCCAACTGCCCACGAATGACAAAGATTTCTCGCTGCTCTGAAAATGACGATAAGAGTCTGACGTCTCCTAGTCGCCAGTCACTAACATATCTATTCTATTGTAGAGAATCTTGAAGAAATTCGCAAGAGGAAAGCACGGTGACCTGCGGCAAGTAGCTGCTGCCCAGTAAATACGCCGGATCATGCAGAATACCCTCCATGCAAAAAGCAGTCCCCACGATGTGAGGACTGCTTCGGCTATACCTGATGCATCAATTATTCCGCATCGGATCCGGTTTCAAACGATTCACCCTTATGGATGACATTCAGCTTGCGGTAACGGGACATGCCGGTACCAGCCGGAATAAGTTTGCCGATGATGACATTTTCCTTGAGGCCGAGGAGCGGATCTTCCTTGCCTTTGATCGCTGCTTCGGTGAGGACACGGGTGGTTTCCTGGAAGGAAGCGGCGGAGAGGAAGGAGTCGGTCGCAAGAGCTGCCTTGGTGGTGCCAAGGAGCAGGTTTTCGCCGACGGCTCTGTCTTTGCCTTCGTCGTCAAGACGCTGGTTCATCGCACGGAATGCGACGATATCGACAGTCTCGCCCGGGAGCCAGCCGGAGCCGCCCGGTTCGGTGATCTTGATCTTACGCAGCATCTGATGGACGATGATCTCGATGTGTTTATCGTTGATCTCTACGCCCTGGCTGCGGTAAACCTTCTGGACTTCCTTGACGATATAGTTCTGGGTTGCCTGTACACCCAGGACATCAAGGATATCGTGCGGGTTAATGTTACCTTCAAAGAGGCGGGTGCCGGCTTTGATAAATTCGCCGTTTGTGACGGAGATTTTCTTCGCTACCGGGATCTTTTCGCTTTCCGGGGCGATTTCCGGATCATTGCTGGTGATGGTAATGATCTTGACATTCGGGTTATCCTCTGCACTGGTGATGGAAACCGTGCCATCGATACGGGAAATGATCGCATTGCCCTTTGGCTTGCGGGCTTCGAACAATTCTTCGACTCGTGGAAGACCCTGTGTGATATCTTCTGCAGAAGCAACGCCGCCGGTATGGAAGGTACGCATGGTCAGCTGGGTACCCGGTTCGCCGATGGACTGTGCCGCGATGATGCCGACTGCTTCGCCGATCTCTACGTGACGGCCGGTTGCCAGATTTCTGCCATAGCACTTCGCGCAGACGCCGTGAGCGGAATGGCAGGTGAGGATGGAACGAACCTTCAGCTTGTCGTAGTATTTCTGGATTTCTTCTGCCTGGGCATCGGAAATTTCTTCATTCTTCTTCGCGATGACTTCGCCGGTGGTCGGGTTCACGACATCTTCCAGCGGGCAGCGGCCTGCGATACGGTCAGCCAGAGACTCGATCGGCTGACCTTTTTCTTCGATGAGGGAGACTTCAACGCCTTCCGCTTCATCCATACGGACTTTGAGCACCGGAATATCGGAAACGAGGATCTCCTCTGCGACATCGCTGTCGATGACGGTGCCTGCCGGGAAGAGGACATTGCCTTGGCGGTCATAGGCATCTTCTTCGAGTTTCTTGCCTGCGAAGTGGACAGTCAGATGATGGCGCATAGCGCGGTTATATTCAGCGACAGCATCCTGTGTGCCGAGGTCAAAGGTCTTCGGCTCTGCGGCTTCGATGCCGTCAGCGGTCGGGATGATGACGGAAATATGTTCTACGAGGTGACGGTTCAGCAGGGTCACATCGTCCGCATCAAGAGTCTTGCCCTTGACGAGGAGGATATCTCCATTTCTGCGGTCGAGGACATCTTCATCCAGAACTGCGCCGAGGAGTGTCTGCTTGAGACCCATGATGGTCTTCTTGACTTCCGGCTGAGAGGCGATGAGGCTCTGTTCTCTGTCGAAATTCAGGACCTGTACGTCGCAGTCTTCTTCGCGAACGATGACGTCCTGAGAAACGTCGACCAGACGACGGGTAAGGTAACCGGAGTCTGCGGTACGGAGTGCGGTATCAGCAAGACCCTTACGAGCGCCGTGGGAAGAGGTAAAGTAATCGAGGACGGTCAGCCCTTCACGGAAGTTTGCCTTTACAGGGAGTTCGACCGTCTTACCGGAGGTATCGGCGATGAGGCCGCGCATGCCGGCCAGCTGACGGATCTGGTTATCGTTACCACGGGCACCGGACTGGGCCATCATGGTCAGCGGGTTGAACTTCACCATGGAGCTCTTCATCGCAGCACCGACTTCGTCGGTCTTCTTGCTCCATACTTCGACGACTCTTCTGTATCTTTCGTCATCGGTCATGAGGCCGCGGCGGAAGAAGCGTTTGATCTGTTCGACTTTTTCATCGCCGTCTTCCAGAATCTTATCCTTTTCCGGTGGTACAGCGACATCGTAAATGCCGATGGAAATACCAGAGATCAAAGCGTAGTGGAAGCCGAGGGCTTTCACGGAGTCGAGCAGGTCGCCGGTCGCCTTGAAACCGAGTTTCTTGAAGCAGTCATTGACGAGCTTGCCCATCTGCTTCTTGCCGATGGTGACGCCGAGACCATTGTTTTCGACGGTATAGGTATTGCCGTTTTCATCAAGGCGCTTTTCATGACGCTTGTAGAAGAAACGCAGTTCTCTCGGGATCGCATAGTTGAAGATCAGACGGCCAGGGGTGGTAATGACAAGATCATCATCAGATTCATTGAATCCATCCGGACGATCTTCCTTCGGGATGAAGACCTTGATGAAATCATGGATCTTGATCTGATGCAGGTTGTAAGCCAGCATGACTTCATCATAGCCGGTGTAAGCGCGAAGCTCGGAGGTGTCCATCTCATCTTCGGCTTTCTTCCACTGCTTCATGACATCGAATTTCGCCTTCGGATTTTCTTTCTTTTCTTCGTCGGTGAAATCGACCTTCGTATCGTTGGCAGTCTGTACGATGGTGAGGTAGTAAGAGCCGAGGATCATATCCTGCGAAGGAATGGCGACTGGCTTGCCGTCCTTTGTGGACAGGATGTTATTGATGGAGAGCATCAGGGTGCGTGCTTCAGCCTGTGCTTCGACGGACAGCGGCAGATGGCAGGCCATCTGGTCACCGTCGAAGTCAGCGTTGTAGCCTGGGCATACGAGCGGATGCAGCTTGATCGCGCGGCCTTCCCAGAGGATCGGTTCAAAAGCCTGGATACCGAGTCTGTGCAGTGTCGGTGCGCGGTTCAGAAGGACCGGGTGTTCTTTGATGACATCGCCAAGGACTTCCCAGACTTCCGGAGCGAGCTTGTCGACCTTCTTGCGTGCTGCCTTGAGGTTGCTTGCGACGCCTCTCTTGATAAGTTCATGCATGATGAACGGCTTGAAGAGTTCGATCGCCATTTCCTTCGGCAGACCGCACTGATACATTTTGAGCTCCGGTCCGACGACGATAACGGAACGGCCGGAGTAATCGACACGTTTACCAAGAAGATTCTGACGGAAACGGCCCTGCTTGCCCTTCAGCATGTCGGAGAGGGATTTCAGCGGACGGTTGCCCGGGCCGGAGACGGCACGTCCACGACGACCGTTATCGATCAGGGCATCGACAGCTTCCTGCAGCATACGTTTTTCGTTTCTGATGATGATCTCCGGAGCACCGAGTTCCAGAAGTCTCTTCAGACGGTTATTTCTATTGATGACGCGGCGATAGAGGTCATTCAGGTCGGAGGTGGCGAAACGGCCGCCATCGAGCTGGACCATCGGGCGCAGATCCGGAGGGATGACCGGCAGGACAGAGAGGATCATCCATTCCGGCTTGTTGCCGGAGTGCAGGAAGGCTTCGACTTCCTCAAGACGACGGATGCATCTGACCTTGCGCTGACCGCTGCCTTCTTCGATCTCTTTCTGCAGTGCTTTTTCCAGCTTCGGCAGATCGAGCTCTTTCAGCAGGTACTGGATCGCTTCTGCGCCCATCTGTGCTTTGAATGCTTTCTTGCCATAGGCAGCTACGGCATCCTGATATTCCTGTTCATTCAGGACCTGGCACTTAGACAGGTTCGTATCGCCCGGATCGAGGACGATATAAGCAGCGAAGTACAGGACTCTTTCGAGCTGGCGAGGAGAAATCTCAAGGATGAGGCCGATACGGGACGGTGTGCCCTTGAAGTACCAGATATGGGAAACCGGGCAGGCTAGAGAAATATGGCCCATGCGTTCACGGCGGACCTTGGAGGAGGTGACTTCGACACCGCACTTATCGCAGATGGTGCCTCTGTAACGCATTTTTTTGTACTTGCCGCATTTGCATTCCCAGTCTTTGGTCGGTCCGAAAATCTTTTCACAGAAGAGACCGTCGGTTTCTGCCTTCAGGGTTCTGTAATTGATGGTTTCCGGCTTTGTCACTTCCCCGTGAGACCATTCAAGGATCTTTTCCGGAGAAGCGATACCGATTTTCATGGAATCAAATTCATTTACATCTAACAATTGATTAGCGCTCCTTTCCGGAATCAGTCATCCTGGCTGTCATTCGTAAAGCCAAGTTCTGTATCAAGATCAGTTTCACCAAAGCCGGCTTCTACGGGAGCCTGTGCATTGGCTTCTGCTTCGAGTGTATCATTGAAGGATGCGACATCATCGCCGGCGTTTTCGATAGCGCCATTCATGTGGCTTTCCATGTCGTTTCTGGAATCGGAAACGGCATCATCACCTTCCATGGCTTCTTTCAGTTCATCCTTATGCCATGGCTGTCCGCCGCCGTAGCCCTGTTCCAGATCGCTTTCATCGAGCTCTTTCAGGACGACTTCATCGCCATTTTCATTCAGGATACGGACGTCGAGACCGATGGACTGGAGTTCCTTCATGAGGACCTTGAAGGATTCCGGTACGCCCGGACTCGGGATGTTTTCGCCCTTGACGATCTTTTCATAGGCTTTGACACGGCCGATGACATCATCGGACTTCACAGTCAGGATTTCCTGCAGCGTGTAAGCCGCGCCGTAGGCTTCGAGAGCCCAGACTTCCATTTCGCCGAAACGCTGGCCGCCGAACTGTGCCTTGCCGCCCAGCGGCTGCTGGGTAACGAGGGAGTATGGGCCGGTGGAGCGGGCATGGATCTTATCATCGACGAGATGATGGAGCTTCAGCATGTATTTCCAGCCGATAGTGACCTGATTGTCCAGTTTTTCACCGGTACGGCCATCATAGAGGTCCGTCTTCGCACCAGCCGGAAGGCCTGCTGCCTTCAGGGTCGCTGCGAGGTCTTCATCTCGGCAGCCGTCGAAGACCGGGGTCGCGATATGGATACCGGACTCGGTCGGTTCCGGCATGCCGTATTTTTCGAAATCATAGCCGCACTCAATGAGGCGCTGCTTCATTTCTTCGTACTTCGGAGAGCCGACACCAGCTGCCATCGCCGCATGGATCTCTTCGCCGAGCATGTGGCAGGCCCAGGAAAGATGGATCTCCAGGATCTGACCGATGTTCATTCGGGACGGTACGCCCAGTGGGTTCAGTACCAGATCGACCGGACGGCCATCCGGGGTGAACGGCATATCTTCGACAGGCATGATGCGGGAGCATACGCACTTGTTGCCGTGACGGCCTGCCATTTTATCGCCTTCACGAATCTTACGTTTCTGCGCGATGTAGACACGGACGAGCTTGTTCACGCCCGGTGCCAGCTCATCACCGTTTTCGCGGGTGAAGACCTTGACATCGACGACCTTGCCGAATTCGCCGTGCGGCACACGCAGGGAAGTATCACGGACTTCTCTTTCTTTGTCACCGAAGATCGCACGCAGCAGGCGCTCTTCCGGCGTCAGCTCCGTCTCGCCCTTCGGGGTGACCTTGCCGACCAGGATATCGCCAGGACGGACGTCAGCGCCGACCATGATGATACCGTTTTCGTCGAGGTATTTCACAGCGTCTTCAGAAACAGAAGACAGCTGACGGGTGATCTCTTCCTCGCCCAGCTTGGTATCGCGGGCATCACATTCATATTCTTCGATATGAATGGAGGTGTACAGGTCATCCTTGCAGAGACGTTCGGAGATCAGAACGGCGTCTTCGTGGTTGTACCCTTCCCAGGATACGAAAGCTACGAGTACGTTGTGGCCGAGAGCCAGCTCGCCGCCATCGGTCGCCATGCCGTCTGCCAGCGTGTCTCCTGCTTCCACGCGGTCGCCCTTGGATACGATCGGGTGCTGGTTGATGCAGGTGGACTGGTTGGAACGCATAAATTTGATGATGTCGTAGGTGTCAAGCTCGCCATTGTCAGCGCGGACGATGATCTGGCGGCCGGTAACTCTTTCTACAGTGCCGGCACGCTTAGCGAGGATGCAGACGCCGGAGTCCTGACCAGCGACCCATTCCATGCCGGTGCCGACGAGCGGTGCTTCCGGACGCAGAAGCGGTACAGCCTGACGCTGCATGTTCGCACCCATCAGAGCTCGGTTCGTATCATCGTGTTCGAGGAATGGAATGAGGGAGGTACCGATGGAGACGACCTGCTTCGGAGATACGTCCATCAGCACGACTTCTTCCGGTTCCGCTTCGAGTACGTCCGGACCGCGGCGGCTCGCTACATTCTTATGAACGAAATGACCTTCTGCATCAAGCGGTTCGCTCGCCTGTGCGATGATCTTATCTTCTTCGATATCAGCAGTGACATATTCGCACTTGTCAGTGACAGTGTGGGTCTTTTCATCGATCAGACGGTACGGTGTCTCGATGAGACCGTACTTGTTGATGACGCCGTAGTTGGACAGAGAGGAGATCAAGCCGATGTTCGGACCTTCAGGGGTTTCTACCGGGCACATACGTCCATAGTGGGAGTAATGTACATCGCGGACTTCGAAGCCTGCACGTTCACGGGAAAGACCGCCAGGTCCCAGAGCGGAAAGACGACGCTTATGCGTGAGTTCGGCAAGCGGGTTCGTCTGGTCCATGAACTGAGACAGCTGGGAGCTTCCGAAGAACTCCTTGATAGCAGCTACGACCGGGCGGATATTGACGAGCGCCTGTACGCTCATCTTATCCTGATCCTGGGTGGTCATTCTCTCGCGAACCACTCTTTCCATACGGGTGAGGCCGATACGGAACTGGTTCTGCAGGAGCTCACCAACGCAACGGACGCGGCGGTTGCCCAGATGGTCGATGTCATCACTCTTGCCATAGCCCTGCATCATGTTCAGGAGATAGTCAATGCAGGCGATGATATCACAGATCTCCAGCGTGCGGTAATTGTCTTCGCGGTTGCCGGAAGAGCAGATCACCTTGACCGGGGTTCCATCATCCTTCTGTGTCATGACTTCGACCTGATCATAGGAAGAGAATACACCGCTTTCTTCGATCCTTGCGATCGCTTCTTCATCGATGGTGCTGTTGCCTTCGATGACCACTTCACCCGTTTCCATATTGACGATCGGGCCTTCGGTCTTGTGCCCGAGGAGACGGTTCTTCCAAGCCAGCTTCTTATTCAGTTTGTAGCGGCCGACCTTCGCAAGATCATAACGGCGCGGGTCAAAGAAGAAATTATGGAGAAGGGTCGTACCACTATCTTCGGTAGCCGGTTCGCCCGGGCGGAGCTTGTGATAGATCTCGATCAGAGCGGACTTTTTGTCCGTGGTGCTGTCTTTCTCCAGCGTCTTTTCGATGTGGATATCATGGTCGAAAAGCTCCAGGATCTCTTCATTGGAAGAGTATCCCAGCGCACGGATGAGGACAGTGACCGGCATCTTACGGTTGCGGTCGATACGGACGGAGACGGAGCCGGCCGGATCCGATTCCAGCTCGATCCACGCACCGCGATTCGGGATCAGCTGCGCGGTATAGATCTCCTTGTCAAAAGCATCTCTTTCGCGCTTGTAGTACACGCCCGGGGAACGAACCAGCTGGGATACGATGACACGCTCGGCACCATTGATGATGAATGTGCCCGTGTCCGTCATGACCGGGAAATCCCCCATGAACAGATCGTGCTCTTTCAGCTCGCCGGTTTCCTTGTTTTCCAGACGCGTCTTCACGTACAGCGGAGCGGAGTAGTTCACATCCTTCGCCTTGCACTGTTCGATATTGTACTTGCCCTTGCCGAAATAGAAATCGCCAAAGTGCAGCGCCCATTTCTTAGCGCTGTCCTCGATAGGAGAAATATCTGCGAAAACATCCTTCAGCCCTTCCTTGCAGAACCATTCATACGACTTCGTCTGCAGATCGAGCAAATGGGGCATCTTCAGTACTTCCTGCGATCTGGCATAGGTGTATCTCTTCTTCTTCCCTACCACGACAGGTCTGAACATCTTGCTGTTCGGCATTCCTTGCCTCACCCTTTCATAAAAACAACATGGCTTTCTTCCTCCCGGAAAAAAGAAGCAGGAAATCGAACCAATCATCGAGTCCCTGCCTGCCTCCGGAAGCATTACACAACCTTATTATATATACTCTACTAAAAGAACCGTTGCGAATAAAGATTATATCATACAAAGTCAATATTCGCAACATTTCCCGCGAAGGCCCGCATAAAGATTTCTTCTATAACGCGTATCGTTTATTTTCTTTTATAGAAATTATCGTACGCCGTATAAAAGTTTTTATGCGTCAATTTTTCTATTGACTTTTTCAGGATCTTCGTTCCGGCTTATTCTAGCATTGTGCTTTGAAAAATGCAAGGGGATCGCTGACTTGTGAGCGATGACGATTCGCCAAGAAGAGGCACTGATCTTCACGGAGGAGTGTTTCCGGAAAAAGCCCCTCTCATCTAATTTGCTCACCGATACCCCGAGTAAGCATTCGCATTTCATATTGGTAAATCAAAAGCGGAAAGCGCATAATGAATGAAACGATTCCCCCGTCACTTCACAGCAAGGAGGTCCCATGGAAAAAGAAAAGAGAACGATTAAGAAAAGAAAAGGCTTCATGCTTTTAGAGCTTATCATCGTAGTCGCGATCATCGGCATTCTCGCCGCCGTCGCCATCCCGAACCTCGTCGGCATGACCGACGAAGCAAAGGTCGCCAAGATCCAGTCTGATCTTTCCACCATCGGCACCGCCATGGAAGTCTACCACGTCAAGAAAGGCGGCACCTACCCCACCGACCTCTCCACTCTCGCAGGCGATAACGGCTATCTGAAAAAAGTCCCCGAACCTCCCAAAGGTGCCGGTGCTTATACCGTAGGAAGCAAAGGCGAAGTCACCTGCACCTTTAATGGCGTCACCTACTCCTCCTTCGGCACATCGATGGGAAATGCAGACAGTAATACGGGAAAATAATCCACGCACAAAAGGGGCTGTGAAGAAATGAGGATTCATTTCTTCACAGCCCCTTTTTTCATACACGAAAAAATTCTATTTCTTCATATCCTTTTCCACGGTATTCGAGAGCTTCATTTCCTTCACCAGCATAGCGACCTGCTCTTTGAGCGCACGGATTTCCTCATCCTGTGCTGCTATCTTCTGGTCGGATTCTTTCTTGGCTGCTTTCAGCTCTTTGATTTCCTGAGACATAGCAGCTTTGGAAGTCGTAAGACCAGTCTGTCCCTTACCGACTTTGAAAGACAATCCCACATTATATGCATTGTCATCCGCACCAATCGTCGCACCTGCTGAGACCATCATCATTTCATTCGGTTGATAGAAGAGCCCCATCGCTGTAGCCGACTTACCACGATAATTGCCTGCAGCCACTGCTACATCCAGCTTGTTGTCCGGATCATAGTCCAGATGATGCAGTCCGGCCAGTGCGGCCCCCACTGCGCCTGCATTCTTGATGTCATCGGAAAGTTTGCTGTTCATGGCATTCATGCTGTCCGTGAGACTGATTGCCGTGCTGTTCACGTAACCCACGTTCGCCGCACTCGACGCATCCTTCTCATCCGTCTTGACGCCAGTGAGGACGCGGTCGCCATTCTTGCCGGCTACGCTGACCTTCGTCGCATCTGCATCCGATGCTATGGTGACTGTGTCGCCTTTGACAGTGACCAGACCTGCGCCCGTGTTGTTCTTCACTTCATTGATGGCACTCCATACCGCACCGCCAGATACCAGGCCCTTGTTGCCATCTTCCACCTTGCCCGTATTCAGTTTGTTCGTATAGGCAGCTACATCAATATTCGATGCCTTGGCATCCGCTTTGTTCGCATTCAGTTCAGAAACATTCTGGTCGACCTTCTGCCCCAGCTTCTCGACGTCCGCTTTATCGGCTTTACCATCGACAGCTTTGTTCACATCCGTGAGCGAGTCTTCGATTTTCTTGTCCGTATCGGTCTTAGTATAGACATCAGCCGCATTGGCCTTCTTATCCAGCGCCCCATCGACATACGTTTTGTCCGCTTTGACCGCCAGATCATCTTTCATCGTCTCTTTGATGACGTTCTTACCTGCCTCAGACAGATTCGCGAGATCTTTGTCTGCTTTGTTTGCTACATTTGCATCCGTTGCGACACCTTCGGTGGCTTTCTTGACAGCAGCATCGACGTAGCTCTTATCCGCTTTGCCGGCCAGCGCCGTTTCATGAGCATTCACTTTGTCTTTGATGGCCGTGAAATCACTGGTATTGACCTTATCTTTTACTTTCTCATCGACATACGACGTATCGGCCTTCCCCATCAGATCCGCTTTGACGGTATTCTTGATGGCCTCTTTGCCCGCCTCTGACAAATTGGTGAGATTCGTATCCGCTTTGCCAGCGAGTTCCTCCATCATCGTGTTTTTGATGACAGTCTTACCAGCGTCAGAAAGATTGGATAAATTTTTATCTGCCTTATTCGCTACATTCGCATTGGTTGCGATGCCTTCTGTCGCTTTGCTGATGGCTTCCTGTACCTGTCCACCTGTAACGATACCGGTATCTCCAGCCGTAACCTTGCCATCCGTATTGACCATGATGGTATTATCTTTGTCGATAGTGATATGCTTTCCTGCTTTGTAGACCGTGCCAGTGGTAGAAATCCCCTGGAGTGCCTGATACAGCGTATCACCAGTAATGAGGCCCGTATTTCCCGCAACATTCTTGCCGTCCCCTAAAGACGACTGCCAGGCTGCTTTGTCGATATTGGCACCCTTTTGTAGCTGCGCCAGATCAGATGCCTGAGCTTTTTGGCTCAATGCCGTAGTCATGGCCTCCGCATCCGCCTTCTTCGCCAATTCTTCTTTGACTGTTGTCGCATCAGCCTTGGTATCCAGATCCCCTTTCATTGTATTCCGGATGACCTTTTTACCTTCATCTGTAAGATTTCCTAGGCTGGTATCGGCCTTCCCACTCACATCGACCGCACCGCCAAGAGAATCCGTGATGTCCGTTCCGTTGATGACAAGCCGGTTTGCGGAGAGTGAGTTGACATTTTTGATATCATGCCCCTCTGCATTATAGTCCCCATTCGCACTCCAGCTGGCCATGATATAGGTTCTGGTATTTCCTGTATCTGCTTGTGAAAAGTCTTTCCCCTGCATGGTCAGGGCGCCATCCTCATTCATATGTAAAACCAGTGTATGGTCTACTTCAGGATCCTGAAATTCCAGCGATGTCTTATCTCCTGTGGGTAGCAAAAAACTTTCCTTTACTTGTTGCTTGCTTAAACTGTTACCGTTGAGATCAGTCACTCGACCATCAAAGGTACCACGAACACGAATCCTGCCAGGATTTGAACCTATTCGCAAATTATTTACGTTGATAGTTGAACGCCCTACACCTTGAAACTTAGCACCATCCTCCACTGAGATAGTGTCCGCATTCACTGTAGATCGCCAATTAGCATACAACTCTCCCCCGTCTTGAAGCGTTAAATCCTTAAGATTTAATTCCGCATCACCATTAAGTTCGATCTTCGAGCCGCCGCTTACGGTATTATCGGTGCCTTTGATCGTATAAGAAGAATTTGTCCCGTCGACTGTGACCGTGCTGCCATTGGCGAGCTTCATCTGGTTCGTGATGAGATTCGAGCCATCATTGACCTGAAGCTTGCCACCATTCATAGCGAGCGTATCCTTGACCTCGACAGTCACCCCGTTCTGCGTGACATCCAGCGGCTGGATGAGGCCCCGCGTATCCACATTATTCTGAATGCCTCTCAAGGACAACGTGGTATTATTCAGCGTCATCTTGTTCGCGATCAGCGTGCCGACGCCCTCGATGTTGATGGTCGACTTGTCCATGGTGATCTGGTCAGCATTTACCGTGCCTGCCGCGAGGTTAAGTTTACTCCCATTATTCAGTGCCATCTGCTGGACGTTCACCTCAGCAGCAGATACCTCATCATCGAATTTATCATCAGAACGGCCTACATAAATAGAAGAGTTATCTGCCGTCAAACTCTTTACGTCGAGCTTGGCATCACGAAAAGCGCAAAAATGAACCTGATTGGTGAGATTGATATCGTCACTACGTAACGAGCCGCCCATAAATCTGATAGTGGAACTATCACCATCCGCCTTGATCGTTTTCGCTGTAGTTGCCGTGTTTGTAAATTCCATTTCACGGTTTTTCATTTCAACGGAGTTTAAAGTGGCTGTGCTATCAAAGAAGTTTATCCCTTGATCTGCAATCGCCTCGTCGGATGTTAATTTCAATGTACCATTTACCGTGAACTGACTATTCTTTATATCAGCATGTCCATACTTTATAAATGTAGCGTTATTCAGTTCAATCTTGCTGTTCGTTGCAGTAATCTGAGCATCCCCTTTATCTGCCTCATAGTCCGTTCCATTTACAGTAACCACGCCTGCCTTAAAAGACCCGCCTTTGATTTCTGCGGAAGAACTATCCATAGTGAGTTGCTTGACTGTGAGCTGACTATCATTAAAATATGTAGACCCATACTTCCCAACATTCATTGTATTGGCCGTCACCGTACTCGACTCGCTGACCTTCAATTCGGCACGATCTACATGGCCATTGTAAGAATTACCCGTCACATCGATGGTATCTGCTTTAATCGTAGATTTCCCATTTACAATGAGCGCGGTGGCCTGATCCAGCTTATTGATCGTTTCGCTGTTTTCCTTTTCTGCCCACGCGGTATTCGGTCCCCAAGCTCTGACAACGATTTCTCCGCCCTTCTTAATGCCGGTAGCAGACTGTTCAATTTCCGAATCTATTGCCGACGTATCCTTCGTCACATCCAGCACGGCACCATTCGTAACGTTGAACTGCCCTTTGTTCTGCACTAATACATTTTTCACGCTGGCCTTACCGCCATCAATAGTGATAGATCCGACAGGCAGTCCTTCTGCTACAGGACCTTTATCATTCTCATCTTCAGGAGATGCATTTCCCGCATACAGCCAATGTCCCGATGTCGTACTGTTCTTCAGCGTGATGGCAGCATTATTTGCCCAAGCGCCAGTAGTTACTTTCGCTTCATTGACTTCCGCTTTACTTCCATCATTTACATTAAATGCATCTTGAGCGCTATCGATACTGCCACCATTTACAGTAAGAATACTCCTATTATCTACAGAAATTTCACTAGATCCTTTGCCGCCATTAATGAAATTGACATGATTAGCGGTCAGCTTGGAGCCGTTTTGTAGCCAAACACCTTTTACGTCTTGATCATTTACTGTAAATGAACCATCTTCATTTTTTACGAGACGTATTGCATTATTAGTCGTCACAGTCGTTCCATTGGCAATGATATCATCTGCCCAAGACGAAACAACTCCTGTCATCCCAAAGACCAGCGAAAAGGCGGCAATCTGTGCTAACATCTTTTTGCTTTTCATTTGCATTCCTCTTTTCTGCGAGACACGCTCGTCACCATTAAGAATCTGAAATAAGCAATATTTGTCAGCCTAAAATCTGCCTACAGTTTACCCTCCCCCTATCGCATTGTCAAATTTCTATATATAGATATATATGCATTAAATGCTCTACCCTCTAATTTTCTTACAACTACAACACTAACGCATTTTCATTCGATATGGGAAAAGTCGAATCGTTTAACGCATAATGGAAATCAAAAGGGCTCCGAAAGCCCCCACCCTTCTCTCCGTCATTTCCGCAAAGAAGGTCAACATCTTATGCAAGAGGAAAAGAAAACGCTCAAGAAAAGAAAAGGCTTCATGCTTTTAGAGCTCATCATCGTCGTCGCGATCATCGGCATCCTCGCCGCCGTCGCCATTCCGAACCTCGTCGGCATGACCGACGAAGCAAAGGTCGCCAAGATCCAGTCTGATCTTTCCACCATCGGCACCGCCATGGAAGTCTACCACGTCAAGAAAGGCGGCACCTACCCCACCGACCTCTCCACTCTCGCAGGCGATAACGGCTATCTGAAAAAAGTCCCCGAACCTCCCAAAGGTGCCGGTGCTTATACCGTAGGAAGCAAAGGCGAAGTCACCTGCACCTTTAATGGCGTCACCTACTCCTCCTTCGGCACATCGACGGGAAGTACAGACAGCAATACAGGAAAATAATTACACACAAAAGCGCGCCCTCCCATAAAATGGCAGCGCCCCCGATGCGGATGACATACCAGCAAGCAAAAAACACCAGCCATAAAGACTGGTGTTTTTGCTTGCCATAGTAGGTCTTCAAAAACAACTAGATGGGTGCTATTGGAATAAATAGAGAAGAGTCTTATCTCGGATAGCCTCCCTATGCACAAGAAAAGGCCCAGACTTTATCTGAGCCTTTTCGAAGCCTCCAGGGAAATGATTATTTAGCCTGTTTTGCTTCCAGTTCTTCGATCTTCTTCTGCTGCTGATCCATCTTGTCCTGCATAGCACCGATCATTGCGTACAGGTCAGCCGTGGTAAGACCAGCTTCCGTGTGTTTACCGGATTTACCGATTTTGAAGGTCACACCGACATTGTAAGCGTTATCACCGCTGGTCAAGGTCGTTCCCATGCTCAGCATGACATTTCTGTTCGGACGGTAGAATGCACCCAGAGCAAATGCATTCTCACCTTTATAAAAACCACCTGCGGCAGCAATGTCGAATTTATTGTCCGGATCATAGTCGAGTGGGTGAAGTGCAGCCAGAGCGGATGCCTTGGCGATGCCCTTATTCGCATCCGATTCCACCTGACCGATGCGGCTGTTCAGCGCATTATCGCCAGCAATGCGATCTGCGGTTTCCTTCTCGATGTTGTCCTGCAGTGTATTGTCTGCATTTTCACGAGTTGTCTTTTCGTTTTCAAGCTGACCATTCGTTATGGTGAGCTTATCCTGCAACCCCTTTACAGCCTCTTCACGTTTCTTAGTTTCTGTCTGAATGGCAGCTGCATTAGAAGCGATATCATTCTTATTCTGTACAAC
>ULPT01040051.1_pt1 | contig 18585 bp, 16 predicted proteins | sample 1953751 | NCBI WGS metagenome assembly ULPT01 (sample SAMEA4835636, study PRJEB28245) | human gut metagenome | biome: gut microbiome; material: fecal sample | place: Denmark | collected 2008 | reverse complement strand
CAATTCCTATGCGCCGGATTCTGTAGATGAGGGCAAGAAGGAGGTGGCGCAAAATGCTGCCCATCTCGCTGTCCGTCATCCGTATCGCGTCACTATAATGAAACGCTTCCGCAATGAATAGAAAAAGATTAAGCATATTATTAAGCATATTATTGGGGATATGAATGTTTATGGCGGCGCAAGGACAGGGGGCTGCGCTTGAGAGGACTTGCCGCCCTCGGCACGAGAGGGAGGGGCCCACGAAGTGGGAGGGCCTGGTCCTCTCAAGTGCTCCGCCTGTCAAGGCGACACACTCGCTATAATATAATAAGATATGAATAGATTGAGCATATTATTGGGGTTAGGAATGTTGATGGCGGCGCAGTTTGGGCTGTCAGGGGCGGCGATCCCGTCGGCGGCGACGTCAGGGACAATGTCTGGAATGGCGTCGGTGCAGGAGACTGCGGCCGGCTATAAGGCAGTTGCGGACATGGCGGCGTTCAGAAAAGAGCTGGCGTCCAAGACATCGGCATTGACCACGATTCAGGCGAAGTTCGTCCAGACGAAGTACCTGAGCGTATTCAGCAGGGAAATGAAATCCGAAGGACGGTTCTACTGGCAGAAGACCGACAAGATCTGTCTCGACTACCGTACACCGGTCGCCTACGAAATCGTCATCAACGGCGATAAGATCAAGACCGTAAACGCCGGCAAGGCTTCCGTCATTGACACCAAGGGAAATCCCATGATGGACCAGATGAGCACACTCATAACATCCTGTATGACAGGCGACTTGACCAAACTTGGCGCTGACTTCACCGTGAACGTGGAAGAGTCAGCAGCCGATTACAGACTCACCATTGTCCCGAAATCGAAGACAGTCCGCGCATATATCGACAAGATGGTTATCCTGCTGAACTGCAAGGACTTGTCCGTGAACCGGCTGACCATGTACGAGAATGCTTCCGACTATACGATGTATGACTTTACAGATAAGAAATTCAATGCGGCGATACCTCAGACTGTCTTCAATATGCGTTAGCCTCGCATTGACGACCTCCTGCTTTCCGAAACTCCTCGTTTCCGAACTGCCACAGGCCCAGAATGTCCAGGAGCAGACCGCGACATTTGAGTCTGCAGCCGTCCAGACTAATGCAGACGAAAGCGGCAGTGCCGAACCGCGCACCTTTACATTTACGTTAGGCGTAGGGAAACGGCAGCTGTCAGGAATAATGCTCGCCAAACCTGTTGAGGAAGGCTCATGGAGAGTAGTCGGAACCACATATTTCGGAATGACATTGTTCGACATGACGGTCTCCAGAGACAGTTACGTCACCAACTACGTCGCAGACGCCATAAGCAGAGATGCCTTCTCGGCATTCCTCGCTTCCAAACTCAGAAAATCATTATCAATGTAACGCACGATGCCAGAAAACGAGACATATAACTACGCGCCGGAAGCGAACAATGCTGTGGCTAAATCTCCTCAAGAGTGCCGCAAAGCCTTGAAAGACCTGGGCTGCTGCGTGATAATCCCGACCTACAACAACGACGGAACACTCTCGCAAGTCATCTCCGAAGTCCTGCAACACTCTGAAGATGTGATAGTTGTGGATGACGGCAGCACTGACACCACACCTGAAATCATCCGGTCATTCGGTGATGCCATAAAATCATTGACCCAAGAGAAAAACCAAGGCAAGGGCGTGGCGCTCCTGTGCGGAATGGTCTATGCGAAAAGATACGGCTTCAAGTATGCCATCAGCATTGACTCCGACGGGCAGCATTATCCTTCAGACCTCCCGATTTTCGCGGAATCGATAAGCAAAATGCCTGATACACTGATAGTCGGGGCACGGAACCTGCGGGCAGAGGGAATGCCCGGCAAGAATACATTCGCGAACCGTTTCTCCAATTTCTGGTACAAACTCGAAACCGGAATACGCCTCGACGACACGCAATCCGGCTACAGAGCCTACCCGCTCGACAAGATCGAATTGGGCTCGAGATTTCTCACCGGCGGATACGAATTCGAGCTCGAAATCCTCGTCTTTTCCGCATGGAGAGGAACCAATGTCGTCAATGTCCCTATCCGCGTCTATTATCCGCCTGAAGGAGAACGTGTTTCCCACTTCAAGCCATTCCGTGACTTTACGAAAATCAGCATACTGAACACCATCCTCGTACTGTATTGCCTGCTCTGGCGTTGGCCCGTGAACTTCTTCAGGAAGCTAACGTGGAAGAATTGTAAGTCATTCATTGACAGATACATAATTCATTCGCCGGAAAGTAATGCGAGAATAGCGTCAGCGATAGCGCTCGGCGTATTTATGGGGGTAGCCCCGATATGGGGGTATCAGATGATATGCGCATTTGCATTGGCCCATCTGCTGAAACTGAACAAAGTCATAACGCTCGTGGCCTCGAACATAAGCCTTCCGCCGCTCATTCCGTTCATCATATTTGCCGGATACTGGGTCGGATGCGTCCTGTTCTCCAAGCCGGTCCTTCTGACGCCGGAAAACATAACGCTCGCATCTGTCGGATCAATGCTTCTGCAATATGTAGTAGGCAGCATTGTCTTCGGAGCGCTCCTGTCGGCATTCAGCTGGTGCCTCTCGATGTCCCTGCTGGCCATTTTCCGGAAATCCCCTGATAAACCTGCATCCAATGTCTAAAATCTTCACACGACTATATATCTGGTTCCGCTCGCATAAGACGGTATTTTGGATAACGCTGATACTCAGCGTGTTGTCAATGTGTCTTATGGCATCGCGAATCGAGTTTGAAGAGAACGTCACCTCATTCTTCCCGTCATCCAAGAACTCATCGCATCTCGCGGACGTCTATTCTCACCTGAAAGTGAGCGACAAGATAGTCGTGATGTTCACTCCAGAGCAGGAAGACGACAATCTGCTGTCAGAAGCATCGGAGCGACTCGGCGAACTGTTTTCCGATTCGGAGGACAAGTGTCTGATAGACAATTATATGTGCGAAGTAGGACAGGCCGATATGAGCGAAATGATGACCTTCATCCTCGGTCATCTCCCGTGCCTGATGGATGACAGCGATTTCCGGTGTCTGGAGGAACTGGACCGTCCTTCAGCAGTCGATTCAGCCATAATGAACGACTATGTGAACCTGATATCCCCGGCCGGATTTGCGATGAAGGACTACATACTCGCAGATCCGTTGGCCATAGGAAGCACCGTGCTCGGACGCACAGCCGAACTGAACCCGGTATCCGAATACAAAGTCCGTTCAGGACACGTCTTCACCCCGGACGGCAGGACAATGCTGACCTTCATCGAACCCGCATTCCCGTCAGGCGAGACCGCCCACAACGACGACCTTGTCGATCTGATTGAAGCTTCCTTGCACACTCTCTCTGAAGAATTCCCGAGCATTTCGCTCCACTATTTCGGCGGCCCTGTCATGAGCGTTTACAACGCACGTCAGATAAAACGCGACACCTATTCCACGTCGATAGTAGCCCTTATAATCATAGTCCTGTTCATCCTCGCGGTATTCAAGCGGAAACGCTCCGTGTTCCTGATATTGTGCCCGGTGTTGTACGGCGCATTGTTCGCCTTGGCATTGTCCTGGCTCATTCAGGGCAGCATTTCCGGCATCGCAGTCGGAGCGGGAGCGGCGATAATGGGCGTGGCGCTGAGCTACTCGATACACCTTCTGGCGCACCAGAATCACGTACATACCATCGAACAGCTGCTTGACGAGCTGTGCAGCCCGATGATTATCGGAAGCGTCACCACCATAGGCGCCTTCGCCGGACTGCTTTTCACCTCCTCCAAACTGCTTCAGGACTTCGGCCTTTTCGCATCCCTCACATTACTCGGGACAATGATCTTCTGCCTCGTTTTCCTTCCGCAGTTCCTCACGGCGCAGGCAGACCTCCGGGAAGGACGCATCCTCAGAGGTATAGAAAAATTCAGCTCCTATCCGTTCCACAAGAACAAATGGCTTGTCGGCGCACTGATAATATTGACAGTCGTATGCACCTACATGTCCACCAAAGTCGGTTTCGACAGCGACATGATGGATCTGACCTACTGGGAGCCGAAACTGAAAGAGGCGGAGACGATTCTTAGCGGCAAGACCGAGGTCAATACAGATGCCGGCGTCGCCGATGGAGTTCAGGTCAATGAAAAGAGCGTGATGTTCGTGAGCGTTGGAAAGACGGCAGGGGAGGCTTTCGCCGCACAGCAAAAGACATTGGCACAGCTCGATTCGCTGAAAGCCAAAGGCTTGATAGTCAGTTATTCAGATGGTGGCTCGTTTGTCCGAAGTCAGGAAGAACAACAGGCAAATCTCGCGAAATGGCAGGCATGGTGGACAGAAGACCGTGTGGCCAGACTTAAAAGCGAAGTTGCAGAAGCGGCCGTCAAATACGGATTTCGAGAAGATTCGTTCGATGCCGTACTGACTTCTCTCGTAAATAATTGTGAAACAATAGATTATTTCAGCGGGGAAGGCATACCGGAAGCTGTGTCAGCGTGGCTCGGAAACTCAGATGACCTGAAAATGCTCATAACAAGAGTCAGCCTCGACGAAAGCCTGATCGACCAGGTTTACGGCACATTCTCGGATAGGGCAGACCTTGTCATCTTCGACCAGGCTTATTTCGCAAACCAGGCAGCCAAGAGCATCAACGACGACTTCTACCTGATACTCTTCATCTCCTCATGCCTCATCTTCTTCGTTCTATGGCTATCTTACGGCAGACTCGAACTCGCATTGCTCAGTTTCCTGCCGATGGCCGTGGGATGGCTGATAATCACCGGAATAATGGGCATCCTCGGGGTCCAGTTCAATATCGTGAACATCATCCTCTCCACCTTTATCTTCGGTATGGGAGACGACTTCAGCATCTTCATCCTTGAAGGCCTGCTGCACAAATACAAGACCGGTCGCGAACTGCTGAACTCGCACAAGACCGCCATCTTCTTCTCGTCATTCACGATGATAGTCGGCATAGGCGCCCTCATTTTCGCCAAGCATCCGGCCCTTCACTCCATTGCACTCATCACCATACTCGGAATGGTAGCGGTGGTGCTGATATCCTATACCGCAGAACCATTGATATTCAATGCTTTCGTAACACGTCCGACATCGCAGGGGAGACCTCCATATACATTCGGAATGATAGTCCGCAACCTGGCGTTCTATGTACCGACCGTGCTCGGATGCTTTATAATATTGGTACTCACCTTGTTGCTTCTGTGCCTGCCGATCAGACGAAGACATAAGCAGGCATTGGTCTCCAAGATGCTTCACGTCGGCTGCAACGTGCTCGTAGCGGTGACACCGGTCATAAAATCTGTACGGATAGATGATGGGCACGCTGATGTAGAACCCGGAATCATCGTGGCGAACCATCAATCATCGCTTGACATTATCCTGCTGATGGCAGCATTCCCGAAAGTGAAATTCTTCGTGGCTGACTGGGTGAAAAACTCACCTCTGTTCGGCCCTATCGCAGAATATCTCGGATATTACGTCCGCTCCGAAGGATATGAAGGCTCATTGACAAATCTCAAGAAAGACATCGACCAGGGATGGAGTCTCGTGATATTCCCGGAAGGAACCCGCACGACTGACGGAACCATCAGGAGATTCCACAAAGGCGCATTCTATCTCGCTTCTCAGGTCAATGCCCCTGTCACTCCGGTCGTATTCTACGGCAACTGGCGGATAATGCCGAAAAATCATTGCTTCACCATTACGCGTGGACTGTCCGTGATGCAGGTGCTCGAGCCTGTGAAGACGGAAAACATTGACTATCACGACTTGTCAAAGCGAGTAGCGACATTGGTCAAAGACAGTTACGCGAAACTCTGCGACAGGTATGACGGGCCGGAAAACCCGTATTTCGCTGCGACATTGGCCTCGGCCTATATATATAAAGGTCCAGTGACCGAGTGGTATGTGAGGGTGAAAATGAAGATGGAGAAGAACTATGCCTTCTTCGATTCCATGCTTCCTGATACCGGTCAGATTACGGATATCGGCTGCGGAATGGGCCAGATGGACTTCATGTTGTCTATGTACAAGCCGGGACGCAGGATTCTGGGAATCGACTATGACGACGAGAAGATAACGGTGGCTCAGCATTGTTGGCTGAACAAGTGCCTGGGCGGCCTGTCATTCAGATGTGAGGATGCTTCGCAGGCGGAATTGCCGGAAAGCGATGCCTTTATCATCAGTGACATGATGCATTATCTCAGCGCTGAAAAACAGCTGGAACTTATACAGCGATGCGCGTCCAAGCTTAAGAGTGGCGGATTGATCCTGGTGCGTGACTCTGATTCTGAAAATGCTGAAGGCCAGAAGATTACGGCATTGAGCGAAGTCTTCTCCACCAAGATTCTGAGATTTAATCGGACAAAGGGCGAACTGAGCTACATATCCCAGTCGAGGATGGAGGAAATCGCACGTAAGACAGGGCTCTCGATGAAAGTGAAAGCGAATGACGAGATTACATCCAACACATTTTACATTTTGAGGTTGGAGTAGGTATAATATATAATTGAAGCCGAAATGAAAATTGTCCTGAAAATATTCAAGTGGACGCTGACCGTGATATTGGCGATGGTGCTGGTGGCGGTTATGGTCTGCGTCGGCCTTCACTCAAGCGCTGACCTTGCCGAGCCGGCGTTTACACCATCCGGGTCACAGGCCGTCCAAGTCGGTGACAGCCTCCGCCTCTGGGTAAGTCCTGCTGCTTCCCGCGATACTTCGGCGAAAACTGACGGCGGCTCAGAGACTGAAACTTCGGACACTTCCCGAGCCATAGCCCCCGCAACCAATCCTGCGGAGGTCAATGCCCTGAGACTCAGCGAGTCAGGACTTTGGGAAATGAGAGTCATCGGCAATGCCTTCGAACGTGGAGAAGCCATCGGAAAACTCGCTCCGGAACTGCTTTACGAGCAGGAAAAAGCATTCGCGGACAAACTTTTTGAGATAGTTCCGAGCCGGAGTTACAGAAAGCTGCTGCACTATTTCATCACCATTTTCAACAGGCGTTTAGGGGCCAATGTGCCACTGGAATATCGTCAGGAAATCAAGGCGATGTCCACAGCCTGCACGGATGAATTCGAGGAGTTCGGCAATGCCTACGAGCGCCAGATGCAGTATCATTCTGCCCATGACATCGGTCACGTCATGCAGGACTATATGCTGGTGGGATGTACCTCATTCGTATCGTGGGGCGAGGGTACAGCAGACGGTAACCTCCTGATAGGGAGAAACTTCGACTTCTATATGGGCGAGGAATTTGCTCGGAACAAACTTGTATTGTTTGAGAAACCTGACACCGGATATGCTTATGTGTCAGTTACTTGGCCCGGAATGACCGGAGTCCTCAGCGGAATGAACACCGAAGGACTCACGGTCACTATCAATGCCTCCAAACTCGAAACACCATCGATGTCGGCCACCCCGATATCCATATTGACCAAGGAGATACTCCAGTACGCATCGGACATCGACGAGGCTGTACGTATCGCCGCATCACGCCAGACCTTCGTGTCGGAATCCATATTGATAGGCTCCGCAAAAGACGTCAGAGCGGCAATCATCGAGAAAACCCCGTCTGAGATGGCGGTCTATGACCCCGCTTCAGGCAATCCGGACATACATCACATCATCTGCACGAACCACTATCAGTCCACCACCTTCAGGGACAATCCTGTAAATCAGGACAATATCAGGATGTCCGACAGCATGTGGCGATTCAGAAGAGTTGAACAGCTGCTGGACAGCGCAGGGACATTGACCCCGGAAAAAGCCGTGCAGATACTGCGCGACAAGAAAGGGCTCGACGGCGAAGAAATAGGATATTGCAATGAACTGGCCATCAATCAGTTGCTTGCGATGCACTCGGTGGTGTTCTGTCCTGCTGAACATAAGATCTGGGTATCCACGTCGCCTTGGCAATGCGGCAGGTTTGTCTGCTATGACATTGACAAGGTATTCGCCTCCGACTTCAGAGGTGAAATCAGAAACCCCTCAGAGGGCATCGCGCAGGACCCTTTCATGGAAACGGAAGATTATCGCAAAGTGCTGGAATTCAAGGAACTGCTTCCGAAAGTGAGAGAGGCGGCAGGGGAAAGAAGACAGATGGATGAAGATTCATTGACATATATCATTGGCCTGGACTCATTGTACTATGGCGGCTACAATGCGGCAGGCGACTATTTCCGTGCGACGGGGCAGATGGAAAAGGCGCGGGAATATTGGGGGGCGGCATTGACAAAGAAGATGAAACTCGCTGAGAGACAGTATATTGAAAATAAATTAAGATAGAGATGAACATATTGGTTACAGGGGCCGGCGGGCAGCTCGGACGTGAGATGATACGCGCAGTCGAAGGTACATCACACAGGTATTTCTTTACTACCCGACAGGACTTGGATATCGCTGATACTGAGGCGGTACGCGCGATAGTGCAGGACAATGGAATCGACCTCATCGTGAACTGCGCGGCATATACTGACGTGAACAGGGCTGAGTCAGACAGGGAGGCAGCTGATCTGATGAACCACGTGGCCGTGGGCGGAATGGCGACCGTGATGAAAGAGCGCGGAGGAACATTGGTCCATATATCTACAGACTATGTTTTCGACGGCAATGCCTGCGTTCCGTACCGTGAAACTGACCCCACCTGTCCTGTAAGCGTCTATGGTGAAACCAAGCTGAAAGGGGAGCAGGCAATCATTGACTCCGGATGCAATTACTTGATTTTCAGAACATCGTGGCTGTATTCCGAGTGGGGCAAGAACTTCGTGAAGACGATGCTGGGACTGTTCGCCACCAAGGATAGGGTCAATGTCGTTTTCGACCAGGTGGGCACGCCGACTTACGCGGGCGACCTGGCTGCGGCCGTGGCATACGTTATCGAGAGCGGACAGACAGGAAAGAGCGGAATCTACCACTACAGCAATGAGGGAGTCTGCTCCTGGTATGATTTCGCAAAATGCATCTGCGAACTGAGTGGAAATGCCTGTGAGATAAGCCCTTGCCATAGCGATGAGTTCCCGAGTCCGGTGGTGAGGCCGCATTATTCCGTGATGGACAAGACATTGGTCAAGACTGTTTTCGGCCTGAAAATTCCACATTGGAACGATTCGTTGGTGGCCTGTCTGAAGAAAATCTGACTCAACTGTCGCCATAATCTGCGGAAAGTGTTTTTTTCTAACTCCTTTATTTTTAATAAATTACAAGGGGGGGGTAAATGCGCGTGAAATGAACTGAATATGAACCAGTTATTTGGCGTAAATCGGTTGCTCGTTACGTCTTTATTGACTAACTTTGTAAAGATTTTTTGACAGACAAAGTGCGGGGGCAGAAGTCAATAAATGAAATACAACGATGTTATTATGGAGATTTGTGAGAAAACATCGGACCTGAGCCGTCCTTTTGCCTTTAGAAAAGGTGACGACATAAAATAGAAAACAGTCGATGAAACTGGATAGTACAGATGCGTTTTCTATAGCTTCAGAGCAGAATTCTTCCGAGCGGAAAGCAGTCCGTCCGGAGGTAAGTTCGTGCAATGACTGGTGCTATGTCTATGTGCATCATGCCAAGCTTCCGGCCGTTATGGAGCGGTTCGCGAAGGATGGTGTGTTCCATGTCTTTGCACATAAGGCTGTGAACGGCATGCTGTTCATCCAGGGGAAAGTCCGTGCAGTGAAGAAATACCTGCAGGACAATTTCCAGTCACTTTATCTCGTAAATGATTGTGGTACAGGACGGGAGGCTGTAATCCGCGACAGCGTGATGAAGGCGTTTATGAAAGTTCTCGAGATAGATCCTGACAGAGTCAGATTTATGCTCAAGCCGATTTCCGAATATGCTGAAGGCAATCCTCTTCTCCGCATAACATCAGGCGTTTTCGAAGGCCTTGAAGGCTATGTCATCCGCATTGACAGGGACAGGAAACTCGTCATGGCTGTGGGAGATAGGACCATCGCAATTTCTGGCGTGAACAAGGAGTCCTTCGAGAAGGTAGAAGATTATGACAAGATGATGGAACTATTGGATAACCATTGATCTCTGAATTTATAACTATTTAAAAACCAATTAAATACTGATATGAATATTGTGCAGAAAATCTCCAATTGGTATTTCTCCGGAAAGGCGCTGCCATATTGGGGACTGCTGATTCTTGATTGCTGCATTGTGGCTTTCTCTGGTTATGTCGGATACTATTTTGATCTGGGAGGGGACGGTTTCGCTGCGAATTTCTGGCCAATGACGGCAGCAAATCTGCTGGCGCTGATCCCATTCGCGATATCGTTCAAACTCTTCCATACTTACTCCGGAATTGTAAGATATTCGTCATTCATTGACCTTCAGAGAGTTGCGACTGCTGCATTTACCGGTTCAGTGGCATTCTATCTGATAGGATATGTCACCGGAGCAGTATTCCCGAATCAGACGATATTCTATTTCCCTAAGTTGAATACTGCCGTTACTGTCTTCATTCTCAGCACATTGCTGCTGTGGGTGGAGCGTATATTGGTAAAGAGGCTTTTCGACTCCTTCCATCTGGACGGCGCCCTCCCTGTGGCTATCTACGGTACCAAGGCTGGCGGAATCAGCATTGCCAAGAGCATTGTCTCCATCAAGGACAAGAAGTATTCTCTCCATGCTTTCGTATCTGACGGACCTGAGATGAAAGGTGCCTACATCATGGGCAAACCTGTCTATCAGAATGGGGCAAAAATCGCCGAGAAACTGCGTGACGAAGGGGTGAAGGCGCTGCTCGTCTCGCCACTCAAGACCGAGAGGTTCCGCCAGAACCAGGAAATGGTGGATGATTTCCTCAATGCAGGCCTCAAGATTCTTATGATGACCAATGCAGAGGAATGGGATGGAAAAGACATTTCATTGACACATAATCAGTTGCATGAGGTGGCGATCGATGATCTCCTGCCGAGGGACAAGATCGAGGTGGATATGGAGGCCATCGGAAAACTACTGAAGGGACGCCGGATCCTGATTACTGGCGCTGCCGGTTCCATCGGCTCCGAGATGGTGAGACAGATCGCGAAATTCTCGCCGGCGGAGATGACATTGATCGATCAGGCGGAGACTCCTATGCACGATATCAGGCTGATGATGTCGAAGAATTATCCGCTGATTCATAACGAGACCATCGTCACCAGCATTACCAATGCTGAGCACATGGATCGCATCTTCTCCGAGCACAAGCCTGAATACGTGTTCCACGCGGCTGCCTACAAGCATGTTCCGATGATGGAGGACGACCCGGCTATAGCCGTGCAGAACAATATATACGGTACGCGCGTGATTGCGGACCTCGCCGTCAAATACGGAACCAAGAAGTTCGTGATGATTTCTACCGACAAGGCGGTGAATCCGACCAATGTCATGGGCTGCAGCAAGCGTATCTGCGAGATATACTGCCAGAGTCTCAACCAGGCTATCAAAGACGGTAAGGTTCAGGGAGTTACACAGTTCGTTACTACCAGATTCGGAAACGTTCTCGGCTCCAACGGCAGCGTGATTCCTATATTCAAGAAACAGATCCGAAGCGGCGGACCGATTACCGTCACACATCCGGACATCATCCGTTACTTCATGCTGATTCCGGAAGCCTGCAAGCTCGTGCTTGAGGCCGGGACCATGGGCAAGGGCGGCGAGATCTTCGTCTTCGATATGGGCAAGCCGGTGAAGATCGTCGATCTGGCCAAGCGTATGATAGCCCTTTCCGGAGCGAAGAATGTGAAAATCCAGTTTACGGGACTTCGTGACGGCGAGAAACTCTATGAAGAGGTGCTCAACGACAAGGAGGAGACCATCCCTACCACCAATCCTAAGATCATGGTGGCGAAAGTCCGTGAGTATGACTATGATACGGCTTGTGCCAATGAGAAGAGACTCCTCGAGGAATCTCGTACTTTCGACGATATGGCCATTGTCCGCATCATGAAGGAGATAGTGCCGGAGTACAAGAGCCGTCACTCGAAATATGAAGTTTTAGATGAAGCAATATAAATTATGAAAGAGTTCAATGATATCAAAGTGGCTGTCGCCGGAACAGGTTATGTAGGCCTCAGCATTGCTACGCTTCTTTCACAGAAGCATCATGTGACCGCAGTGGACGTCATCCCTGAAAAAGTGGAGAAACTGAACAACAGGATTTCGCCTATCCAGGATGACTACATCGAGGATTACCTGAAGAACAAGCAGCTCGACCTCACGGCCACGCTCGACGGCGAGTCAGCGTACAAGGATGCGGATTTCGTGGTAATCGCTGCTCCGACAAACTATGACAGCAAGAAAAACTTCTTCGACACATCACATGTGGAGGAAGTCATTGAACTGGTCCTGAAGGTGAATCCTGATGCGGTTATGGTCATCAAATCCACTGTTCCTGTGGGTTATACGGCATCTGTCAGGGAGAAATTCTCATATCGAGAGCGTCAGGCTGACGGAACGATGAAGGTGGTGACTCCGAATATCATTTTCGCACCGGAGTTCCTGCGTGAGTCCAAGGCCCTCTACGACAACCTCTACCCGAGCCGTATCATTGTCGGTTACGAGCAGGGCAATGCTTTCCTAGAAGAGGCTGCGCACACTTTCGCCCGTCTCATCCATGAAGGAGCATTGAAAGAAGAGGTTCCTGTCCTGTTCATGGGCAGCACCGAGGCTGAGGCCGTGAAGCTTTTCGCCAACACCTATCTGGCGCTCCGCGTAAGTTATTTCAATGAACTCGATACCTATGCTGAGATTAAAGGTCTTGACACTCAGTCTATTATAAATGGCGTTTGTCTGGATCCGCGAATCGGCTCCCAGTATAACAACCCGTCATTCGGCTACGGCGGATATTGTCTTCCTAAGGACACCAAGCAGCTTCTCGCCAACTACAATGACGTTCCTGAGAACCTTATCCAGGCCATCGTTGATTCTAACAGCACGAGAAAGGATTTCATTGCAGACCAGGTACTTACAAAGGCAGGCTACTACAGCAGCAACAGCCAGTGGGACAGCACGCAGGAGAAGAAATGCGTCATCGGCGTATATCGTCTGACCATGAAGTCCAACTCGGACAACTTCCGCCAGAGCGCCATTCAGGGTATTATGAAGCGTATCAAGGCCAAAGGAGCAGAGGTAATCATCTACGAGCCTACTCTCGAGAACGGCACTCTTTTCTTCGGAAGTGAGGTGGTCAATGACCTCGCGGCATTCAAGTCCCGTTCTCACTGCATCATTGCCAACCGCTATGACGTCTGCCTCGATGACGTGAAGGATAATGTCTATACACGCGACATTTTCAAGAGAGACTAAGATGCTGGAATACAATATCTCTTTGTACAGAAAGACAGTCCTCGTGACTGGTGCAGCTGGATTTATCGGCAGCAATCTGGTGAAAAGGCTGTTTCATGAATTCAACGGTATTAAAATCGTCGGAATTGATTCGGTAACAGATTATTACGACGTTAATATCAAATACGCCAGACTCGAGGAAATCGAGGCATTGGACAAGGACTGGACCTTCGTGAAAGCGAGCATTGCCGACAAGGGCATTGTCAATGAACTTTTCTCGAAGTACCATTTCTCTGTGGTGGTGAATCTCGCTGCGCAGGCTGGTGTTCGTTATTCCATCACGAATCCTGACGCATATATCGAGAGCAACCTGATAGGTTTCTACAATATTCTCGAGGCTTGCCGCCACAATGAGGTGGAACACCTTGTATATGCTTCATCATCAAGTGTTTACGGCTCGAACAAGAAAGTGCCGTACTCCACTGACGACAAGGTGGACAATCCTGTAAGTCTCTATGCCGCGACGAAAAAGAGCAACGAACTTATGGCGCACGCCTATTCGAAACTCTACAACATCCCTTCCACAGGACTGCGGTTCTTCACTGTTTACGGCCCTGCAGGACGTCCTGACATGGCATATTTCGGTTTTACGAACAAGCTCGTGAAAGGGGAGACCATCCAGATATTCAACTACGGTAACTGCAAACGTGATTTTACATATGTGGATGATATCGTGGAGGGAGTAGTGCGTGTCATGCAGCACGCTCCAGAGAAGCAGACGGGAGAAGACGGTCTGCCTGTGCCTCCGTACAAGGTCTATAACATCGGCAACAGTCATCCTGAGAACCTCCTCGAGTTCGTGGATATCCTTCAGCAGGAACTGCTCCGTGCAGGAGTTCTCCCGCAGGATTACGATTTCGATTCGCACAAAAAGCTTGTTCCAATGCAGCCGGGCGATGTTCCGGTAACATACGCAGATACCACGCCACTCGAAAACGATTTCGGCTTCAGGCCATCCACACCGCTCCGCGACGGCCTCCGTGCTTTCGCCCAGTGGTATAAAAGCTATTACGGAGAAAAGGAGTAGATGAACGACTTCGTGGCGTCGATAATGCTGATGGGGGCGATGGCATCGACAGACGGTTATCTTCCATACTGGATGACGACCAATCAGTATGGACTGATGCCTGAGCGCAGAGGGGAACTGGCACTGCTGCAGGTTTATTCTCAGAGTGACAAGTCCAGGACTATACAGTACAGCTGCGGCGTTTCATTGGCGACCAATGCCTATCATAATCCACTCGACCCGTCATCCCGGACGGTCAATCTGATGGCCGATGAACTCTATGGCTCAGTCAAGTGGAAGCTCTTGACTCTGGACATTGGCATAAAACATAGAGAGAACGACTTTATCGGCGCATCGCGGGAATTGGGCTCATTGTCAGTGACCGGCGGGCATCTTGCGGAGACAGGAAATGCACGCTCGATGCCAGGATATCTCCTCAGTTTGGAGCCCGTCGCCTTGCCATGGACAAGAGAGCATCTGTGGCTCTATGGTGCGTACGGAGATTATATGACGATGGACGACCGCCATGTTGAAGGTGCATTGGTCCACAGAATGAGGGTGGGACTGCGATATGCCGCGACAGACAGGCTGTCATTCGACGCGGTGATCGACCATTATGCGATGTGGGCAGGTCATCATCCGACAGAAGTCAGCTATCCGGTGACGATAAAGAACTATATCAAGGTGGTGACCGGCCGCCATGCAGGAGAAGGCGGAACCATGAGCGACAGGCTGAATGTCATCGGGGACCAGGGAGGAAGCGAGATATTCAGGGTTACATATCGTGCCGACAGATGGACTGTCACGGCCCAGCACGACATACCGTACAACGACGGCTCGGGAATGGGATTCTACAATTTCCCCCGACGGAGTCAATACGCTGTCATTCAGTTTCACAGACAAGAACAGATGGGTTAGCGACATACTGTACGAGCACCAATATACGCTGTACCAGTCGGGACCGATAAACGGTGAGTTGTTCGATGACAAAGGCAATTCGCTGACGCCGCCCGGAGTATCTACGGTAGGCATCGATGACTACTTCGCCAACTCCTATTACCGATCCGGCTGGACCCATCACGGAAGGGTAATCGGCGACCCGTTGTTCCTGCCGCGTGGTGTTCACGAGCAGACGTGGACATCAGCGCGGATAAACCGTGGCATAGAGAACAATCGAGTCAAGTCGCATCACCTGGGCCTCGGCGGAAAACTTTTCCGCAAGCATCCATATAAACTGATGTTGACGTACTCTAAGAATTACGGTATCTACGCTGCTCCCTACACAGGCGAGTCCCAGATACAGAAGCCCTGGGGAACAGTCCATGAAACTGGACTCCACCAGATTTCCGCCGCCTTCACAGGCCAGCTCGAGTCCGTCTTCCGCATCCCCGGCCTCTCCGTCCTGTACGGCCTCTATCTCGACAAGGGCCAGCTCTACCATGACGCCATCGGCCTCACCGTCGGTGTCAGATACACCCTCGGCCGCGGGGAAGTGAAACATAATGAACCTTTTCATAAACCTTTGTAATATTGGGATTTATGAATATCTTTATGTGAAGAATTTGATGATATGTTAGGAATTAAAGTATAATAAAACCGCAAGGAGACATCTCTTAAGAGATATCTCCCATTGGCAACTGGATGCTAAACAGAAAAATCAAACTTACTGTCTAATACAACCTAAAGTTCCCTAGACTTTCGGCGATATCCACGAATAAGTTCTTTCTTACCATTTTGCACTCTAACATAAGGGGCGACTCTGGTTGCTGACGATTTTTTTGTTTTATCGTCATCGAAAAATTCGATCGTTAGTTTAACCTTTTTCATTGTATATAAAAATTGTGATTGTAAAAAGGATATTGGCCTCTCGAAATAATCTAGACCATCCGAGTTGTAGAGTAAAAAAAGAAGAGCAGTTGCTAGGGACAACTACTCTCTTAATTTCGAAAAAGATTAAAGTCTAACCCCTCAAATCCAAATCACATTTTTTATATCTGGAGGCAAAGATATGAAAATTTCTTTGGAAATCAATGTCTTGTAAAAAAAAGAAATGGAAAAGACACCTGAATTCGATTATTCAGATGTTCCAGACTACACCGACGAAAACGTAAGCACGAAAGTCGTGAAGATAATCCAGAGCTACGTGGGCGTGGTGAACAAGATGGTTTGGAGGAAATTCTGATCATTGTGCTCTCAAACAGTGCATTTTACGGTGAGTAAGAAGATTAAACTATGATAATCTTTTGGAATATTGGGATTTATGAATATCTTTATGCAAAGAATTTGATGATATGTTGGGAATTAAGGAACATAGCTTTATCGTAACAGGAGAGTTTGCTGCAGCAGTCAGGAAAGCAGCGAAGGCCTCTGTCATTGCAAACTCTAAACAGGTATCTCCCAAAAAAGATTCGGGAGATAAGAAATATCATTTCGATTGGAAATGATGGTATAGATTGAGACGTGTGAATATTTTAACGCCAAACGATATGAAACACTTGGTCATAAAGAATTTCGGTCCGATTCGCAGTGCGGACCTTCAACTTGGACAGGTAAATGTATTGATAGGTATGCAGAGTTCTGGCAAGAGCTGCGTACTTAAGACGGCGTGCTATTGTACCTGGGTTGAAAAACGTCTTGAACTGTCGCAGAAGGTCAACGGTTTCGGCAGCGGCTCAGCCTTCATTGACACCATGACCAGCTATTATCAAATGGCAGGATACGTCCATCCAGATACCTACATCGAATATGAAACCGGACATGTATTCTTCTCATACATCCATTCTGAAAAGAAGTTTACGATGAAATGGAAAAAAGATCATTGGAACTATAAGAGGCCGAAGGTAAGTTATGTCCCTGCAGACAGAAATTTGGTGGCTTCAATTCCGGGGTGGAGCTTCCTTCCATTGGATGGCAACATGCTTGACTTCATGTCAGATTGGGACAGGGCCAGGAAGTTTGTAAAGAGCGAGGAGAATTTCTTGAATCTGGGCATGTCTTATACTTATGACTCCCAGACAAATACGGACAACATAAGACTGGAGAACGGAACTCCGCTGAAACTGAAGGAGAGTTCCAGCGGTATCCAATCGCTTCTCCCTATGTATGTGCATCTCGATTATCTTACTGCAGGCCAATACAATGCAGAAGCAGGCAAGATCTCATATGAACAGAAAGAAGAGCGCAAAAATCTATTGTCGACCATTTATGCCAATCTCTACGAAAAGGATTTCAACCATGACGAGACGATAGAAGTCGTCACCATCGATGGTGTAGATTATTCGTTTTCCAAGCCAGATCAGGCGAAGAAGTTCAAGGCGATTTGTCAGGAGTATATCAATGTTGATCATAGCGAGATATTCCTTGAGGAGCCAGAGGATAATTTGTTCCCTCCGACTCAATGCCAATTCGTGAATTGGATGCTGGAGCAGATTAAAACGCACGGAGATATGCTTTTCATCACGACGCATAGTCCGTATGTTCTGAATCAGCTGATCAAGGCAGCCCCGAAAGAATTGTCAATAATGTTCACTCATCCACAGAAGCCTGCCAGCAGAGATTTTTCCGTAAAGCAGCTCAATGATGAGGAGATACACGAAGCTTACGATAACGGTGTAGATATGTTCTTCAATTTCGAGATGTATGTATGAAGCGGAAGATTTTGAACGTAATGCCTGAGTGCTATGTTGATACAAACCTGATAGAATATCTTCTGGATGGAGTAGTAAATCATCAACATTGTTGCTCAAAGGTAGTGGGCCAGTTGAACAACACATTTGCAGACAAGTTCGCCATCGGAATTATCGATAAAGATAAGGTAGAACTCGGCTACATACAGGATTGTGACGAGATTGCCAAGACTGAGCACCTGACATTATTGAAACATAAATCACGTCATCAATATCTGATTACGATTTCTCCTGCCGTGGATAAATTTGTATTGGACAGCGCTACAGAGCAAGGAGTCGATACGGAAAAATACAACCTTCCGTCAACTCTGAAAGAATTCACCAAACTATCCAAGTCTGTCACCTCCAACACGGATGAGCGCTTCAAGAACTTATTCGCAGCAATTAACGGCAACTCTGAATTCAGAGCGTTAAAGATGTCTTTGAAATATTTGTTGGACAAACAGTACAATACGGATATTTCTGAACTGGCACGGATTTTTGGTGGTGAAGCACAAGTGATATAGGAGGATAAGACATGTTTAAAAGCATTGAAATTGA
>ULPT01016771.1_pt1 | contig 18665 bp, 25 predicted proteins | sample 1953751 | NCBI WGS metagenome assembly ULPT01 (sample SAMEA4835636, study PRJEB28245) | human gut metagenome | biome: gut microbiome; material: fecal sample | place: Denmark | collected 2008 | reverse complement strand
ATGTTGTTGATGAGATAATGACAGAAGTATTGAGCGACCTTGGGAGTAAGTATCCTTATGGAGATGAAATTGGTCTGGTGGATGCTGATGGTGAATTTAATACCGTCAGTGAATTTGCAAATATGTTTTGGGACAGAGCGGTAATTGCTTTTTTAAATGTACTTGCAACAGAAGAATAAAAGAAGGATTTTAAGTTATGAGCAATCAAAAAGAAATTGAAGATGTATATATAGATTGTGATGGTCGCTGTTTAAACTGTGATTACTATGAGCCGATTACAGGTAATTGCAGAGCAGAAGAAGATTTAAATTAAATTTTTAAACGGGACAATTGTAAGTTTTACATTTTGTTTATAATTTATTCAAGATGTATACATATGTAGAAGGAGAAAAAAACAATGAAATCAGTATGTGCAAATTGTGATTTAGGATTAAAGCGCTCAGAATGTACTGATAAAGAATATACTGAATGTGAATGCCGTAGATGGATAATTAAAGAAATTAATCAAACTACTTTACTGGGATTTATGTATCTTTTAGATGAAGTTCTTGAAATAGTTTATGAAAATAAAAATGATTTGCGAAATAATAAAGCTAGAATGATTGAATTTTTGAGTAGGGGGATGATTGAGTGAATAAAATTGAAACTATTAAAAATTTAACAGCCGAACTTTTGCAGTATTGCCATGAATATTATAATTTAGACCGTCCGACTATCTCTGACACAGAATATGATAAGAAGTTTGACGAACTTAAATCACTTGAGGATGAAACAGGATTTTGGCTTGCAAATTCTCCTACTCGTAAGGTGCAAGGGCAAGTGCTTGATTGTTTTACGAAAGTTAAGCATAGTAAACCAATGCTTTCTGCGGCAAAGACTAAAGATGTTAATGAAATTAAAAGATTTATTGGCAATCAGCCATTTTATTGTAGCTACAAGCTAGATGGGCTTACACTGGTGGTTCGCTACGAAAATGGGGAATTTGTTCAGGCTGTGACTCGTGGCAATGGTGAAATTGGTGAAGATGTAACCGCTCAGGCAAGGATGATTACCAATCTTCCAATGCATATTGATTACAAAGACAAACTTGAACTTCGCGGGGAATGTGTGATTTCTTGGAAGAATTTTCACAAGATTAATGAGTCTCTTGATGAGCCTTATAGTCATCCTCGCAACCTAGCAGCGGGGAGTCTCCGTCAGCTTGACACAAATATTACAAAGCAACGTAATCTTTCTTATGTGGTTTTTGAGTGCGTATCAGATCTATATGATAAAGATGCACTATTTGATTCTAAATGGGACGAACTCGGATATCTAGATTATCTTGGATTTGAAACGGTTGGGCGCTGTACTGGCAATATTGATGATTGTACCGAAGGTATGCAACCAGAGTGGTACCAATATCCTTGTGATGGATTAATCTTTGAAATGTGTATGAAGTCATATTCCAAGACACTACCAGTTACCGCTCATCATGAGAGCTGTCGCATGGCACTTAAGTGGGCAGATGAAATGTACGAGACAACACTTCGAGATATAGAGTGGAATACAACAAGAACTGGAATCATTGCTCCTGTAGCAATTTTTGATGAAATTGATTTAGATGGAGCGCTAACGACAAGAGCAACGCTTCATAATCTTTCTATTATTGAACAGCTTGAGCTTGGAATTGGCGATACTATTACAGTTTATAGATCAAATATGGTGATCCCAAAAATTGATGACAACCTAACTCGCAGCAATACACTAAAGATTCCCACTACTTGCCCTTGTTGTGGTCAGCCTACTGAAATTAAATATACTGACAATAGTAAGGTACTCATGTGTACAAATCCTAATTGCTCTGCAAAGAAGATTGCACAGTTTACTCACTTTGTAAGTCGCAAAGCAATGAATATAGATGGGCTATCAGAGAAGACACTTGAGCTGCTAATTTCACATGGATTTTTGCATAATTACAAGGACATTTATCATTTGAAAGACCATAGAGATAAACTTATACTCCTAGATGGTCTAGGTGAAAAATCTGTAAATAAATTGCTAGATTCTATTGAAAAATCAAGGACAGTAACGCTTGATAGATTTATCACTGCGCTTGGCATTCCTAACATTGGCTCTTCTGCAGCTAAAGCTATCAGTAAACAATTTAATGGAGACCATTATAATTTTGTGCAAGCATTATCTAATGGATATGATTTTTCGCAGATTGATGATTTCGGAGAGATTACAAACAAGTCGCTTCATGACTGGTGGGATAGCAAAGATCCAATGATTGAATTGCTTCCTGTTGAGATGAACTTTATCGTTGAGAATGATGTAAGTTCTGGTTCCAATCTTAGTGGTAAAAGTTTCTGCATTACAGGAAGTCTTACACATTACCAAAATAGGAATGCACTTGTTAAAGCCATTGAAGACAATGGCGGCAAATATGTGTCTGGAGTGAGCAAGAAGACTGATTTTCTTATTAATAATGATACTACAAGCACTAGCGGCAAGAACAAGAAGGCTGTTGAATTAAATATTCCAATTATTAGTGAGGACGATTTTCTTAAAATGCTATCAGAATAAAATTTAGGGGAGAACTTATCTCCCCATTTTTTATGCATCTAACTACTTGACAAATCAAAATTTTGTGATATTATATGTATAGTTGAACAATACAAAATTATAGTTAAGGAGTTGATACATAATATGATTGAATATAATAATTGCTGTGTCGCATGTGGTGAAATCATTCCTGAAGGAAGACAGGTTTGCCCACAATGTGAGAAGGGACTTTATGTATTACACATAGAGTATCCACCCAAGAAGAAAGGGCTAATATATTGGCTTAAGCAGTATTTTACTAAAAGAAAGGATTAATATTTATGGAAGAGAATAAACAGAATGTCGCACTAATGACCACCTCGGTTGATGACAATGGAGAAATTAATCTAACGTATATTCCTCTACATGTTGATATGGAAGCATTGGAGTATATTCTTAATCATTGTCGAGCAGACAACAACAACAAAGCAATTACTTTTATACTTACCTACGACTCAGCAGAGGAATTTTGGAAGGATATGTGGGAGTCACTAGAGGATGAGATTGATAATGTATAAACTTTACTTTTATAATAGTTTCAGAGAAGCACGAGAAATTGCAACATTTGAAGATGAAATGACGGACAAAGAAGTTCGTAAAGCTGTGTTTGATGAAATTACAAAATTCTGCAATGATCGTAATTTCACAATCTATTATACACGAATGTGGAATGTCCCAGATGGTGATACTATTATTGACGTGGGCAGTCATACTGAATTCTTTCATGTTTCTCCACAGATTAATATACTTGAATAATATGCAATACAAAATTATAGGAGGTGCCTTTTCAGTCAAATGCCTAACATTGTAAATAATTATAGCTCTACAATTATTACTATTTATCAAGATGTAATTAAAACTTATGAGAACAATCAAAAGACTATCAAAGAAATTGAAGAAGAGTTGAATGATGTTAATCATGAGATTGAACTTTCAGCTCCAAAAGATATGTATAAAGGCTACTTAATGTACAAAACTGTGCGTGAATTAAGACAGCGTAGAAGACAGTGTAAGGATGAAAATGCCTTGCTAAAAGATATGTATGAATTCTTAAAGGGGCAGCAAGGACAACAGTTTAAGAGTAAAATTCAGCAAATTCAAGGGGGCTCATCTAAAGTTTATGAGTCTCAGGAACGTAGGACATATGTCCCAAGACAGAGAAGTGATTTAACAATTACAGGGCAAACATGTGTAGCTAATAAGCCGTTTGAGGAATTGTTGAAAGATTTTAATGCTACAAAAATTAGTATTAAAAATGGGAAGTTAAGAAAGTAAGAAAGGTGATGAGCCATTTGGAACTTACAAAAGGACAGGCGAATGGATTAATAGTAGCTTGCAATCGGTATAAAGAACATAAACGTTATACTTGTATTGCAGGCTACGCTTAGGCGGGTACTGGCAAGACAACTCTAGTTCATTTTATCATTAAAGAATTAGGGTTAAATGAAAACCAAGTTGTTTTTGTGGCATACACGGGCAAAGCTGCTCTTGTTCTTAAACAAAAAGGCAATAAAAATGCAATGACTGCGCATAAGCTACTTTATCATTCTGAAGAGTTGCCTGATGGGACATATCAACATACGCCTAGAGAAAAGTTAGAGAAGAAGTATAGCCTTATTGTTGTTGATGAAGCAAGTATGCTACCACAAGAAATGATAAATTTGCTGCTGTCTCATCATGTACACACTATATTTTTGGGAGACCCTGCACAGCTACCACCTATTGATGGAGAACAAAGTATGTTAGATACCCCACATGTTTTTCTGGACGAAATTGTGCGACAAGCTCTTGACAATCCCATTATTAAATTGTCTATGAAAATTAGGAATGGTGACAGATTAAGATATAGCTTGGACGACAAGAGATGCAGAATAATGTCAAGAGATAAAGTGTCAGACAAATTGTTACTTGGGGCAGATCAGATTCTGTGTGGGAAGAATAAAACTCGTCACGAATTAAATAATTATATGCGTAGATTAATTCTTGGAGATAGTTATAATAAGGAACCAGTCAATGGTGATAAGGTTATTTGTCTCAAGAATCATTGGAATACTGTAAATAGCGCTGGTAATGAGCTTGTTAATGGAACAATTGGAGAACTACATAATATTTCTATAACAGAGGTTCCTCCTTATGGCAAAATCATTTATGCTGATTTTATTTCAGATGATGGTGGAATATATAGAAATTTAATGATTGATTATAATTTAATAGTAAATGGCAAACCTACTATCAATTTAGAAAATTGGCAGAAGTTTGCAGGGTATCCTAAGCCATTTGAATTTGCTTTTGGATACGTGTGCACCGTACACAAGTTCCAAGGCTCGGAGGCTGAAAGAGTCGTAGTTTTTGAAGAATGGCTTGGAGATTACGAGTCTCATAAAAGATGGTTATATACCGCTGCTACGAGAGCCAGTGAGCAGCTAGTGGTTGTAAGATGAATAATATAAAATTATAGAAAGGAGTGGGGTTAAATGAGTTTCGTTAATTTACATGTACATAGTGCCCAAGGTTCACTTCTCGATTCTATTCTTACAGTCAAACAAATTGCACAATATGCTAAAGAGAATGGGCAACCTGCTATTGCTCTGAGTGATCATGGCTATATGTATGGTTCATTAAATCATGTGCTTGAATGCCAAAAACTAGGGATTAAACCTATCACAGCATGTGAAATTTATGAATGTGATGACCATCTTCTTAAAAATGATACTAAAGATAACGTACAACCAAGATATCATTTACTTTTGATCGTAAAGAACCAAATTGGAAAAGATAATTTGTTTAAAATTGTATCAGAAGCATGTACTACTGGTATGTATAAAAAACCGAGAGTGTCAGTTAAATGGATTAAAGAAAACAATCTTGGAGAAGGTATAATTTGCTTAACTGCTTGTCAGGCAGGTAGAGTTAGTAGATATCTTGAAGAAGAACGATATCAGGAAGCAGAAGATTTCGTGAATCTTTTGAAAGACACGTTTGATTATGTAGCTCTTGAAATCCAATCACATCCGACTACTGACCAGCTTAGGTGTAATACATCTATATTTAATTTCGCACAATATATGAAAATACCATACGTAATTACAACGGATGCTCATATGTTGAGTGCAGACCAGCTTGACACACACTCTATCTTTGTAGAAATTGGAGAGGGTAGAGAAGCAGGAGAGACATATCTTGGATGCCATTTACAAAATGAAAAAGATATTTTTAATTATCTTGGAGATTGGAATCTTTATAGAGTTATCCAACAAGGTATTGATGAATCTGTAAAGATTGCAAACATGGTTGACGACAATATTGACTATGAACTCAACAAAGGTACAATTATGCCAAAAGCTCACATCCCAGATGGATATGACACAGAGTCCTATTTTAGATATCTGGTATATTCTACATTTGATGAAAAATTCGGACACATGTCAAAAGAAGAGCAAGATATACGAAGAAGCCGAATTGAATCAGAAATTCCTATATTGAAAGAGCTTGACTTTCTAAACTATCTTTTAATTCAGTATGAATTTTGTAATGAATGTGATAGACGTGGTATTCCTAGAGGGTACAGTCGTGGTTCAGCCGCTAATTGTTTGTGCGTATTTATGCTTAACATCACTCAAGTAGATAGCGTAAAATTTGGACTTGACTTTGCACGATTCGCAAACCTTGGTAGAAAAGGCTCTGCTGCAGATATTGACCTCGACTTATCTAAAGCAAGAAGACAAGAGGCGGTTCAAGCTTTGTGCGATATATTTGGGGAAGACCATGTTGCACCAATGGCTACATTTAATACACTATCCACTAAAGTTGCAGTTCGTGATATTGGTAAGGTATTGAATGAAAAACAGGATAGCCCATACTTTGGACAAATCCCATATTCTCTTAGAGATGAAGTAACTAAGATGGTGCCCACTGTAAAAACATTAAGTGATCTTGGTGAAGAAGTTGAAAAAGAAGTGCATCTAAAAGAGCTTGTTGGTAAAAACGAAAAACTAGACAAAGTTTATAAACAATTTCCATTGTGGTTTAAATATGTTATGGAGTTGGAAGGACTACCAAAATCAAGAGGAAGACACGCCTCTGGAACACTATTAACTCCAAAACCAATTCTACATTATGCCCCATTGTGTTTGGATAATGAAAAAAATGTAATGGCTCAATTTGAGATGCATATATGTCAGGACACAGATGGCGGTATGGGACTGGTTAAGGAAGATTTACTTGGGCTTGAAAATCTTGATATTATTGATGATACACTTAAACTTGCTGGGTTAACATGGAAAGATGTAGATATCAACCATTTGAATCTAGATGATAAAAGAGTTTTTGATGAAGTTTATAATTCAGGAAATACAGTTGGCATTTTCCAGTTCGAATCACAAGAGGCAAGGACAATGAGTATCGCTGCACATGCAGACAATATTGAAGATGTAATTGCTGTAAATGCAAGTAATAGACCTGGTACAAAAGATAGCTTCCCAGAATATTGTAAAAATAAGTTATATCCAGACCAAATTAGTAGTATTCATCCAGATTTGGACGAATTATTTAAAACAACTCATTCAATCTTGTTGTATCAAGAGGATGCGCTTCATCTATTTGCGTATGCTGGTTTCCCTGAAGACCGTCAAGATGTCGCACGTAGAGCTATCGGCAAAAAGAAGAAAGATGTTATGGAATCTTTGTATGAGGACTTTTCTATTGGATTAAAAAGTAAAGACTGGGATGAGCAACAGATTAAAGATGTATGGGCTTTGCTTTCAAAACAGGCAGAATATAGTTTTAACCGTGGACATAAAAATTTGTGTGTCCTGCTATAGTGATATAGTATAAAAAATTTCCTAAATTGCTGGAAAACCCTTAGAGCCATATGAACCACAACATAGTTGGAAACTTCAAGTGTGATGGTTTAAAAATCATATGGATTGGGCAATCAGCAGGGAAGCATTGTGTAGTTTTAAATTCATATAAGGAGGTGATAAAATATGAGTAAAAAGAAATATTCAAACGACATGGAAATGAAAATAGTAGAAGAATATTTAAATGGAGTTTCTACAAGATCACTAATGGAAAAATATAATTTTAAAACAAGAAAATCTATAACAGATAAAGTTAAAAAAATATGGATATGAGGTGCGTTCAAGTAGAGAAGAAGTTATGATGCACAAACCGTATGAGTATTTTTCTATGGAAATTATTGATTCTGAATTCAAAGCTTATTTTCTTGGGCTGCTTCTGACTGATGGGTATGTCGTGCATAATACTGTTGGATTAGATTTAACAGATGAAGATTGTATAAAATTTATTTCATCTACAATTCAAAAACCTTATAAATCATATAATCGTGACGGAAATAGAAAAATTAGACATAGATTGATTATAAACAATCCAAAATTAGTTGCTGAGTTAAAAAGATTTGGAATAATTAATCGCAAGACAAAAACATTGCAAGGATTTGTTTTAGAAGAAAATGAACAAAAATATATCCCTTATATTATACGTGGAATGATTGATGGTGACGGATGGATAAGAAAAGACGGAAAAGAATTTTACATTTGTACTGCGTCATACGATATGGCTTTATGGATTAAAAGCACTTTAGAAAATAAACTGTATATGATGGATGTAAATATACATAAAGAACCTGACGTATGGCAAATTAGAACTTCACTTCAACACAATTTAGAAATTTTAAAACTCCTTGTATATAATAAGCCATTTGGAATGTCACGAAAATATAACAAACTACACAGTGAACCTTCAGAGACTATAATGGAATATCTCGTATGTTGAGATAAAGGGATAGTCCAGACCGCAACACATACAGTGGCATAGGAAACTATGTGCGGTAAAGGCAGTTGCTTATAGCCTATTATCTTACCTTACAGCATGGCTTAAGGTATATTATCCAGTACAGTTTATGACTGCACTCTTAACTGCAAAATCCGACAATACTTCAAAACTTAGTGTTATTATTACCGATTGTAATCGTATGGGTATTAAAGTTCTACCTCCCAAGATTAATGAGTCTACACTTTCATTTAAAGCTAAGCCAGAGTCTAAAGAGATACTTTTTGGGTTCGGTGCAATAAAAGGGATTGGTGAGTCAATAATTACTAAAATTATTGAAAATCAGCCATATAGCAGCTTTAATGATTATATCTCCAAAATCCCAGACAAAGCAGCCACAATCGCTTTAATCAAAGCGGGGGCTTTCCCGACTTCTAATAAAATGAAGTTAATGAAAAAGTATGCAGCGTTATCATATGAAAAGAAAGAATATAAACCAGTTCAAACATATGGAACTAAAGCAAAGTTGCTACTTGAATGGGACATTAATGTGGATGACTATAAAATTGGCAAAAAAGTGGATAAAGAAGCTGTGTTGCAATTGTATAATGAGAAGCGCAAAGAAAAGTTTGACAAAGAGCAGGAAGAAAAATACAAAGCATATATGATAGAGTTTCAACAAAAATATGCTCAAAATCAATTTTTATGGGAGTATGAAAGCCTATCAATGTTCTTGACTGATAATCCATTACAAGAAGGTGTAGACCTGATTAGCACTAATTGGGATGATGTTCCAAGTGGAGAAAAAACAGTTGTGTTGTGCGTTATATCAGACATTAAGCGTAAAAAAGATAGAAACAACAATCCATTTGCATATTTAGACTTAATTACTTCTGACAGGATTATTGAAGCAACTATTTGGAGCAGACAATTAAAAGAATATTTTGACCTTATTTCAAAGGGCAAATGTCTTGCGATTCTTGGAAGAAAAGAAGATGATCATTTATTTGTTGAAAAAGTAAAACCATATACTGTCTGGTTAGAAAAAATTAAACGAACCCGCTCTAAAACATATTGACAACACAAAATTATTGTGATATAATGACCCCACAATCAAAGAAAGGAAGTGATTCATATGGATGAGAATAATAATTATGAACAGACTGAAAACATGGAGGAACAGAATCCTCCTATATCTGAAATGACCGACGAGGCTCTTAAAGAAGCAATTTCCACTCAGATGAAAAAAGTACAGATGGCGTCTTTGCTCAATGGCTCGAAAGCAATATGTGGCGTTGTACTTCAGTACATCACAGAGTTTCAGAGGCAATCGGGCAAGAAATCAGCAAATGATTATAAGAGGCTAATTAAGAAGATTAGTAACTTCTGTTCAGTTAGCCTTGGTAAAACTGTCAACGAAAATGGTGATATCGTTGATATAAAAAATGAAGAAGAGTAAACAGCACAAAATTATAGGAGGAAACTATGCATAAGTTTACTGTGGCTCTAGATTGTGACGAGGTATTAAACAACCTCATCGAGAAAACACTTGAGCTTTATAATGCGCGACATAGCACTAAATTAACATTAAATTCTTTTACGGATTATGATTTCTATAAATGCCTCTCGTTTGAAGAGGCAGAAGATTTGACTGCTATGTTTTTAGAGAAAGAGCTGTGGGACTCTCTATCTCCAGCTCCACATTCACAATGGGGAGTCAAAACGCTTATTGATAAGGGGTATGATGTGTATGTGGCAACAGCTACACATCATCAGAATTTCCCTTGGAAAGTTGATTGGTTGACTAAAAATTTCCCCTTTATTGACGAGCGGCATATCATTTGCATTCACAATAAATCGTTACTTCATATAGATGTGCTTGTAGACGACTGTGCTGAAAACTTGATTTCTACAAACTCCCTAGTTGATAGAGTGTGCCTTGATAAGCCATGGAATAGGAATGTTTATGATGATGTCTATGGCATTTATAGATGCCACAATTGGGAGGAGATTGTAGAACAAATTGATATAAGTTATAAAAATTGGCGAGATATATAATTTTGAAAGGAGTGATGCCTTATGATAATACTTTACTCGACTAATTGTCCAAGGTGCCGTATTCTTGAAAAGAAACTTCAGGACAAGGGTATTGAATTTGAGTTGTTTAATGATATAGACACCATGATAGCAAAAGGATTTAAGGAAGCACCTAAGCTTGAAGTTGATGGTGTAGTAATGGATTTTAAAGAAGCAAATGAATGGATAAAGGGGCAGTGATAGGATGGATATAACACTTAAATTAACCAAAGACTTTGAACGTTGTCTTGAAGACCTAAAGAAAAAGTATGGCGAAGAATTTGAATATATTAATGGTATTCATCCCAGCCAGCTTGATTTTAGTGAATTTCTTGATAAGTTTGTAGACAATGATACTATGGCTGATGCGACCATAGATCCTAACGCTAATGCAAGACATAAAGACATACGTTCTTTTATGACTGAAAAGGGTAAGAGTGAGGATAAGCTTTTTGCTCTAAATAAGATATTCCTCGAAATTAAAAAGAAGTGGGGACTAAGAACAGCCAAACAGTGGCTTGAGCAGGAATTCAGCAAGGGCTTTTATCTAAATGATTCTGCAACTGCAAGTTATTTCCCTTATTGTTGGGCAAATGATTTTACAAGACTTGCTACTGAAGGTCTATTCTTTATTGAAGGCTATAATAATCAGCCTCCTAAACATCTAACTACATATTTTGATGATGTTATTGAGTTTGTTTCATTTCTCTCTAACCGTCAATCGGGAGCTGTAGGAATGCCTAATGTAATCATTTGGGCATATTATTTCTGGAAGAACGATGTGGCAAATGGATATTATCTAAAAGACCCTGATACATATCTGAGGCAGAATTTTCAGAAGTTTATTTATAGACTTAATCAGCCGTTTCTCAGGATAGACCAATGCGCATTTACAAATGTTAGTATTTTTGACAGACCTTATCTTGAATCATTATTTGGCGGAGTCGAATTCCCTGATGGATCTTATGCTATTGATGAAATAGAAGAATTGATTAAATGCCAACAAACCTTTATGGAAGTTGTTAGTGAGATTAGAGAAGAGCAAATGTTTACATTCCCCGTTAAAATTATAGCGGCCTGATGAAGTGATTCATCTTGAAAACCCAGTTAATTCATAGAAAGTCTGATGTATATGGCAAGAAAAATTGGTATTGATAAAGAAAAAGTTATAGAATTACATAATTTGGGCATGTCAGATAAAGAAATTGCAGATAAATTTTGTTGCACAAGAGCAAATATAACTCATTGCCTTAATAAAGCAGGATACAATAATCGAAAATCAAAAATAGAAAATATAGAATTGAGAAAACGTATTAGTGAATCGTTAATTGGAAGATTTATCGGTGAAAACAATCCTAACTATAAAGGGTATAATAATGAGAAAATTATTGCAAGAGGTATATTCAAAACTTTTTCAAAAAGAAAAATTAGAGAATCAAATTATACATGTAATGCTTGTGGGAAAAGAGGCGGAGACCTTGAAACTCATCATATTAAACCTTTTAATTTGATATTTAATGAATTTATTAATACCACTTATAACGGTAATATTGATACGATTTATGACCAATTAATGTCTTATAATGATTTTATAGATGAAGATAATATGGTCGTATTATGTCACAATTGTCATTTTAAGGTGCATTATTCAGATGACTGTGAACTAAGCCCATATAGATGGGAAAGCGCAACGACTATCGAAAAGGAAGAAGCAGAGAAAGACTGCTTTGATAACTGAGTAGAGTACACTCAAGCGAGTGGAAGTGCTGGGGTTCTTTAATATGGTAAAAGTATTAAAGAATGTGACATAGTCTGCTCTATATGGTGACATATAGCAGTTCATAAGAGAACGGCATAGGATTAGCGACCCTATGCGAACATATAGGATTAACTTATTCTCTTCTTTATCAGAATGAAAAATTTATTGACGAGCCATTTGCTCGTTGGTGCTCTGCGCATAATATGAAGTGGTCTGACAGTAACTTCTTTGTAAGTGATAATGTTGGTGTGCTTAGTAATTGTTGCAGACTTCTAAGTGATACGAAGAAGCTTGATGCATTTATTAATAGTATTGGCGGTACAGCTCTTTCAGTTGGCTCATGTCGTGTGAGTACAATTAATCTTGTTCGTATAGCATATGAGAGTGAATTTAATAAAAAGAAGTATCTAAAGATGCTTAAAGATAGAGTCTTGCTTAATTGTAAAGCATTGTACTCAATGAGATATATTCTTCAACGCAACATAGAAAAGGGCCTGCTGCCCAACTATCAAGATGGAGCAGTTGAACTTGATAAACAGTTCTGTACAATTGGCGGCATTGGCATGTATGAAGTTATGGATTTGTTTGGATTTATTGATACAGATGAATTTGGCAATAAATCATATTCAGACGAAGCAGTTGAATTTGCAACTCAAATTCTTGATACAATGAATGAAGTTAAAGATAACTTTGATTGCGACTTTACATTTAATATTGAAATGATTCCAGCAGAAAATTGCGCAGGAGTTATTTGCACTGCTGACAATTTATTGTTTGAACAGGACAAATATTTTATTTATAGCAATCAATGGATTCCTCTTACTGAGCAATGCACTATTCAGGAGAAATGTCGTCTTGGTAAACTCTTTGATGCAAAATGTGGTGGAGGATGTATAGCACATATTAATATAGAGAATCGTTTCCCTAATGAAGAAACTGCATGGGATATGCTTAATTATGTGGCATCTCAGGGAGTAATTTATTTTGCATTTACTACCAAGATAAATGTCTGCGAAGACAAACATGCTTTTATCGGTTCTACCAACTGTCCTCAATGTGGGAAACCTACAGCAGACCAATATAGCCGAGTAGTTGGGTTCTATGTTCCCGTTTCTTCTTATCAGAAGATTCGTAAAAAAGAATTTAATCAACGTCGTTGGTATGATGTACTTAATAAGGATGGCATCATGTCATGACAGATAATATTAAACTTAAAGGTGTGATCATGGAGGACTTTGTTAATTACAAAGTTCCTTCCATGTTCCTCATTACATCAAAATGCGACTGGAAATGTTGTAAAGAATTAGGAATAGATATTTCAATATGCCAAAATGAACCTATGGCACAACAAACAACAAAAGATATTAGTAAAGAGTTGATATATAAAGCATACATTAATAATGACATTACTAAAGCTATTGTGTTTGGTGGACTTGAACCAATGCTTCAATTCAATGAAATATTTAATGTGATTCAATATTTTAGAGAGCAAGGATGTAATGACACTTTTGTTATCTATACAGGTTATTATCCACAAGAGATTGTAACAGAGATAAATCATTTAAGACACTTTGACAATATAATTGTAAAATTTGGTAGGTATATACCTAATCGTCCAAGTAGATATGATAATGTGCTTGGCATTACATTGGTAAGTGATAACCAATATGCAGAGAGGATATCTTAATGAAGATTATACTTAACCCCGACAAAGAGATAGTAGCAATAGCTCGTCAGCAACTCAAAGAAACTGGGGGCTACTGCCCTTGCATTCTAGAGCCATTTAGAGACGAGAATACAAGGTGTCAATGTGTCTCATTTAGACAGCAAATAGAACAAGAAATTGAAGGCGAATGCTATTGTGGTCTCTTTGTCGCAGTAAAAGATTAATAGTACAAAATTATAGTTTTAAAAGGAGAAATGAATATGAATAAGAAGAATTGTAACGTTGGTTGCCCTGATTGTGAAGAAGTATGTAAGACTAAGAATACAACTAAGAAGTCCAATACAGAGGCTGATGCCCCCAGATATAAGTGCGCTATTTGTGGCAAGAACTACAACACAATAGAAGAGCGTATCAAGTGCGAGTCAACGTGTTTGGCAGAGCACAAAGCAGCAGAAGAAAAGAAGCAGAGGGAGATTCTTAAAGCAGAAAAGCAGACACGTTACGACCATATTAAGAGTCTTTTGAGCGAAGCAAATGAAGAAGTTAAAGCGTACCTTGATGATTATGAATCTATTTATATTGACTCTAATTATTATTATCTAAATTACATGTTTAATCACAGAACTTTTTGGCTTTAATTTGGAGGTACTACTATGAATATTAAATTTGCCAAGACGCGGCCCGATGCCAAGATTCCCAGTAAGAGACAGGGGGATGGATGTTATGACATATATGTTTGCTTTGATGAGGAGTTCGTTGCAATTCCTCCTCATACAGTCAAGCTAATTCCAACTGGAATATGTAGCACTTTTGATAGCAATTACCGTATTGGTTTTAGAGAACGAGGCAGCAACACGAAGTCTGCACTATTTGTTATGGCTGGACAGATTGATTCTAATTTTACTGGGGAATGGTTTGTTGCTCTTTACAATGGCAATGACATTCCTATTGAAATCACTAAGAATGTTTCAGAAGTTATAAAGGAAGAAGATTTCATTCGTGTTCCATATAGTAAGGCTGTTGCACAGTTTGCTGTAGAAGAAGTGCCGCAGGTTGAGATTGAAGAAGTAGATGTGGATTATATCACTAATCTTAAAACTGAACGTGGAGCGGGTATGCTTGGGAGTAGCAACAAGTGAATATTGGACAAATAATGGCTGAGAAAATAAGGAGAGATAATATGAATAAGAAACCCCTAGGTTACTTAGGTGGCGATATAATGAGCTTCGGTTCAAATCTCGCTCGACAATATGAATATGATAAGTTTATTGAAATGGGACTCCCTGTTGAGGTTTATTCTCCAGTTCAAAATAAATCTATTAATGACAAATCTAATATGACCGAAGAAGAAAACAATCATCTAGCTGAGAAAATTACAGCAGCAGATATTGAAAGACTCTGGAATAGTGATTTTGTTGTTATGAGTCCCGAACAGAGTGCCATAGGAAGTATGTGTGAGACGGGCTGCTTGTTTGGGTGGAAGTATATGACCGATATGCTGCTTGAAATGATTAAAAAAAGTGAAGCTGAAGGAAAAAGTGTCATTAGTATATATGATGATCTCGTTAATGAAATTAAACGTATTAACGAGAAGCAGAACTTCTTTCATTACTTTGACATTCGCACGAACCATCTTAATGAAAAAGATTGGCGAAGAAGCTTCAGTATAAATCAATTGCTATATGGAATGATACTCTATACCGCCAAAAATGGTGATTTTGAAACCTTTGACGAAATATTAAAACATTTGGAGGAGCTATATGGGAACAAGTAATATGATTTATGGCATTAATAACAGACCACCATTTGGAAAAATGATACTCTTTGGAATACAAATGGTGTTATCTGTATTCGTAGCTACAGTCTTAATTGCAAATATTTGTGGAGTTGCCACATCTGGTGCTCTTATAGGTGCAGCACTTTCAACTCTTAGTTATATTCTCATAACTAAAGGTCAGTCTCCTATGTTCCTAAGTAACAGCGGAGCCTTCGTCGCACCAGTGTTATTCGCACTTGGGCTAGGAGATTATACAGGAATAGCAATTGGAGGACTTACTGCTTGCATTATTTATTGTATTTTTGGATTAATTTTTACAAAGATTCCTTATCAGTCAATCTACAAAGTGTTCCCTGCATCTTTGATTGGGGCAGTGACGTGTGTAATAGGTATCAACTTGATGAGTTTCATTCCTGGTTATATAGGTGAAACTGGTCAGTGGGGCGTTGTCATCGCACTAATCACAACATTGTCTATTGCACTTATTTCCCATTATGCTAAAGGCATTGCTCGTATCCTACCATTCCTACTTGGTATATTGTTAGGTTATATAATAGCAACAATCCTTACTCTTACTGGTGTATGTAGCCTTATAGACTTTTCGGTATTTAACAACCTTAAGCTTATACAGATGCCAGACTTTGCTTTTACTCATTGGACAGCAATTGAATGGAGTACTACTATTCCTATAGTAATTATGTTTATTGCATATACAATATCAGCTCTGATGGAAGCACTCAGCGACCATGCAGCGCTAGGGGGAATTATTGGAGTAGACCTTTATGCAAAACCTGGACTTGGGAAGATTTTCTTTGGTGAAGGATTTGGAAATCTTATTAGTGCCTGTTTTGGAGGTCTTGGAAGCTGTAGTTACGGCGAGTCAGTAGCTACGATAGGTTTTAGTCGTGTTGCTTCTGTATATGTTACTGCAACTGCCGCTATTATGCTTGGTTTGCTTGGATTTGTTGCACCAGTTCAAGCTTTTATAGCTTCAATTCCAAGTTGCGTATTTGCGGGAGCAGCTACAATCCTTTATGGTTTTATTGCATGTTCTGGCATTAAAATGCTACAAAAAGTAAACTTTAATATGCAGAAGAATCTAATTATAGTATCTGTAGTTTTATCTCTTGGTATTAGCGGATTAGCAGTTGGTAGTGCTACAGTATCACTTTCAACAACTGCTCTCGCTCTTATTGGTGGCGTAATACTCAATCTAATTCTTCGTGACAAGGAGTGATAATAATATGCATACGATATTTCTCGTAGTCGGCAAGAGTGCTTCAGGCAAAGACAGTTTTGTTTCTAAATTTTGTGAGGAATATGGCTATAAGCAACTTAAATCATACGCTACTCGCCCTCGTAGAGAGGGTGAGGGCGACACACATACGTTTATTACCCCAGATGAAGTAGAACAGTATAAAGACCAAATGGTTGCCTATACTCGCATATCTAACTATGAGTATTTTTCAACTAAACAGCAGTTACTAGATTCAGACTTTTATGTGATCGACTATCGAGGCATAGAATATATGCATAGTCTTTCACTTGATCTTTCTGATGTTCGCTTTGTAACTATCTATATTCACGTGCCAGATGAAATTCGTGAAGAACGAGCTATTAATGGACGTAAAGACGATACACTAACATTTTACAAACGCTGTTTCAATGAAAATGAACAGTTTACAGAAATGATAATGCGAGACGATTTTGATTATGCAATTTCAAATATAGATTTTAATAAAGCATATAAAATTTTTAAAACAATTGTAGAGGAGGAACTAAAGGATGATTAAGCGTGATATTACAGAAACAGTTTATGAGTATGACAAGGACGGTAAGCTTGTGAGAAAGACGATAACGACAACACATGAGACAGATGATGAAACTAGATATCCTTCTTTTACTACAGGTGCTAACAGTTGTTGCTGTAATAGCAGTGGAGTTGTGTCATACTAATTTAACATCAAAAACACAAATAAATGTGCAAAAATTAAATAGCAATATGTCGGTAGTGTAATTTCACATTGCCGACAATTTATTTATCAAAAATAGCAATTATATACTATAAAATATAGCAGGAGAGAGATAATATGAACTATATAACAGTAAAACAATTATATGAAAAATTGAACGCGCAGCATCCAGGAATAATTGGAATAAATTCTGTATACGACATCGTAAAGCGTAAAGATTTTCCATCTGTAAGAATTGGTAACAAATTTCTTATCATTGAAGATAAAGTTGACGCATGGTTCGAGAAGAAAACATTAGCTTATAAAAAATAAATCTACCCTGTTGAATTGTGGCACAAGATTGTGGTACAATAAAATTGTGGTAAATGATGTGGTCAAACACAAAAATGCAACGGAGGAAACGCTGATGATTACTAAGAAAGAGCTAGTTGATAATATAATAACTTGGGATATAATAATCACATTTTAGACGTTTCTAGTAAACTCGCTTAAACCGTTGGTATCAGCTGTTTTGAGGCACTTTTATACTTCACGATTAATCGTTCATTTTTATGGTTTTTCACTAATAATTACGGCATAATTGTGGTATTATTGTGGTACGAATTTTATAGTTGACCATACCATTCGCCAACAATTATAATAGAACTATACAGTAATTTTGTATTGTTGGAGGGATTTTTATGGCAAAGAAAAGAATGAATGGAGAGGGATCTTGGACTCAACGTGATAATGGGACTTGGAAATTATCAGTATCATATAAAGGTATCGGCAGAAAATATTTTTATGGCGACAAACAAACTTGTAGACAAAAACAACGAGAATTTGAAGCATTATTAAATAAAGGAATAGTAGGAGATAAAGACATTATATTTAAAAACTTCGTAGAGTCATGGCTCAAGACAGTGAAGAAACCAACAGTTAAACAGCATACTTATGATAATCTAGAATTTGTAGTAAAGCAATATATCATTAAACCATTGGGAGATTTAGAGCTAAAACAAATAGATGGGCATTTGATTCAGACTCTTATAATAAATA
>ULPT01006355.1_pt1 | contig 18685 bp, 18 predicted proteins | sample 1953751 | NCBI WGS metagenome assembly ULPT01 (sample SAMEA4835636, study PRJEB28245) | human gut metagenome | biome: gut microbiome; material: fecal sample | place: Denmark | collected 2008 | reverse complement strand
GCTTTTTCATGAGAGTTTTATATTCTTCACTGGAAAGAAGAGATTTTACTTTTGCTTTCTGTTCAAGCCAGTGCCCGTTTCTTTGAATCACTCTGCCATATTCAGATTTTGTACATAACTGTCTGAACGGACAGCCTTCGCAGTTTTCACACTGGTAAACTTCGTAAGTCTGTAAATATCCGGATTTATTTTTCTATTTCTTCGATTGAGTCTTTCAGCTTTTCACTGCGGAAGGCGTTGATAGTTCTGAAGTCCGGTTTCTGGAATCCAGTGAGCCACATCACGTTTACATTCTCGCGGCACTGTCTTGCAATCTGTCTTGAAGAATATACTCCTGTCATGTAGCAGTAAATCATTACTTTCAGGAGCATGACCGGATTGTATCTGCTTGCTCCGCCGTCAAAGGTCAGAAAATACGACTTGAAGTCGGAAGTCCTGTTGTGATAAAGTCCGCCCGATTTTGCACAAAAATATTTTTCAAAAAACTTCCGTGCGCCTTCCAAATCTTTTACATAAAGTGCAACGTGTTCAATTTTCATAATGCCTCGTTTGTGGTTGTTTCAGGTTTATTCGCTTGTCAAAATTCTTTGGCAAAATTTCCGGATTTCTTCCGTGCGTGGTGCAACATCTTCCTTGTGTTCAACTTTGCAAAGTCCGAGTTTTCCGCTTGCTTTGATTTCAAGATGTCCGTAGAAATGCTCTATGCTGCCGATTATTTTTTCGCATTCCGGCATTGAAGGACCGGTTCTGAGCGCGATTGTGTAGCCTTTTTTTCCGCCTGAGATTTTCGCGTGCGGTTCGTGGGTGTTGCACCAGGGCGTGCATCTGTCAATAAAAACCTTGAACTGTCCCGGAATGTCCGCCCAATACGACGGTGAAACGGAAACAATCTTGTCCGCCCATTCGTATTCCGCCATCAGCTTTTTTGTGTCGTCCGAAATTGAGCACTCCGCGGTCTCGTGGCATTTCCGGCAGCCCCGGCACAATTTTATCTCGTAGTCGTCGATGCAGACCGGGCGGACTTCATTGCCTTTTCCGCAAAACTCAGAAACCAGCCTCACGATTTGTGCAGTCGCTCCGTTTTTTACCGGGCTGCAGTTTATTACAAGAATTTTCATTTTAATTTCTCCCAAATGTTTTTTACACATTAAACTAATTATGTTAACTTTGGTAATAATTGCTTTTTTCGTCGTCTTGTAAAGAAATGTACAATTTTTTATTCCCTGTAATCCTTTCTTATAAACGGTTTTCGGATTTCTTCTTTTGTGAGAAGCGAATATTTTTTCGGGTGGCGGTAGGCATTTCCGTGAACTTCGCGGTTTCTGTAGTCCCGAAGTTCGTCAAGGTTGATATTCGCGATGTAGATTCCTTCGCCTTCGCCGGCTTCCACAACGAGCGTGTCGCGTGAACTTGAATCCTTGGGGCGGTATGCGATTCCGTCGAATGCGGAAGAATGCCCGTTGCAGTCGGGTTTTCCGCCGGGGTAGTTTGCGGTCGCAACGGCGCACATATTTTCGTAGGCTCTTGCGCGCAGCTGGGAAAGGCGGTTGATTTCCATGGGGCAGGCGTTCGGAACAAGAATCACTTCCGCGCCTTTGAGCATTAAAATCCGCGCGCTTTCAGGGAATTCGCGGTCGTAGCAAATCATCGCACCGGTTTTCACGACGCCTTTTTTAGTGTCAAGGTCGCAGACGTAAAAATCATCGCCGGGGCAAAGAGCCTTTTCATCGCCGAAGTCGCAGGTGTGGACTTTAGCGTAAGTGAGGACGGATTTTCCATGCCGGTCAAAAAACCGGAGCGTGTTCCGCGGCTGCAGGCTGTGTTTTTCCAGAAAAGTGATTCCCACCGCCATATCAAGTTCCGCGGCAAGATTTCCGAAGAACGAAACAAATTCTCCGTCCGCATTTACCGCAAGCTCTTCAAGTTCAGCTGGATTTTCCGGAAAACTGTAGCCGCAGCTCCACATCTCAGGAAAAAGCGCGATGTCCGCATCGAAAAGTTTCGCCTTTCGGCAAGCCTCCTCGCCAATCCGTCTGTTTTCTTCAATATTATTGCCCGGCATTATCTGCAAAAGGGCGATTTTCAAACTGTTCATTTTTTTATTATACACTGACTTTTTGTTTTGCGCGGCGGAAATTTATTCTCTCGACTTTCCTTGCTGTTTTTTTTATTCTCGGAAAATGAACTGGGCGAGCCGTGAAATTATCTCATAACCGAAAATCACATTTTTCCGGGCAATGCAAAAATTTTATAGTCAAAAAACGTGTTGAGCGTGCTATGAAATCTTCGCACAATTTTCCCCTTCGGCTATACTTCCAGTTCGTACAGGACAAAATCTGTCTGACCGGCGTTTTCTGTATGCCAGTTTCTTTCTGCGGCCGGGGAAAAGCCGAGCGATTCGTAAAGGCGGCGGGCGGGCGTGTTGCATTTCAATGCGTCAAGGTGAACCGCTTTTTTTCCGGATTCGCGGCTCATCTCAATTACGGCTCTCATTGTCCGGGCGGCAATTCCTTTTTTCTGAAATTCCGGGGCGACGCACAGAATGTGAACCACGGAAACTTCATCGTCAGCAGGATTCATCTTCCACGGCATATCGTGATATTCCTTTTCCTGACGAGGCACGACAGCGACCGCCGACGCAATTTTTCCGTCCAACTCAGAAAAAAACATATTTCCAGGGCTTATGTAGCCGAGTATCATCTCGTCCGACGGATGAAGCCCGTAAATCCAGTGCGCATAAAGCTCCATGTTTTTAGTTTCCGCAACCGCGTGCCTGTAGAACCGCGTCAGCCGCTCAAAGTCATTTTTTCGCCCCGTTATTTTTATTTTTCCTGCTGTCTGAAAGGTCTGTTGAACGAGCCGATTTCGACAAGGTTTCCTTCCGGATCGGCGATGTAGCAGGTTCTCTGTCCCCACGGCTCGGTTTCAGGCTCAAGCACCGGAACCGCTCCTTTTTCCACAGCCTTCCTGAATTCCGCGTCAACCTCATCGAATGTGTCAACGTAAAGCGCGATTTCAAAATGTCCGTTCAGACCTTTCACGTATTCGTATCTGCGCCCGGTCATTTTCTCAAAGTCTCCGCGTCCGTAAAGCAGAAAAAGCGTGCCGTCCTTTACAAGATAGACGTTGTTCGCGTCCTCGCTCTCCCTGATTTCAAAGCCGAGCACATCGCGGTAAAAGCGGATCATTTTCGCCATGTCGTCCACTAGAATTCCAAATCCGTCAAGTCTCATTTTTCATTTCCTCCGATTTTTATTTTTCCGGGGCTTTCCCTCGCTCTGTTTCGACAAGCGTTGGAGGGGAAACTTCGTCAACGGTTTCAACAACCGCTCGGGTCGGGCGTTCCGCACTTCGCTCACGCTCTAAGTCCTCGCCGTGCAAATCGCACGACTGCGGTCTTTGGCTTCGGTTGTTAAAACAACCTTCGCCAGTGCTCCATACCCTAAGCTTTAGCTTAGGACGTGCGCGAGAGCGCACACGTAAAATAAAAGAGGATGTCCAATAAGTTCTGAATGTCATTGCTGAACAATTTCTAAATGATTGTAATATATGCATTTAGAATTTCGGGTCAAGTCTATAAAAGCCTATGAATGACAAAAAAGATACTTATTGGACAGCCCCTAAGCATACCGTCAGGTATGCAAAGCCCTAAGCTATCGCACGAATCCGCCGTGAAAAACACACTCATACACCTTATTTTCTCCGTGAAAAATCGCCTCGCTTCCGCTGAACCATTCAAAGCCGCCGCAAACCTTGCAGATGTATGTTCTGTCTCCGTCCCGGAAAAATTCCGGCCCGCGGAAAGGCAGCTTAGGCTCAACCGCATGGAGCGCGCTTTTCAGAAAGTCGCCTGAAAACGACTCGTCAAGCACACGCCCGCAGTAGTTCATTGCCCAGAACGGAATTCCGTCCTTCCACAGAGCCTCCTCGCCGCTGAAATTCTTTCCGCCTAAGTACGTGTCGTAATACTCAAGCCTGCAAAAATCTGCGCCCAAGTCCTCCGAATAAAAAAGGTCGTGCGAATTCTTTCGGCACGGCTGAATCTCGCTTCCTTTTCCAGCGTAGGTGGCGCGCTTTGCCCGGCAAAGAAATTCTCTTATTTCTGCGGAATCAGAAAAAGCCGTTCCGCCCATCATTTCAGTTTCCGACGTTCCGCAACCGTCCTTCACCATAAAATCCACCGAAACACCGAACAGAGCTGAAATCCGCACAAGGTTTGCGATGTCGGGCACGGATTCCGCCGCCTCCCATTTTGACACTGCCTGCCGCGAAACGTCCAGCCGCTCCGAAAGTTCCTCCTGCGACAGAGAATTCCTCTTTCTCAAGTACGCGATTTTTTCCGCCAAAGACATATCAGCACCTCCCAGACATAGCTAAAAAATTCCTGACTGCACGAGCCAGTTCAAAAATTGTAACCTAGAATTTTCCGAAAATCCACCAGCCGGACTTTGCAAAAACGGCAACCGGAAGTTTCTGTTTTTATTTTTGCAGCCTTTCGGACAACATTTATTTCCGCCGCAGTTCAATAATATATTCCGTTGTGCTTTCCTCGTGTTTTCTTGCGCCAGTCGGGAAAAATCCGTGCCGACTGTAAAAAGAAATGGCCCTTGCGTTTTTTTCCAGTGCCCATAGAAAGTCCGCCTGAAAATTCTGAAGTGCAAATTCAACTAGCGCGCTTCCTGTTCCGCAGTTCTGAAAAAGCGGCTCAACGTACAGCTTCACAATTTCAGTTTTTCGGATTTCGATGAATCCTTTTATAATGCTGTTGTCTTCCCCACAAACAATTGTGAACGTATCTTTCTTTCCGAAGTAATTGTCGATTACTGAAACAACTTGCATTGTTCCGAATGAATAACCTGCGTCCTTGAATATCGGAAAATAATTAATCCTGTTGTTGAAGACGAAAATTTCCACAATCCGGGACAAATCCCTTTTTTCAGCTTTTCGAATCGGCATTTATTCTCTCTATGTAATTTTTACATTGTTATCCGAAAATCGCTTTCTTCATATATTTTGTTTAAATAACTCCCTTGCGATTACAGGATTTCCGGTGGCGACCTCATTTTTCAGCGCGTTCAGGTTTCCGCGGCAGTATTTTACCTTGAATCCGTTTGAGGAGAGAAAATTGAAGATTCCTTTCGGGTAAACGTAGCCGCCGCGCATTTTGTTCGGCATTTTTTCGTAGGCTGAATTCCCGTCCGCGCTGATGTTCCAGTACCTCATCACGAATGCGGATGAAAATACTGAGCATTTGAATCCGTCCTGAAAATCAATCCGGTTCGCCTTTGTGATAAGAAAGTCTTTTGCCCTTGCTTTTGCGCTGAAATAAAAATCAAGGCGTCCCAGCAGCGCGACATCAACAATCATTGTTGTCATAAAATATGAGATGAATGAAATTGCCGTGACAAGGAGAATCAGTTTAAAAAAAAGCATTTTGTCTCTGTCTTTACTGCCGGTAGTGTGTTCCGCATTGGACAATGTAAATTTTGTCGTCTTCGACCTTGTAAACAAGCCGGTTTGCCAAATCAATTCGCCTGCTCCAGTAACCTGAAAGTTCATGCTTTAGTGCTTCTGGCTGACCTTTGCCTTTGTCGAATCCGTTCCGCTCAATGTCTTTCAATAATTCGTGCGTGCTTTTTATCAGGGCCTTCTGGTGTTTGTCGAAAAATTCGCAGTAATCGTTCCAAGCCTGATCTGACCAGATTTTTATCATTGAGGGATTTCCTTGAGTTCGTGGACTTGACCGCTTCCGTTTTCAATCTGATTTATGCTTTTCCGCAGGATTTTCATGTTTTCTTCGGAATAAATGTACGGATCGTCCGCCGCCTTCATCGCAAATGGCAGGCCGTTTTCGCGGATTGTCGCCTTTACGAACGCATTGATTGCCGCCGAAATGTTGATTCCCATTGAAGTGCAGATTGTCTCAAAAAGATTTTTGTCAGTATTGTCTATTTTTGCCGAAATCGTAGTCATAAGTAATACCTCTTAGTAGAAAATACTACACAAGCTGGCAGTTGTCAACTAATTTTCCCTCACTTCCTCAGTTTCCCCGCAATCCGCAGTGCCGACTCTATGTGCATTATCCAGTGGCGCGAGAACGGCATCTGAACAAGTCTGCGGAAATCCTTGCCGCACCAGTAGTCAATCAGCCAGGCGGCGCTTTCGTCCGTGCTGACGACGTTCAGGGATTCAAGTTCCTTTCTGTGTTCAGCGGAAACTTTTTTCTTCAGGTCGAAATAGGAAAGGGCGCAAAGGATTTTTTCAGTTTGGGCTTTGACTTAGTGGATGTAGTTTTGAACCTCGCCAAGATTCAGCTGTCGTGAAAATTCTGCAATCTGCTGTTTTACAAGTTCGTTTCCGATTGTGATAATTGGACTGTTTGTGCATTCCTTGTAATTTTCCCGGAAGAAAACCTGACCGCAGCCTGCAATCAGCGTGTTCGCAACGATGTCCTCAATCCTGAAGATGTGCCAGAGCGAATATGCGACCGTCTTTGAATGGTAGCCTTCCGCGTTTATAAAAGGCATTGCGCAGAACTCCTCGCGGCTCAAGTCGCGAAAAAATCCGTCCGCGGCCTGCATGAGTTCTTTCCGCAGCTCAAAAAGGGTTTCAATTCCGTCCGCAAAAGTCGCTTCCTTTTTAAGCTGAATCTGCATTTTCCTGTTGAGTTCCGACCATGATTTGTTCATTTATGTCTTCTTAAAAAAAAGTAACTTAATCAGGAATTATATAACTAATAGCAACGTCCTATCAAGGAAAAGAAATTCTACATTTTTTACATAACCACTTGACACGCCCCCTTTTTTTTGTGTTTTACCTAATCCAAAAGGAATACTTCCTAAGACCTTAAGTGAGTATTCCTAAAGCCCTAAGTGAATATTCCTAAGACCCTGAGTAAGTATTCCTAAGGGTCTTAGGAAGTATTACTCAGCCTCTTAGGAAGTATCTCTACGGCTCTTAGGAAGTATCCCTTCAGTTTTTAACAGTTTTATTCCTAAAATATTGACTTTACAAGGGATTTGAACTTGTCGCCGCGGTCAAATTCGTTTGAGAACATTCCGAATGAGGTTGCGCCCGGAGAAAAGACAACCGGCAGCCAAGTATCAGAAAAAACCTCACCATAGTTTCGGCTTGCGTTTTCAGACATAAGACAGGTTTTAAGAACGTCAAGAAGAATCTGCAGGGAATCAAACGGTCCTTCATATTTTACGCCGCGCTCATCAAGCATAGAAACAAGTTTGTCTGTTCCAGTGCCGGAAAGCAAGTAGATTTCGTAAGGCGGAAACTTTGTGTTGTTTTCCGGATCAAGACATCTTGCAAGCGGAAGAAAGTCCAGTCCTTTGTCTGTTCCGCCGGCAATAAGAACAACGCGCTGATCAAATGACTGGCTTGCCGCAGCGCACGCTTCTGGAACTGTTGAGCAGCTGTCATTATAAAAGACAACCTTGCGTCCGTCAGAAGGACTTTTCCAGTCGTAGAATTTTTCAAGGCGGTGAGGAATTCCTTTCCACTGACCCATCACGGTGCAAATCTGAGCCGGAGCAACTCCCATAAGGTACATAGCAAGACTGGCATTCAAAACATTAGCTCTCATGTGCTCGCCCGGAACTTGCAGACTTTCCATTACAACTTCTTCAAGAACTGTTTTTTCCTTTAGACTTGGTTTTACAAATTCGGAAGGAACATGCGCAACTCCTTTGTAGGAAGAACCGCTTTTTTCTAAATAAGCTCCGGAAATTCCCTTTGGCAAAAGGACCTTGCTGTATCTAAGAACTTTGGCTTTTGTCTCGCTTGCAAATAAATCGCCCCAGCAGCGACAGCCTCTTTTTGGAGAAGCAGTTTCTTTAAGGTAATTATCTTCGTCAAAGTCAAGGATTGTAAAATCATTCTTATCTTGATCGGCAAAAATCAGCTTTTTGTCTTCCACGTAGCTGTCCATGTCGCCGTACCAGTTCTGGTGGTCTGGAACAATCTTTGTGATTATAGAAATCTTTGGCTTTAAAAGTTTTCTTCCGCGCAAATCCGCAAGCTGCCAGCTAGAAAGCTCAAGAACAACAGGAGTAGTTCCATCTGTTTTTTCAAGAAACGAAAGCGGACTTACGGTAATGTTTCCGCCTAAAAAGCATTTAAAGCCAGCCTGATTCAGTCCGTAGGAAAGCGCGCTAACTGTACTGGATTTTCCCTTGCTTCCTGTAACTGCAATTATAGGAGCTTTTGTAAAGCGCAGAAAAATGCTGATGTCTGTTTCAATTGCTTTTGCAGCCGCAAGAAACTGATTGCCTTCAATTTTTACGCCGGGATTTTTTATAACGCAGTCCGCATTGGAAAAATCTTCAATCTTGTGTCCGCCCAAAACAAAGTGAAGCCTGGACTTGTCAAGAAATCTGTCTTTTGCAAGAGACTCAAGAGTTGGCGCAAGCTGTTCAGCAGTCTTCATGTCGGTAACGGTAACAAAAGCTCCGTGCCTTAAAAAAAAGCGGACGCAAGCCTCTCCACCGCCGTTAAGACCAAGTCCCATTATTGTAATTTTCTTGCCATTTATTTCATCAAGCGAATTAAAATAGCATCCATGCGGATAAATATGCGGCATTTTTTTCCTCCCGGTTTAACTTTTCTATCTTGAAGTGCAAAGGCTTTGTTTCGCCTTGAAATTTTCAATTCCCTCTTTTAGAAGATAATCAATAAGCTCAGAATATTCCAATCCGTCTGCATCGCACATTTTGGGGAACATACTGATTTTTGTAAATCCCGGAATTGTGTTTATCTCGTTCAGGTAAATTTCGCCAGTCTTGCGGTCCACAAAAAAATCCACGCGGCTCAAACCCGATGCGTTTATTGCTGAATACGCTTTTTTTGCAGTTTCCCTTATGAGCTCAAGCTTGTCATCTGAAAGAAGAGCGGGAATTTTTAGCTCAGCTCCGTCCGGGTCGTTGTATTTTGCATCGTAGTCATAAAAATCATGCTTTGGAACAATTTCTCCCGGTCCGTAAGCCTTTAAAAGCGTGCAGTCAGATTCCGAAGTTGCCGTTACAGAATTTCCAGTTACAGAGCATTCAACTTCCCGAGCGTCAATCGCTTTTTCAATAAGAACTTTGTTGTCCCAGCTGAATGCTTCCATGAGCGCAAAAGAAAGCTCTTTTTTATTCCGGGCAAGACTTGCTCCGTCGCTTGAACCTGCAGCGCATGGCTTTACAAAAAGCGGAAACTCAAGTTTTTCAATCGCTTCTTCAATAAGCTTGTCATAAAGAGAACTTGAATTTATCTGGCTTCTTGAAATGCACATATATGGAACAACTGGAATTCCTGCGTTCTTTAAAAGAATTTTTGTAGTTTCCTTGTCCATTGCCGCGCTTGAAGCCAAAACTCCGCAGCCAACGAATGGAACGCCAGCCATTTCAAATACCCCCTGAACAGTTCCGTCTTCTCCGTAAGTTCCATGCAGAACCGGGAACACAACATCGCATGGAATGTAGTTTCCGCAGGCAAAAAACACATTGTCTTTTCCACGCCCAAACGAAACTTTTACTTCACGGCTTTCATTTTCATGAACACAAAGAGCGGCTTCGGGATTGTTTCTTATTTCCTTAAAAACTGAATCGTCTTCAAGATACCATTTTCCGCCTTTGGAAATCGAAATGAGAGAAACGTTGTGCTTTGCGCTGATGTTTCTGATTACAGATGCGCATGACAAAAGTGAAATTTCATGCTCGCCTGATTTTCCACCGTATATTAAAACCACATTCATTTTGCAAACCCCATTTCTTTTAAAGCATTCTTTGCTTCTGAAATTTCATCGTACTTTATAGCATTGTCGGCGTAAATTATAGAATTTTCATGGCTTTTTCCAAGCAGAAGCACAATGTCGTTTTCCTTTGCCATGCTGAACGCTTTTCTGATTGCCTGCGGACGGTCTGGAACAAGGAACAAATCCACGTTGTCTTTTTTGCCTTCTTTTCTTGCACCCAAAGCAATCTGCTCAATAATCGTCATTCTGTCTTCCTTGCGCGGATCTTCATCTGTAAGAATCACAATGTCGCAGAAGCGGGCGGCAATTTCACCTTGAAGAGGACGTTTTGTTGTGTCGCGTTCACCGCCAGAGCCGAACACGCAAATCATCTTGCCCATAGCGCGGTTTTTTAAAGGCGGAAAAATCGTTTCAAAACTCGAAGGCGTATGGGCATAGTCCACAATCACTTCAAAAGGCTGACCTTCGTCAATTACAGTCATGCGGCCTTTTACACTCGTAAGTTTCTGCGCACACAAAGCAAGTTTTTCTATTGAAATGCCGGTCGTTCCGTGCACAGCCAAAATCGCAGCAGTTATATTGTACGCATTGAACGCTCCAGGAACAGAAGCCTTTACATGGACAACAGAATTTTCGTTGTTAAGGGAATCGTGTGTTTCAAAGCGGTGAATGCTGAATGCAAGCCCGAATCTTGCCGAAGCTATATTTCTGCAAGAAAAGTACGGCATATCTTTTGGAATTTCTGGAAGCGGAGGAGATGAAAGTCCCAAAGCAGCCTGCTTGCCTGCTTTTCCTTCCGTAGTGAACCCTATGGTTTTGTGCTTGGTGCAGGAAGCAAAATAAGACGCCGCAGGATCTTCCAAATTCACAACTCCGAACGCAGGAATTTTTGTCGTAACTCCGGCAATTGTTTTTTCGTGATTATGCAAATCCAAAGCGCGGAACAAGTTCGCCTTGTCGCTTTTGTACTGCTCGTAAGTTCCGTGGAATTCCAAATGCTCAAGCGTAACATTCATAAAAACAGCGCAGTCAAAAAGAACATTGCCAAGCCTGTTAAGCTTTTTGCTCAATCCGTGGCTGGAAGATTCCACAACAGCGTGAGTACATCCGTTGCAAACCATCTCATAAAGCTCGCGCTGAACAACAGGAGCTTCCGGCGTTGTCTGGTGCTGCGGATTGTCTATAGCGTCTCCTCCAAGAGAATACTGCACTGTGGAAATAAAACCCGCCTTGATTCCGTTCAGGCGCAAGAGCTGCCATATAAACGAAACAGTGGAAGACTTGCCTTCCGTTCCTGTAACTCCGTAGACAACAAGTTTTGAAGAAGGATTATCATAAAAGCACGAGCTTACAGGCGACATTGCAAATCGTGATGAAGGAACTTTTACAAACACAACTTTTTTTGAAGAGGAAGCCAAAGCCTCCTTGATTTGCGAATGCTCTTCCTGCGTAATTTCATCCTGAAAAACAACTGCGCCAGCCCCGCAAGAAACAGCCTGCGCTATAAACTTGTTGCCTGTTGTATGAGTTCCGGGCAAGGCAAAAAACAAATAGTTTTCTTTTACATCCCGGCTGTCAAAAGCAAGACCTTCTACACAAGCATCTGTATTCTTTGGGGAAGAAATTCCGTCTTCCGCCACAATCTTATAATCAGTTTCTTCCGAGCCAAGCGACTTCAAAAGCGCGCACAAATTCTTTTCCATAATGCGCCATTCTACCACTTTAAAAAGAAATGCACAATGAAAAGTAATTGCCACACGGATTGGAAAAGCCTAACGGCTTTTTACAGCGCAGGAGATTATCCAGTCAAGCTGGACAATGACAAAAGGTTATTCTGGCAATGACAGAAAAAACTATGTCATTCTAATGGCTCACACCACACCATTAGAATGATACAAATACTATCATTATGCTTGCGAACTAATCCGCTTTAACTGCAAAAAAGTTGAGTTTCCGCGCATAAACCCGCTCGTTTGTGTATGGGTCTAAGACAGCAAATCTTTCGAGCCCCCCAGCCGCAGCAGGAACATCAGGAATAGCAAATGGCCGCCAGAAGCGTTCGTAATTGCGGTATTCAAGCAGCGTCCCCACCACGCCGTTTTGCAATTGAAAGTCATTTTCAAATGAAAGTCCAAGCTTGTTAGTATCTGACGGGCCGCTCTGATACCAGCCGATATTCGGCGCGTCAAGACTGTTGTTCGCTATGACCAATGCCTGCTCAATTGTCAATGTTTCTTCCGGCAGGAATTTTGTTCTGCTTGGACCTTCAACAAGTCCAAGAGCGTCCATAAACGCCGCTGCCTCTTTTGCCCAGTCTGCAATGCTTGCGTTGTCAGAATACCGGGCCAATTTTGACTCATAAGGCGTGTAGCGGACATTTTTATTCTTTTTTGCATACATTAAAGCCTGATAAAAGAAAGTTGCAAGCTGCTGACGGTCAACTGCGCCGTCCGGGTTGAATTTGCCTTCCGAAGCTCCGCCGTAGATTCCAGCTCCTGCCGCCTTTAGCGCATATTTACTTTTTGTGTCGGAATATGTCTTTGACTTTGCAGACGAAACTGATTTTCCCGAAAGTTTTTCTGCAAGAGTTACCGCAATTGCGCTGGCCTGCAGACGTGTAAGAGGCTTTGTAAAGTCATCGCCTAGAACAGACTCGTCCACCAAGCCGTTTCGTGCAGCCCAATAAACTCCGTCCTGAGCATTTTCGCTTATCTTTGCTTTTACGTCCTTGCTTTTTGGAACTGCAAAAGACCATGGATTTGAATTGACTTTTGTTGAAACCTCCAGTGCCTGTTCGTAGCTTTGGCCGCCTTTCTTCCAGCTATTCTTCTTCTGTTCCATATACATATTGTACGCAGCTCTAACTTCCGGGGTATCCTTGTGTCCAGCACCATAACGAAAATACTCATATGTAAAATCAGAAATGTCAGAGTCGCGCTTGTTAATGCCGCACCATCTGCATGAAAGATAGTAGACTTTTTCTCCCTGCTTATTTTTTCCGGCAAAGTTCTTGTCGGAAATGTCAAACCTTGCAAAATCGTGGACAGGAGACTTAGGCACACCATCCGAGAATGTATGCTTCGGATTATACTCGCACTTTCCGCACCATTTGCAAGAATAATACCACTCATTTGGCTGCTGGCAGGTCATGTGCTGCTTCATGCGGCTTGCAGTGTAAGCTTTTCCAGTGTATTCGTGACCGGGACACCATTCCCTTGCGGCGGAGTCTCCTTTCTTGAATGCCTCGTACACATCGCCGGAATAGACTTTTACAAAATATACAGGCGACAAAGGCTTTGAGCTGTAGCTTAAAAGACCTTTAGGCAGTTCGCTTTCCGGCACGTAGATAGTGCAATAGCCGTTCATCATGCCGCTATCAAATATTAATCTATCTTTATATTTTATAAAGTCGTCCTTAGTTCCTGCTTGATATTCATCTTCAATAAACTCAGACTGCAACTCATCTATAAAAGCCCAGGCGTCAACTTGCGGACTGAGCCAAACCTCCCTGACATTTCTAAGGCAGTCATATCTTCCCATATATATCTGATGCAAATAGCTAGCAGTTGCTGAAGGATAATCAACAAGCAATCTTGTGATATAAAGGGAATCTTCTTGCCACAGTTTTGATTCATAGCATCTGTCGCCCAAGTCGTCATATTCCTCAATAGGAGTCAAAATCATTTCACGCGCGTTCGTCTTCCACCATAAGGAATCCGCCCGTTTTTCGCTGTAGATTTGATTTTTTATAATCTCTTTAAATGCATCACTTATCTGTGTACTAATATCTTTTGCCGGCAGCACGCTCACAAAAAAGCCCATAAACAAAGTTGAAAGCGCGGCAATTTTCAAAGTCTTTTTCATAGAAATCTCCTTAGAACAGAGTAAATCAGCTATTTTTTAATAGATTTTTGAAGTTCTTTAACTTGAGAAAGCTCCATCCCCATTATCTTTGCAACTTTTTTCGGAGGAATGCCGTTTAATAGATAACTTTTTGCCGTATTCAATCTTATTTCTTCCATAGAAGCTATCCTAGATTGCGGCTTCTGCTCTTCCTCGTGAACTTTTCTCTCCGCTTCTTTTTGATTTACTACTTGCTTTTTATGCTTTTGGGTAACAGTGCTTGTGTCTGTGCGCACTACACGGAATCCAAAGCAGGCGGTTGCGTATTTATATGGTAATTTATAGTCTTTGTCTAAAACATAAAACTGTTCGGGAACTGTCCATCCAGGATCCATGCTCTGCAAAGTCATAATACCGTCCTTTCCATTGCCAACCTTCCAGTATCGTCCATTTTTAACGCCCCAGTATCCGCCGTGAAGATTGCTGGCATAATCACAACCTTCGTTTCCCCAGCACCATTCCTCCACGTTGCCGCTCATGTCGTAAAGTCCAAAAGCGTTGGGCTTTTTCTTTTTTACTTCGTGAGTCTTATTGCGGCTGTTGCGGATATACCAGGCGTAATCACCAAGTTTTGCCTCATCGTCCGTTCCGCTGTAAACATCTTTGCCTAAAGAATTTCCTGCGCTTGCGGCATATTCCCATTCCAGATTCGTTGGCAGACGGTAGCCATTCGCGTTCCAGTCGCATTCAACTTCAAACCACGTCGATTGGTTAAAAATGTAACCTTCTTTTCTGATTGTCATTGTGGGCTTTATGCCCCATTTGCTTGTGTCCGCTGTAGGCTCTATTCCCCACTTGCTCGTGTCTGTACTGTCGTTAGCTCTGTAGCATGGTGTAAGCCCTTCCTTTATAGAACGCTTGTTGCAGTATTCAATAGCGTCAAACCAGCATACCCGCTCCACAGGGCGGTTTTCCTGAATCTCGCCTTTGTCCGGATTAGCTTTAAATTTGCTCGGGTTTGTCCCCATTATGTCTTTGTATTCCTTTTGCGTCACCTCGTGGTCGCACATATAAAAAGCCCTTTCAAGGGTAACAGCTGAAATTCTCACAAAGTCAGAACTTATATTCTGTGCATACACATTGTCTGCAAGCGCAAGCACCATAACCGCAAACACGGCAAAAAGTTTTAATTGTTTTATTGCTGCTTTCATAATGCGCCATTCTACCACTTTAAAAAGAAATGCACAATGAAAAGTAATTGCCACACGGATTTGAAAAGCCTAACGGCTTTTTTACAGGGGCTGTCCTAGAAGTTAATAGAAGTTTTTAGAAAATTATTGTATAGTTTTTTATCATGAGTCAGCCAACTCTTTTTGATATAGATGAAAATCATACTGTAGAAAGCATCTCTAATCCAAAAACATATAAAGGTATATATGCTTTTCATAAATATTGGGGCAAGAAACCTATCGAGAGTTTAGATTATTGTATAGAAAATTGTACAAGTAAAAATGATATTGTTTTAGACCCATTCTTGGGTTCTGGATTAATTTCTAGAGAAGCGTATAGTTTGGGAAGACGTTTTTTAGGAATTGATATAAATCCATTTTCGATAGAACATACATTGTTTTTGTTGTCATTGCCCAAAGCAGAGGATTATAAAAACGCAATAAACTTAATAAAGAAAAATATTTCATCTAAAATTTCAGAAAGTTATGCATTAGAAAATGGCTATATTGCTACACATTTTTTATGGAATAAGGATATTCTTCAAGAAGTATGGACTAAGAGTAATTTTTCAAGAAAAAAAATACAATTGAAACCTATCGATTTTGATTTAAAGCAAATAGAGAAATTCAAAGATTATTCTGTTAAAAATATTCAGAAAGGAACTTTTTTTGAAAATGCGCGAATAAATTCTTCTGAAACTATGACCGTATATGATTTATTTACAAAACGTGCATTGCGCAACATTGATTTAATTCTCGATGAAATTAATGAATTTTCTGGAGATGTAAAAAGGGCACTCCAATTAACGTTGACTTCTTCATCAGGACAGATGTCAAATATGGTGTTTGCCATTACAGGACGAGGAAAGACAAAAAATCAGCAGTCAGAAAAAATTGAAGTCGGAAGTTGGGTTATAGGTTTATGGAGACCCGATTTACATTTTGAAATAAATGTATGGAATTGTTTTGAGAATAGAGCGAAGAAATTATATAAAGCATTATTGGAGCAAGATTTTTCTTCAGCAGAATATAAAGACTCCATTTCTGATTTCTATGAAAAGCAAGCTGAAATAGGAATTGTTCAAGGAAACTCAAAAAATGAATTGAAGAAAATTCCATCTGAGTCTATAAAACTGATTATTACTGATCCGCCTCATAGTGACCGAATTCCTTATTTGGAATTAAGCGAAATGTGGAATTGTTTACTAAATAAACAATCAGATTTTTCAGATGAAATTGTTGTATCAAATGCTAAGGTTCGCAAGAAAAATAAAGAACAATATTTAAATGATATGCGCGAAATATTAAATGAGTCCTCAAGAATTTTAACAAAAGATGGTTATTTACTGCTTTATTTCAATGCAAAAGATAAAAACAGTTGGAGTTTTTTTGATAGCCTGGAAAAGCAGCGCTCTTTGATTTATCTCGGTTCTTTTCCAATGGAATATTCTGCTAATTCTGTCGTACAGGATAACAGAAAAGGGGCGATGAAGTCTGATTATGTGCTGGTTTTTAATCATTCAAGAACTGAAAAAACAATAGGAATATTTGGTAAGATAAAAGGATGGACAATAGACAAACCTTTTAAGGATGTGGAAAATGCCTAGTAATTTCAATAAATGGAAATCTGTTTATGATTCTGAAGAGTTAATTCCTTTTTCAGAAAACAAAGAAGCTTTGTTGTGGCTGAAAGTAAAATCCATAGTGCGCAAGGAAATTATTAAAGAGTTTTGTTCTGAAAATCAGATTGTTTTAAAAGAAAGTTCTTTAACAAGACAGTTTGAGGAACTTTTTAATTTGCTTTGTTCTAATGTTGATGAATCACATAAAAAACTAGATTCCTATATCTTTTCTAAGAATGCAGAAATTTTGAAAAAAATAGATCAAGAAAAATTGGTCTCCGAACTTTATAAATTGAAAAACTTTGAATGGGGCGGTGATTATCAAAATTCATTAGATAAATATTTAGTTAGTCATTATGTAAAAGTCATTCAGTCTTTTGAAGAGTTGACTTCTAAATTTGATAAGGAAATAAAGCACGCTGTACAAGGTTATATTCTTAATAGCTGGTACAATCATTGGTCAAGCATATTAATCGAATATATTTTTAAATCTCATAAAATGGTTTTACCTACTGTCGGTCAAATAAAAAGTGTAGATTTCTTTGTGAATCAGATACCTTTTGATTTAAAAGTTACATATTTTCCTGCAGAATTTCTGAAAGAACAAAGAAAGTTAAAAGGTTATCCTGTAGAATTGACATATTTGAAGTCAAAAGCAAAGGAGCTTGGAATAGGTTTTGACAAAGACGCAAAGCCAAGCGAAATTCATTATGAGATTTCAGAAAAACTTAAAGACAGAAATTCAAAAGACAGTTTGGAAGTTTTAACATCATTAAAACAGGAAAATCTTGGCATTGTAAAAGAGTGTATGGAAAATCCTAAATTGCTTATAAAATGGTTATATGAAAATCAAGGGGAAATGCGATTTGGTTCTGAAAACCGACTATTTCTAGTTTTAATCGATACAGAGGATTTTTCTGCATCGTGGAAACTAAAGAGAAATTTAGACTTATTAAAGCCAGCAATTTACAGTTATTTGGATAATTTTAATAGAAAATCCTTAAAAGATATGAGAATAGATTTTATGTATCAAGGTAAATTTAAGATTTATAAAACTTACGCAGACATAATTTTTGTGATGAAATAAAAACGAATTTTCTTATAGTAAATCTGTTCTACCTGATTTTCATTTACTCCGTCTTGCACATCAGTTTGAGCCACTGCGATTCGTTGTAGTCAAAGCCGGATTTTTCGTAGATCGGAGTTTTGTCCAGTTCAGCGCAGAATTCCACAAAGATGTTTGTTCCGGTCATGTTTTGTTTCTTCAATAAAAAATCAAGATTAAAACTTCAGTTTTAGGATTGACTTTTTAATGCAATTTTGCAACAAAGTGAAAATTGCAGATGATAAGAAAGGGGCTGTCCTAGAAGTTATTAACAGACTTCAAAAAGGGCGGCCTTTTTTATGTTAAATGAATTTTGTAGATTTTCGTTCCGTCAACGAAATATTTTTCAAGGCTGACATAACCTTTCCTGTTCAGAAGCCTCACTGTCGATACAAATATTTCCTCGATTGAGTCTTTCAGCTTTTCACAGCGGAACCAGTTCGTCCAGACTTGGTGGCAGGAGCCACTGCCCGCCCTGGTTATATGGTTTGTATGTGATTTTATCGCTTACGCCTCTGCTCATATTTAAATTTTAGCAGATTTGAATTTGCTTGTAAATTTAAAATAATCAGGGCTGCCCGTTCTTTTTGGACAGCCCCTTTTACATATCAGCAAAAGCTTTTAGTCTTTATTGACATGAAATACAATTGTCTCCCATTCTTTAGTAGACATAGTTATTTCATACTCAGTTTTATCTTTAATTGTTTTGATTTTGGCGTCGGATGGAATTGATGATAATTTATAGTCCTCCTGCATTTCTGTAAGCTCTGCAGCAGAAAGAGTTTATTTTACAATCACTTTATTGTCAGCAAAGGAGACTTCTGCATCATCAGGAAGCCTCATGCCCTTTTTAGCCTCTGCCTTTTTACCATCATCGTCCATTGCATTAAACTTTGCAAGGTCGCCTGTGTTCATTTTTTTTGTAAGATCAACAGTCTGCGTTTTTGAACCAGACTTAAAAGTCCAACTTTCATTGCTTGCAGTTGCTTTGATATCAGATTTTTCGACCATTCCATCAGAAGTTTGCGTTATTGCTAATGTATAGCTTCCGTCAGAAAGAGTTATTGATTGGTCGTCATCATCGTCTGAATCACTGCCGCTAGAGCATGATGCGAATACGAACGCAAATGCAAGAAGCATA